>Ga0097691_1000095_pt1 | contig 81163 bp, 74 predicted proteins | sample NGESurdeep072012_8_FD_72858 | JGI IMG/M metagenome (GOLD analysis project Ga0097691, IMG submission 72858) | Arctic peat soil microbial communities from Barrow, Alaska - NGEE Surface sample 210-1 deep-072012 | ecosystem: Environmental > Terrestrial > Soil > Wetlands > Peat ...
CCTGTGGCGTCGGCCTTTTCGTAGTACTCCGGCGGCACACCGTGTTTGACGAACCAGCCGAAGATGTCGCCGACCCCGCTCTGCCCGGCTTCGTACCCCCACAGGCCCGCGACGATCCCACCGTCGACGACGCCGCACATCCCGGGCACCTCGTGCAGCTCGGTGGCGTTTATGACATGGCACGTCGAGGTCCCCATGATGGCCACCATCTGGCCGGGCTCGACCGCGCGAGCCGCCGGCGCGGTCACATGGGCATCAACGTTGCCGACCGCGACCGCAATGCCCTCAGGCAGCCCCGTCCAGGCCGCGGCCCGCGCCGAAAGCGACCCGGCACGATCACCAAGCTGGCCGATGGTGTGCTCGAGCTTGTCGGAGACAAAAGAGGCGAAGCCCGGGTTGAGCGCCGACAGGAAGGCCGCGTCCGGATACGCGCCGTCCTGGTATATGCCCTTGTAGCCAGCAGTGCACGCGTTGCGGATGTAGGTGCCGGTCAACTGCCACACGATCCAGTCCGCAGCCTCGACGAAGTGGTCCATCGCGGCATACAACTCAGGGGCTTCCTCAAACATCTGCAACCCCTTGGCGAACTCCCACTCCGAGGAGATCAGGCCGCCGTACCGCGCCAACCACGCTTCGCCGCGTCCGCGGGCGAGGTCGTTGATCCGGTCCGCCTGCGGCTGCGCAGCATGGTGGCGCCAAAGCTTGACGAACGCGTGAGGACTGGCGGCGAACTCAGGCACCTCGCACAAGGGGGTGCCGTCGGCCAGGGTCGCGACCATCGTGCAGGCGGTAAAGTCGGTACCGATCCCGATCACGTCAGCAACCTCGACACCCGACATGCGCAGAGCCTCAGGTACCGCGACCTGCAGAACGGCGATGTAGTCGGCGGGCACCTGCAAAGCCCACTCCGGCGGGAGAGGTTCCCCCGCCGGCAGCGCACGCTCGAGCACTCCATGGGGGTAGTCGTGCACGGCGCTGCCCAGCTCCTGGCCGTCACTGACCCTGACCACAACGGCTCGACCAGAGAGCGTGCCGTAGTCGACGCCGATGACCACCGCGTCCGAGCCATCCCGCTCGGGGGATATCACTTGCGTCCGTTGCGGCGGCCGGCACTGAGGCGTGGCAGCGGTGTCGGCGTGGAAATCATGCGTCATTGTGAGCGCTAACATCACCTTGTGTCAATTAGCTGCAGATAACCCACGTTCCTGGTCTGATCATCAGCGCGCTGCAGACGGCTGTGGACGACCGGACAATGAGCAGCAGCTCGACCAGCGGCTCCAATGCGTTGAGCTCGCCTCCATTGATCGGGCTTCAGGTCTCGCGCTGGGCGGGCCCTCCTGCGGTGACCGTGAAGCAGCTTGGTGGGTCGAAACCATGGTCGGCGAAGGCGCCGGTGACGGCGGAGGTCACCTCAGCTGTGCGGTCGGCGGGCACCAATGCGATTGCCGAACCGCCGAATCCGCCTCCAGTCATCCGGGCGCCGAGGGCGCCGTGGGCCGTTGCCGCCTCGACCGCGACGTCCAGCTCGGCGCAGGAGATCTCGAAGTCGTCGCGCATGGAAGCGTGCGAGGCGTTCAGCAGTGGGCCGACATCCGAGAGGTGACCCGCGCGCAGCAGGTCCACCGCGACGCGAACGCGCTCGATCTCGGTCACGATGTGTTTGGTTCGCGCCCGAATCGCGTTGTCCGACAACCGGTCAAGTACCTCGGGCAGGTCGCTGAAGACCACCTCGCGCAGCGAGGCGACGCCCAGCTCTCGTGCGGCGTGCTCGCAGCTGGCGCGCCGCTGGGCATACTGCCCGTCGACCAGAGCGTGCTCCGCGCGGGTGTCCATGACCAGAAGGGCAAGACCATGGGCCGGCAGGTCGAAGGGCACCTGGGCGATCGAGCCGTCACGGCAGTCGAGCAACAGCGCATGGCCTACCTGGCAGCGCAGGGACGCTGACTGGTCCATGCCACCAGTTGGGGCTCCGGCGATGGTGTTCTCGGCATTGACGCAGATCCCGGCGAGCGTTGCGCGGGCACCATCATCGCCGAGCAAGCCCAGGTCAAACACATCGGAGACGGCTGCGGCGACGGCACATTCAAGCGCCGCAGAACTAGAGAGCCCGGCACCTTGGGGCACCTGTCCGTCCACCATGAGGTCAAGGCCCCGGACCTGGTGGCCGGCATCCTGCAGGGCCCACACAACGCCAGCGGCGTACGCGCCCCAGCCCGGCGGGTACCCGGCCCGCACGTCATCGAGCTTGAGCTCGTACTGCTCCGGCGACTGCATCGACGCCAGCCTCAGCCAGCGGTCAGTACGCGGGCGGACCGCGGCAAACGTCCGGTGTGGCAGAGCAATTGGCAGGCACAGGCCGGCGTTGTAGTCGGTGTGTTCGCCGATGAGGTTGACCCGTCCCGGCGCGGACCAGACTCCGGAAGCCTCGGAGTCGAACGCATCCGAAAACGACCGCGCGACAGTGGTTCTGAAGGAGTCGGTGGATCCGGCGGAGTCAGGGTTTACAGGGGATGGGGCCATCTCAGCCCACCTGACGCAGCCGAGCTGCCACGGCCTCGGGTGTGACGTCGTTGATCCAGGCACCGACGCCGGACTCGGAGCCCGCGAGGTACTTCAGCCGGCCCGGCGCCCTCAGGACCGACATGGCCTGCAGGTGCAGGCGGGACACGTCACGGCCGCGCCAAACCGGCCCCTGGTGCCAGCCCGCGATGTAGGGCATGGCAATCGGCGAGCCGTCCGGGCCTTCGTAGTAGCGGTCGAGGCGCCGCAGTAGATCGAGATAGACCTCGGCAAGCTCGTCGCGCTCTTCGCCGGTCAGGGCGACCAGATCTGGGACGTCACGATTGGGGACCAGATGCACTTCAACCGGCCACCGCGCAGCATAGGGGACGTAGGCCGTCCAGTGGGCGCCCTTGATGACTACGCGCGTTCCAGCCTCCAGCTCGGCGGCAAGCAGGTCAGCACCCAGCAGCCGGCCGGTACGCCGATGGTGGGCGGTGGCTTCTCGTAGTAGCGAAGCGGTGCGGGCTGGTATGAACGGGTAGGCGTAGATCTGCCCGTGCGGGTGATGCAGCGTGACGCCGATCTCGCGGCCGCGGTTCTCGAAACAGAACACGTCCTGGACGCCGTCGATTGCCGACAGCTCGCGGGTCCGGTCGGCCCAGACGTCCACGACCGTGCGGGCCCGGGCCACCGACAGGGACGAAAAGCTGGCGTTGTGGTCGCTGGTGAAGCAGACGACCTCACAGCGGCCCAGCGCAGGAGCATGGCCCAGTAGCGGGTTCACCGAGGCTCCGGGCGCGGTGGATCCGGGCGCGACGGACTGGCCCGCAAAGGAAGGGAAACGGTTCTCGAAGACAACGACGTCGTACTCGTGGGCGGGGATCTCCGAGGGCATGGTGCCACCACCGGTCGGGCACAAGGGACACTCGTCGACCGGGGGCAGGAACGTGCGATCCTGGCGGTGATCGGCGATGGAGACCCATTCGCCGGTCAACGCGTCGAGACGCATCGTGCCGGCCGACGGACGAACAACCAGCGGGCGCTCGTCGACCGCGTCGCGGCTCTTGGCACCACTGAGATAGGGCTCGGAGTCATCGAAATAGATGAGCTCGCGGCCATCGGCCAGGATCGTGGAGGTCCGCCGAACCCTCGGGGTTTCTCGGTGCTGCGTCATGAGCTCTTGAAGGTCTGTCGTTGGCGTGTCAACACACTGTTCCCCATTTCCGTCTACCCGGTCATCGGTCCGATCCTGCAGCGACAATTACACATCTTCAAAACCGCGGACTAGGCGGGACAGCAGCATGCCCCCAATTGACTAACCGCGTGACCACGGGCGACCGCTTTTGGCCTGATCACACCGGCTGGTTCGATAGTCGGGAGCGATGACAGGCGCGATTCAACTCGCAGAAAGGTTGTGGCCACCGCCAGAACAGCAACAGTACCTACCAGCCGATGTCTGACCCCCCGGTGCCCAGGACTCCAGACATGGCGTCATAATTCGTGAGTGGTCCCCGCGAGATTCAACCTCGCGGGGACGGGCATGGGCCGGTACCGACGTTGGGGGATTGGTTGTCCATCAGCTGCTCACAAGGGTCTGAGCAGCGGTTATGGCCCGTCCGGTGACAGTTGAACTGTCATGATCGTCGACGTCCCCCGGCTCACTATCGGACTGGGCCATCACATCAATCATGGCGCACCCAAGGCGGGAAGCAGCGTTCACATGGTTACAAACATGCAGGTCAAACGGTCAAGGCTGCCGGTTTGGCGCGCACCATGTCTAGAGTCCTGGTGCCACGAGCTGGATGATGGATGGTTCGGACACGACACGACACGACACCACGGCCGGGCTCGGGGACCGGTAAGTCTCGAAGGAGGTCTGGCCCAGGGGGCTGGGGTCGCGGGTCACCCCTCAGCGTGTGTGCCGCAACCACCACAGGCCGACGAAGGGCAGCACCAGTGGCACGAACCCATAGCCGCTGCCGAACCCGGTCCACACCGTTGGGTGTTCGAAGACACTGGGAATCAGCACACTCGCGGCACCGACGATGAGCACGCCGACAAGCTCGATGCTGATGGCCACGGTCGCCAGACGCCGCGAGGTCGCGTCTCCCCGGGCCAGTGAGACCGTCGCAACGATGTACACGATCGCGGCGAAGGCGGACAGCAGGTAGGCGAGCGGCGCCTCGGCGAACTTGGTCGCCAGCTGGACCGCCGAACGGGAGGTCGCAGCGAGGGCGAAGATGCCGTAGACCGCCACGAGAACCCGGCCGAAGCCCTGTCCGGTCGGAGCGGGCGTGTGCCCCGCACCGGGCTCAACCACGCCTGGGTCAGCCAACCGAACCCGCCCAGACCTGTTGGACCCGCAGCACCATGACCGGGGTGATGAGGAATGCGAGCGCGATCACGACCGTACCCGAGCGGGATTTCTCCCCGGACGCCCAGTAGAAGGCCACCGGCGGAATGGCCAGACTACCCAGCAGGTAGCCCACGAACTCGGCGCGCGCGAAGTGTCGGCCACTTTCGGCCATTTGCACGATTCCGCCAACCGCGAAGCCGACGAGCAGCGCCTCCAACAGCACCCCCGCCGCGAACAGTAGGAGGGTCGGGTGCCGGTTGGATGCGGCGCTGATCAGAGCCCAGCCCGCAAACAGCAGGGCGACGACGGTGATCACCGTCGCGTAAGTACCGGTCACGTCCGCGATCCTGTCATGCCGGCAGGTGAGCAGCCAACACGGACGACCCGCCAAGCTGCCGGGCAACGGCGCGACGGGCCTGGCCCGCGCGGGCCACCTAAACCCGCGGGGGGCGTGAACGTCCACCCGGATGCGGCCATCTTGGGCGAAGAGCTCTTTGGCCCGGTTGCCCCGATCGTGACCTTCGAGGACGAGGCGCAGGCCGTCGCCTTCGCCAACGGCACCGAGCATGGGCTCGTGGGCTACGTCTACACCGGCGACTTGGCACGTGGTCTGCGCGTCGCCGAGGCGCTGGAATTCGGCATGGTTGGTCTGAACCGGGGCCTGGTCAGCGATCCGGCAGCGCCCTTCGGCGGCTCCAAACAGAGCGGGATCGGCCGCGAGGGCGGTCACGACGGTATGCTCGACTACCTCGAGTCGAAGTACATCGCCGTGCAGTGGTGACTCTGGGTCACGACGGTGAGTCGCCGAAGACCTCAGGGTGCTTGGCAAGCTCGACACGAGTTCGCCGAATGTGCCCGCTGAGGTAGCGCTCGGCATCAGTGGTGTCGTGGCGCTCGATCGCGTCGAGCAGCAGACGGTGCTCAGAGTTGATCACCCACATCCGGCCCGGTCCGCTGCTCGAGACGAAAGCCCGGCGGTAGTGCTGGGTGGAGTTCCACAGCCGGGTGACCATCGAGGTCAGCTGGTCGAAGTGACAACCACTGTAGGTGAGCAGATGGAACTGCCTGTCCAGCTGAAGGAAGCCGCGGACGTCGGAGTTGGTCTCGATCTCGTCCTGGATCTGCTCCAGGGCGCGCATGTCGCCGGCGGTGAGGTGCGGGATGCTCTGGCTCAGGGCGAGCGGCTCGAGACGTTCGCGCATCTGGTAGATGATGTCGACCTCAGGGCTGTCCAGCAGGGGAACGCGCGCGCCCTTGTTCGCCTCGTGTTCGATGAGTCCTTCGGCCTCCAGCATTCGCAGTGCCTCGCGCACGGGCAGTCTGCTGGCACCGAACTGCTCGGCGACCACCGCCTGCCGGACGCGCTGCCCAGGCCCGATGTCCCCGTCGAGGATCGCCTCGCGCAGGTGATCGGCGACCCGTTGGCTGGCCGGACCTGTCGCTGCCGCAGACGTCTTGGAAGCCACGGAGGTCATGACAGTCTCGCGCTGGTCTGCAGCCGGTCGAAAGCCTTTCCGTTCGGGTAGGACACCAGCTCGAGTTGCAGCCCCCAAGGGGCCAGGAAGTACACCCACCGCTGGCCGAGGTTGTGTCCCTTGCTCTCGGTCGGCTCGCCCAGCACGGTGACCCCGCGGCTCCTGAGGTACTCCACGGCGGCATCGAGGTCCTCGACGTACAGGGCGATGTGGTGCCCGCCGACGTCGCTGTTCTTCGGGACGGACGTGCGCTGGTCAGGGGCCGTGTAAAGGAACACCTCGAAGATCGTCTGCCCGCCGCAGCGGAAGAAGCGATTCTCCGGAACCGTCGCGCGGGGGTGGACGCCCAGATGTTCGCTCATCCAGTCACCGTCATCCTGGAAGGGGCCCAGCGAGTAGAGGTACTCGCAGCCGAGCACGTCGACGAGGAACGTGGTGGCCTCCTGGAGATCAGGCACGGTAATTCCGATGTGGTCGAGCCGGCGCAACCCTGGTAGTCCCATCTGCGACGCTCCTATCGAGAGAATGGATCCAATACATCATAGCCAAAGGCGCGCAGTAGCGTAAATCGGAAACTCAGACCCATCAAAGACTAGCGATTGGATCCTATTCTGTGGCACGCTTGGCTACACCCGACCGAATTGTGGAGTGTGTCATGGCCCAGCACAAACAACTCACCGCCGCGTCTGCGTGGGTCGAGCTCGTCGCCACCACCGACGACTGGGACGCCGCGGACCCGGCGCTGCTGAAGACGATGCTCAACCAGCTCGTGCTGATTCGCACGTTCGAGGAGTATGTCCTCGAGCTCGCCGGCGCGGGTCTGGTCCACGGACCTGCGCACTCAAGCATCGGGCAGGAGGGCGGCGCTGTCGGCTCCATCCTGGCGCTGACCAGCGAGGACTCCGTCAACGGCTCGCACCGAGGTCACCACCAGTTCCTGGCCAAGGCGCTCTCACACGTCGCACCTAAGGACCTCAACCTCACCCAGGAGCTCACCGGCGAGGTTCGCACCGTCCTGCTCCGTACCCTCGCCGAGATCTGTGGCCTGTCCCGGGGATACAGCCACGGGCGCGGCGGGTCCATGCACCTGCAGTGGAAGGAAGCGGGCGCGATGGGCACGAACGCCATCGTCGGGGGTGGCGTGCCGCAGGCCGCAGGGTTTGCGTGGGCGAACCGGCAGGCCGGCACGGACGCCGTGTCGGTGACCTACTTCGGTGACGGTGCGGTCAACATCGGATCGACGCTGGAGACGTTCAACCTCGCCTCCGCCTGGAAGCTGCCGATCTGCTTCTTCATCGAGAACAACCTCTACGCCGTCTCGACCAAGGTCACCGAGGCGACGGGAGAGCCGCGGCTGTCGGCCCGCGGCCTCGGGTTCGCCATCCCGAGCTGGAAGGTTGACGGCATGGATCCGCTGGCCGTCCACCTGGCCATGCAGGAGGCGCTGACCCACATGCGTGCCGGCAACGGGCCAACCATGATCGAGGCAGACACCTACCGCTTTTTCCACCAGAACGGCCCCTTCCCGGGGAGCGCCTTCGGATACCGCTCCAAGGAGGAGGAGGCGCAATGGCGAGCGCGCGACCCGATCGCGCAGGTCGCCGGTCACCTGGTGCGCCGCGGCATTCTGAGCCAGTCCTCCATCGACGAGACCGTCAACCGCGCAAAACAGGTCATGGCCGAGACAGGTGAGGTTCTGTTCGAGCCGCTGCCCGGTGGCAAACCGGGCCAGCGCCGGATAAAGCCCGCGGAGTGGCCAGACGCGGCCTTCGTCGACGTCGGGGTCCGAGGTGACCTGAGCGAGTTCGACGACGCTCACGTAGCTGACACCGACTCGTACACGGGCGAGATCACGGAGCAGAAGTTCATCGACGCGGTGGCTGCCGTGATGGCCCGACGGATGCAGACCGACGAGACCGTCGTGGTGATGGGTGAGGACGTGCACCGCCTCAACGGCGGGACGAACGGCGCCACCAGAGGTTTGAAGGAGGCCTATCCCGACCGGGTCCTGGGCACACCCATCAGCGAGAATGCCTTCGCAGGTCTGGGAGGCGGAATCGCGCTCGACGGCCGGTTCAAACCGGTCGTGGAGTTCATGTACGCCGACTTCATGTGGGTGGCCGCCGACCAGCTGTTCAACCAGATCGGCAAGGCCCGGCACATGTTCGGCGGCGATGGCGAGGTGCCTTTCGTGCTGCGCAGCAAGGTCGCCACCGGCACCGGCTACGGGTCGCAGCATTCAATGGACCCAGCCGGCATCTTCGCAACGGCCCCGGGTTGGCGGATCGTCGCTCCATCGACGCCGTTCGACTATGTCGGCCTCATGAACGCCGCCCTGCGGTGCAAGGACCCCGTCGTCGTCCTCGAGCACGTCGACCTGTACACGTCAACGGGCCAGGGGCCGGTCGACGACCTCGACTACTGCCTGCCCGTGGGCAAGGCCGCCGTGCGGCGCAAGGGATCACAGATCACCGTGATCTCCTACCTCTCGATGGTTCACCACGTGCTCGCGGCCGTCACGCAGGTCGGTAACGTCGACGCCGAAGTGATCGACCTGCGGTGGCTCGACCGCGCAAGCATCGACTGGGACACGATCGGCGAGAGCATCAAGAAGACCAACAACGTGCTGATCGCCGAGCAGGGTGCCCTCGGGACGTCCTATGGCGGCTGGCTCGCCGACGAGATCCAGCGGCGGTTCTTCGACTGGCTTGACCAGCCCGTGCAACGAGTGACCGGCGGCGAGGCCTCGCCGAGCATCAGCAAGGTCCTGGAACGGGCGGCGATCGCCAAGACTGAGGAAGTCGCAGCCAGGCTCGCCGAGATCACGGAGTCCTGACATGGCCCGATTGCTGCGTATGCCCGAGGTGGCAGCCAATACGGTGGAGGCAGTCCTGTCCGAGTGGCCGATACCGGAGAACATGCCGTACAGGTCCAAAGATGCCATCGCCACGGTCGAAACCGAGAAAGCTGTCGTCGACGTACCCGCCGACGCCGACGGCGTGATCCTCAAGACGCTGGTGCCGGCCGGCGCAGTGGTCGAGGTCGGAGCACCAATCGCCCTGCTCGGAGAGCCTGGCGAACACGTCGATGACCTGCGCGCCCTGCTGGCCGAGCTCGGGGTTGGGTCAGAGGCCCCCCTGCCGATCTCGGCAGGTGTGGCAGATGTGGCAGATGTGGCTAAGGGTGGGCGCGTTTTCAGCAGCCCCTTGGCCCGACGTCTGGCCAGGGACGCGGGTCTGTCCATCGCGGACATCAGCGGAAGCGGTCCTGGCGGTCGGATCGTGCGACGAGACGTTGAGCGAGCAGCCTTGGCCACGCCTGGGACCACTCCTGGGACCACTCCAACGGGCCCCGCGACATACGACGACATACCGCACTCGCGGATGCGCCGCGCCATCGCTGCTCGGCTGAGCCAGAGCACCCGAGACGCGCCTCATTTCTTCCTACGTGGTACCGCCACCGTCGACAAGCTGCTCAAGCTCCGGGCACGCCTCAATGACTCAGGCGCAGTCGTTGTCTCGGTCAATGACCTGATGGTGACAGCCGCAGCTCGCGCCCATGTCCTGGTGCCGGCAATGAACGTGATCTGGATGCCCGACGCGGTGCGCTCGTTCTCCGCTGTCGACATCTCCGTGGCTGTGGCCACCGACCGGGGCCTGGTCACCCCGGTACTACGCGGGGTTGACCAGATGACGCTGTCGGCGGTTGCCGCGGCCTCCAGCGACCTGGTCGGCCGTGCCAGGTCAGGGAACCTGCAGCAGGAGGAGCTCGAGGGCGGGACACTGACCATCACGAACCTCGGCATGTTCGGCACCGAGGACTTTGCTGCGATCATCAACCCGCCACAGTCGGCCATCCTGGCCGTTGGCGCTGCGCTGGAGAAACCCGTCGTCGCCAAGGGGAGGCTGAGGGTGGGTACGGTCATGAACTTCACACTCTCGGTCGACCATCGGCCGATCGACGGAGCAACGGCCGCACAGTGGATGTCCGCGTTTGTTTCGCTCCTGGAGGAACCGGTGCGGATCCTCCTTTAGCCCCTCCGGCAAAGGTCCGGCTCGACCTCTCGGGTCGGCAATGTCGTTGCTGGGTCAGGGCACGGTGTTCGGCGCCCTTCGCTCCAGTGAATGGGGCTGGGTAAACGCTCGGACCGGGACGCCACCTCTTCGGACATCAATCGTGATCTGGCAGACATCGGCGGCATCTTCGTCCTCTGCGCCGGTCCTGCTTTCAGATTCATCTTGCGGTTCTGCGGTCTCCAGGTCTCGCAGGCACCGCCGCATGGCCTAGCTTGCCCGGCGGACCCGTCTGGCCCAGCTCTCGGTCGAGTCGGGCAAGCTGTCCGGCCGCCAGTGGCCGCAGCGGGGAACCAGCACCCAGGGCACTGAGCTGGGTCTGCCACATGACGTAGTCATCAGCGCCCCAGGCCGAGCGTGTCCAGGTGGACATCAGGTCTGGCTCGCGGCTGCCCAGCACCGCCTGCCGCAGTGACGCCTCGATGCTCTCGCGAAGCCTCACCACGCCGGGGGCAGTCGAGCCCGGCAGCAGGGGTCCGCGATACGCCCGCATCGCGGACGCCACGTTGCCGACGGCGAGATGGGCCTCGACGGCCAGCCAGTCGGCGGTCAGCTCAGCCACCAGCCGGTATGGCCGCGAGGCAAGCAGCTCCTCCCCGAGGAGGTGACGCAGCCGGTTGAGCTCGGCCCGCAACGTCGAGGCACTGCCGTCCTCTTCGTAGAGCAGGACGGCCAGCTCGTCCCCCGACAGACCACGCGCAGCCGAGGCAAGGAGCAGAAGGATCTCGCTGTGACGGGGGCTCAGCCGGATCGACTGCCGCTTCCCGTGTCCGTTGTCGATGGTCAGCAGAGAGTCGCTTCGCCCCAGGGACTCCAGGACCACGAATAGTCCGCCACCATAGCGCTGCTCCCTTTCCCCGTGAGAACGCAACTCCCGCGCAAGCTCGGCCTCAGCCATCCGTGCCGCCGCTCGCACCATCGCCATGGTCTGTGGCAGGACGACATCCTCAACACCGGTGATATCCAGGACACCCAGTAAAGCCGACGTGGTGGGGTCATGAATGGGCGTGGCCGCACAGCTCCAGCGCTTCATGGAGCGCCGAAAGTGTTCAGCCCCGGTGACTCTCACGGACTCGTCCAGGGCCAACGCCATGCCCGGTGCGTTGGTGCCGGCCAGCCGCTCGTCCCAGTTACTGCCTTCGACGAAACCGATCGACTCGGCCCGGCGTAACAACCCCGGTGAGCCACAGATCCAGAGCAGCTGCCCGCCGGCGTCGGAGACTGCCATGATCGAGTCGCAGTCACGGGCCGCCTGGCCTAGGACGTCATCCAGCAGAGGAAATACCTGCGCCAGCGGGTGGGCCTCTCGGTAGTCGCGCAGGGCGTCACCGGGCAGCGTGATCGGAGCATCGACCGTGTCAGCATGCACGCCCGCGGCAGCCGAACGAAACCATGACTCGGCCACCTGCGCGCGCACACTCTCGGGGGCCATGCCCTCAAGTAGAACCCGGGTCGCCCAAATCTGACGACAAACGGGTCAAACTTAATCGGCAGATCAGTACTTGATGACGACCCGGCCGTCGATCTTGCCGTGCTTCATCTCGTCGAAGACCGCATTGATCTCGCTGAGGTCCCGGGTGGCGACCGTGGGGTGGATCTGGCCGCGGGCATAGAACTCAAGAGCCTCTGCCAGGTCCTGGCGGGTGCCGACAATGGATCCACGCACGGTGAGCCCCTTAAGGACGATCTCGAAGATCGATGCGGGGAAGTCCCCTGCGGGCAGGCCGTTGAAGACGATCGTGCCGCCCCGCCGCGACATGTGAATCGCCTGGCCGAACGCCGAGGGGTGAACGGCGGTGACGAGCACGCCGTGTGCGCCGCCGGTCACCTTCTGGACAACCTCGATCGGGTCGTCGTGAAGAGCATTGACCAAGAGCTCCGCGCCGTGCTTCTTGGCCAGCGCCAGCTTGTCATCGGCAACGTCGACCGCGGCCACGCGCAGGCCCATGGCCTTGGCATACTGCACCGCGATGTGGCCGAGACCGCCAATACCGGAGATGACAACCCACTGGCCCGGCCGGGCCTCCGTCATCTTCAGTCCCTTGTAGACGGTGACGCCCGCGCATAGGACCGGGGCGACCTCTACCAGGTCCGCGCCGTCCGGAATGATCGCGGCGAACTTGGCATCGACCAGCATGTACTCGCCGAAGGAACCGTCCACGCTGTAGCCGGCGTTCTGCTGCTGCTCGCACAGGGTCTCCCAGCCGGTGTTGCAGTACTGGCAGTCGCCGCAGGCGGAGAAGAGCCAGGCGTTGCCCACCAGCTGGCCCACGGTGAGGTTGGTGACGCCCTCACCCAGCGTGACGACCTTGCCGACGCCTTCGTGGCCGGGGATGAACGGCGGGTTTGGCTTGACCGGCCAGTCGCCCTCGACGGCGTGCAGGTCCGTGTGACAGACGCCGCTGGTGATGAGCTTCACCAGTGCCTGTCCGGGGCCGGGCGTTGGAACGGGAACATTGTCGACGGTGAGGTCCTTGCCGAAGGCGTGGACTACGGCTGCTTGCATGGTTGTCATGCGACTGCCCTTCTGTGTGAATTCGAATGGTTGCGTATGTGTGGCTACGTAGGTTGAGCCGCGTTGGTGTGGCCGAACTGGGCGTGGATAGGGGTATGCGGGAGCCGTCGGGCACTGCAGCAGTGTCCTGCGGCGGCCGACGGCTCCAGCCGAAATCCCCAGCGGCTGTTAGAAGAAGCCCTGCGCGGTCTCGGAGTAGCTGACCAGCAGGTTCTTGGTCTGCTGGTAGTGACCCAGCATCATCAGGTGGGTCTCGCGGCCCATACCGGATGACTTGTAGCCTCCGAAAGCAGCGTGCGCCGGGTAGGCGTGATAGTTGTTCACCCAGACCCGGCCGGCCTGGATGTCGCGGCCTGCCCGGTAGGCGACGTTGCCGTTGCGGGACCAGACGCCGGAGCCCAGACCGTAGAGCGTGTCATTGGCGATCGAGATCGCTTCGTCGTAGTCGGTGAAACGAGCCACCGAGACCACCGGGCCGAAGATCTCTTCCTGGAACACGCGCATGTCGTTGGTGCCCTCCAGGATCGTGGGCTGCACGTAGTAGCCGCCGGCCAGATCGCCGCCGAGCTCCGCCCGTGCACCGCCGGCAAGGACCTTGGCTCCCTCGGCCTTGCCGATGTCGATGTAGTTGAGGATCGACATCATCTGGGTTTCGCTGACTTGGGCGCCCATCTGAGTGTCCGTGTCCAGAGGGTTGCCCTGGACTATCTTCTTGGTCCGGGCCACGGCATCTGTCATGAAGGAGTCGTAGAAGGAGTCCTGGACAAGAGCGCGCGACGGACTGGTGCAGACCTCACCGGAGTTGAAGGCATACAGCGTGAAGCCTTCCAGCGCCTTGTCGTAGAACTTGTCGTTCTGCTGTGCCACGTCCGCGAAGAAGATGTTGGGGCTCTTGCCGCCGAGCTCCAGGGTGACTGGGATGAGGTTCGGGCTCGCGTACTGGCTGATCAGAATGCCGGTCGACGTCTCGCCAGTGAACGCGATCTTGCGGATCCGCTTGGACGACGCCAGCGCCTTGCCGGCCACGCTGCCTGAGCCGGTGACGACGTTCAGCACACCCGCGGGGAGCAGATCTCCGATGAGCTCGGCCAGCACCATGATGGAGGCCGGGGTGTTGGAGGCCGGCTTCAAGACGACGGCGTTGCCGGCAGCCAGGGCCGGGGCCAGCTTCCAGACAGCCATCAGGATGGGGAAGTTCCACGGGATGATCTGGCCCACAACCCCGAGTGGCTCGTGGTAGTGGTACGCCGTGGTGTCCTCGTCGATCTGGGACACCCCGCCTTCCTGGGCGCGAATGGCGCCAGCAAAGTAACGGAACTGATCGGCGGCCAGCGGGATGTCTGCGTTCAGGGTCTCCCGGATGGCTTTGCCGTTGTCCCAGGTCTCGGCGACGGCGAGCATCTCCAGGTTGTCCATCATCCGGTCCGCGATGCGGTGCAGAATCAACGCCCGGTCTGCCGCGGACGTCTTTCCCCAGCCGGGGGCAGCCTTGTGAGCGGCATCCAGGGCCAGCTCAATGTCTTCTTCGGTGCCCAGGGCCGACTCGGTGAACTGCTTGCCGGTGATCGGGGTGACGTTCTCGAAGTACTGACCCTTGGTCGGCGGAACCCATTTCCCGCCTATCCAGTTCTCGTAGCGGGCTTTGAACTCGACCTTGGCACCGTCTTGACCAGGTTGTGCATAAACAGTCATGCAGAGTCTCCTTCAGGCGGATAGGACATCTTTGTCCTAATCCGCGGACGGTAGACCTGCGAAGGTTGCATCCACGTTGCACGAGTTCGGATGAGATTCGCGGATCAGAGCATCGAGATCTGGAACATGCGACCCAGCGGGTCGGCGATGGGCTCCAGACGTGCGCCGTCGGGGCCGCGGAAGTGGAGTGAGGTGCTGCTCTCCATCTGGCAGTCCACTCCCGCGCACCCAAGCGCAACGCGGTGGATGCCACTGGACAAAGAACCGCGGCGGTCGGTGGTGGTGGGAAGGTAACTTCAGCCATCAATGGCTGCCCGCTGAGGTCCGTCACCCCACAGCCGGTGCTCCGCAGCAGCCTGCCCATGATCGGTGCTTGGCGCCAAGACTGGATACTGGCTCAATGCAGACTCGTTCAATGCACATCGGGGTATCCGAACGCAGCGCCTACGGCGCGTGCGACGTGCGCACTGGCGCAAGGTGGATGGTCGAGCGGGCCAAGGCCGCACGCGAGGCGGAACTGGACTCCTTGTTCCTGGGTGAACACCACGCGACCGGGGGCACGTATTCCCAGAACGCGCCGATGCTGGGCCGGTTGTTGGCCGAGTGGGGGGCGGGGCCGGCCGGCGCGCTCTTCCTGCTGGCCCTGTGATGGCACCAGGTGAGTCTGGTCGAACAGGTGGGCAGCCTCGCCTCTTTGGCTCCGGGGCGTTTCGTCCTGCAGTGCGCCCTTGGAGGTGGTGAAGAGCAGTTCGGCGGTATGGGGGTCCCACTGTGCGGCCGTGTCGCACGGTTCGAGTCGACCCTGGCGGTGCTCCGGCGTCTGCTCGCCGGCGAGGAGGTCACCACGGAAGAACCGATGCCACTGAGGTCCGCCCGCGGCGGTCCACTGCCGCCCGTACCCGTTGACGTGTGGATCGGTGCCTCCGCACCCGCAGCCATCGACCGGGCGGCCCGACTCGGCGACGGCTGGATCGCCGCAGAGGCTGCTCAGCAGATCGAGCAGTACCGCGCGAGCTGCGCCGCCCATGGCCGACCGGTAGGAGTGAGCGCCATCAGGCGCGATCTGCACGTCGGCGCAGACCCTGCCGACGCCTGGCGGGTCGCTGACCCGATCCTGGCCCTCGGATACCGGGGGCTGCCTCCCGAGTCGCTCGTGGTCGGGGGAGTGGCCGAGGTCACCCAGGCCTTCGCCGATCTGGGCGACCTCGGGTTCAGCCATGTGCTGGTGCGCCACCTCCCCGATGACCAGGGCGCAGTCCTGGCGTCCTACGAGCGCCTGGGCGCGGTGCGCTCCGACCTCGCCGGAAGATAGGCGCGGCACCCCGCGACCTACGCGCCGTGCCGCTCGAGCTGACGAGCGAACTCTCGGTCTTCACTGCAGCGGGGGTTGCCCTTACCCGTCTGGGCGGCAAGAATTTCGCGTCATGGGTACTCCAACAGAGGTAACCTCTCCCATCCCGCCAGCCCGGCATTCGGAGGCGCTGCGCGACCGCGAGGAGGCCGAGGGCTACGTGGCCCTGGTGTGCTTCAAGCACGGACCACCGCGGCTGCACGGCGTCGAGCTCGAATGGACCGTCCATCATGGCAGCGACCCCAAGCACCCTCTGGACGCAAACCTGCTGAGCCTTGCTCTTGGGCCGCACGCACCACAGACGATCAATCCCCACCATGACCAGCTCCATCTTCCCGCCGGATCCCTGATCTCCGTCGAGCCCGGTGGCCAGGTCGAGATCTCGACACCACCGACCAGATCCGCCGCCAAGCTCATCTCCGTCGCCTCCGCCGACGCGGCAACTCTCGCGGATCTGCTTGAAGACCGCGGGCTCGTGCTCGGCCCCCACGGCACCGACTCGCACCGACCGCCAAACCGTTTGTTGCACGTTCCGAGATACGAAGCCATGCAGGCGGCCTTCGACCTCATCGGCCCAGAGGGTTCGCGGATGATGTGCAGCACCGCGTCGATGCAGGTCTGTCTCGACGCCGGCGAAGCCGACCAGTCCGCGACGCGGTGGCGGGCAGCCCACGCCCTCGGCCCGACCCTGGTGGCGCTGTTCGCCAACTCACCCAACCTGAACGGACGCCGTACCGGCTGGGCGTCCTCTCGCCTGAGGGCGACCCTTGGCACCTGCCCGCCGTTCACCCTGCCGCCCGAGCCCAGCGATGACCCGGCCAGCCAGTGGGCGCGGACGGCCATGGAAGCCCCCGTGATCTGCATCCGCGGGGATGGCCTTTCGTGGGCTGCGCCCCAGGGACTGACCTTCGCTGCCTGGATCGCGGAGCCCGTGCGTGTCGGCCGCCAGCCCACACGGGACGACCTCGACTACCACCTCAGCACCCTGTTCCCGCCGGTTCGCCCCAAGGGGTACCTCGAGATCCGCTACCTTGACGCGCAACCCGGCTCCCGGTGGGTCACACCCTTTGCCCTGCTGGCCGCCCTGATGGCACGCCCCTCCACGATTGACCAAGTTCTGGACCTTACCGAGGCCTGCGCAGATCGCTGGTTCGAGGCGGCACGCGACGGCCTGGACGACCAGGCGCTGAGTTCAGCCGCACCAAAGGTCGTCCGGCTCGGGGCGGACTCCCTGGACGACCTCGACCTCACTGCCACCCAACGCAGACAGGTTCTCTTCGACCTCACGCTGCGCCTTGACACGATCGCGACGAGACAAAGGTGGACGGCATGACAATGGCCCCGTCGACGCCGGACGTCTCCCCTGAGCGCTGGCGTTCCCGCGCCGCCGAGGTGCTCACCCGAGCCCGGGACCGCAGCCAGCTGCTGACCAACGCCGTCGACGACGACGAGCTGGTACGCCAACACTCGCCCCTGATGTCGCCGCTGGTCTGGGACCTCGCCCACGTCGGCAACCAGGAGGAGCTCTGGCTGGTCCGCGACGTCGGTGGCCGCGCCCCGGTGCGCCAGGACATCGACCAGCTGTATGACGCGTTCAAGCATGCGCGCGCCGACCGGCCCTCGCTTCCGCTGCTGGGTCCGACCGGGGCCCGCAAATACATACGGGAGGTCCGGAACAAGGTCCTGGACGTCCTGGCACACAGCCCCTTAGAAGGCCGGCCGCTGCTGGACCAGGGGTTCGCCTTCGGAATGGTGGCCCAGCATGAGCAGCAGCACGATGAGACGATGCTGGCCACCCACCAGCTGCGGGCCGGCGACGCGGTGCTTGACGCGTCGATACCGCCGCCGGCCGCGAGCCTTCCGAGCGCCGAGGTTCTGGTCCCCGGCGGGCCGTTCACCATGGGCACGTCCACCGAGCCGTGGGCCCTGGACAACGAGCGGCCTGCTCACGTTGTGCAGGTGGCACCTTTCTTCATCGACACCGCCGCGGTGACCAATGGCGCCTACCTGGCGTTCATCGATGCGGGCGGCTACGACCAGCCTGCGTGGTGGAGTGCGGTGGGCTGGGCCCATCGACAGGAAGCGGATCTGAGCGCTCCCCGGTTCTGGCAACGTGAGAGCGACACCTGGTGGCGGCTTCGGTTCGGCATCCGCGAACGGGTTCCACCCTCCGAGCCGGTGATCCACGTTTCCTACCATGAGGCGCAGGCGTACGCCACGTGGGCGGGCCGGCGACTGCCCACGGAGGCCGAGTGGGAGAAGGCCGCGCGCTGGGACCCGGCTACCGGGCGTTCCCGGCGATACCCCTGGGGTGACGAGGAACCGGGGCCGCAGCACGCGAACCTCGGGCAACGCCACCTGTGCCCGGCCGGGGCCGGCGCCTACCCCAGGGGGGTCTCACCACTTGGCGTGCACCAGCTCATCGGCGACGTCTGGGAGTGGACCTCGAGCGACTTCGGTGGCTACCCGGGCTTCGCAGTGTTCCCGTATGCCGAGTACTCCCGGGTCTTCTTCGGTTCGGACTACAAGGTGCTACGAGGCGGTTCCTTCGGTACGGACGTCGTGGCCGTGCGGGGCACGTTTCGCAACTGGGACTACCCGATCCGGCGACAGATCTTCGCCGGGTTCCGCTGCGCTCGCGACCCTGCGCCCGGGGAGGTCGGCTGAGGCATGTGTCGCCACCTCGCCTACCTAGGCCCACCAGTGACTCTGGCGGACTGTGTTCTGCACCAACCACATTCGCTGGTGGATCAGTCATGGGCGCCGACGGACATGCGAGGAGGAGGAACCGTCAACGCCGATGGCTTCGGAATCGGCTGGCTGGTCGGCGACCAGGACGACAGCGCGGCCGGGAGCAAGGGGAGCGGTGCGTGCCGAGCCTCTCGCTATCGGCGGGACCGTCCGATCTGGTCGGATGCTTCGCTGGTCGATTTGGCGGCGTCGATAACCTCGGGGGCGATCCTGGCTGCCGTACGCAGCGCCACGGTGGGTATGCCGGTGACGGAAACCGCCTGCGCACCCTTCGTGGAGGGGCCCTGGATGTTCAGCCACAACGGGGTGATCGACGGGTGGCCTGACTCTGTTGCCTCCATGGGCGATGCGCTCCCGGCGGTGGTGCTGATGACGCTGGAGGCGCCCACAGACTCCGCCTTCCTGTGGGCTCTGGTTCGAGGGCACCTGCGAGATGGGTCCTCTGCTGCCACCGCACTGGCCCGCGTCGTTGCTGAGGTGCTTGCGTTGGCGCCTCGCTCACGGCTGAACCTGCTGCTGCACGACGGCCAACACATAGCTGCCAGCACCGTCACCCATTCCTTGTGGGTCCAGCAGGGTGAGGGCAGCGTCACGGTCAGCTCCGAGCCACTGAATCCCGACGAGAAGCGTTGGCAACCGGTGCCCGACCTCTGCCTGCTCGAAGCCACCGACTCACGCTGTTCGATCCGCCCACTTTCGGACGCACACCCGCTTTGATCGACACCCTGTTTGATCCATCGCCTGTTCGACCCACCCCTCTACCAAGGATGGTCATGACCGCACCGGTAGTCGACGTCTACCTGACCCCCGACCATGCCGAGCGCTCGCTGCGCCGCGACGCGCACTTGGGACTGACCGCCAACCCCAAGTGGCTCCAGCCAAAATGGTTCTACGATGCACGCGGCAGCGACCTGTTCGAAGAGATCACCCGGCTTCCGGAGTACTACCCGACCCGGACCGAAAGCTCGATCCTGGTCGCCCATGCCGGGGACATCGCCCGGCGCACCGGCGCCCACACCCTGGTGGAGCTGGGGTCCGGCTCCTCCGAAAAGACCCGCCTCCTGCTTGACGCACTGCGTGCGGCAGGCACGCTGCGCCAGTACGTCCCCCTCGACGTCTCCGAGACCGCACTGCGTGATGCGGTGGCGGCGATACACGACGACTATCCGATGCTGGCGATCCACGGGGTCGTCGCGGACTTCACTCAGCACCTGGACCGCATTCCCGGCCAGACCCCACGAATGGTCGCCTTCCTCGGGGGCACCATCGGCAACTTCCTTCCCGAAGAGCGAGCCGACTTCCTGGCCGAGCTGCATGACACCCTCGTGCCCGGCGAGTGGCTACTGCTTGGGACCGACCTGGTGAAGGACCCCGACGTCTTGGTGCCGGCGTACGACGACGCGGCCGGCGTCACGGCGGACTTCAACCGCAACGTTCTTGCCGTACTCAACCGGGAGCTTGGCGCAGACTTCGACCTGGCGAACTACGAGCACGTGGCCATCTGGGACCCACAGAACGAGTGGATCGAGATGAGGCTTCGGGCCGCAGCCACCGCCACAGTGACCCTGTCGGAGCTCGCCCTCGATATCGTCCTGCAGACCGGAGAAGAGATCCGCACGGAGATCTCGGCCAAGTTCCGCAGAGAGGGTGTCGAGCGCGAACTGGCCAAAGCCGGCTTCGATCTGGACTCCTGGTGGACGGACCCAGAAGGACGTTTCGCCCTCTCCCTGGCTCGAGCCCGTTGAACGGTTATGTCCACAGTGTTGAGCCGCCGACGTAGGACACGAGGACTTGCCTCTTCGTCCGGCTACCGGCGAGCCAGACGCGAAGCAGCGGAACGGCACCAGAAGGCCGCGAACCAGAACAAGCATGTGGGCCGGAGTTGGGCGAAGGCCGTTGTTGACAACCACCAGCTGATTGCCGTTGAGGACTTCGAACCTGAGTTCCTCTCCAAGACGACGATGGCCCGCAAATCTGCTGACGCCGCGATCGGCGCAGCGAAACGAGACTGGATTGAACGTGGCACGCAGGCGGGCGGAACGGTGGTGCTGGTGCCGCCCGCTTATACGACGATGACGTGTTCCAGCTGCTGGGAGAGACAAGCAGGCATGGACCTGTCCGACGGAACCTTCCGGTGCGCGAACTGCGGTCCTGCCGTATGTCGTGACCTGAACGCTGCCAGGGTGATCCTGGCCACGGGTGAACGTATCCGTGCTCATGCTGACGACGTCAGACACCTACTGGCTTCCTCCGGGCCGGTTGTGGGTGCCATCCACGTCAGAAATCCCCGGCCCTTCGCCGTGGGGAACCGTTAACCGACGTATATCCTGTCAATGAGATGACCTGCCGACCTATTTCCTGAAAGGAACCTTCAGTGACTGCAACTGACATCCGACCCGTCGATCCGAGCAGCCATTCCGCGGCCGCCGGGCACCCAGTTTCGACCGACGAGCACATCACGCTCGCCGAGGAGGTCATGGCACACAACTACCACCCGCTTCCCGTGGTGATCGCCGAAGGCCACGGCGCCTGGGTGACCGACGTGGAGGGTCGGCGTTATCTCGACGCCCTGGCCGGCTACTCCGCGCTGAACTTCGGTCACGGCCACCCAGACCTGGTCGCGGCAGCTCAAGCTCAGCTGACGCGGGTGACCCTAACCAGCCGGGCGTTCCACAACGACCAGCTCGGGCCGTTCTGCCGAGATCTGGCCGCGCTAGCCGGTATGGAACTGGTCCTGCCGATGAATACCGGCGCCGAGGCCGTCGAGACCGCGATCAAGGTCGCCCGTAAGTGGGGGTATGACATCAAGGGTGTCCCGGACGGTCAGGCGAACATCATTGTGGCCGACGGCAACTTCCACGGCCGCACGACCACAATCGTCAGCTTCTCCACCGACGAGGTGGCGCGGGCAGGCTTCGGGCCCTTCACCCCTGGTTTCACCGTAGTGCCGTATGGCGACACGCAGGCCCTGCGGGCAGCCGTCACCCCCAACACTGTCGCCGTGCTGATCGAGCCGGTGCAGGGCGAGGCCGGTGTGATCGTGCCGCCGGCGGAGTACCTACCGGCGGTGCGAGACCTGTGCACCGAGCAGAACGTGCTGTTCATCGCCGATGAGATCCAGTCAGGCCTTGGTCGCACCGGCACCACCTTCGCGTGTGAGCTCGAGAACGTAGTGCCGGACATGTACATCCTGGGCAAGGCGCTCGGCGGCGGCATCGTGCCGGTCTCCGCGGTGGTCTCGTCGCGGGCGATCCTGGGAGTGATCAAGCCGGGCAACCACGGCTCGACCTTCGGCGGAAACCCGCTCGCCGCAGCGGTGGGCTTCGCGGTCGTCAAGCTCCTGGCCGCAGGGGAGTACCAAGAACGCGCAAAGGTGCTCGGTGAGCAGCTGCGCCTGCGCCTTGAGGCCCTCATCGGTCACGGCGTCATCGCCGTTCGGACGCGTGGCCTGTGGGCCGGGGTCGACATCAACCCTGAGCTGATGACCGGCCGTGAGATGTGCGAACGCCTCCTGGCCAAGGGGGTCCTCGCCAAGGACACCCATGGGTCCACGGTGCGTCTCGCTCCGCCGATCGCGATCGAGGCGGAAGACCTTGGCTGGATGGTCGACCAGTTCGCCGCCGTCCTGGCCGAAGCAAGCAGAACAGTCAAGCCGGCTTGACTGTTCTGCTTGCAACGTGGGAACGTTCGAGGACTTGACACCTGCGTTCTGGGGAAGCCGGTCGGACACCGGCGCTGACCCGCAACCGTAGGCCGCCTTCGCTCGTCGTGCCCTCATCGGCGCAGATCGAAGCCACGCGGCAAGCCGGAGCACCAGATCGCAGGCCCAAGGCTCCACCATTCGTCCGCCGAGGTCTGCGGTCCGGAGTCGGTCGTTGTGGCGTACCCCGCCCGACCTCCCTCACCGGCGCGAGAGAGGTCCAACCCATGAAGTCCCCCCGTCACGCGCGCATCTGGCGCGCTGCCGTCATCGCGATTCTGCTCACCCTGGCCGGGGGAGTCCTCGCCGCACCGGCCCAGGCCGCCGCCTACCGGTACTGGGGGTACTTCCACCTCACCAAGGGCGCCTGGACCTTCGCCCAGACCGGACCTGCCCAGATCATGCCGGCCGACGGCGCGGTCGAGGGCTGGCGTTTCGCGGTCGCCGACCAGAGCTCGGTACGCACCCCTCGCGCGGCGCCCACCTTCGCCGCGCTGTGCAAAGGCACGGCGATCAAAGCGGGCAGCAAGCGGGTGGGCCTGGTCCTGGACTTCGGCCGCTCGGCTGACAGCGCTGACGGCGTGACGCCTCCCGCAGCGCAAGCCACCTGCGTGAGCGTGCCCGTCAAGGCCACGGGCAACGACGTTCTGGTGGCCGGGGGCGCCACCCTGCGTCTGGACAAGGCGTTGAACTGCGCCATCGACGGCTGGCCGTCCACCGGCTGCGGCGACGCCGTCGCGCACGTGTCAGCCGCTGCGGCCAGCCCGGACACCAAGATCACGATCGCCGCACCCAAGGCCAATGCGGCCAGCCGGCCTGCGGACAAGAGCTCGAGCGGCTCGGGCGGGCTGGTCCTGGGCGGTGCGGGGGCCCTCGCCCTGGTCGGTGCTCTCGGGTACGCGGCATGGCGTCGCGGCCGCGACGCCACGGACGACTGAGCATGGCGGTACCACCGTGAACCGCGCCCTGCACAACCCCCGGTTACCGCGTCTGCTGCACCCGGCGGCGTGGTGGGTGTGGGCGATCGGCCTGGCGATGGCTGCGAGCCGAACCACGAACCCGTTGCTGCTCGCCCTGATCGTGGCCGTCGCCGGCTACGTCGTGGCGGCTCGCCGCGAGATCGGCGCGGCGTCACCGTTCGGCGCCTTCCTGCGCCTCGGCCTGTTCGTCATCGCGATGCGGGTGCTGTTCGAGGCGTTGTTGGGCGGCGGCGTTCCCGGGCGCACCGTGCTCCTGAACCTCCCGCAGGTGCCCCTACCCGCAGGTGGCGTACGACTCGGCGGCGCGGTGACCCTGGAGGGGGTCCTGGCAGCCGCCTACGACGGGGCCCGACTGGCCGCGGTGCTCGCCTGCATCGGCGCCGCAAACGCCCTCGCCAGCCCACGGCGGTTGCTGCGCTACGTGCCGGCCACGCTCTACGAGGTGGGCACGGCACTGGTGGTCGCCCTCACCTATGCCCCACAGCTCGTGGATGACGCCCGACGCGTACGCGCGGCCCGACGGTTGCGAGGACACGCCGGGCGCGGTCCCCGCGAGCTGGCACGACTCGCCGTACCCGTCCTGGACAGTGCGCTCGAACGCTCGCTGGACCTCGCGGCGTCGATGGAGTCGCGCGGGTACGGACGCTCGGTGCACCGCAACGCCGGCTCTCGGCGCAAGGCCACGGCGCTGACCCTCTTTGGCCTCGGTGGTGTCGTGGCCGGTGTCTACGGTCTCCTGGACGGCGGCTCCGCACCGTTGCTCGGCCTGCCGCTGTTGGTGGTGGGCTCTGCAGCGGCGGCCGCATCTCTGGCGGTTGGCGCCCGCCGAGAGCGCCGCTCGCGTTACCGGCCCGACCCATGGGCAGCCCCCGAATCGGTCGTGGCGCTCAGCGGCGCGATCGCCGGCGGGCTCGTCCTCGTGGCCTCACAACGCGGCGTGCCCGGCATCATGCTGCAGACCTCACCGGCGGTCTGGCCGACCCTGCCCTGGTTACCGGCTCTCGGCCTGCTGCTGGGGCTGCTTCCCGCCTGGCTTTCTCCGCTGCCCCCGGTGCGGGCGCTCGAACGGGCCGGTGGCCTGCAAGACAAGCACAGCCCCAACGCCCACACCAGGAACGTCCACTCTGAGGACGTCGGCACGCAGGACATCCACAAGAGTGTCGGGAGCGCGTCATGATCCGGTTCGAGAACGTCGGTGTCAGGTTCAAGGACGGCGGCCGGCCCGTGCTCAGCGGCGTGGACCTGCACGTCGAAGAGGGCGAGCTGGTTCTCGTTGTGGGGGCCACCGGAAGCGGCAAGACCACCTTGCTCCGCTGCGTCAACGGGCTGGTTCCGCATTTCAGCGGGGGCACCCTCAGCGGGCGGGTCACCGTCGACGGTCGTGACACACGCACCCACCGTCCGCGTGACCTCGCGGACGTCGTCGGCGTTGTGGGTCAGGACCCGGCGGCGGCGTTCGTGACCGACACGGTGGAGGAGGAGCTCGCCTACGGAATGGAGTCCCTCGGTGTCCACGGTGACGTCATGCGACGCCGTGTCGAGGAGACACTGGACCTGCTCGGCCTTGCCGAGGTGCGTCAGCGAGCCCTGCGCACGCTCTCGGGCGGACAGCAGCAGCGCGTGGCCATCGGAGGCGTGTTGGCCGCACACCCACGGGTCCTGGTACTGGACGAACCGACCTCGGCGCTCGACCCGGTCGCAGCCGAGGAGGTGCTGGCCGCACTTACCCGGCTTGTCCACGACCTGGGCCTGACCGTTCTGCTTGCCGAACACCGGCTCGAACGGGTCGTCCAGTACGCCGACCGGGTGGTCGTCGTCGAGAACGGGCAGGCCCGATCGGACCTGCCCGCGACCGCAATGGCCAAGTCGCCGGTGTCGCCGCCCATCGTCGACCTCGGCCGCCTGGCCGGCTGGTCGCCGCTGCCTCTGTCAGTACGCGACGCGCGTCGCCTCTCCGGGCCGATGCGCCGGGTGCTGGCCAGCGCCACCCCCGCCCGGGTGGTCAGATCAGTCACCGTGAGCGGCCAGCGCCAGTCCCTGCTCAGCGCGCGGGCGCTGGTGGTCAACCGTGGGCGCCGGACGGTGCTGTGCGGCATCGATCTGGAGCTGCGCGCGGGCGAAGTTGTGGCACTGATGGGTCGTAACGGATCCGGCAAGTCCACCCTTCTAGCCGCGGCGTGCGGCCAGCTGCCCGCGCGCGCAGGGAGCGTGCGCACCGGTGGCCTTGACCCCGCCTCTCTGAAACCCCGTGACATCTTGAGGCACGTTGGCCTGGTCCCGCAGGACCCAGGCATGCTGTTGTACGCCGAGACAGTCGGCGCCGAATGTCACGCGGCCGACAGCGACGTCCGGGCCGCACCCGGCACGACGCGCGCCTTGCTGTTGCACCTCGCGCCCGACGTCCAGGAGGGCACCCACCCACGTGACCTCTCGGAGGGGCAACGTCTGGCCCTCGCGCTGGCCATCGTCCTGGCGGGCAGGCCACCTTTGGTGCTGCTGGACGAACCCACCCGCGGGCTGGACTATGGCGCCAAAGCCCGGCTCGTCGCCTCGCTGCGTTCGCTGGCAGCCGACAGCCATGGTGTTCTGGTGGCCACCCACGATGTCGAGCTGGTGGCCGAGCTGGCTGACAGGGTCATCGTCATCGCGGACGGCGAGGTGGTGACCGACGGCCCTGCCGCTGCTGTGCTTGCCGGCTCACCCGCTTTCGCACCCCAGGTGGCCAAGGTGATGCACCCGCAGCCCTGGCTCACCGTCGCCGATGTCGCGGCCGCGCTGGAAGCCTCGTGACCAGCCCCCGCGCCCAGCTCCCGAACGAGCCCGTCCTCGCCGTTCCCTGGCGGGCAGCGGTCACGTTGACAGGGACCACCCTGGTGGGGCTGGCCGCCTTTTTGTGGCCCTTCCTGGCAAAGCCCAGATCGGGTCTGGCGCACAGTGCAGACGCGCCATGGCTGTTCGTGCTGCTCGTCGCTCTGCTGGCCGCACTGGTCATGGCCGAGCTGTCCGGCGGCGGCATGGACGCCAAGACGGTCGCGGTGCTCGGCGTGCTCGCTGCCGCCGGCGGGGCGCTGAGGGTGCTCGGCGCCGGGACCGCCGGGCTGGAGCCGATGTTCTTCCTGGTGGTCATCGCCGGCCGGGTGCTCGGGCGCGGGATGGGCTTCGTACTCGGTGCACTCGCCGTGCTTGTCGGCGCCTTCCTGACCGGGGGAGTCGGCCCCTGGGCACCGTTCCAGATGATCGCCGCCGGCTGGGTCGGCTTCGGCGCTGGCTCCCTGCCAAGGGCGAGCGGGCGCCCCGAGCGGGTGGTCCTGGCCTGCTACGGGCTGGTGGCTGGCCTCTTGTACGGGCTTGTCATGAACCTGTGGTTCTGGCCCTTCCTCACCTCGGGTGCACCAGCCGGGATGGCCTTCGTGCCAGGAGAGCCCGTGGCGGCCAACATCTCGCACTACGCCGCCTTCTACCTGGCCACCAGTCTGAGCTGGGACCTCCCCCGAGGGGTGCTCACAGCCGTCCTGGTGCTGGTCGCCGGACGACCTGTGCTGGCCAGCCTGCGACGTGGCACCCGTCGTGCTGCGTTCGGAGCCACCGGCCAGTTCGTGAGAGGTAAGGCACCAGTGAGTGATGATTCTCTCATCAGTGGGCCACCATGAGACGATGCGAAACACCAAAAACCCTTGCACAGCAACGCAAACGCATGAACTTGAGTGTCCGGGGCCCGGTTGGCATCAAGGACGTTGACACGACCCGGTTGAGCCTTTTTGTGTCGGTTGCGCGACAATGCCGATTGTGATGCGCAACGCGGCGCACCACTGATGACGGGAGCGCTGATGTCGGCGAGGAATGACAAAGGGGCCGCGGGACCGAGCGTCGGTCAACTGCGCGAGCGCGTGGAGATGATGCGGGGCAATCCCGTTGACTCGGTTGAGGTGCGACCCGGCCATCTGGCGGGCCTGCGCGCGACCGGTGGGGTGGCCTGAGTGGCCACCAAGCTCGAGGTCGGGGTAAGCACGCCCGGCAGAGCCCCGATTGCCGCGGCAACGCTGCGCAAGGACAACTGGAAGAAGTCGCCGCTACTGACCTTCATCGGTCTGTCGGCCTTTGTGCTGTACGGCTTGATCCGGACCGCCAGCCAGAGCGACTACTACGTGTCGGCGTACCACTACCTGTCGCCGTTCGCCTCGCCCTGCGTGAGCTCGACCTGCGCACAGGGAGCCAGTGAGTTCGGCACGTTCGGCGCGTTTCCGGCGATGGTCCCGCTGGCTATCCTCACCCTGCCGTTCCTGCTCGGCTTCCGGCTGACCTGCTACTACTACCGCAAGGCCTACTACCGTGCGTTCTGGCAGTCGCCGGTCGCGTGTGGTGTGCCCGAGCCCCGCGGCAAGTACACCGGCGAGACCCGGTTCCCGCTCATCGTCCAGAACGCGCACCGCTACTTCTGGTTCGTCGCGGTCCTGATCTCACTGATCAACACCTGGGACGCGATCAGGGCATTCCACTCCCCGACCGGCTTCGGCTTCGGTCTGGGCAACATCATCCTCGTCGTCAACGTCGTGCTGCTGTGGTCGTACACGATGGGCTGCCACTCGTGCCGGCACATCACACTGGGTCGGATCAACCACTTCTCCAAGCACCCGGTGCGCTACTGGCTCTATGAGCGCGCCAGCTGGCTCAACGGCCGGCACATGCAGCTTGCGTGGACCACGTTGGCCACGCTCGTGTTCACCGACGCATACATCGCGCTGGTTTCCGCAAACGTCATTTCTGATCTGAGGTTCATCGGATGAGCAGTCTTCTCGAACGGCACAACTACGACGTCATCGTCATCGGTGCCGGAGGTGCCGGCCTGCGAGCGGCGATCGAAGCGCGCGAGCAGGGCCTGCGCACCGCAATCCTGTGCAAGTCCTTGTTCGGCAAGGCCCACACGGTCATGGCCGAGGGTGGCATTGCCGCTTCCATGGGCAACGTCAACTCCAAGGACAGCTGGCAGGTCCACTTCTGTGACAGCCTGCGCGGCGGGAAGTTCCTGAACAACCCCCGCATGGTCGAGCTGCACGCCAAAGAGGCACCGGATCGCGTCTGGGAACTTGAGACCTACGGCGCACTGTTCGACCGCACCCCGGACGGCAAGATCAGCCAGCGCAACTTCGGCGGGCACGAGTACCCACGGCTCGCCCACGTGGGGGACCGCACCGGGCTCGAGCTGATCCGCACCCTGCAGCAGAAGATCGTCTCCCTCCAGCAGGAGGACCTGAAGGAGCACGGCGACTATGAAGCCCGGATCAAGGTGTTCGCCGAGCTGACCGTCACCGAGCTGGTCAAGGACGGCAGTGCCATAGCCGGCGCATACGGCTACTACCGCGAGACCGGCAACTTCGTACTGTTCGAAGCCCCCGCCGTGATCATGGCGACCGGCGGGATCGGCAAGTCCTTCAAGGTCACCAGCAACTCCTGGGAGTACACCGGAGATGGGCATGCACTCTGCCTGCGTGCCGGGGCCAACCTGATCAACATGGAGTTCATGCAGTTCCACCCGACCGGCATGATCTGGCCGCCGTCGGTCAAGGGCATCCTGGTGACAGAGTCGGTTCGAGGCGACGGCGGGATCCTGACCAACGCCGAAGGCAAGCGCTTCATGTTCAACTACGTCCCGGACGTCTTCCGCGGCCAGTACGCCGAGTCCGAGGAAGAGGGCGACCGTTGGTACGACGACCAGGAGAACAACAAGCGCCCTCCTGAGCTGCTGCCGCGCGACGAGGTCGCGCGGGCGATCAACAGCGAGGTCAAGGCCGGCCGGGGCACCCCCCATGGCGGTGTCTACCTGGACGTGTCAACCCGAATGACCCCCGATGTGATCAAGAAGAAGCTGCCGGCCATGCATGCTCAGTTCCTGGAGCTCGCGGACGTCGACATCACCACCCACCCGATGGAGGTCGGCCCGACCGCCCACTACATCATGGGCGGGGTGGAGGTCGACGCGGACACCGAAGCCACCGCCGTCCCGGGACTGTTCGCCTGCGGCGAGGTCTCGGGCGGAATGCACGGTTCCAACCGCCTCGGTGGCAACTCGCTGTCCGATCTGATCGTCTTCGGCCGGCGCGCCGGCCTGGGCGCAGCGGCGTACGTCGCCGGGCTCGGCGACAAACGGCCCACCGTCTCCGAGTCTGACCTCGAGACTGCGGGGAAGGCTGCACTCGCACCCTTCCACGCGGAACCAGCCCCCGGGCCCGATGGCACCACGGCCCCCGCACCCGAGAACCCGTACACCGTCCACACCGAGCTGCAACAGGTGATGAGCGACCTCGTGGGCATCATCCGCCGCGAGGGTGAGATCACCGAGGCGCTGCAAGAGCTGAAGTCGTTGCGCAGACGCGCCGAGCACGCCGCCGTCGAGGGCCACCGTCAGTTCAACCCCGGCTGGCACCTCGCACTCGACCTGCGCAACATGCTCGACGTCTCGGAGTGCGTGGCCAAGGCAGCGTTGGAACGCCATGAGAGCCGTGGCGGGCACACTCGCGAGGACTTCCCGATCATGGACCCCAACTGGCGTGGCGTTAACCTGGTTTGTCATCTGGTTCCTGGGACCAGCGACATCGAGCTGACCCACAAGCCGGTTCCGACCATCCGGCCCGACCTGCTGTCGCTCTTCGACCGCTCCGAGCTGGAGAAGTACATGACAGCGCCCGAGCTCGCCGTACTGGACAACCCGCAGACTCCGTCAGCGTCAGGGGAGAAGGCATGAGCTACAAGTCAAAGTTCAAGGTCTGGCGCGGCGGTGCCGACGGTGGTGACCTCAAGGACTACACGGTCGAGGTCAACGAGGGTGAGGTGTTGCTGGACGTCATCCACCGGCTGCAGGCGACGCAGGCGCCGGACCTCGCCGTGCGCTGGAACTGCAAGGCCGGCAAGTGCGGCTCCTGCAGCGCCGAGGTCAACGGCAAGCCCAGCTTGCTGTGCATGACCCGGATGAACACCTTCGTCCCGGAGGAGACGGTGACGGTGACGCCGATGCGCACCTTCCCGATCATCCGAGATCTGGTCAGCGACGTCTCGTTCAACTATGAGAAGGCCCGCCAGATTCCGGCATTCGCGCCGCCGGAGGGTGTGAAGCCGGGGGACTACCGGATGGCGCAGCTGGATGTCGAGCGCTCTCAGGAGTTCCGCAAGTGCATCGAGTGCTTCCTGTGCCAGGACGTCTGTCACGTGGTTCGCGACCACGACGACAACAAGGAAGCCTTCTCGGGGCCGCGGTTCCTGATCCGGGCAGCCGAGCTCTCCATGCACCCGCTGGACAGCAATACCCATCGTGCTGAGTTCGCCCGGGACGAGCAGGGGATCGGCCTGTGCAACATCACCAAGTGCTGCACTGAGGTCTGCCCCGAGCACATCAAGATCACCGACAACGCGATCATTCCCATGAAGGAACGAGTCGTGGACAAGAAGTACGACCCGCTGGTCTGGCTGGGCTCGAAGATCGGGCTTCGCCACGACTGAGTCACCCACCCCAAGGCACGCCCGGCCATCCAAGGTCGGGCGTGCCTTGCGTTGGCGGCCATTCCCATGGTGCGCATGAGGCTGTGTACCAAATCGAGACATACACCCGTTCCACTGTGACCACGGCTGACCCGTCGTATCCAGCAGCCTTCGGCTCATCGGGTGCGAATCTCCTGAAACGGTTGCCGGACAAGGACATTGGCCATGGCACGGGCACTGCCCCGGAGGCCAGCCGGGAGCCAGTCACACTCCTGCGCGGGTTCCCAGTGGCCACCGGACAGGTTCCGGGGTGACCTCATACGGAACAAACAGGTGCCAGGGGGTTGCGCGATCGTGTTCCGCGCGGGACGCTGTAAGCGCTTACCCGCGAGGCGGTGACGGAAATGACAACACGCAAGCAGGGCAGGCGCCCGACGACGATATATTCCGTCGCGCAGCTGGCCGGAGTGTCCATCGCCACCGTCTCGCGGGTACTCCAGGGCACCAGGGCAACTTCACCACAAAGCCGGGCCAACGTGCTTGCGGCCGTCGAGGAACTCGACTACGTGCCGCTCCAGGCTGCACGCAGCCTGGCGTTCCACCGGCACGAGGCCCACGGAATCATCGTGCCTGACCTCATCGGCCCCTACTACTCCGAGCTGCTGATGGGGTACGAGTCGGCTGCAGCGGAGCTCGGTCAGAGTGTGGTCATCGTCGTGGCGCACCCGAGTGAGGAAGCGACTCGGGCGGTCCGCCTGTCAAGCCGGGTGGACGGCATCGTCGTTGCCAACTCGACAATCTCCGATGACGCGGCACGATCCCTGGCTCAGCGGACCCCGGTGGTGCTGCTCGCGCGACCGACCGTGGCTGGATGTGACGCGGTCTCTGCCGAGAACTTCCACAGCGCAAGGACGTTGACCGAGCACCTCCTTGCCCACGGCAGACGCCGACTCTCCTTCGTTGGTGATCCTGACGGCTCACCCGACGTCCAGGAGCGCTATCTCGGCTTCATGGACGCCCTGTCCACGTCGGACACCTCTTGCGTCGGGCCGATCGTGAAGGTCGGTTTCCGCGAACGTTCTGGTGCCGATGTCGCCGCGCAGGTCACCGGGCACCCCACGCCACCAGACGCGTTGGTCTGCGCAAACGACGAGCTTGCGCTGGCGACGATGAAGGCGCTGCAGCATTCCGGAATCCGTATCCCGGACGACATCGCGATCGTGGGGTGGGATGACGTCATGACAGCGCGCTACATCAGCCCGGGCCTCACGACCGTACGTCAGCCCCTTTATGAGCTTGGCCGCGCTGCGGCGACCCGACTCCACGAACGTATTGCCGGTGCCCCCACGGTCCCGGAACCACTGATCCTGCCGACCGAGCTGGTTCTGCGGACCTCGTGTGGCTGTCCCGAAAAGGACGACCGCGACGAGCCGTGGGTCACGAGCTGAGACAGATCACTGCACTCGGGCCCAGACCCGACCAAGGAGAACAACGATGAAACGCAACACCCGCGCCACAGCAGTGGTCGCGCTCTGCCTCACGACGACCATGAGCCTCGCTGCCTGTGGTCGGTCGACAGACAAGGCCGCCACCCCGACCGACAAGGCCGGGTCCATCAGCTCGGGCAAGGCGACCGGGACCATCAACGTCTGGGCCATGGGCGGCGAGGGAGACAAGCTCCCCACGCTGGCCAAGCAGTTCGAAGCCGAGAACCCCGGCGTGAAGATCAACGTGACCGGTATCCCGTTCGACTCGGCGCACGACAAGCTCGCCACGGCCATCACCGCCGGCAAGACCCCGGACATCTCCCAGATCGGCACGACGTGGATGGGTGAGTTCGCCACCCAGGCGCTGGACCCGACGCCTGCCTCGATCGACAAGACCAGTTTCTTCGACGGAGCCCAGAAAACCACTGAAGTTGGCGGGACCTCATACGGGGTCCCGTGGTATGTCGAGACCCGTCTGGTCTACTACCGCAAGGACCTGGCCGCAAAGGCGGGTATCACGACGATGCCGACTACCTGGGCCGGCCTGAAGGCCATGGCCAAGGCGATGCAGACCAAGGCCGGGGCCAAGTGGGGCATCGACCTGCAGCCCGGCGGCCAGGGCTCCTGGCAGACGATCCTGCCCTTCGCCTGGTCCAACGGAGCTGAGGTCGCCACCGCTGACCACAAGAAGTACACCTTCGACACCCTGCAGATGGCCGAGGCTGTGAAGTACTACCAGAGCTACTTCACCGATGGCATCGCCGCCAAGCAGCTTCCCCTCAACTCACGCACTGCCAGCTTCGTCAACGGCTCCGTACCGATGTTCATCTCCGGTCCGTGGGAGAGCGGCGGCATCGACACCCTCGGTGGTCCCAGCTTCAAGGCGAAGTACGGCGTCTTGCAGATGCCCAAGCAGAAGACCGCCACCTCGTTTGTTGGCGGCTCGGACCTCGCAGTGTTCAAGAACAGCAAGAACCGCGACAGCGCCTGGAAGTTCGTCCAGTGGCTCTCGGACCCCAAGACCCAGGTCAAGTTCTTCGCGTTGTCGACCGACCTGCCGTCCGTCAAGAGCGCCTGGTTGGACCCCTCACTGACCGCAGACCCGAAGCTCGCGGTCTTCGGCAAGCAGCTCCAGGACGCCAAGGCTCCTCCGGCAACCGCCACCTGGGAGCAGGTCGCCGCAGCCTTCGACTCCGAGATGGAGAAGGTCGCCAAGTCCGGCGAGGACCCGGCTGCCGCACTGAAGGCCGTACAGGCCAAGGCTGACTCCACCGGCACCGGCAGCTGACGTTGTCCAACACCGCTCCGGCGCGCAGTCCTGAGGCCTCCGGGCCCCCGACTGCGCGCCGGGGGGCCGGCCTCAACCAGGACCGCCCATCGCCCCGGAAGCCGGGCCGCCACAAGGGCAGCTCGTCGCGACAGAGCAGGGCCGCCTGGATCCTGTCCCTGCCGTTCATGCTGCTCTTCGTGGTGTTCACCGCGGGGCCGATCATTTCCTCGCTGTACATGAGCTTGACCGATATCAAGTCCAGGGACCTGCGCTCACCGTTCGCCGTTGGCTTCGTGGGGCTTGAGAACTACGCCCACATCCTTGGTGACAGCTCGTTCCGGCAGTCCGCGTACAACACGGCCTACTTCGTGATTATTGGCGTCCCTCTGACGCTGGGCATCGCGCTGGCCGCTGCGATGGCCCTGGACAAGGGGATCACGAGGTTCCGCACGCTCTTCCGGGTTGGTTACTACACCCCTGTGGTCACCTCGATCGTCGCCGTGGCCGTGGTCTGGCGCTTCCTGCTCCGACAGGATGTGGGGCTGTTCAACACCATTCTCGGCTGGGTCGGCATCCATGGCCCGGACTGGCTCGGGTCCACGACGTGGGCGATGCCCTCGCTGATCGCGATGGCTTCCTGGCGCAACTTCGGCACCGCGATGATCATCTTCCTGGCGGGGTTGCAGTCCGTGCCGGTGATGCTGCAAGAGGCGGCCGCCATCGATGGGGCTTCGAGCTGGCAGCGATTCCGACACATCACCCTGCCCCTGCTACGCCCGACCATGTTGTTCGTCATGGTCACCACCACCATCGGCTACGTGCAGTTCTTCGAGGAGCCGTTCGTGATGACCAATGGTGGCCCGCTGGACTCCACCAAGTCGATGTCCATGTTCACCTACGAGCAGTTCGGCTTCGGCAACTACGGCTTCGCCTCCGCGGCCGGCTACGTGCTGTTCGTGATCATCGTCGCCCTTTCCGCGATGCAGTTCCGATTCTTCCGCTCCAACACCTGAGGGAGGCGCGACATGCTGAACACGAAGAGATCCGCCACCTCTGGATGGCTGCTGTACACCGTGGTGACCCTGGGGTTCATCGCCGTCGTCACACCGTTCGTCTGGATGATCCTCGGCAGCTTCAAGAACCCGGGAGAGCTGCTCCAGGTCCCGCCGACGTGGTGGCCGAAGGCGTGGACCCTGGACAACTACCGGACCCTGTTCACCAAGCAAAGCTTCCCGCGCTACTTCCTCAACTCCGTCATCGTTGCCGTCGTCGTGACGGCCGCCAACGTCACCTTCTGCTCCATGGTTGGCTATGCCCTGGCAAAGCTGCACTTCCGTGGTAAGAAGATGGTCTTTGGCCTGGTCATGGGCACCCTGATGGTCCCCGGCATGGTGACCCTGGTCCCCTTGTTCGTGCTGGTCGCGAATCTAGGTCTGGTCGACACCTATCCGGGGCTGATCCTGCCGTTCCTGGTGACACCCTTCGGCGTGTTCCTCATGCGTCAGTTCATCATCGAGCTGCCGGACGACCTTCTCGACGCAGGCAGGATCGACGGGGCCAGCGAGCTGCGCATCTTCCGCCAGATCATCCTTCCGCTTTGCGGACCGGGTGTTGCCACGCTCGGGATCCTGACCTTCCTCGGCCAATGGAACAACTTTCTGTGGCCGCTCGTGGTCGCCCAGACTCAGGACCACTACACGCTGCCCGTGGCGCTGGCGCTGTTCTCGAAGAATCAGCAGGTGACCCCCAACTACGGCCTCCTGCTGGCCGGGGCGACCGTGGTCGTCATACCCGTCCTGGTCGTCTTCCTGATCTTCCAGCGCCGGTTCATCGAGGGCATCGCCACCACTGGCATCAAGTAGACCCGGAGCTGAAGCCTCACCGCATCGCCCTCCGCGCATCACCGTCAGCGCATCACCCCTCACGCCATCACCCTCACGCCATCACCCTCATGGCATCGCCCTCAAGGCATCGCCCTCAAGGCATCGCCCTCAAGGCATCGCAGTCAAAGGATCGCCCGCACCGTATAGCCCGCACCCACACAAAGCATTGGCTACTCAAGGGAATCGCACATGACTGACTCTGCTCTCACCCGCAACCCGTTCGTCGCCACCCGCCGTCAGCTGCTTGCGCAAGGAGCGGCAGTCGCCGCTGTCACGCTGACCACCGCCCACGCGGCCACCGCTGCCGCGACGGCCTCGACCACTCCCGCGTCGACCGGGTCTGCATCAGGGCAGGAAGGTGGCATCGACCGCGCCACCATTGACCGTTGGGCACGCGACACCCGGGCCTCGATGGTCGCCATGGTGGTCCCACGCACCGGGTTGCCCACCGACAACATGAGCGGGCCTCTGGCATCGCCGATACGCAGCGGCTACACCTCGCCGACCAATATCGGTGGCTACCTGTGGAGCACCGTCGTCGCGCGCGAGCTCGGGATCATCAGCGAGGGGGAGTGCCTCACGCGGCTGAGCCAGACCCTGACGACCCTGTCAGGGCTGAAGCGCCATGAGCCCAGCGGGATGTTCTACAACTGGTATGACGAGGCCACCGGCGACGTCGTCACCGTGTGGCCCACGGACAACAGCAAGATCTACCCGTTCCTGTCCAGCGTGGACAACGGCTGGTTCGCCGCGGCGCTCATGGTCGTGCGCAACGCCGAGCCGGCTGTCGCCAGCCAGGCCAACGCCCTGCTGAGCACCATGAACTTCGGGATGTACTACGACAAGGACGCTCGCAAAGGCATCGCGGCCGGCCTGCTGCGCGGCGGGTTCTATGACGTCAAGCCGGCAGTGGGCACCGTTGAAGGTAACTACCTGGCCAACGGTCCGGACGTCTTCTACTCCCTCAACCACTACGACATCCACGTCACCGAGCCGCGGATCGCGAGCTACATCGGCATCGCCCACGGCCAGATCCCGCCGGCCCACTACTTCGCCACCCAGCGGGTGTTCCCGGCCTCCTGCGACTGGGACTGGCTCAAAGAGCAGGCGGTCGGGGCGCATCGCACCTACTACGGGACAGACGTCTTCGAGGGCGCCTTCACCTACCGTGGCATGCACATCGTGCCAAGCTGGGGCGGCGACATGTTCGAGGCACTCATGCCCGACCTGTTCGTCCCGGAGGCCAGCTGGGCGCCACGGTCCTGGGGCATCAACCACGCACTGACGGTGCGCGCGCACCGTGAGTTCGGGCTGGACGACGCCAAGTACGGCTACTGGGGCTTCTCACCAGCCAGCCGTCCCGGTGGTAACCCCGACTACAGCGCCTGGGGCGTCGAGGCCATCGGCATGAGCCCGGGCGGCTACCCCTCCGACATGGAGGGCACCGTCCTGGACCCCGGCTTCGGCCAATGTCGGGTGGGAAGTGCCCCCAACCCCACCTGGGGTGACGGGGTGGTCACCCCGCACGCCGCGTTCCTTGCCATGGCCTACGAACCCACCCAGGCCTACAACAACCTCGTGAAGATCGAGCGCGAGCTCAAGGCCTACGGCGAGGGCGGTTTCTTTGACGCTGTTGCCGTCAAGTCGGGAGTCGTCGCCAAGCGGTACCTGTCCCTTGACCAGGCCATGGTGCTGGGCGCGATCGGGAATGTGTTCTGCGACAACCTGATCAGACGTAACTTCATCGAGGGTGAGGTCCAGTCCACCATCAAGCCACTGATCGGGATCGAAGAGTTCGGGGCCGGAGTGATCTCCTGAGCGGCAAGCACGTGGGCACATCCACAGCGGCGGGCACATCCACATCGACGGGCACAGTCACGCACAGGTGCCAGCCGTCCGTGATGAACTGCGTCAGCAGCCGATCCGGCATGCAGGCGCAGTTCACGACCAGCGGTGTCCTGCGGCGACTGGAGGTCGGCGGTCGAAGCCTGCTGATGTACCCGGCCGACGAGCTGGAAGCCGGTCCGGCGAACATCTACCTGCGGATTCGAGGTGAAGAAGGTGCGCAGGCCGTGGCGCTGGTCGGGCCTGGCAGTGCCAGCAAGGTCAGCTGGAGCGAGGCCGGGCCCATTATCAGCGGCACCTGGCTCGACCTCCAGTACACCGTCACCTTCGCACTTGCCGACACCATGGCCGCATGGTTCTGGCACGTCTCGGTGAAGAGTCTGCGGGCAGTCCCGACCGAGATCGACCTCGTCTACGCCCAGGATCTTGCCCTGGCACCCTACGACGCCGTGCGAATGTGCGAGTACTACGTGAGTCAGTATCTCGACCTCACGCCGGTCGACACCACATCTGCGGGCACCGTCCTGGCAGTACGCCAGAACATGCCCGGCCCCACCGCCCCCTGGGCAGTCATCGGCTGCCTCAGCGAAGGCACGGGTTGGGCGACCGACGCCCTCCAGCTCGTGGGGCGCGCCCACCATGCCGGAGCCGAGCTGCCCGGGCTGGCCGCCAAGGACCTGCCCAGTACTCGTCTGCAACATGAGCACACCCTTGCCCTTCTTCAGGCCCGGCCCGGGCGGTTGGCCGGGGGCCAGACCCTGACCACAGGGTTCTTCGGGGCCTACCAGCCGGATCACCCTGCCGCCACGTCCAGCCACGACACAGCAGTTGTTGACGAAGTGCTGGACCAGCCAGAGGCGCAGCACCCGCCAAATCCTCTGCCCGCACACGCTCTCGGAGCGCAGAGTCCCTCCGAGAGCACGCATGTTGCGGTGTCGTCGCTGTTCTCCTCAGCCCCGGTACTGGAATGCACGCCGCTGGATGATGAGCAGCTGGCCATGCTCACCGGGGATGAGCGCCGACATGCCGAGTGGGATGGCCAGACCCTGCTCAGCTACTTCACTGACGACGGGAGTCACGTCGTCACCAGTGCTAAACAAGCCGCCGTCTTGCGTCCACACGGCCACGTCATGCGGACGGGAACGGCGTTGGTGCCCGACGAGGGCGCTCTCACCACCACTTCCTGGATGGCTGGGACCTTCCACTCACAGGTCACCCAGGGCCACGTCAGCCTCAACCGAATGTTGTCCACCCGCCGCAGCTACCTGGGGCTGCGGCAGGCCCAGGGTCTGCGAATCTTCGTGGACTCCGGCCACCCGGCCAATGCAGGAAATGAGGCTTCCAGCGGATGGACCCTGCTCGACGAACCCAGCGCCTGGGCGGTGGGCCTGGACTGCTGCCGTTGGTGGTATCGGCACGAGGGCGGGCTGCTCGAGGTCGTGTCCACGGCGCCAGCACGGTCCCATGAACTCGGTCTACAGATCCGCGTTGTTCACGGAGCGCCGGTCCGCCTTCTGATCTGCGCCAATGTGGCCCTGGACGGGGATGACGGCCAGGACCCCGAGCCGCCTCTACTCGACCACGATGACGAAGGGGTCACGGCGCGACCTCAGGAGGGCTCTGTGGCGTCGACCCGATTCCCCGCAGGGTCCTTCCGATTCTCATGGGAGCGTGGGTCGATCGATCAGGTTGGCCGCGACGACACCCTGTTCATGGATGGACGCTCACGAGATCTGCCATGGATCACTATGCGGACGGCACCCACCACAAAGGTGCGACTGACGCTGACCGCCGATCTGGTTCCGGCCGCTGACCTAGCCAGACAGGACCTGGTCGGACATGGCGTGGTCGGGCAGCACATCGTCACCGACGCCCCTCAGCAGTTCTGGGAGGGAATTAGCAGTGCCGTGCGGCTGAGTCCGCCCGTTGGCTCACCGCTGGCCGCGGAGGTTTCGCAGCTCGACACAGTGCTGCCGTGGTTTGCCCACGACGCACTCGTCCACTATCTGTCACCGCGAGGGCTGGAACAGTCCACCGGCGGTAGCTGGGGCACCCGGGATGTGTGTCAGGGACCCGTGGGTCTGCTCATCGCCCTGGGACAGACCGCCCCCCTGCGCGACCTCATCCTGCGCGTGTTTGGGGCCCAGAATGCACGAGGCGACTGGCCCCAGGCCTTCGAGTTCTACCCGCGTGAGTTTCGTGGCGGCCAACAAGACGCTCACGGTGATGTCGTCTTCTGGCCTGTTCTCGCGCTCGGGGAGTATCTGGCAGTAACAGGCGATGCCAGCCTGTTCAGTGAACGGGTTACCTTTGTGGACGACCACGGAGCAACCGCGGGCGAGCCGCTGCTGGAACACGTCCGTCGCGCACTGGCCATCATCGCCACCAGTACGGTGCCCGGCAGTCCACTGCCGGCGTATGGACACGGCGACTGGAACGACTCGTTGCAACCAGCCGACCCACTTCTGGCCGCGGCCCTGAGCTCCACGTGGACAGCGACACTCAAGGTGCAGGCGCTGCGCACACTGGCTGCACCTTTGCGGACCGTGAGCGCCCGGCTTGAGGGTAAGGATGCCGTCGACGCCGTCGAGTATGCCGACCAGTGCGAACGGGTCGCCGAACAGACCGCGCAAGCCATGCACACCCTGCTCATGCGAGACGGTGTGCTCGCCGGCTACGGCCTGTTCGGCAGCGACGGGTCGATCGAGCACCTCGTCCACCCCTCCGACCAACGAACGGGTCTGAGCTACGGCCTCCTACAGATCATCCACGCGATCTCCGGCGACCTGCTTACCCCCAGTGAGGCACGCGAGCACCTCGATGTTCTGGACGAACACCTGATCGGGCCCGACGGGGCTCGACTCTTCGACCGGCCGGCCCGCTATCACGGTGGCCCCATGGAGGTCTTCAAACGTGCCGAGGCCAGTACCTTCTTCGGCCGTGAGATCGGGATCATGTATACGCATGCCCACCTGCGCTATGCCGAGGCGCTCGCCCGCCACGGCGATGCGGAGAAACTGCTGAAGACCTTGGCCCTGGCCAACCCCATCGGCGTGACCGAACGCGTTCCGAACGCACGGCCCCGGCAGTCCACGTGCTATTACTCCTCCTCGGACGCGACGTTCGCGGACCGATACGAGGCTGCCGCACGCTACGGCGAGGTCATGGCGGCCACAGTGCCGTTCGAGGGAGGCTGGCGGGTCTACTCCTCCGGCCCGGGTATCTTCCTGCGCCTGGTGGTGGAGTGCTTCTTGGGCGTGCGCAGGCGCGGCGATCTCCTGGAGATCGACCCGGTCCTGGCTCCAGACCTGGACGGACTGCAGGCGACCGTCCCGTGCGATGGAACACCCTTGGACCTGACCTTCCGGGTCGGCCCACGCGGTGTTGGACCCGTGGCAGTGGCGTTGAACGGCGTCACCATGGCGACGACCCCACTTTCGAATCCGTACCGCCCCGCAGGCGTGGCCATCGACATGGCGCTGATAAGGGCGGCCATGAAGACTTCCGGCGTCAACACCCTCGAGATCCAGGTGTCCTGAGGTGGCGAGCCGGTCTGAGGCGGCGACGCATCCGACTATGACCGCAACATGAGCCTGCGGATCGACCCTGGTGAAGCCCTCGTCATAGTGGGTCCGGACGCGGCAAGCGGCGCCTCAGCCCGGATCACGGTGACGAACTGACCAACCCGGGTAACATCCTGCTGACTGAGTTCACCAGATGACCCTCATGGGGAGTGCGATGGCGGCGGTAGCAGGACCTGCGCAAGCCCCTGCGCAGACGCGTTCGCCTGCGACGCTGCGCATCGGCCGGCTCAGGGTCCCCCTCAAGATCTGGTTGCCGCTGGCCATCTTCGCCATAACCCGTCTCTATGGCTTCGTGGTCATCGCCCTGGCAGCCCGCCAGCAGATCGCCCTTCCCTCACCCGCCCACCCGGGCATATACCAGTTCACGGCGCATCCGGCCTCGCCCGGCTATCTGGGCCTGATCACCAACTGGGACGGCCAGTGGTTCGAACGCATCGCCACCCTCTGGTATCACCTTCCGGGACCGGGGGCCTCCGGTGCCAAGGAAACGCTCTGGACGTACGCGTTCCTACCGGGGTTCCCAGCCGTCGTGGGCGCGATGATGGCGCTGACAGGCCTGAGCTTCCCCGTGTGCGTCACGGTCGTGAACCTCATCGCCGGCGGCGCCGCCATGGTTGTCATGTTTGCCCTGCTCGAGCGCACGGCCGGCCGCTTTGTGGCCAGCGCTGCGGTCCTGCTGACCTGCTGCTCCGTCGCGGCGCCCCTGTTCCAGGCGGCTTACTCCGAGAGCTTGTCGCTGCTGATCGTGTGCACGGTCCTGCTACTGGTCGCGCAGCGCCGATACGCCTGGGCGATGACGGCCGTGATCCTGCTGTCGCTCACCCGGCCGGTGACCCCGCCGCTGGCGGTCGTGGTGCTAATCCATGCCCTGGTGCGCTACCGCGGCCGGGCTCAGGATCCGGTCCGCCGTGGCGAGGTCGTCTGGATGGCAGCCCTGGCGGTCGTCTCCGCGGCCTCGGTCTCGTTCTGGTCGACGATCACATCCGTGATCACGGGCGGGGCTCAGACCACCGGCGCCAACCGCGGGAGCGTCTCCAACGCGGTGGTCGTCGGCAGGTTCGGCTGGTTCACCAACGCATACGCACACATCGGCTGGATCGGGGTCGTCGGCCTCGCACTCCTGGTCGTCGTTTTCGTGGTGTTGGCGCTCAGCCCTCTGACCCGGACGTGGGGTCTGGAGGTGCGCACATGGTTCGCGATCTACCCGATCTTCCTGTTGTTCGTCGCCGGCGTGCATACCGGCACGCTGCGGTACCTGTTGCTCGCATTCCCGTTGGGACTGTTGATACTCGGAAGTCCGCCGCCAGCCGCGATCCCGCGCAAGCGGGCAGCCCTGGTCGTCATCGTGTCCCTCATCGGTCTGGGGTTGCAGGTCCCGTGGGTCTCCCACGCGCTGGTTGTCACCCAGCTCGCAGGCAAACCCTGGCTGCCCTGAGCGTGGACTATGCGCACTTCGGCCGTCGCCTGGCCCGCGACGTGGTCGAGATCAGCGACGATGTCGGCTGCCTGGACAAAGGCGGGTTCTGGGCCGTCGTGGTGACCTTCGAGGGTGAGGTCACCTGTGTTCGGTTCGCGCAGGTGGGCAGTGAGCAGAAGACCAACATTCAGATGACCGGCGCGCAGCCCCAGCCACCCCAGGAGTGGGTGCCTCTGGCAGGTGCCTGGAGCTCGTCGCTGGAGGAGACGGCAACCTGTCCCGCGTCGGGCAGATCCGCGATCATATTGCGGCGGGCGAGGTCTACCAGGTGTGTCTCTGCCGGGTCATGAGCCATCCTCTGGCTGACGACGCCGACCTTGAGGGCCTGAAGACACTCGTCGAGCTGGGCAACCCAGCGCCCCATGCGGGCCGCATCTATGTCCCTGGAGCTGGGTTGGACGTACTCAGTGCCTCGCCCGAGGCCTTCCTGATCCGGCGGGCGGGGCGGATCGAGTCCCGTCCCATCAAGGGGACCGCAACGACCCTGGCCTCCATGCTGGCCAAGGACTACGCGGAGAACGTGATGATCACCGACCTGGTGCGCAACGACCTTTCAGCGGTATGCCGTCCGGGCACCGTAGGCGTGGACGCACTGTGCATGCCGGAAGAGCAACCGGGACTGACGCATCTGGTCACCAGGATCTCGGGGCAGATGCGCCCGGGAGTGGGCTGGGCAGAGGTCATATCGGCGACCTTTCCGCCCGGATCGGTATCAGGGGCGCCCAAGTCGTCGGCGCTGCGAGTCATCGCCGAGCTCGAGAATGTGCCGCGTGGGCCGTACTGCGGGGCGATCGGATGGGTGGATGCGGACACCGGCGAGGCGGAGCTTGCCGTCGGCATCCGGACCTTCTGGACGGATCGGGACGCCACCGGACAACAATGGCTCAGGTTCGGCACCGGCGGCGCGATCACCGGGGGGTCGGATCCCGCCCGGGAGTGGGCTGAGACGGAGCTCAAGGCGGCTCGCCTGATCGGGCTGGCATCTGGGAAGGTGAGACTGTGAAAAGGGTGAGACTGTGAGCGAACTGGACGACGTCAACGAGGCCAAGAGCGTCAACGAGGCTGAGAGCAGGCCGGCCGATGAGGTCAGGGTGTGGGTCAACGGCCAACAGGTGGACCCCACAGCTCCGTCGATCGCCGCGCTCGACCATGGCGTCACTGTCGGCGACGGCGTCTTCGAGACGTGCAAGGTCGTTGACGGGGTGCCGTTCGCCCTGAATCGGCACGCCAAACGGCTGGACCGTTCGATGGCCGGACTCGGCCTGCCCCCGGCCGACCATGGCGTCATCAAGGCTGGGATCAAGTCCGTACTAGCGGGGGAGCAGATCCCGTTCGGACGACTTCGTTACACCGTCACCGGCGGGGCAGGTCCCCTCGGATCCGAGCGTCGCGACTCACCGCTGACGTACATCGTCACGGCAGGTCCGCAGGGCCCGAACCCCGACACAGCCAAGCTGGTCGTCGTTCCGTGGACCCGGAACGAACGTGGTGCCACCGCGGGGCTGAAGACCACGTCATATGCGGAAAACGTCGTCGCCCTTGCCTATGCCAAGGAGCGCGGGGGAGTGGAGGCCCTCTTTGCGAACACAGCCGGCAACCTGTGCGAGTGCACCGGGTCCAACGTCTTCGTGGTCGTTGATGGCGAGATCCTCACCCCTGACCTGGCATCCGGGCCACTGGCCGGGGTGACCCGTGAGCTCGTCATCGAGTGGTGTCGGCTGGAAGGTCTCACCGTGCGAGCCGAGCCCCTGCCGATGTCGATCCTGGAGCAGGCGGCAGAGGTTTTCATCACCTCCTCGACCAAAGACGTGCTGGCCGTCCACGCGATAGACGACCGGCCGATCGCCGCCCCAGGCCCGGTGACCGCGCGTGCCGCCGAGATCTTCGCCCGTCTGTCCGCCGAGCGTCTCGACCCATGAACTGGCGAGCTCGTTGGGGTGGTGAAGACCACAACGTCACCCTGGACGCCGCCGACGACGACTGGCGGTGGCGGCGCAAGCTCCGTTCGAACCCGCACTCCCACCTGATCTACCGCATCGTCGTAGGCATCGTGGGACTGATTATCGTCGTGGTCGGTCTGATCATGGTGCCGTTCCCGGGTCCCGGCTGGCTCGTGGTCTTCATCGGCCTGGCGGTCTGGGCCTCGGAGTTCGAATGGGCACAGCGGTTACTGCGTCGTGCCAAGCGCACACTCAACATCTGGACGGACTGGCTCAAACCCCAGCCCTGGTGGTTGAAGGGGCTCGTGCTCCTGCTCACCATCGCGTCAGTCGCTGCGATTTTCTGGCTGCTGTTCCTGATCAGCGGGGTCCCCAGCTACTTCCCCGACAGTGTCGAGGAGTGGCTCAGGAGGGTCCCCGGCCTGGGCCAATGAGGTATTCCGGGCCATGGTCGGCCGACCAGGTGCACTCGGGCCGACCCGATTGGCGGTCGAACGAGAGGAACGGCTATTCTTCCTCACCGCTACCTGTATGCCGGGCGGCGCAGTTCGGACGTGTAGCTCAGCTGGTTAGAGCGCTCGCCTCACACGCGAGAGGTCAGGGGTTCGAGTCCCTTCACGTCCACACTGGGGTCTTCCCCGAAATGGGGGAAACTCCTCCCCGAAATCCCCGGCCCCCGGTTGTTGAGCCAGGCGGGTGAACGGGCCTGCCCTTTGTTTCTGGCGGGGCCCAGGCGCCGTGACCTCTGTCGCCTCCGGGTGAGAATCTGGAGGTTTGGAACCGATCCTGAGATGTGTCCACGTCGACTGCCTCTTGCTGGGCTGGGGTAAGCATGACGAAGCCGAACTGGTGGCCTGTCTGCTGGGGGAGCGGGTCTGCGGCGTAGTCGGCGAGACGAGCCTTGGTCTGGGTGCCGCGACCCTTCACGCCGGCGGAGCCTCGCCCAGCGTGAAGGCTCGTTTGGTTTGCTCGCTGGCACCTACCAGGTGAGCTCGCGCAGGTTGCACGCAACGACGGCGGCCGTGACTGCCAAGGTATCTGGGGACGTGCTGCCGCGGGACTGCGCAGGCCGCCTGTGGCTCTACCCCGGCAACAATGCCGGGGGCTACGCAGCGAGGCGTCAGATCGGTCGTGGCTGGCAGGCCATGACCTCCCTCGACCGACATCGACAACGCGCCTCCGCACGACGGGGCGGCTCCCTTCCCAGGAACACACCTGGGTCCGGCGACGGGCCAGACTAGCGTCGGCGACCGGTCTGAGACGTCGGGCCGATAGCATCGGAGCCGGACACCTTGCGTAGGTGACCGACCTTCGCCGCCCTGCCGGGCGGCATACCGCATCAACTTTGCAGGAGCCAACAGTGTCATCGCCGTCTGCGTCTTTGTCTGCCGACATCACCGTTTCCGTCGCCGGAAGCCAGCGATCGGTAACGGCCGGCACCACGGCTGCCGACCTGTTCGGCCAGGACAAGGCCACCCTGGTGGCCCGGGTCAATGGGGAGCTGCGCGACCTTGCCCACGTTCTGACTGATGGCGATCTCGTTGAGCCGGTGGGACTCGACTCCGACGAGGGCCTCGCGGTGCTGCGTCACTCGGCAGCCCATGTGCTCGCCCAGGCCGTTCAGCAGATCCACCCCAAGGCCAAGCTGGGTATCGGCCCGCCGATCAGCGACGGGTTCTACTACGACTTCGACGTCGAGACCCCGTTCACCCCTGAGGACCTCAAGGCCCTTGAGAAGGCCATGCAACGAATCATCAACGAGGGCCAGACCTTCAAACGGCGGGTTGTCACCGACGAGGCCGCTCGTGCAGAGCTCGCAGACGAGCCATACAAGTGCGAGCTCATCGGGCTCAAGGGCGGCGCCGGCGAAGAGGTGTCGTCGGTCGAAGGCGCCTCCGCCGAAGTTGGCGCCGGCGAGCTGACGATCTACGACAACATCCGCCGGGACGGCGAGCGCGCGTGGGGCGACCTGTGCCGGGGCCCCCACGTGCCGACCACCAAGGTGTTGGGCAACGCCTTCAAGCTGATGCGCACGGCCGCTGCCTACTGGCGGGGGTCGGAGAAGAACCCCCAGCTGCAGCGGGTCTACGGAACTGCCTGGCCGACCAAGGAAGACCTGAAGGCGTATCTCGAGCGGCTGGCCGAGGCGGAGAAGCGTGACCACCGCAAGCTCGGGGCGGAGCTCGACCTTTTCTCGTTCCCTGAGGAGCTGGGGTCGGGCCTGCCCGTCTTCCACCCCAAGGGCGGAATCATCCGCAAGGAGATGGAGGACTACTCGCGCCAGCAGCACCTGGACGCCGGCTACTCCTTTGTCAACACCCCGCACATCACCAAGGGCCGCCTCTATGAGGTCTCTGGCCACCTGGACTGGTACCGCGACGCGATGTTTCCTCCGATGCACGTCGACGAGGAGCTGAACGAGGACGGCACGGTGCACAAGCCCGGCCAGGACTACTACCTCAAACCGATGAACTGCCCGATGCACAACCTGATCTTCAACGCCCGAGGCCGGTCCTACCGCGAGCTGCCCATGCGGCTCTTTGAGTTCGGTGCGGTGTACCGCTACGAGAAGTCGGGGGTCGTCCACGGCCTGACCCGGGTTCGCGGGCTGACCATGGACGACGCCCACATCTACTGCTCGCGCGAGCAGATGAAGGGCGAGCTCACCGACCTGCTGCACTTCGTCCTGGCCATGCTCAAGGAGTTCGGGCTGGAGGACTTCTACCTCGAGCTGTCAACGCGCGACCCGGCGAAGTCGGTGGGCACGGACAAGATCTGGGACGAGGCAACCCAGACCCTCGAGGAGGTCGCGACCGCCTCCGGCCTCGATCTGGTGCCCGACCCGGGGGGCGCCGCGTTCTATGGTCCTAAGATCTCAGTCCAGGCCCGCGACGCGATCGGGCGCACCTGGCAGATGTCGACGATCCAGCTCGACTTCAACATGCCGGAGCGGTTCGAGCTCGAGTACACCGCGAGCGACGGGTCGCGCCAGCGTCCCGTGATGATCCACCGTGCGCTGTTCGGCTCGGTCGAGCGGTTCTTCGCCGTGCTGACCGAGCACTACGCCGGAGCGTTCCCGCCGTGGCTGGCCCCGGTCCAGGTGATCGGCATCCCGGTGGCGCAGGAGTATGACGACTATCTTCTCGAGATCGCGGATCGCTTGAAGGCCAGCAGGATTCGTGTCGAGGTCGATACCTCCGACGACCGGTTCCCGAAAAAGATCCGGACCGCCCAGAAGTCCAAGGTGCCCTTCATGCTCATCGCGGGGGAGGACGACCGGTCCGCAGGAGCGGTCTCGTTCCGCTACCGCGACGGTTCGCAGAAGAACGGTGTCCCGATCGCCGAGGCGATCACCGAGATCACGAAGGCTGTCGAAAGCCGCCGACAGGTCTGAGCGCCTTCATCATGGACGTTATTCGTGAGGTATGGCATCGCGCCCTGACGACTCAGCCGGCTCCATCGGGTGGGTTCATCCTGTTGACCGCACTCCTTGCTTTGTTGCTGGTCTGGGCTCCGGGCGCCTGGCCGATCACCCGCCACGTCGTGACCATCGCGCACGAGGCGGCTCATGGTTTGGCTGCGCTCGTGTCAGGGCGCAAGCTGCATGGGATACGGCTTCACTCTGACACCTCCGGTCTGACCGTCTCGGCCGGCAGGACCACAGGGCCGGGCATGATCGTCACGGCCGCGGCCGGCTACGTCGGTCCAGCGCTGCTTGGCCTGGCAGCCGCCGCTCTGCTGGCCGATCACCGAGCCGTTGGACTGCTGTGGGCCCTGCTGATCCTGTTGGCGTTACTGCTGATCCAGGTCCGCAACTGGTTCGGGCTCTGGTCCATCCTGCTCAGCGCAGCCGTGGTATTCGCAGTGTCGTGGTGGCTACAGCCACAGGTGCAGTCCGCCTTTGCCTACAGCTTGACCTGGTTCCTGCTCCTGGCCGCGCCACGCCCGGTTCTGGAACTCGTAACACAGCGACGCGGCACCGGGACGACGAGCTCTGACGCCGATCAGCTCGCGCGGCTCACCAAGGTGCCTGCGATCGTGTGGGTCGGGTTCTTTCTGGTGGTGACGGTGGGCGCACTTGCCCTCGGCGCGCGATGGATGGTCATCGCGGCGGCCTGACACCAAATGCGTAGGATCGGGCCCATGACGCAGGAGATGAGCAGCCAGGGGCCGGAGCTCGAGTCGCCACACGACTTCACGTACGTCGACGACGGTTTCGAGCGTCTGTGGACGCCACACCGGATGGTCTACATCAACGGCGCGCGCCCGACTGAGCATGCCGGCGAGGGTTGTCCCTTCTGTGCGGTCACCGGCAAGCCGGATGCCGAAGGCCTGATCGTCCACCGTGGCCAGACCTGCTACGTGGTGATGAATCTCTTCCCGTACAACCCCGGTCACCTACTGGTCTGTCCCTACCGTCACGTATCGCTCTACGTCGACCTGACCGACGAGGAGACGCTGGAGTTCGGGGTTCTGACCAAGGCCGGCATCGCCGCGTTGGAGGCTTCGTCCTCGCCTATGGGCTACAACATCGGAATCAACCAAGGTGCTGTTGCCGGTGCAGGCGTGCAGGCCCACCTGCACCAGCACATTGTCCCGAGGTGGAGCGGCGACTCGAACTTCCTGCCCATCATCGCCCAGACCAAGGCTCTGCCCATGTTGCTCGAGGACGTCCGCCTGCAGCTCATCGACGGGTGGCCGCGCGGGTGAGCGAACGGGTTACGGTTATCAGGTGAGCACGCACGCCTGCCTGCCGATCCTGGTCTTCGATGGAGACTGCGGGTTCTGCACCACCAGCGCCGGGATCCTGGCACGTTGGGTGATCAGCGCCGGCTCCGCCCACGTCATGGCGTGGCAGCAGTTGGACCTGGCTGAGCTCGCCCTCACACCCGATCAGTGCCGAGAGGCGGTGCGGTGGGTTGGCGAGGATGGTCAGGTGGCCAGCGGCCACTCGGCCATCGCAGCCGCCCTACGTAAAGGTCACGCGGTATGGCGTCCTGTCGGCGCGCTGCTCGTGGCCCCCGGTTTCTCCTGGCTGGCTGAGCGCATCTACTGCTGGATCGCCGACCACCGTTATGCGTTGCCCGGCGGGACACCGGCCTGCCGCGCCGACGGTACTAGCCACTCTCCCTAGCCGGACAGGGGAGACTGCTTCTGCGGACTCATCCGCTGGATTCCTCGAGCCGGCCGCGTACCTGCGAACGATCAACGCCCAGGGCCACAAGCAACTCGGCGGCGGGATCCGGGCGATCACGAGCCAGGAGTGCCAGCAGGAAATGGCGTGTCTGGATGTGCGGCGTCTTAGCACGACGCGTCTGGTCGATGGCGCCCTTGAGGACTGCCCGCGCACCGGAGGTGAGCGGCGGAAGCCGGCGTGCAAAAGCCGATGCTGGCGGGTCGCTGATGTGGGCGACGTTGACGCCGACGGCGGCCAGAGCGGCTCGGTCGAGCGAATCAGAGGCGGTCCGGGCGGCCTGAAGGTCGACCCCGAGAGCTTGAGCCACGTCGGAGTCGACGTCATGCAGAAGCCCGAGCAGAAGGTGATCGGTGCCCAGGCGCCGATCACCGCGTCGCCGCGCCTCCTGCGCGGCTGATGTCAACACCATCTTCCTGGCATCGGCGCTGAGTCTCTTGAGCATCGTCAACCTCTCCGTCCGTACTTCGCATGCGCTGACTGACGGGAGATTCCGAGGGCGTCCCCGATCTGCTCCCAGGACCAGCCGCGGTCTCTGGCGAGCTTCACGCTGCTAGCCTCGACGTTCTCCGCGAGACGATGCAGAGCGCCCACCGCGCGCAGACCGACGGCGGGATCGTCCGACTCCAGCTTGGCCGTCAGGCCACCGGCCGAGATGTCACTTATTCCCATGTCATCGATTTCCATGTGGCTGACTCCCACCTCACTAGCTCTATGATCTGGTCAGCTTAGGCTGACGCGCCCAAGACTGTCAGTCTAAACTGACATGACAGATCTGTGGGTTGACGGATATGGGTGGCGTCAGTCCACTCTCACTGGTCCGCTCTCAAAGCGTTGGCAACCAACTGATTGACAACGGATCTTGTGGGTTTTAGGTTGTGTTTAACCGAATGGTTGATCACATGAAGGATGACCGTGGCGGCTGACCCGCTCTCTCTGGTGTTCTCGGCCCTGGCCGATCCCACCCGGCGCGACATGGTGGCAAGGCTCGCGGTCGCCGACGCCACCGTCAACGAGCTCGCCAAGCCCTACGACGTGAGCGTCCAGGCCGTCTCCAAGCACCTCAAGGTGCTCAAGGATGCCGGTCTGGTGAGCCGCAGCCGGGATGCCCAGCGCCGCCCGGTGCACCTCGAAGCGGAGGTCTTCGACCTGATGACCAAGTGGATCGAGCGCTCTCGCCGACAGGCCGAGGAGCGCTACCGCCGCCTCGATGACCTCCTCGCGTCAATGCCGGACGAAGTCGACCCCACCTCAATACCCCAACCACCCCACACAGGAGGGACAAGATGACCCCCACCAGCACCCACCAGGCCGAGATCGCTGTCGACCCCCACGTCCCGCTCGTGCGGATCACCCGAGACTTCGACGCCCCGCCGGCGAAGGTGCTCCGGGCCCACACCGACCCCAAGCTCTTCGCCCAATGGCTCGGGCCCCGCCGTCACACGACGCACATCGAGCACTACGACTGCCGCACCGGCGGGTCCTATCGCTACGTAATGGAAAGCGACGGCAACGACTTCGGCTTCCACGGCTCCTTCCACGAAGTGCACCCCTGCAAGCTCATCGTCCAGACCTTCACCTTCGAAGGCGAGCCGGACGGCGTCGCGCTCGAGAAACTCACCTTCGAGGACCTTGGCGACGGCCGCACCAGGCTGACCTCGACGTCGCTGGTCGACTCCTTTGAGGGTCGCGACGCCTTCGTCGCCAGCGGCATGCAGGAGGGCGTCCGCGAGGGCTACGAGCGCCTCGACGAACTACTCGCCGCCGACCTCGGGCGGCTGCGCCGTTCGGTCAGCCAGGCAGATGGTCCTTGACCAGGTTGGCAGGCATGGGCTCGTAGCCGATCGAAGTCCTGCTGAACATGCCGGTTCCATGCGATACCGAACGCAGCTCGATGGCGTATCGGGTGACCTCGCTGGCCGGCACCTCAGCCGAGATCGTGGTGCGTCCAGAGGTGTCGGGCTCGGTACCGATGACCCGGCCGCGGCGCATCTGCAGATCGGTCATCGTCGCCCCGACGTACTCGTCGGCGACCACCACGGACACGGAATCGACCGGTTCCAGCAACGTCACGGTCTGCGGCGAGGCTGCAGCCTTGATGGCCAGGGCTCCGGCGGCCTGGAAAGCCATGTCGCTGGAGTCCACGGAATGTGACTTCCCATCGGTCAGGGTTACTCGCAGGTCGACCATCGGGTAGCCGGCGAGGCAGCCTTTCGCGAGCTGGGCGCGAATGCCCTTCTCGACGCTCGGAATGTACTGACGTGGGACGGCCCCGCCGACCACCTTGTCGACGAACTCGAAACCGGCACCCCGCTCGAGCGGTTCGATGGTGATGTCGCAGATGGCGTACTGACCGTGCCCGCCGCTCTGTTTGACATGGCGCCCGTGACCTTTCGCGTCAGTGACGAAAGTCTCACGCAGCGCCATCCTCAGCGGCTCGGACTCGACCTGGACGCCGTACCGATCCCGCAAGCGTGAGAGCAGGACGTCCACGTGTGCCTGGCCCATGGTCCAGAGGATTACCTGATGGGTCTCGGGGTTGTGCTCGAGCCGCATAGTGGGGTCCTCGGCCACCAGCCGCGCCAGAGCACCGGCCAGTCTGTCCTCATCGGACTTGCTGGCCGCGGTGATGGCCACGGGCAGCAGAGCGTCAGGGAACATCCACGGCTCGACCAGCGCCGGCGCGTCGGGGCTGCTCAACGTGTCCGTCGTCTCGGCCTTGGTCAGCTTGGCCACCACGCACAGATCCCCGGCTATGACGAACCCCTTGGGTCGCAGAAGGTCTCCCAGAGATGAGGAAAGCATCCCGACCCGCTCGTCAGCATCGTGGCTCACATGTCCCTCGAGCCGCTCACTTCTGGTGAAGCGCGCCAGATGCCCCGAGACGTGCACGACCGAGTCGGGTCGGAGTGTGCCACTGAACATGCGCACGATACTGACCCGGCCGACATACGGGTCACTGGTCGTACGAATGACTTCGGCCACCAGTGGCCCGTCCGGATCGCACTGAAGGGGTGGCAGGGGATCACCGTCGGGAGTCGTGGCCGCCGGGAGCGGGTGCAACGTCGGCGCCGGAAAGGCTGCAGTCAGCAGATGAAGCAGCTCGTCGGTGCCGACGCCGGTCTCGGTGGAAACCGGGATCACCGGGTAGAGCCGGCCGCGTGAGACTGCGGTCAGCAGGTCGCCCGTCAGGACATCGACATCGATCTCCTCCCCGCCCAGGTAGCGGTCGAGCAACGTGTCGTCCTCGGACTCCTGGATGATCGCCTCGATCAGGTCCGACCTGTTCGCCTCGATCAGGTCGCGATGTTCGGCCTCGGCACCATGTTCGACCCGCTGTCCCGAGCTGTAGTCGTAGATCTGCTGCGAAAGGAGCCCGAGGTTGCCGATGATCACCTCGTCGTTCCCGTGCAGCGGCAGGTAGATCGCCATGACACCTTCGCCGAAGACCCGCTGGCAGATCGCCACGGTGTCCTCGAAGTCGGCGCGTCCGGTATCCAGCTTGGTGACCGCGACAGCCCGCGGCATACCAATTGCGGCGCACTCCTCCCACAACAACATGGTGGCGCCGTCGACGCCGTCGGCAGCCGAGATCACGAACAGGGCGGCATCCGCGGCGCGCAGACCCGCCCGCAGCTCACCGACAAAGTCCGGGTATCCGGGTGTGTCGATGAGGTTCAGCACCACGCCCTCGTGGGAAACCGATGCGACAGCAAGCTGGACGGAGCGCTCATCCAGGACTGGCTTGGCCCGGTATTGCGGGGTCGTGGCGGCAATGAGGTACTCGAAAAGGGTCGTCTTGCCGGCTCCGCTGTGCCCCACCAGAACCACGTTGCGGATCTCGGTGGGGACGTTGGCCTGTGGGCCAGATGTACTCGCAAGGGCTTTGGCGGTCATGGCGACACGATCGCGCGTCACGAGCGTCGGCACAACCCCGTCAGGGGCATCGGTACTCTGGGGGGCATCATGCTGAAGCGATTCGCGCGCACTTTCGCCGCCAGGCTCCTCACGCCGCTGGCCAGGTTGTTCCTCAAACTCGGCATCAGCCCCGATGTCGTGACCATCGTGGGCACCTTCGGCGTCTGTTTCAGCGCGCTGGTCTTGTACCCGCGCCATGAGTTCTTCTGGGGCTCGTTCCTCATCGGGGTCTTTGCGCTCTCCGACAGTCTGGACGGTGTGATGGCGCGGTTGTCCGAGCGCTCGACCAAGTGGGGCGCCTACCTGGACTCAACCCTGGACCGGGTCGCCGACAGCGCAATCTTCGGCGGACTCGTGCTCTGGTACTCCGGGGACGGGCGCACGCCCTACCTGGCAGCTCTGGCGCTCGCGTGCCTGATCCTGGGCAGTGTCGTGAGCTACGCCAAGGCCCGGGCGGAGGGGCTGGGGATGACCGCCAACGTCGGCATCGCTGAGCGAGCCGAGCGAGTCGTCGTCGTGCTGGTGGCCACTGGTCTGGTCGGTCTGGGGCTGCCCGAAGCGCTGTTGACCGTGGTGCTGTCCTTGCTGGCGCTGGCCAGCCTGATCACGGTGATCCAGCGGATGCTCGAGGTACGCCGTCAGGCGTTCACGGCCGCGTGAGCAGGCTGGGTGAGCGTACGACGCTCGTTGGTCTGACTGAGCGTGCCGCACTCGTTGGCTACCGCGCAGGGTGGTTACTCGTCCGCCGGATGCCCGGTCGTGTCGCCTACTCTTTGTTCGACCTCCTCGCCGATGTCGTATGGCGACGTGGCGGCAAGAGCGTGCAACGGATGCGCAGCAACTTTGCGACCGTCCGCCCAGAGCTCAGCCCGGCTGAGCTCGATGCCCTGGTGCGCGCCGGACTGCGCTCGTACATGCGCTACTGGTGCGACAGCTTCCGCCTTCCCGACCGCAGTGTCGAAGACCTGGTCCATGGAGTCAGGGCGGTCGGCGACGAGCCGGTCCGTACCCAGCTGGAATCGGGCCGGTCGGCGGTCATCTTCCTGGGACACATGGGCAACTGGGACTTCGGCGGCGCCTGGTCCACCACTCAGCTGGCTCCCGTGACTACCGTTGCGGAACGGCTCAAGCCCGAGAAGCTCTTCGATGAGTTCCTTGCCTTCCGTGAGCGGTTGGGCATGCGGATCATCCCGCTCACCGGTGGTGGTGACGTCTTCCGGGAGCTGACCACAGCCTGCCGTTCCGGGGCCCTGGTCGCGCTGCTGGCCGACAGGGACCTCACCCACGGAGGCATCGAGGTTGACCTCTGCGGTCAGCGGGCCAGGATGGCCGTCGGTCCCGCCGCACTGGCAGTCAACACCGGCGCCGTCCTCTACCCCTGCATCCTGCACTACGAGCCCTACCCACAAGGGCACGGCTGGCGGACCGTCGTGACGTTCCACGAGGCGGTGGCACCACCCACCAGCGGCACCTCCCGGGAGAAGATCCAGGTGATGACCCAGGCCTGCGCCGATGTGCTCACCGAAGCCATCCGCGAACACACCCAGGACTGGCACATGATGCAGCGGGTGTTCACCAAGGACCTGGTCGGCGACCATGCGTCTGCGCAGGCTGGCGACAAAGAATGAGGATCGGGATCGTCAGCCCCTACTCCTTCGATGTGCCCGGCGGAGTGCAGCTTCACGTCCGCGACCTCGCCGAGCACCTGATCTCCCTGGGGCACTACGTCAGCGTGCTGGCGCCTGCCGATGACGACACGCCCCTGCCGGACTACGTGGTCAGCTCCGGCCGTGCGGTTCCGGTGCGCTACAACGGCTCCGTTGCTCGACTCTCGTTCGGGCCACTGACAGCCGCCCGTGTCGGCCGATGGGTGGAGGCGGGTCGCTTCGACGTCGTACACCTGCACGAACCGGTGACCCCCAGCGTCTCGGTCCTTGCCCTCTGGGCCGTCGAAGGACCGATTGTCGCCACCTTCCATACATCCAACCTGCGCTCGCGGGCCATGCAGGCCGCCTACCCTCTGTTGCGTCCCAGCCTGGAGAAGATCAGTGCGCGCATCGCGGTCTCCGAAGACGCGCGGCGAACGGTCACCACACACCTTGGGGGCGACGCCGTGGTGATCCCCAACGGCGTGTTCGTCGAACGGTTCGCGTCCGCCAAACGCCGCCCCGACTGGGAGGGTACGCCGGCGCGACCCACCATCGCCTTCCTGGGACGGATGGAAGAACCACGTAAAGGTATGCCGGTCCTGTCGCAGGCCCTGCCCCACATTCTTCGCGAGATCCCCGGTATCCGGGTCTTGATCGCAGGTCCCGGCGACCCCGGCCCCATCCGCGAGAAGATGACCCCGGAGGCGGCTGCTGCGTGCGAGTTTCTCGGCCCGGTCAGTGAAGCGGACAAAGCCAGCCTGCTGGCGTCGGTGGACGTCTACGTCGCACCGAACACCGGAGGGGAGAGCTTCGGCATCATCCTGATCGAGGCCTTGAGTGCCCGGGCGACGGTGTTGGCCAGCGATCTGCCGGCCTTCGCCAGGGTCCTGAAGGGCGGGGACGCCGGGGAGATGTTCGTCAACGAGGATCCCGTTGACCTGGCGAGGGCCGTGGTGGCGTTGCTGCGCGACCCGATCAGACGCGAACAGCTCGCCGTCGCAGGCCGCGATCGCGCCAACGCCTTTGACTGGTCAGTGGTCGGCGAAGACGTGCTGGCGGTCTACGAGACGGTCGTTTCCGGTGCGTCATCGGTGCGCACCTCGAGCGAACACGATTCACGGTGGGCACGCCTGCGACGTACCGGTAGAAACTCAGGAGGCACGTGATGGACCTCAGCTGGATCGTCGGCGCAATAGCAGTCATGGCGTTGATCGCCTGGTACGTCTCATACGGCGCCGCCCGGCTCGATCGGTTGCACACCAGGGTCGAGGGCGCGCTCAGTGTCCTGGACGCCCAGCTGGTGCGTCGTGCTGAAGCCACCCTCGAGCTGGCGAACTGCGGCGCCTTGGACGCGGCCAGCGCTCTGATCCTTGCCGGCGCAGCGACCGACTCGCTCGAGGCTGACACCACGGACCAACGGTCCCGTGAAGCCATCGAGAGCGACCTGACACAGGCCCTCGAGCTGGCCCTGGGCGAAGAGGCTCTGCGACGACTACGTGGGGACGAGGCCGTTGGCACCCCCGTGCTCGGGCGGGTGGCAGCAGCCAACCAGCGGGTGGAGCTGGCCCGCCGGTTTCTCAATGACGCCGTGACTGACGTACGCCGGGTGAGGCGCAGGCCTGGCGTACGTCTGCTGAGGCTGGCCGGCCACGCAGAGCTACCGCAGACCTTCGAGATCGACGACGAACTGCCGATGCTCGCGCGGGGTCTCTGACGCCCTAACATAGGTAGGTACCCCAGCAAACCATGTGAGTCACCTGGAAGAGGCACTGTCTTGTCTGCGCAAGAGACCACCACCAACGTTCCTGCCACCGGCACCTCGCGAGTCAAGCGTGGTATGGCCGAAATGCTCAAAGGTGGCGTCATCATGGACGTCGTCACGCCGGAGCAGGCCAAGATCGCCGAGGACGCCGGCGCTGTTGCCGTGATGGCTCTTGAGCGCGTGCCCGCCGACATCCGCACCCAGGGCGGGGTCTCACGGATGAGTGACCCGGACATGGTGCAGGGCATCATCGAGACCGTCTCCATCCCGGTCATGGCCAAGGCCCGGATCGGTCACTTCGTCGAGGCACAGGTCCTGCAGAGCCTGGGCGTGGACTACGTCGACGAGTCCGAGGTCCTGACACCGGCGGACTATGCCAACCACATCGACAAGTGGAAGTTCACCGTCCCCTTCGTCTGTGGCGCAACCAACCTGGGTGAAGCCCTTCGCCGGATCAGCGAGGGTGCCGCGATGATCCGTTCCAAGGGCGAGGCCGGCACCGGTGACGTCTCCAATGCCACCTTGCACATCCGCAAGATCAGCGGTGAGATCCGCCGGTTGTCCTCGATGAGCGAGGACGAGCTGTATGTCGCCGCCAAGGAGCTGCAGGCCCCGTACCAGCTGGTCAAGGAGATCGCTGAGACCGGCAAGCTGCCCGTGGTGATGTTCGTCGCCGGCGGTATCGCGACCCCCTCCGACGCGGCCATGATGATGCAGCTCGGCGCCGAGGGTGTGTTCGTGGGCTCGGGCATCTTCAAGTCCGGCAACCCCGCCCAGCGCGCCGAGGCGATCGTCAAGGCGACGACGTTCTTCGACGACCCCGAAGTGATCGCCAGGGTCTCCCGTGGTCTGGGTGAGGCCATGGTGGGCATCAACGTCGAGGAGCTGGGCGAGGGTCAGCATCTGTCCCAGCGCGGCTGGTAGTCACCAGCTCTCCTTGTGAGCACATCCCCTATCCGCATAGGCGTTCTGGCAGTCCAGGGCGATGTGCGTGAGCACATCAACGCGCTGTCCAGCATCGGCGGGCAAGCCATGGGCATCCGGCGGCCGCGCGAGCTGGATGACGTCGACGCCTTGGTGATCCCAGGTGGCGAGTCGACCACCATGGACAAGCTGGTTCGGGCGTTCGACCTGCAGGAGCCGCTGCGCAAGCGGATCGCCGGCGGAATGCCGGTCTACGGGTCGTGCGCGGGCATGATCATGCTGGCCGACCGGATCGCTGATGCCCGACCGGACCAGGAGACGCTGGGCGGTCTCGACATCACGGTGCGGCGCAACGCTTTCGGACGTCAGGTGGACTCTTTCGAGGGCGATCTTCACATCCCGGCGATCGCCGAGCTGACGACTGCACCGCAGGGATACCCGTCGACCTTCAAAGCCGTCTTCATCCGGGCTCCCTGGGTCGAGGAGATGGGTGATGGCATCGAGGTGCTGGCCAGGGTCGAGACCGGGCCGGCCGCGGGCCGGGTCGTCGCGATCCGGGCCGGCAACCTGCTGGCCACCTCCTTCCACCCCGAGGTCACCGGGGACCACCGTATCCATGAGTACTTCACGCAGATGGTTCGTGCGGCGCTGCGCTGAACCAAGCTCCGCCGAACCCACTTGGGCTGAAGCAACGCTGCGTTTGAACCAACACTGGGCTGAACACCAGGGCACCGATCAGTAGGATCAGCCACGATGTCGATGACGGTTCGGCCGTCGAGGGAGAAGCGATGAGCGGTCATTCCAAATGGGCGACGACGAAGCACAAGAAGGGGGTCATCGACGCCAAACGCGGCAAGCTGTTCGCCAAGATGATCAAGAACATCGAGGTGGCTGCGCGGACCGGAGGCGGTGACGTCGCCGGCAACCCGACGTTGTTCGATGCCATCCAGCGGGCCAAGAAGCTCAGCGTCCCGAACGACAACATCGCTAACGCCGTCAAGCGCGGCAGCGGTGCGACAGCCGGCGGAGCCGACTGGCAGACGATCACCTACGAGGGTTACGCCCCCCACGGTGTGGCGGTCCTGATCGAGTGCCTCACCGACAACCGCAACCGTGCGGCCGCCGAGGTGCGAACGGCACTGAACCGCAACGGTGGCCAGTTCGCCGACCCCGGAAGCGTCTCCTACGTCTTCACCCGCAAGGGCGTCGTGATCGTCCCCAAGGGCGACCAAAGCGAGGACGATCTGCTCGAGGTCGTCCTGGATGCCGGCGCGGAAGAGATCAACGACATCGGTGCGGCCTTCGAGATCGTGAGTGAGCCGGGCGACTTCCTGGCCGTCCGCACTGCCCTGCAGGGGGCCGGCATCGACTACGACTCAGCTGAGGCTTCCTTCATCCCGACGGTGGAGGTCGAGCTCGACCTGGACGGTGCCCGCCAGATGTTCCGGGTCATCGAGGCCCTCGAGGACAGCGATGACGTTCAGAACGTCTGGGCCAACGGCGACGTGAGCGATGAGATCCTGGCTCAGCTCGAAGACGACGAATAGCACGACGAACAACAGGCACCTGTCAGCGGCCAATCCGGCATTCCGGGTTCCCGCTGCGGCGCGTCGCTTCCAAGATCCCGACCGGACACTGTAAATTTCTTCCGAACAGGTGTTCGGAAAGTGAGGAGCTCTCAGCGTGCGTGTCATGGGTGTCGACCCCGGCCTAACCCGGTGCGGCCTCGGCATCGTCGACGGCGATCTGGGCAAGCCGCTGCGAATGATCGCCGTCGGGGTGATTCGCACTCCGACATCCGATGACCCGGCCATGAGGCTGTTGGCGCTGCAGATCGAGATCGACGAGTGGATGGCGCGTTATGAGCCTGACGCCGTGGCAGTGGAACGGGTTTTCGCCAAAGCCAACATCAAGGGGATCATGGGCACTGCGCAAGCCTCCGCCGTTCCCATGCTCGCTGCCGCCCGCCTCGGGCTGCCGCTGGGGCTGCACACTCCTACGGAGGTCAAGGCTGCAGTGACCGGAAACGGTCGCGCCGACAAGGCTCAGGTCACCACGATGGTCACCCGGATCCTTCGACTGGACACCCCGCCTAAGCCCGCAGACGCCGCTGACGCGCTCGCACTGGCCATCTGCCAGGTGTGGCGTGGCACAGCCCAGAAACGCTTGCAGCAAGCCGTGGCAGCACAGCTGGCACACCGAGGCTCTGCACCCCAACGCCCTACACACCCACAGACGTCAAAGACAGGCAGCCGATGATCGCCTCGGTGCGCGGCGTCGTGCTGTCCGCAGGTCTGGACTCGGCTGTCATCGACGTCGGGGGAGTGGGTCTGTTGCTGCACACCACCGCAGGGACTGCAGCATCCCTTCGGCCAGGTGAAGAGGCGGCGTTAGCGACGACACTGGTGGTTCGCGAGGAGTCGCTGACCCTCTACGGTTTCGCTGATGAGGACGAGCGGGCCATCTTCACTCTGGTCCAGACAGTCTCTGGCGTCGGCCCCCGGCTTGCCTTGGCAATGTTGGCCATTCACGCGCCCGACGGGTTGCGCCGTGCCATTGGGGGCGGCGATCTTGCCGCGCTGACCAAGGTCCCCGGAATCGGCAAGAAGGGAGCCGAGCGCATAATCCTCGAGCTTCGCGACAAGCTCGGTATTCCGTCCGGCACCACGTCGTCAGAGTTGAGCAGGCCCGCTGTCGATGAGGCGAGCGCACAGGTGCACGACGCACTGGTCGGCCTTGGCTGGTCGTCCAGGCAGGCCGATGACGCGGTTGAGGCAGTGAGACCTGAGACCGGCGACGGATCAGACGTGTCGACCCTGTTGCGTGCCGCGTTGCGGGAGCTCGGACGATGACCGGGTACTTCGACCAGAGCGACGAAGAGAACGCCTCGATGATCGAAGCCACGGCGCGAATCGTTGATGCCGGTGGCGATGATGACGAACGCAGGGTCGAAGCGGCGCTGCGTCCCCGCAGGCTCAGCGAGTTCCCCGGCCAGACCCGGGTGTGCGACCAGCTGGCGCTCGTTCTCGAGGCCGCCAAACGTCGAGGCGCGCCTCCAGACCACGTGTTGCTGTCTGGACCTCCCGGTCTGGGCAAGACCACGTTGGCTCTCATCGTTGCGGCCGAGCTCGAGCAGCCCATCCGGATCACCAGTGGCCCGGCGATCCAGCACGCCGGTGACCTGGCCTCGATCTTGTCCTCGCTGGCCGAGGGCGAGGTGCTCTTCCTTGACGAGATCCACCGGATGGCCCGGGCCGCCGAGGAAATGCTCTATCTGGCGATGGAGGACTTCCGGGTCGATGTGATCGTCGGCAAGGGCCCGGGGGCCACCGCGATCCCGCTGGAGCTGCCGGCATTCACCGTGGTTGGTGCGACCACGCGTTCTGGTCTGCTGCCAGCACCGCTACGAGACCGATTCGGATTCACCGGTCACCTCGACTTCTACGCCGTGGCCGATCTGATCCGCATCCTGCACCGCTCGGCAGGCTTGCTCAAGGTGGAGGCAACAGATGCGGCTATCGCCGAGATCGCCCGTCGATCGCGGGGGACCCCCCGGATAGCGAACAGGCTCCTACGCCGGGTCCGGGACTGGGCACAGGTGCATGGCCGCGGTGTGGCCGACGAAGAGGCCGCGCACGCTGCGCTAGCCCTGTTCGACGTCGACGACCGTGGCCTGGACCGGCTGGATCGTGCGGTGCTGGAGGCCCTGTGTCGCCGGTTCGGTGGTGGTCCGGTGGGTCTGAGCACCCTTGCCGTCGCGGTCGGGGAGGAGCCAGAGACCGTCGAGACCGTCGCTGAGCCGTTCCTGGTGCGCGAGGGCTTCATGATCCGCACCCCACGCGGACGGGCCGCAGCCCCGTTGGCCTGGACTCATCTGGGGTTGACCCCGCCGCCGCCCGAAGCCGGAACCCCTCAGGCCCTGCCTTTGCCACTCGGCGACGGGGACGGACGCTTCGGCGGCTGACCGTGGTGAATGGGAGCCCGATCGGGCCGACCTGATCACAATCAGGCTCGGATGGGTGCGGCGCATTGGTCCCCTCGCGGCGCCTCACCTAGACTCAAGCCGACGCCGCGGCTTGCGCCGTTGCTCTTGTGCGTGTCCGGCTCACCTGCCCGGATGCGCCCGCCAACTCTTTTAAAAAGGATTGACTCATGTATTCGCTTGTCGCGGCTTCATCGAGCGGCTCATCCGGCAACCTGCTGATATTCGCCTTGCCGCTGCTGTTGATCGGGTGGATGTTCTACACGCAACGGCGCCGGACGAAGGAGTCGCAGAGGTTGCAGTCCACCTTGGGAGTCGGCGACGAGGTCACGACCACGTCAGGTCTTCTCGGCCGGATCACCGCCCTTGAGGACGAGGTCGCGACCCTCGAGGTGAGCCCCGGGGTGACCATCCGTTTCAACCGCCGCGCCATCGCCGGTCCGGCACCCAGCGCCGCAGCATCAAGCGAGTCGGAGACCGGCGCTGTGTCGGATCCAGCGCACGAAACCGACTAGGACACCCCCGTGGCGATCAATCCGCACAATCGCGGGCCCTTGCGCACGCTGTCCGTGCTTGTCCTGCTCATTATCGGCATCTACGGTCTGCTTGGCGCCGTGAGCACCTGGGGCACGGCTCAGCGCACCCCCAAGCTTGGGCTCGACCTGCAGGGCGGCACCCAGCTGATCCTGACGCCCAAGCTCGAGAAGGGCCAGCAGATCAACCAGGGCCAGATCCTGAAGGCGGTCGACATCATCCGCGCGCGAGTGAATGGATCGGGTGTCACCGAGGCTGAAGTCTCCACACAGGGCGGCAAAGACATCGTGGTCTCGTTGCCGGGCACCCCCGACGCCGCCACCGTCAACTCGCTGCAGAAGTCCTCGCAGCTGCGGATGCGGGCTGTCCTGGTTGCGGCCTCTGCCGCGCCGACGCCGACCCCCACCCCCACGTCAACCGGGTCGAGCCCCCTCAAGCCTTCGACCCCCGCCACCAGCGCACCGAAGGCGACGGGCACAGCGACAACCGCTCCCAAGTCAGGATTCCCATCCGCGCTGACCGCGGCGACGAAGCCGGCGCCCACTGCTGCCACACCCACTGCCACACCCCTTGCCACGGCTGCCACACCCACTGCCACACCCCTTGCCACGGCCGCCACGCCCGCACCTGGCGCCAAGCCGAAGAACGCGAGCGACCTGGCGTGGGTCACCCCGGCGCTGGAGAAACAGCTTGCCGGACTTAACTGCGCCAACCCCAAACAAGTCGAGGCCATCCAGGACATCGCGTCCCAACCGATGGTGACCTGCTCGAGTGACCCCACCCAACCGGAGAAATACATCCTTGGTCCGGCAGAGGTGAACGGTGACCAGATCTCTAACGCCACCTCTGACCAGCAGACTGGCCAGGGTGGCGTGAGCAACGGCCAATGGGAGGTGCGACTCGACTTCAACGGAGCCGGCACAACGGCATTCTGTAACGTGACCTCGCGCATCGTATCGCTGCCGGACCCACGCAACCGGTTCGGTATCGTGCTGGATAACCAGGTGATCTCGGCTCCATCCGCCCAGGCGTCTCTGTGCGCGGGCACCGCGAGCATCACGGGCCACTTCACCGGTGTGTCCGCCAAAGCGCTGGCCGACCAGCTCAAGTTCGGCGCTCTGCCCCTGTCCTTCGCGCTGCAGACCAGCGACCAGATCAGTCCCACGCTCGGCGGGGACCAACTCGCTCGCGGTCTGATCGCCGGAGGCATCGGCCTGCTGCTCGTGGTTGCCTACTCCCTGTTCCAGTACCGTGCTCTGGGTCTGGTCACCGTCAGCTCCTTGATCATCGCCGGGTCGATGACCTACGCGGCGGTGACACTCTTCGGCTGGTCCCAGGGCTTCCGACTGACGATGGCCGGGGTGACAGGCCTGATCGTCTCCATCGGTATTGTCGCCGACTCGTTCATCCTGTACTTCGAACGCGTTCGTGATGAGGTTCGCGACGGACGGGCGCTCCGGGCAGCGGTCGAGACGGGCTGGGGTCGCGCCCGGCGCACGATTCTGATCTCCGACGCAGTGAACTTCCTGGCTGCGGTCGTCCTGTATGCCCTGGCAGCGAGCAACGTTCGCGGGTTCGCTTTTACGCTGATGCTGACCACGATCATCGACATCGTCGTCGTGTTCCTGTTCACCCACCCCCTGCTCTCGATTCTGGCCAACACCAAGTTCTTCGGTCAGGGACACAAGTGGTCCGGTCTGGATCCGAATCGTCTGGGGGCCAGAACCGTCACCTATACCGGGCGCGGCCGGGTCACGATTGCCGCCCGGCGGGCCGCGGCCGAGGGGAACAAGTCATGAGGAGCTTCTCCGACTTCGGTAACGACCTCTACACCGGCAAGCGCTCCAACGACTTCGTGGGTCGTCAGAAGACCTGGTACGCGGTGTCGGCGATCCTTCTGGTTCTGGCGACCATCGGTCTGTTCGGGCGCGGCCTGAACATCGGGCTGGAGTTTCGCGGAGGCTCTGAGTTCCGGATCTCATCGGTCACCAACTTCAACAGCTTCGAAGCCCGCGCCAAGACAGCTCTCGGCACCGTGAACCCCGGTTCCAACGTCGTGGTCACCAAGACCACCGACACGGTCCGGGTCCAGACTGAAAAGTTCCAGAGCACCCTCCAGACCGACAAGGTCAAGTCCGCGCTGGCCCGCGAGTTCAACGTCGGTGTGAACAGCATCAGCGCGAACACCATCGGACCGTCCTGGGGCGCCTCGGTGAGTCAGCAGGCCATCACTGCACTCATCTGGTTCCTCATCCTGGTCTCGCTCGTCCTGGCCGCCTACTTCCGAACCTGGAAGATGTCGATCGCGGCACTTATTGCCCTTGCGCACGACCTCGTGATCACCATTGGTATCTACGCGCTGGCCGGCTTCGAGGTCACCCCGGCATCGGTGATCGGCTTCCTGACGATCCTGGGGTACTCGCTCTACGACACCGTCGTCGTGTTCGACAAGGTGCGCGAGAACACGCAGGAAGCGGAGGGCAACGGTCGGCTGTCGTTCTCGCAGGCCGCCAACCAGGCGGTCAACCAGACGCTGGTCCGCTCGATCAACACCTCAGTGGTGGCCCTGCTTCCGGTCGCCTCCATCCTGGGCATTGGCTACTTCCTGCTCGGGCCAGGGACGTTGCTGGACCTCAGCCTCGCGTTGTTCGTGGGCATCGCGGTCGGTACCTACTCTTCCATCTTCATCGCCACCCCGGTGCTCGCGGATCTACGCGAGCGCGAGCCGGCAATGCAGGAGCTCAAGAAGCGGGCCACTCGCTACCAGGCGACCCAGGCTCGCAAGGCAGGCACCGACCCATCTGAGAGTGACCAGGGCGGCACAGACGATGCAGGCACGAGGGACGTGGTGCACGCGTCCAGCCGAGGCGGCGGCACCGCGTCCACCGGACGGCCCGTGCACCGTAACGTGCAGAGCGGACCGCGCAACCAACCCAAACGCCCGCCGAAGTCGAAGCGATGACGGGACCCGCGCATTCGAACCCAGTATTGGCGGCCTCAATCCCAACCAAAGCGTCCCCGCTCACCGCTCCGATCGGTGAGATCGTTGCCACTCGCCTGCGCGACATCCCGGACTTTCCGGTTCCAGGGGTCACCTTCAAGGACTTCACACCCCTGCTGAGCGATGGCCCTGCACTGCGGGCCGTCGTGAAGGACATCGCGGGCCGGTACGCCGGTCATGTCGACGTCATTGTGGGCGTTGAGGCGCGCGGCCTCATCCTGGGTGCGGCCGTGGCCTACGAGCTGGGCATCGGGTTCGTCCCGGTCCGCAAGGCTGGCAAGCTGCCCGGTAAGACGCACAGTGCTGGGTACGACCTGGAGTACGGCAGCGCCGTCATCGAGGTTCACACCGACGCCTTCACGGGCGGCAAGAGGGCCCTGATCATGGATGACGTCCTGGCCACCGGCGGCACGGCGCGAGCCGCCTGCGAGCTGGTTGAGCGCGCCGGAGCCAGCGTGGAAGCGGTCGAGGTGGTTCTGGAGCTGTCCTTCCTGCAGGGTCGTAGCAAGCTGGCCGGTCGCCCGGTACACGCCATGCTCTCGCTGTAGGGCCAATAGACTGCACCCATGAGCCAGGAGAGCGTGCCGGAGTTCCCCGGCACGGCGACGCCTCCGAAGCCTCCGACGCCCAAACCGCCTCAGAGGCCTCCGACGGCTGACCCGCCGACCAGCTCTGTCCCCACGTCATCGCGGGTCAGAGCCAGGTTCGCGCGCTTCGGCGGGCCACGCACCGACACGAACCCCGTGCTGGAGCCTTTGCTGAGCACTGTTCGATCCGCACATCCCAAGGCTGACCTGTCGATCATCGAGCGGGCCTACGCCGTGGCTGAGAAGGCTCACCAGGGACAGCTGCGCAAGAGTGGTGACCCATACATCACCCACCCACTGGCCGTGACGTCGATCCTGGCCGAGCTCGGTATGACCCCCGACACGTTGGCCGCAGCTCTGCTGCACGACACGGTGGAGGACACGCCATACAGCCTGGAATCCCTGACCAGCGACTTCGGTGACGAGATCGCGATGCTCGTCGATGGCGTGACCAAGCTGGACAAGGTTACCTACGGGGAGGCAGCTCAGGCCGAGACCGTCCGCAAGATGGTCGTCGCCATGGCCCGGGATATCCGCGTCCTGGTCATCAAGCTGGCCGACCGCTTGCACAACGCCCGCACCTGGCGCTACGTCTCGGAGGAGTCCGCACAGCGCAAGGCTCGCGAGACGCTCGAGATCTATGCGCCACTGGCCCACAGGCTGGGGATGAACACGATCAAGTGGGAGCTTGAGGACCTGTCCTTTGCGACCCTCTATCCCAAGGTCTACGACGAGATCGTGCGGTTGGTAGCCGAACGCGCCCCAGCACGGGAGGAGTATCTCGCAAGCGTTCGCGATAGCATCACCAAGGATCTGGCAGCAACCAGAATCAAGGCTGTCGTGACCGGCCGGCCGAAGCACTACTACTCCGTCTACCAGAAGATGATCGTGCGAGGCCGCGAGTTCGAGGAGATCTACGACCTCGTCGCAGTACGGGTCCTGGTGGAGTCGGTGCGCGACTGCTACGCCGTGCTGGGTGCCTTGCACGCTCGCTGGAACCCCGTGCCGGGGCGTTTCAAGGACTACATCGCGATGCCCAAGTTCAACATGTATCAGTCCCTGCACACTACGGTCATCGGTCCGCAGGGCAAGCCAGTCGAGATCCAGATCCGGACGCACACCATGCACCGCCGGGCCGAGTACGGCGTGGCGGCACACTGGAAGTACAAAGAGGACGCCCCCGGCCGAGTAGCTGACTCGGCGGCCTCGGGGCGCAAGGTTGATGCCGGTCCAGTCAACGACATGGCGTGGCTGCGTCAACTGCTCGACTGGCAGAGCGAGATCTCCGACCCAGGCGAGTTCCTGGACTCCCTGCGCTTCGAGATCAGCGCCCAAGAGGTCTACGTCTTCACCCCCAAAGGGTCTGTGGTCGCTCTGCCAGCCGGTTCGACGGCCGTCGACTTCGCCTACGCCGTGCACACCGAGGTCGGTCATCACTGCATCGGCGGCAGGGTCAACGGTCGACTCGTCCCGCTCGAGAGTCCGTTGGAGAACGGCGACGTCGTCGAGATCCTGACCTCCAAGGCCGAGGGAGCCGGGCCTTCACGCGACTGGCTGACCTTCGTTCGGAGCCCGCGAGCCCGCAACAAGATCCGTCAGTGGTTCTCCAAGGAGCGCCGCGAAGAGGCCATTGACGTCGGCAAGGACGCCATCGCCAAGGCCATGCGCAAGCAAGGCCTGCCGTTGCAGCGACTGATGACCCATGACTCGCTCACCGACCTCGCCGGTGAGCTGCGCTACCCCGACATCTCCAGCCTGTATGCCGCAGTGGGCGACGGTCATGTGTCCGCCCAACACGTTGTGAGCCGCCTGGTGGCGCACCTGGGCGGGCAGGAAGGGGCCACCGATGACCTCGCTGACGCCACTATGCCCTCGTCCGGGCTACCACGCCCGCGCAACGGTGACCCCGGAGTCGTCGTTGTCGGAGCTGATGACGTCTGGGTCAAGCTGGCACACTGCTGTACACCTGTTCCGGGGGACCCCATCATGGGTTTCGTCACGCGGGGCAGAGGCGTCTCGGTGCACCGCTCGGACTGCACCAACGCCGAGTCGCTGCTTTCACAACCCGATCGGCTGATCGAGGTCGAATGGGCCCCGTCAGCCGCGAGCGTGTTCCTGGTTCAGCTACAGGTCGAGGCGCTGGACCGCAACGCGCTGCTGTCGGACGTCACGCGCGTCCTGTCGGATCAGCACGTAAACATCCTGTCGGCCACCGTGCACACCTCGCGTGACCGCGTGGCTCTGTCCCGGTTCACCTTCGAGATGGGCGACCCGGGACACCTCGACCACGTGATTCAAGCCGTACGCAAGATCGACGGTGTGTTCGACGTGTATCGAATCACCGGTGGCAAGTCACCCGAAAAGACGGAGCAGTCTGACTAGCCGCCGAACTCCTGGACGCCAGCACGCGCCTGTGCCAGCCACCGCTCGCGAGCCTGCAGAGCTGATCGCGCGTCGGCAACCTTCTTGGTATTGCCGGAGGCCTCTGCTTTCTCGAGGTCCTTGCGCAAGCCGGCAACCGCCGTCTCAAGCTGGTCCACCAAGCTCTGTGCGCGGGCTGCAGCCTCTGGATTGACACTGGCCCAACGCTTCTCGTCATTTTCTCGCACGGTCTGCTCGATGCGGCGCATGGGCTTCTCGAGACGTTCCACATCCGGGCGGGGGACCTTGCCGGCGCGCTCCCACTTCTCCTGGATGACCCGCAACTTCGCCTTTGCAGCTTCGATATCCGTCACGGGCAGCAGCGACTCCGCCTCGGCGAGGAGAGCCTCCTTGACCACCAGGTTGGCTTTGAACTCCTCGTTCTCAGCCGCGACGATCTCGTCCTTGGCATTGAAGAAGCTATCTTGCGCCGTCTTGAAACGAGCCCAAAGCGCGTCGTCGTCGGCGCGCGAGGTGCGACCGGCCTCCCGCCAGCGGTCCATCAATCGTTTGAACGCCGTCGCGGTCGCGGACCAGTCCTTGCTCGCTGCGAGCGCCTCGGCCTCCTTGACCAGCTGTTCCTTCATTGACCTGGCTTCTGACTGGGTGTCCTCGAGCTGGGCAAAGTAGACCCGTCGGGCCTTGTCAAAAGAGTTGCGAGCGGCGCTGAAGCGCTGCCAGAGGGCGGTCTCAGCCTCCCTGTCAAGCTTAGGACCGTTCCGTTGCAAGGACTTCCACTCGTCCAGCAGAGCCCGCATACGCGTGCCACTGGTCTTCCACTGGATCTTCGCTTCCGGCTGACCCGCGATCGTCTCGGCCTCCCGGACCAGCTCTTCGCGCTTGGCCTTGCCTGCCTCACGGGCCACGCTGCGTTCGACTCTCTCGGTGGCCTTCTTGGCCTCGACCGCCGCGGCAATCTCAGCGACCCGGGCGTCAAGGGCGACAAGGTCGCCGACGACACGCGCGTCGGCAGTCTGCTCACGCAGCTTGGCGAGCCCTTCCGACCCTTCCCGCGCCGGCAGGTCGGTGTGAGTCACCCGTTGCAGAAGCAGATCAGCGGAGGCCAGCAGCTCGTCGTACTTCCGGGTGAAGTATCCCAAGGCCTCTGCATGAGTGGCGCCGGGGTACGAACCGACCTCTCGCTCACCGTCAGCAGTGCGGACAAATACCGTGCCCGACTCGTCCACCCGACCGTACTGAGAGGGCTTCGGCGCCGCATTGCCGTGAAGCCTTCCAGCCAGAGACGCGGGACTGGGAACGTGAATGGTTGCAGGGGTCGGGACCGCAGCCTCAGCCTCAGGCTCCGAAGCCGAGGCCGGGACCGCAGCCTCAGCCTCCGAAGCCGAGGTCGGGACCGCAGGGTCGGGCTCCGGGACAGGGGGCGACTCCTGCGCCGGCGCGTCTCCAGTTGGCACGGTTGGTGCGTCCTCCACTGTCTCCACCCCCTCGGACGTGTCCGTGGCGGGGTGGTTCTCGGGCGTCTGCTCGGTCACTGTCAGGCCTTCTTCTCGGTGACATTCACCGCAATGATGCTGATGGGCTGCAACGGCGCGGTGTTCTGATGGGCATCCACAGGAGTGGCTCCCGCTGCGGCGACCCTCTCGACGATATCCAAACCGGAGGTGATCTTGCCGAAGATTGAGTATCCGGTGGGGTCATTCAGCGTGGTCTGCTTGTAGACGACGAAGAACTGGCCACCGTTGCTCTTGGGGTCGCTGGTGCGCGCCATGGCTAGCGTGCCAGCCGGATAGGTGAAGTTGGCCGGCGCATTCTCGACGCCGTAGCCGTATCCGGGAGTGCCGGTGCCAGTGCCCGTCGGGTCGCCACACTGCAGGACGAAGAGCGGTGCGGCGGTGGTCAGCCGGTGACACGGGCTGTCGGCCCAGTAGCCACTCTTGGCCAGGCTGAGGAAAGAGGCCACGGTCTGGGGAGCCTTGGTCCCATAGAGCTCCACCGTGATTCGGCCACAGTTGGTGATGACTGTCGCGATGAACGTCTTTCCGGCTGCGGTCTTCTTGTCGGGCAGGGTGCCACTTCGTTTGTCGGTAGGGACTGCCGGAGGGGCAACACAGCCAGCGACCGGCTTGGCGAGGGTCGCGGGAGCCGATGCCGAGGCGCTTGCCGCGGTGTTCTTGCCGTTGTTCAAGGCAAAGGTCAGTGCCACGAATCCACCGATGAGAACAGCCATGACCAGGACGATGCCGAGGACCTGCTTGTTTCGCTTGGACTCCATCGCACGCCGATCCAGCACCGACTGACGCTTCTTGTTGCGGCGCTTCTCGCGAGCTCGGTCGCGTGCTTGGGGCGACACCTGGGCACTCCTTGGGACAGTAGAGGAAGACGCTGGCTTTAGGCGCATGGGGCAGTGGCTCAGTCTAGGCGGGCCACACGGGGAAGCGCGGGGGCAGGGTCACGAGTCCTTGATTGTTAGGCTCACAAGCGTGTTGACCATCGGATTCCCGGCCGCTGTCGCCGGCACCAACTGTTACATCCTCGCTCCCGCCGCAGGTCAGGACTGTCTGATCGTCGACCCTGGCGTGGGTGTCATCGGCCAGTTGGCCGAGCTCTTGCACGAGCACCGGCTCAGGCCGGCAGCCGTGTTGCTCACCCACGGGCACTTCGACCACGTGTACTCGGTGACGCCGGTATGCGGTTCCGCCGGCGTTGCCGCCTACATCCACGGCGAGGATCGCTACCGACTCAAGGACCCCCTCTCTGCGGTAGGACCAGAGCTGATCGCCATGTTCGAGCAGCAGTTTGGCAAGCAGGCCGAGTGGCAGGAACCCACCGACGTTGTCAACCTGGCCCACGGCCAGAAGCTGACGATCGCCGGCCTCGACCTGCGCGTGTTGCACGCGCCCGGCCACACGCAGGGCTCAGTGATGTTTGCCTTGCCGGAGGTGCCAGAGGGCATTGCTGCCGACGTTGGCGCCAGGTCGACGGTGCTGTCCGGCGATGTCCTGTTCGCCGGCTCCATCGGACGGACGGACCTCGAGGGCGGTGATGGGGCTGTCATGAACCGCAGCCTGCGCGACGTGGTCCTACCACTTGCCGATGACGTGCTCATACTGCCCGGACACGGTCCAGCCACCACGATGGAACGTGAACGCGCCACCAACCCGTACCTGCAAGGATTGGCCTCGTGAGCAAAGTCCGCCCGATCAGCGGCTTCCCGGAGTGGTTGCCCAACGAACGCATCATCGAGCAGCACTTCCTGGACGTGATCCGCGAGACGTTCGAGCTGCATGGGTTCGCCTCGATCCAGACCCGGTCGGTAGAACCGATCGAACGCCTTTCGAGCCAGGGTGAGGACACCGACAAGGAGATCTACGCGATCAGCCGTCTTGCCGCCGGCGCCGACGCCTCGGCCCGTGACCCCAAGCTTGGCCTCCACTTCGACCTGACAGTCCCCTTCGCACGCTATGTCCTGGAGAACGCCGGCAAGCTGACTTTCCCCTTCCGCCGTTATCAGATCCAGCCGGTATGGCGTGGAGAGCGCCCACAGGAGGGTCGCTTTCGGGAGTTCACCCAGTGCGACATCGACATCGTCGACGTCGACGAGCTTGCCCCGCAATACGAGGCCGAGCTGCCATTGGTGATCGCCGACGCGTTCAGCAAACTACCGATCGGACCATTCCGGATCCAGGTCAACAACCGCAAGATCCCGCAGGGGTTCTATCTGGGTATCGGGCTCACCGACGTCCAGACGATGCTGCGAATCGTTGACAAGCTCGACAAGATCGGCCCTGATGCGGTCCTCGACCTCATGGTCGCCGCAGGCGCGACGGCCGCGCAGGCCAGAGCGGCCCTGGCCCTGGCCCAGATCAACGCCCCTGACGAAAGCTTCGTCGAACAGGTGCATGCCCTTGGCGTTCAGCACGAGACCCTCGCACAAGGGCTGGCCGAGCTGGCAGCGGTGATCCGCATCGGAGCAGAACATGCCTCCGGGCTGATGGTCGCCGACCTGAAGGTCGCCCGCGGGCTGGACTACTACACCGGCACGGTCTACGAGACCCAGCTGATCGGGGCCGAGTCCTACGGATCGATCTGTTCGGGTGGTCGCTACGACGCGCTGGCCTCGGACGGGCGGACGACCTATCCCGGAGTCGGCATCTCCATCGGGCTCTCGCGACTGCTGGCCAAGATCATGCCCACCCTGTCGGCCAGTCGGTCCACCCCCTCGTGCGTGTTGGTGGCCCTGGCCGACGAGAGCGACCGCGACCGCGGGATGGGGGTTGCCGCTGCATTGCGCCAACGCGGGATCGCATGTGAGGTGGCGCCGGCTGCCGCCAAGTTCGGCAAGCAGATCATGTTCGCGCAGCGGCGCGGCATACCGTTCGTGTGGTTTCCGGCCTCGGGTGAGCAGAGCGCTGACTCGGTCAAGGACATCCGCAGTGGCGACCAGGCCGAGGCGAATGCTGCGTCGTGGATGCCCCCGGCCGAGGACCTACGGCCCCGCGTGACGGCCTGATCCGGAGTGGGTGATCCGGCGGGATTAGACTCGGATTCGCAGCCCTAGGGCGGCCGATCGACGTGACAATGAGGTTGCCTCGGCGGTGGTGCATCGGCAAAGGATGTTGATAAACGTGAAGGTCGGAATTCCACGCGAAGTCAAGAACAACGAGTACCGGGTGGCCATCACGCCCTCTGGTGTGCACGAGCTGGTGCGCAACGGCCACGAGGTCTTTGTCGAGACCGATGCCGGCGTCGGTTCCTCGATCATCAACGCGGACTATGTCGCTGCCGGGGCGAAGATCCTGGACACCGCCGCTGACGTGTGGGCCACCGGTGAGCTGATCCTGAAGGTCAAGGAGCCTGTCGCCTCCGAGTACCCCCTGATGCGTGAGGGACAGACCCTCTTCACCTACCTTCACCTGGCTGCCGACCGGGTGTTGACCCAGGAGCTGGTCAAGCGCAAGGTGACCGGAATCGCCTACGAGACAGTCGAGCTGTCCGACCGCTCGCTGCCGTTGCTGGCCCCGATGAGCGAGGTGGCCGGCCGGTTGGCACCACAGGTCGGTGCGCACACGCTCATGGCAGCCCAGGGTGGCCGCGGTGTCCTGATGGGCGGCGTCTCCGGTGTCTATGCCGCCAAGGTCGTGGTCATCGGCGCGGGTGTGTCCGGTATGAATGCCGCCGCTATCGCGTTGGGCATGCAGGCCGAGGTCCTGCTGCTGGACCGCAACGTGGCCAAGCTGCGGGTCGCCGATGCCATCTACCAGGGCCACTGCCAGACGATCACCTCCAACGCCTACGAGGTGGAACGGGCCATCGCCGACGCTGACCTGGTCATCGGAGCAGTCCTTGTTCCCGGCGCCAAGGCTCCGACGCTGGTCACCAACGAGCAGGTCTCGCGGATGAAACCGGGCTCGGTCCTGGTGGACATCTCCATCGACCAGGGTGGTTGCTTCCAGGACTCCCACGCCACCACGCACGCCGACCCGACATACAAGGTCCACAACTCGGTGTTCTACTGCGTGGCGAACATGCCGGGCGCGGTGCCCCACACCTCGACCTACGCGCTGACCAACGTGACCTTGCCCTATGCCGTGGAGCTCGCCAACCACGGCTGGCGCACGGCACTTCAGGCCGACCCCGCACTGGCGCTCGGCCTGAACACCTGCGACGGCCAGATCACCTACGGCCCCGTCGCCGAAGCGCACGGACTGCCTTCGCTAAGCCTCGACGACGTGCTGCGCTGACATCCGGCACCCTCATCCGATGAGGTGCGAGGCCATCACAGATGAAAACACCAAAGACGTTGGTACCGAAGCCAACTCACCGCTGACGCGGGCGACCCGTGGATGGCTGGACCATCTGCGGGTCGAACGCGGGGCCGCCGACAACACGCTGACCTCCTACCGGCGGGACCTGGCACGATATGGCCAGTTCCTGAGCGGTCGGGGGATCAGCGATCCCGCAGTGGTGCGCGAGTCCGACGTCACCGAGTTCCTCGCCTCACTTCGAGAGGGGACACCCGAACGTCCACCGCTGTCAGCATCCTCGGCGGCACGGACTCTCATCGCGGTGCGCGGCTTCCACAGGTTCATGGCCCTTGAGGGGGCCACAGCAACTGACCCCGCTGAAGGGGTGGCGCCACCAAAGGTGCCCAAACGGCTGCCAAAAGCCATCTCGATCACGGACGTCGAGAACCTGCTGTCAGCGGCGAGTCTGGGGGATACTCCGGCAGCCTTGCGCGATCGCGCGATGCTGGAGGTTCTCTATGGTGCCGGCGCGCGAATCAGTGAAGTCGTCGGCCTCGACCTCGACGACATCGAGTTTGGTGACATGAGTCTGGATGACATCGACCGCGGGCCAGGGTCGGTGCGTCTGCTCGGCAAGGGCAGCAAGGAACGCGTCGTTCCTCTCGGGAGCTACGCGCGGGACGCGGTCACGGCATACACGGTCCGAGCACGTGCATCCATCGCGCTGCGAGGAAAGGGGACACCGGCACTGTTCTTGAATCTACGTGGAGGACGACTCTCTCGCCAGGGTGCGTGGGCCGCGATCCACGCAGCAGCCGAACGCGCTGGCCTTGGGGACACTGTGAGCCCGCACACTCTGAGGCATTCCTTTGCCACACACATGCTGGAGGGCGGAGCCGACGTACGGGTGGTTCAGGAACTGCTCGGTCACGCCTCGGTGACCACGACGCAGATCTACACTATGGTCACCGTCCAGCACCTGCGCGAGGTCTATGCAGAGGCCCATCCGCGCGCGCGTTGATTACGATCAGTCCGCGACAGGCCGGGCTCTGTCTTGAATCCGCACCCCCGGCGCGACTAGGGTCGACGCGATCAGCGAGAGACTGACCGATGACCTATCGACCGCGCTGGGAGGGAACACCTGTGACTTACGTGGTGACAACGGCCACCGATAGTCCGACCGCCGATGGTCCGACCACCGGGGTGGCGACAGCGAATGGCTTGCTGGCCACTGCTGTGGTGGAGACGCCAGAGCGAAATCCGGCCCAGCTACCTGGCACCCAGAACGTCGGGGCCGGCCAGATGGGTCCGACCGGGCGGATCATGCCCGATTTCCTTGACCCGTCAGTGCTGCGCAGCCATGGTCCCGCGCGGATCATTGCAATGTGCAACCAGAAGGGCGGCGTTGGCAAGACAACGAGCACGATCAACCTCGGCGCCGCCCTGGCCGAGTGTGGCCGCAAGGTCCTGTTGATCGACTTCGACCCGCAAGGCGCCCTCTCCGTCGGTCTGGGCGTCCCGACCTATGAGCTCGAGGTCACAATCTACAACCTCCTGGTCGAACGCGGACACGACATCCATGACGTGGTCCAGCACACCAGCATGGAGAACCTCGACATCATCCCGGCCAACATCGACCTCTCGGCGGCTGAGGTGCAACTGGTGGGCGAGGTGGCCCGAGAGATGGTGCTGGCGCGCGTCCTGCGTCCGATTGTGGACGACTACGACGTCATTCTCATCGACTGTCAGCCCTCGCTGGGTTTGCTCACCGTCAATGCGCTCACGGCTGCCCACGGCGTGATCATCCCGCTGGAGTGCGAGTTCTTCGCGATGCGTGGTGTCGCACTGCTGGTGGAGACCATCGACAAGATCTGTGACCGCCTTAACCCTCGACTACAGGTTGATGGAATTCTGGCCACCATGTACGACAGCCGCACGCTCCACAGCAGGGAGGTCGTGCGAAGCGTGGTCGACCACTTCGGCGATCTGGTCTTCCACACTGTCATCAGCCGTACGGTGAAGTTCCCTGACTCATCGCTGGCTGCCGAGCCCATCACCACCTATGCCTCGACCCACTCAGCAGCCGAGGCCTACCGGCAGATGGCGCGCGAGCTTATCGCCCGGGGTGGGGCGGCCTGAGCACCATGGTTGAGACCTCAACCACCGAGGTCACCGCCAGTGTCTTCACCGTGCCCGCTGAGTCCACCGGGCCCAGCAAGTCATTGACCGAGCCGACTGAACCATCTAACGCTGCCGCGGCGATGCCTGTCGCTGGCTCCGACCTGACGCCGGGCGGCGTACTGCGCAGAACAGAAGGCCAAGCCTTCGAGGTGCATCTCGACGTCTTCCAGGGCCCCTTTGAGCTTCTCCTGGGCCTGATTTCCAAACACAAGCTGGACATCACGGAGATAGCCCTTGCCAAGGTTACGTTCGAGTTCATGGCCCACATCAGGGCCCATCAGGCCTCTGACACCGAATGGGACCTGAGTCAGGCCTCCGAGTTCCTGCTGGTTGCCGCCACCCTGCTCGACATCAAGTCGGCCCACCTGCTGCCCCAGCTGCACCCGCAGGACGAGGAAGATCTGGCGCTGATCGAAGCTCGGGACCTGTTGTTCGCCCGGTTGCTGCAGTATCGCGCGTTCAAGCAGGTCGCCAGTGCGTTCGCGGAGCGGATCGCTACGGCAGGCCGTATGACGGCCCGCCAAGCAGGTCTGGACCCTCATTTCGCTGCTCTGTTACCCGAGCTGGTGATGGGCATCACGCCCGAGCAGCTGGCCATGATTGCCGCCCGGGCGATCACGCCCAAGCCGGTGCCCACCGTGGGTTTGGAGCACCTGCATGCGCCGGCGGTAAACGTCCGCGAGCAGGCCGCCGTGCTCGTGGCGCGGCTGCGAGCCTCCCGCAGCTGCTCCTTCCGGTCTCTGGTTGCCGACGCCGACAGCACCTTGGTGATTGTCGCCCGATTCCTTGCCCTGCTGGAGCTGTTCCATGAGTCCGTCATCATCTTCGACCAGACCGAGGCGCTCGGAGAGCTAACGGTTCAGTGGACCGGTCGGGACGACGGAGAAATCGGGGTCAGTGACGAGTTCGACGAAGATGAAGGGGTCAAGGAGAACGACGGCGTCAGCCAGGATGACGGAGTCGACCAGGAGATGGTGGAACCAGTTGAGTGACATGCCGACCGAGATCCCGCAGGAGCAGGTCGCCTTCGAGCAGGAGCAGGTCGCCTTCGACATCAACGACTTTGCCGGAGGCGCTCGCGCTGCGATAGAGGCTGTCCTGATGGTCATCGACGAACCGGTCACCGAGATGTCGCTGGCCTCCGCACTGGAGCTGCCGGTCGAAGATGTCCTCGGACACCTACACGCCCTCGCAGCCGAGTACGACGAAAGCAACCGTGGATTCGCCATCAAGGGGATCGCCGGGGGATGGCGGGTCTACAGCCGCTCAGAGTACGCACCCGTCGTCGAGAAGTTCCTGCTGGATGGAGCACAGGCCAAGCTCACGCAAGCGGCTTTGGAGACCCTGGCGGTTATCGCATATCGACAGCCGGTCTCCCGCTCACGGGTCAGTTCCGTTCGCGGCGTCAACGTCGACGGCGTCGTTCGGACTCTGCTCACCCGCGGTCTCATCGAGGAAATGAGGGAAGAAGGCGAAAGTGGTGCGACCCTGTATGGCACGACGTCCTACTTCCTGCAACGACTTGGCCTCGGTTCACTGGATGAGCTCCCGGCCCTCGCCCCCTACTTACCCGAGGTTGATGTGCTCGACGAACTAGCAGAACGTGGCCGGGCGTGAGCGACCGAACCCCGGCCCGCAGCGGTTTCGACGGAACCCGCAAACGCTCCACGTCGAGCGCCCCTCAGCGCGGAAGCGCCGCTCGACGTGGCAATGCTGCCCCGCGTGGCGCCGTGCCACAGCGCGGCAGCAGTGGCACCACCAAACCCAGTCAGCCCACCCGTCTACCTCCACAGCCTGAGAAGCCATCGGTCGAGGTCGATGTTCATGATCCCGATGGCGTGCGCCTGCAGAAGCTCCTGGCGGCGGCCGGCGTGGGCAGCCGGCGAACATGCGAGAACCTGATCACCGCAGGCAGAGTCGCGGTCGACGGACACTTGGTCACCGAGCTGGGTGTGCGGATCGATCCCAACACCCAGACTGTCCACGTTGACGGGTCCAGGGTCCAGCTGGACGAGTCCCGCATCTACCTTGCCTTCAACAAGCCGCTGGGCGTGGTTTCGACGATGAGCGACGACCTCGGTCGCCCCTGCGTCGGAGACTTCGTCAGCAACCGCAAGGAGCGGCTCTTCCATGTCGGACGACTGGACGCCGATACCGAGGGCCTGCTACTGCTGACCAACGACGGCGAGCTCGCCCATCGGCTGCAGCACCCGTCATACGGCGTCCTGAAGACCTATCTGGCCCAGATCCCCGGGCCGGTTCCTCGCGATCTGGGCAAGCGGTTACGTGCCGGCATCGACCTCGATGACGGGCCGGTCAAGATCGACTCCTTCAAGCTCGTGGACTCCGCCCCAGGCAAGGCGCTGGTCGAGGTCCAGCTGCACGAAGGCCGCAAACACATCGTGCGACGGCTACTCGAGGCAGTGGGACACCCGGTGATCACACTGGTCAGAACCGATGTCGGGCCCATCCGGCTCGGCGACCTGCGATCAGGCCGGATGCGCTCGCTCAACCGACCCGAGATCGGTCAGCTTTACTCAGCTGCTGGACTCTGATGCGCTAGGTTCGCTTCGTCGCTACGGTTACCCAGGTGAGGGATACGGGTATACCTGTCAGTGCCGTTCGTGCCATCAGAGGTGCGATCCAGCTTGATGTGGACGAGCGCGAACACGTGCTGTCCTCGACGCGCGAGCTCGTCTCGTCGGTTCTCGAGGTCAACTCGCTGAGCAAGGATGACGTCATCTCCATCATGTTCACGGCTACACACGACGTGCACAGCGAGTTCCCCGCAGTTGCGGCGCGCGAGCTGGGCCTCGGTGGCGTCCCCTTGATGTGCGCGCAAGAGCTCGACGTTGTCGGCGCGATGCCGATGGTGATCCGGTTGATGGCTCACGTCAACACCACGCTGCCCCGTGACCAGATCACGCACGTCTACCTGCGGGGGGCCACCGCGTTGCGTCGAGACCTCGCCCAATGAGTGCCGCCGCCCCGAACGGACGGCGGGTCAGGATCGTCGGAACCGGTCTGATCGGAACTAGCCTCGGAATAGCCCTGTCGCGAGCGGGCTTTCAGGTGTCGCTGGCTGACCCGTCGCCTACGGCCGCCGCGCTTGCACGGGACCTCGGCGCCGGTGTTCTCGCGGAGGACTCCGCAGCCGCACCGGAAATGGTCGTGGTCGCCGCGCCTCCTGACGTCGTGGCCGAAGTCGTCGCGGTAGAGCTGACACGGTGGCCGGACGCCGTGGTGACCGACGCGGCCAGCGTCAAGGGTGCGGTGCTGAGCTCGTTGCAGGACAGGGGAGCCGACCTTTCACGTTATGTCGGGTCGCACCCGATGGCAGGCCGGGAGAAGTCAGGGGCGATGGCGGCACAGGGGGATCTGTTCGAGGGCCGCTCCTGGGTCGTGGCACCAGGGCCACAAGCATCGGCCGACGCTGTCGACAAGGTGCGCGAGATCGCGGAAGCCGCCGGGTCAGTCGTGCTCGTGATGAACCCAGATGAGCACGACGCTGCCGTCGCCGCCGTCTCACACGTGCCGCAGATAGCCGCGAGTCTGGTGGCTAGCCGGCTGCGAGGTCTGCCGTCGGACGCCATTGCTCTGTCAGGGCAGGGAATCCGTGACGTCACACGCATCGCGGCCAGTGATCCGGGCATGTGGACCCAGATCCTGGCCGGAAATGCACCGGCCGTCCGCAGCGTTCTCGAGTCGCTCGCCGAGGAGCTTGACGCAGTGCTAGTGGCCTTACGTCACCTGGAGTCGGACCCGGGCGTAGGCAGCGTGGGCGCCCGGGCGGTCCTTGCCAGAGCCGTCGCCGATGGCAACGCCGGGCACGCCCTGATCCCGGGCAAGCATGGCGCGCCCCCGACGACATACGCCACGGTCATTGTCGTAGTCCCGGATGAGCCTGGTGCGTTGGGTCGACTGCTTCACGACGTCGGCGAAGCCGGGGTCAACATGGAGGACCTGCACCTGGAACACGAGATCGGCCAGTCGTTCGGCCTTGCCGAGCTTTCCGTGCTTCCGGCCGCGGTCCAACCCCTGATCGCGGCGTTGAGCTCTCTGGGCTGGCCCGTACACGAGTAGTCCGACAGGACATCCTCACCTGTGCATGCCAGCACCAGTTACTGACCACCCTGATGGATGCGCAGGGTTCCACCTTGCGGTGGAACCCTGCCATGGGCTGTCAGTGCACAGTGACGGCACGGCACCCGAACTGGACGCTGGTGCCGGGGCCGGTGTTGATCCCGTACAGACAGACCGTATGGGTGCCGGCCGTGGTTGCCATCTTGAGGTTGTAGCCGTGGTTGGGCCCGCTTGCGGGGTATACCGCACCGACGTCGGTCCTGGACTGGTTGGCCCAGGTCATCGCATTTGCCCGGCTGTCGATGTACATCTGGACGATGATGGGTGCGCTGGTGTCGGGGTCTATCGCCCATCCGCCGGCGGTGACGCTTTGCGGCCCGGCGTTGACCGCGTCGATCGCCCCGAACGGGTTACTGGACACGGTGACGGTACGACAGCCGAGCTTGGTGCTGGTGCCGGGGCCGGTGTTGATCCCGTACACGCAGACCGTATGGGTGCCAGGGGTGGTTGCCATCGTCAGATGGTAGCCGTGGTTGGGCCCGCTTGAGGGGTACACCGCACCGACGTCGGTCCTGGACTGGTTGGCCCAGGTCACCGCATTTGCCCGGTCGTCGATGTACATCTGGACGATGATGGGTGCGCTGGTGTCGGGGTCTATCGCCCATCCGGCGGCGGTGACGCTCAGGGGCCCTGCGTTCACCGCGTCGACCATCCCAAAGGGGTTGTGACTGGGCGTGGGGGTGGCCGCGGACATGATGGCGGCCGCTCCGGCACGGATCTCGGGCAGCCTGGCCTCGAGGGAGTCACCTGGACAGGTGGTTCCGCCTACATCTCGGTGACCGGAAATACGTTGGATATGCGTGCCCCACGG
>Ga0097691_1000096_pt1 | contig 81069 bp, 45 predicted proteins | sample NGESurdeep072012_8_FD_72858 | JGI IMG/M metagenome (GOLD analysis project Ga0097691, IMG submission 72858) | Arctic peat soil microbial communities from Barrow, Alaska - NGEE Surface sample 210-1 deep-072012 | ecosystem: Environmental > Terrestrial > Soil > Wetlands > Peat ...
AAGAAAACATTGGGCGCTGGGAAACATCGATGTGTGAGCCAAATCACCGACGAGCTATCCCATGCACGGATATAGTGCAGTGCTGTTGGGAACTAAAACGGAAATTCCGAATTAAATGTCTGCGCCACTCCAATATCGTAGGTAACCTTCGTAACTTGCAAAACTTTCCTTGAGGAATAGTCTCGGAATCGGGCCCGGACCCAAGGGCTGACCGAGTTGTTCGAACGGTTGTCAGGAGCGATATGAGCTACCTGGAAAATAGGATCTGTATTTTATTGGGCTACGCGATGTTGATTGGGGGCTGCTTTATGATCGCGGCACCTGCGCAGCAGCGCGCGAGTGACTCCAAACCTCAAGCCGCAGCCGCCTTACCCAGCGCGACTGGCGGCCAGTACGCAGAGACAGACATCTGCAAAACCTGCCACCAGGAGGTGTGGGACAAGCACTTCGCGAATACTCCACACTCCGCGCTATTGAAGGGCGATCGGCATGGATGCCAGGGCTGCCACGGCCCAGCGCAAGCGCATGTGGACGGCGGCGGCGATCCCACCAAGATCGTTCGCTTCGAGAAACTGAGTCCGGCGGAGACCGCAGCCATCTGTACGAAGTGCCACCAATCCAGCCTGGAGACGCAGAACTTTGCCAAGTCGGCGCACCTGGCGAACGGCGTCAGTTGCACGTCGTGTCACAGTCCGCACAAATCGACCGACGTTAACTTCCTGCTGGTGAAACAACAGACGGAACTGTGCTATGGATGCCATGCCGCCCAGAAGGCGGAATTCTCGCGGCCCTACCGACACCGCGTTGACTCCGGACTCATCCAGTGCAGCGATTGCCACAACCCACACGGGACGCAGGTGGGCCACCAGGTGCGAGCAGCAGCCGGCCAATTCGCGGTATGCACCAAGTGCCACACCGACACCATGGGTCCATTCGTCTTCGAGCACGCTCCGGTAAAAACCGACGAAAGTTGCTTGTCGTGCCATACGCCCCATGGCTCGACCAATCCGCGGCTGCTGCAGGTAAACAACGTCAACTTCCTGTGCCTGAGGTGTCATACACCCAATATGAACGGAGCAGCAGGTCAGCCGATAGGACCGGTTCATGACCAGAACGCCAAGTATCAAGCGTGCACCATGTGCCACACGCAGATTCATGGTTCCAACTTCAGTCCTGTGTTTTTCCGATAGTTGCGAGGCATGCGATGGGTCATCAACGAAGTTCCGGCGCTACAGCCATTAGGCTGGCGATGTTGGCGGTTTGCCTTTTGTTCTCCGCCTCGGTCTCCGCACAGAATCCGCCGGCGCCAGCAAGTCCCCCGAGTCCGCCGCCGAGCGCTGATGAAGGCAAGGAAATCGGCGGCTATCGGGTGACGCAGTCTTTTGAATTGGGAGGGCGCATCAATCAAGTCACAGGCAGCGAAGCCATGTACGACACGCTGGTCAACCAGCAGAGCGGCGCGCGAATTCTCGAGCAGTCGCTCACCATGCAGTCGCTGACCCACCAGGATATCTTCGACAGCCTGACGCTCAACAGCTTCGGATGGGGCGGCGACCCCGAGCAGGCCGCACGACTGAGAGTGTCGAAGTACCACTGGTACACCTTCAGTGGCAGCTATCAGCACGTGCAGAACTATTTCGATTACGATCTGTTTGCCAATCCGCTGAATCCGCCCACCGGCCAGCCATTCATTCCGATTCTTACCTCGCCGCACGGCTACTACAACCGGCAAAATCTCTACAATTTTGGCATCGTAGTGTTGCCCATGCAGCGGATTTCTTTTCGCTTCGATTACAACCGCAACCGTTTTATCGGACCGTCCTTCAGCAGCGTCCACCAAGGCACCGATGCGCTCACCGACCAGAATACGAACAATACGCTGAATGGGTATCGGTTTGGCGCCGACTTCCGCGTGAACAAGAAGACCACTCTCAGCTATACGCAACTCTTCCAGAATTATTCGGGTGACACGACCTACCAGTTGAATCCGTTTAATTCATGGCCGCTGTCGAATGGCACAACGGTAACGTTTGGACTCCCGTGGTTCAACAGCGGCAGCCCCTGCGCCGCTCCGCTAAAGAACGGCATCGCCAATCCCACCTGTAACGGATACTTTAACTACAGCCTTTATCAGCGGATGAGCACGTTTATTCCCACTGAACAATTGAATCTGAAGTCGTCGTCGTTGAAGTGGCTGGATTTCAACGGTCAATACCAATACAGCCACGCGCAGATGAACACGCCGCTGACCGAGATCTTCAGCGGCCTTAGCAGCCGCACCGCTGTCCGTGGCTTTAATACCTCGGGCAGCAGTTCGAGCGCCAGGTGGAATACGTCCTCCGCCGATGTCTCCGCGACCATTCACCTGAAGGACAACCTACGGCTGGTCGAGACGTTTCGCTTCCGCAACTTCAGCGTGGCCGGCAACTTTCTTGACCAGGAATCCGGTTTCTTCGGTGCAGCGAGTTCAGGCTCAGCGTCATTGCTCAATCCGGTGGCAACGTTCCCGCCGACACCGCTATTTCACAGCTCCAGTTCTCCCGCGGATATCATCAACGAGACGAACATCAACATGGCAGGGCAGAACTTTAAGCAGAATGACTTCCAGGTGCAGTACGACTTCTCGCGTTTCTTCGGAGTGCGCGCCGGTTTCATCTGGAGCAATTCCATCATTCAGCCGGGTAACATCTATCAGGCTGCGCTGGGTGACATCTATTTCCCGAACCTGCCCAATCGCGGCAATTGCGTTGGGCTGCCATTGAACCCCGACGGCAGCTGCACGTTCGCCGACGTGATTACTCCCTGGGGTGCCGAGACCACCGAGATCAACCGCTACTCTGGAGTGCTGGGCGCATGGTTTCGTAAAGGGAGCACGCTGCATGCCAACTTCAATGCGCAATTTGGCGGGGCTGATAACTGGGTGTATCGTATCGATCCCACGAGTTTCTTTACGATATCCGGCAACGTGGCCTACGCACCGCGCCCTTGGATCAGCGTGGGCGCCAACCTGAATTTTCAGCGAAGCACGAATAACGCAGCGGACATCAATTACAACCAACACAACTACACCACCATGTTCAACGCCATGATTACGCCGGGGAAGCACTGGGGGCTCGACCTGGCGTACAACTTCGATGCCATCCAGCAAAACCTTATCGAGTGTTTTGCGGATTCGCAGCCTCCGCCCGGTTCGTCCACCTGCCTGGGGGATGCCACCCTGCTGCAAAGCCTCGCGGTCTATCAGACCCATACGCAGTATGGCTATTTTGCGTTGACATTGACGCCGGTGGAGCGGGTCACCGTGCGCCTGGGCTACAACATCGTCGATAACCAAGGCACCACGATCTCGTTGAATCCACTTCTGCCGCTGGGGCCGCTCTCCTCGACCTATCAGACGCCTCTTGCGGCAGTTGATATCAATGTCTACAAGAATGTGACGTTCAAGGCGGGCTGGAATTATTACCAGTACAACGAAGGATCTTTCGTTGGGCCGACGGCACCGCGCTATTTCCACGCCAACAACACGACGCTGGCCTTGCGCTATGCCTTTTGACTAGGCTTGCCCCTCGTGATTGCAAGCTAAGATTTCGCACTGCCACCCACATCGGGTTGGCACGCGTTAATGCAAAGCCGCGTGTTGCGATATGATCGCCGCCCACTGGTTTTCAATTCGCTCTCGCCATTGATCCGACGGCATACTCGCCTTGGCACGGTAATCGCTGCGGCGCTGCGTCTCGGCCGTAAGGGCGTCTCGCAATTGCGCAGAGTCGCCGAGTTCGAGTTGCTGGTAAAGATTTTCAATTACCCCGATTGGATCAGCGACCAGCGACTCGTACGCTATCGCCTTGAACCGGTTTGCAGGAAGGTCGGAGGTAGTCGATGCCAGCTTCGCTTCAAACCGCGGACGATCCACCAGAACCGCCTCGCGGATTTCATCATCGGGTAGAATCGGCGCAATGGCATAGGTTTCAAACATCCTGCGCCACATCCTGACCACCGATTCGAAGTTGGTGACAGGGTCGCGCACAATCAGGATGTAGCGGGCATCCGGAAGCAATTCACGAAGCGTATCGACGCGAGCGCCATGGGTCGGCGACTTCAGAATCATAGGCCGTCCCATTCCCCGCGCCGAAACGCCAGCGATAAAACTCAGGAAAACCTCGCGCCAACGCTTTTCATCTTGCGGAGAAAGGTCGCGAGGGTCCGTGAGCTTCAGGGCTTCGGTCAATATTTTGGGAATCAGCAGTGCTTCGTATGGAGAGCGCGCGCCCAGGGACATAAGTGCGAACTCGTCCTCCTGCGGTGAGCCGGGCCGAACTTCCATCTCGTCCATCGGCCGTTGCGCGCTGGAATCTCCATGAGCCAGGGCCGAGGCTTCTGAGAACAGGAAATGATGCGGGTTCATGCAGGCATGGGTGGTGGGATACGTATAGCGGGAGTCAAGGCATAGCAGTTCGTGTAGCAGCGTGGTGCCGGAGCGCCAGTAGCCAAGAACTACCACGGCATCGCGGTAATTTGCCTGGGCAAGTTGCTGGCTTGACAGCGCCTGCTGCATTCGAGCCAATGCGGAGAACACGGAGCCGGGCACCATCGTCTGCCAGAGCAGCATGGGACTCGGCCGGAGATGCCAGTTTCGGCGAAGTTGCCGCCATGCGCCCGCTGTGAGGTTGAGATATTGTCGGCTCACTTTAGATTTTGCATCAGGTACGGAAATCGCGAGAGGATGGCGGCGCGTAATGCCTCGGCTCGAGCAGGATCGTCGGCTGTGCGGTCGAGGTTCCAGACTTGCGCTTCGTTCAGGGGGCGAAGCGCGCCCTTTCGGGTCTCGATGTCCACGACGTATTCGTAGTGCCCATCGATCGCTCCTACGGTGCCGTGCCGCAAAGGTTTGAAGACGCTGTTTTTCTCAAAATACTGAGTGAACGCCAGCCCCTCATTCTCCCCCTTGCGATCTCCAGACAGCCACCCCGTAAGCGATTGGCCGCGCATCCAATCCGGCTTTGGCACGCTGGCGAGATCGAGGATGGTAGGTGCAAGTGCCGTCTGATCGGCAGTAAAGGCAACCGTGCGTCCATCCTGCTGGCCCGTGGTCCTGATGATCAAAGGAACATGAATCACCGGCCGAGTCAGATAAGGAGTGTGGTGCTGATAGACGCCGCCCTCGAAGCTCTCGCCATGATCGGCCGACACGATTACGGTCGTGTTCTTCAGTTTCCCGCTGGCCTCAAGTTCTGACATGAAGTTGCCAAAAGCGCGATCAGCGGTTGCGATGAACTCGTCATAGCGAAGGCGGTGCTCATCGACTTGGCTCTGCTGATCGGGTTGGTAATGAGGCTCCCATAGACTGTCGGGTTCCTCAGTCAAGCCGGGAAGAGCCGAGGCAGCGAGGAAGCGTCCTCGATTTGCCGCATCCGGAAGATACGGGCTGTGCGGCGTCATCACGTGGATCCACAGGAAAAATCCATCCGGCAATTTTGCGAGAATTTGGTGCGCCTGCTCAAAACTCGCCACTGCGGGGAATCGCATTGAGAGCTGGGTGTTCATTCGGCCCACAGTGTTCCAGACGTGTTCGAGATCCCAGTATTCGTCTACGCGGCTTCCGAATCCCGAATCCTGATGCAACGGCCTGGTTGCATCCCACATACGCTGCAGACTGCCCGACTGAAAGATCGGTTCCGGCATGAAGTCGTAGTCGTTCGGAAGGCTGTTCGCGACGTAGTAGGCAAACGGGTTGGAGAAGAACGCACCGGTGGCATAGCCGGCGGACCTCATCGCGCGCGCGAAGCCCTTATCTGAGTTCTGGGGCCGTACATGACCCTGGAGCTGATAGACCTGGCTTTCCGAGGGATAGAGCCCCGTCAAGATGGTTGCCACGCTGGGGGTTGTGAACGTCGAAGCGGAATAGAAACTGGTGAAGACCGTCGCCTTGCGGGCAAATGCGTCGATGTTCGGAGTCGTCGGCAGCGTGTACCCATAGAGGGACATGTCTTCCGCGCTTAAGGCGTCGAAGGTGATCAGCAGAACATTGGATTTTGGCCGCCGCGAAACGTGCGCAGCGTTTACCGTGGGTGCCGTCTTGACCAGAGCAAACTCCGTGGCCACAAGTGCCACAGTGCCAACGACTGTCGCGATGGCGAGACGGCGTGTCGTATTTGTACCAAGGAATCCGTCAAGGCTTGTCACCAATTCCTGTCGCACGCGAGGAATGCAAAGTGCCAGGGCGAAAGCCAGGAAATGGGCGGTGAGCAAGGCAAGCCTGAATCGCGGTCCGTGGTAGGACCAAAACTTATTGATCAGGGCTATCACTGCGTATCTGGAATAAACGAACAGGACCAGAACCACGACAAACTTCGTCACCCAATCAATCAGGCGTTCACGGGATGACTCGAAATACCACAGGATTGGACTAAGAACTGCAGTACAGATGGTTCCAAGAGCCATACCGGCCAGGGCGGCAAACACGAGGCGCAGTGTTACTTCGAACCCGACTTCCCACACGGTGAGATAAAACGACCAGCTCTGGAGCTTTCCCTGAGCGAGCCAGAGCATCTCAGCGAAAGCCAAGGAGACGATCGCAATGCTCATTAGCCGGAACCAGAGCGACGCGAAGGATGAGCGAAAACCTACTTCTCTAGACATCCGCTCGTCGGCGCAGACGGTGCCAGAGCCCGGAGAATACCGCTCCCACCTGTTTTCTGAGGAACGTGACGCCGGCAGCAACGGCTATCAGAAGAGGGGTCACTATCTGCGACACCAAGCCTACTGCGTTGGGGTCAACATAGGCGTAAGCCGGAGTCGTGATGAAAATAAAGCACATACAACATACCACTAGAGCAATAGGGACGTTCCGATGGTACTTGGGCATCTACTTCTCCGGGTCGGGAACTGGCGCACGGCCGTGTAAGTTGTCGGAATTGTAGCACATATCCGATTCCCTGCAATTCGTGGCGCACGAATTCTCCACCGTGCCACGAGGCACTCCTGGTGTGTGGAGAACGCCCTTTTAATCGCGGAAACCTGCAGTGTGCAGATTGATTCCATGTGATTGCAGTCACAGGCGGGAGTGAGCCGACTCACTGCCCCTTGGTACAACAAACTGCGATTTTGGAGTGTCACCTGCTTTCGGGCCAGCGACAACGCTGGCGGCTGCAATTTACCGTCCGGCAGGGCCTGCACGGGGACGATCAAATCTATCGGAGGATTTTGCAAATCATGAAGACCACGACAGTAGTTCTAATTGCATGCCTGGCGCTGGCTGGTTCCGCTTTTGCGGCAGACGGGGCGGCAATTTTCAAGGCAAAGTGTGCGATGTGTCACGGCGCCGACGGCAGCGCCAGCACGGGAATGGGCAAGAGCATGGGCCTCAAGCCCCTGAGCAGCGCGGAAGTGCAGAAGATGTCAGATGCCGACATGACCGCACTGGTCACCAAGGGCAAAGGCAAGATGCCGGCATCGAAAGGCAAGCTGACCGACGACGAGATCAGCGCCGTCGTCAAGTACGTCCACACCCTCAAATAGCAGAGGCGAACCGATTAGTCGAGCCGGCGTCGGCTTGGTGGGCTGAAAGTGAAAGGATTTTCGTGAAGCGTAACTGTTGGATTGTTGTACTTGCTTTGCTGCTTCCGGCGATGGCGGCGGCCTCTCCTAAGGCCGCTGCCAAAAGCCCGAAAATGAGTAACGAAGAATGTCTGGCCTGTCACAGCGACCCCACGCTGGCAAAAGACGAGAACGGGAAGCAGGTCAGTTTGCATGTGGACGAAGCGAATTTTAAGGCGTCCATCCACGGGACTGCCTTCGGCTGCGTAGATTGCCACACCGACATCAAGGCGTTCCCACACGAACCGACGCCAGTTAAGCCCGTCTGCGCCACTTGTCACGCTGATCAACAAACCGCCTACGATCATGGCGTTCACGCCAAGGCCGCCGCCGCGGGCAACAACAACGTGGCCAAGTGCCAGGACTGTCACGGCAACGTACACGAAATTCTGCCGGGCAGCGATCCCAAGTCGAAGGTAGCGCACGTCAACATTCCGGGCACCTGCGGATCCTGCCACGGCAAACAACTGGTCATGGCGAGCAGTGGCGTCAGCTCCGCTCCGTATACCTCGTACGAGCAGAGCGTGCACGGCAAAGCGGTGAAGGGCGGGTCGGAATACGCCGCCGTGTGTACCGACTGCCACGGCACCCACAACATCATGGAGGGCACGGACCCCAAGAGTCCGATTGCCAAGTTCAACGTTCCGGCCACTTGCGGCAAGTGCCACGCCGACGTGCAGACGGTATTCATGCAGAGCACGCACGGGGCTGCGCTCACGCGCGGAAATTGGCACGCTCCGGTGTGTACCGACTGCCACGGTATTCACACCATCAAAGCGCCGACCGATCCCAAGTCGGCGGTGGCTGCAGCGAACGTCGGCAACACTTGCGGGTCGTGTCATGAGAGCGTGAAGCTCTCCAACGAATTCGGCGTGGAAGGAAACCGGGTCTCGTCCTACCTCGCCAGCTATCACGGCATGGCGTCACGCGTTGGATCGACTACGGTAGCCAACTGCGCCAGTTGCCACGGTGTGCACAACATCCTGCCGTCTAGCGATCCACGTTCTACCATCAATCACGCCAACCTGGCCAAGACCTGCGGCCAGTGTCACCCGGGCGCGAACGAAAAGTTCATCACCAGCACCGTTCACCTCGATGGCGCCACTATGAAGGCCGATGTTGGCACCAAGGTCATCGGCATCATCAGCAAGTTCTATATCTGGATGATCATCGCCGTCATCGGCGGAATGGTGCTGCATAACCTCCTGGTCTTCCGCAAGAAGCTGGCCCTGCATCGCATTGGGCAACCGCGGATCCTGTTCCGCATGACATTACTGCAGCGAGTACAGCACCTGACGTTGCTGATCAGCTTCTTCACGCTGGTGCTGACTGGGTTCGCGTTGCGCTATCCCTCGTCATGGCTGGCGATGGCGTTCATCAACGAACATGTGCGCAGCCTGATTCACCGCATCGCCGGAGTGGTGCTGATCGCTGTCAGCATGTTCCACATCTGGTATGTCAGTACCAATCCAGACGGCCGTCAGCTCATCAAGGACATGCTGCCCGACTGGAAAGACGTCACGGACATTCGCGACGCGCTGCTGTACTACGTTGGAGTGAGAGAGCAACGGCCGATGTTCCGCCGCTTCTCCTACGCCGAGAAAGCCGAGTACTGGGCGCTGGTGTGGGGCATGTTCGTAATGGCAGCAACCGGCTTGATGGCGTGGTTCAAGGGGTTTGTCGGTCAACGCGTGCCCGGATGGTGGGTTGACGCCGCCATCACCATTCACTGGTACGAGGCCATCCTGGCGACGCTCGCCATCGTGGTGTGGCATATCTACGCCGTGATGTTCGATCCTGACGCGTATCCCATGAATTGGGCGTGGTTCGACGGCAAGATGTCGATCGAGCACTACGAGCACGAGCATCCTCTTGATTCACTGGCCATCGAGAAAGCGAACGGCGTGGACGCGGAGACGGAAGCCGCCAGCGCTGAAGAGGAGTCAGTCCAAAGCAAGTAGAGCAGGGTGTGGACAGAGCCGTTCCGCACCTTCTTAACCATTGGTCACATCGGCGAAGACCTAGCTGTGTTTTTGAGTGCGTCCAAACCTTGTGATAACTTCGGAATCATTTTCAAATTAATCGAACCAGAGGTCGTTCAATGGCTGCGGACTCGCAGGAAATGAATACTCAAGACTCCCATCCTCCAGTCAGCGTAAAGCTCTACAAGAACCCCATAAGCCTAATTGGCATAGCGCTAGCTGCGGTCGCGTTTGCCAACGTTCTGTTCTTGTTTTTTCTGGATGCGTTCAGTCATCTGTCCAGCCCTTACGTAGGAATCCTTGCCTATATGGTGGCTCCAGCGATCATGATCGTGGGTCTGGTCATGATTCCCGTTGGCATGATCGTGGAGCGCCGCAGACGCCTTCATGAGGTGGGACACCCAGCGCATTATGCGCGCCTTGATCTGAACAACCCGGCACAGCGTAGCGCGGCTGCCTTTGCGCTCAGCTTTGTTGTGATCTTTGCCCTGATGAGCGCGGTCGGCAGCTATAAGGCGTATGAGTTCACCGACTCGGTGCAGTTCTGCGGACAGCTTTGCCACTCGGTGATGAGTCCGGAATTTACCGCCTACCAGCAATCACCCCACGCCCGGGTGGGCTGTGTGGAATGCCACGTGGGATCGGGCGCGAGTTGGTACGTGAAGTCAAAGCTCTCGGGTGCGCGCCAGGTGTATTACACCGCCATGGGGACCTACCCGCGGCCTATTCCAACCCCGGTGCATAACTTGCGCCCGGCCTCGGACACCTGCGAACAGTGCCACTGGCCAAAGAAATTCTGGGGCTCGCAACTCAAGGTTTTTTCGCACTACGGAACCGATGAGCAAAACACGCCCCGCGTTCTCCGTTTGTTGATCAGGACTGGTGGTGGCGATCCCGGTACGGGGCAGGCGTCGGGCGGCATCCATTGGCACATGAATATCAACAATCACATGACCTACATCTCCACCGATGAGCAGCGACAGGTCATTCCTTGGGTGCGGATGGAGGACAACAAGGGCAACGTTGTCGATTTCGCGACCAAGGACAATCCGCTGACGCAGGCCCAGATCGACGCCGGCACGAAACGCAAGATGGACTGCATCGACTGCCACAACCGCCCGTCGCACATCTACACCCCGCCGGACGTCTCGGTGGATCGCGGCATCTCGGCCGGCGTCATTGATGTCGGACTTCCTTTCATCAAAGCACAGGGAGTCGAAGCGCTGGTCGCGGGCTACAAGACCCAGGACGAAGCTAAGCAGGCGATCGCAGAGAAGATTCCCAAGTTCTACGCGGAGAAGTATCCGCAGATTGCTGCCGGCAAGTCCGACAGCATCAAGAGCGCTGTCACGGAACTGCAACGCATCTACAGCACGACATTTTTCCCCACCATGAAGGTGAGCTGGAAGACCCATCCCAACAATATCGGGCACATGTATTACCCGGGGTGCTTCCGCTGCCACGATGGCAACCACGTCAGCAAAGATGGCAGAGTCATCAGCAAGAATTGCAATTCGTGCCATACGCTGCTCGACCAGGAAGAGGGCGCGTCGCATCTGGCACAAATGCAAGAGCAGTCGTTTAAGCATCCGGTTGATATCGGTGATCTGACTGCGGTCAATTGCAACGACTGCCACAGCGGAGGCGTCGGGCCGTAGAAACACAACCATTCACCACAGAGGCACAGAGACACCGAGGAAACCTCGAGAGTCTGTGAGGGCGACCTGCAGGAGCGACGGAGATATCAGTTCCGTCTTTCAGTTTCCGGTCTGTCTCAGTGTCTGTGGTGAGGACTTCCTCTCCCTCGCCAAGTGACATACATCACAGGTCGCAGTGATAAGACTCACGGCTCATCGGGTCGTCGAAATCCTATCGTTAAGTACAGAGAGACGAGCCGGGAACGCAGACTCGACGAGGAGAGAGCATGTCAGAAGGCAACGGAAGCGAACATAAGGCGGCCAGCAAGGAATTCCAGCCCCGCCTGATTTTCTGGGAGGTCACCAAGGGTTGTAACCTGCGCTGCATCCACTGTCGCGCCACGGCCACGGAGTTGATGTCACCCCAGGACCTCCCCACCGCCAAGGCTCTAGACATCATCGACCAGATCGCCAAGTTCGGAAATCCGATTCTGGTACTGAGCGGCGGGGAGCCGCTGTACCGCCCGGACATCTTCCAGTTGGCCGAATACGGCACCAGCCTGGGCCTGCGAGTCGCGCTGGCCACCAACGGCACCCTGGTAACGAAGGACGTCGCCGAGAAGATCAAGCACGCCGGCATCAAGCGGGTCTCGATTTCGCTGGATGGTTCGGACGCCGTTACTCACGATTCTTTCCGCGGAATACCGGGTGCCTTCGATGCCGCGGTTTACGGCATGCGCAACATGCAGGCATTGGGAATCTCGGTGCAGATCAACACCACCATCGCACGGCACAACGCACATCAGTTGCCTGACGTGCTCGAACTGGCCCGCAGACTGGGAGCCGATGCGCTGCATACGTTCCTGCTGGTACCGGTAGGATGCGGAGTCGACATAGCCGCCGAACAGATGGTTGCTCCGGAAGAGTATGAGCGCATGCTGAACTGGTTTTACGATCAGTCGCTGAGCGGCGACATCGAGATGAAGGCCACGTGCGCGCCACATTATTTCCGGGTAGCCCGCCAGCGCCGCGCGGCCGATCGCCGTGCTGGGAAGCCGACTCCGGCGGCACCCATTGCGCATCATCCTCCGGGACACATCGGCGCCACCGAAATGACGATGCCGGGATCGACGGGGATTTCGCTCAAGCCGGGCGGCGGCCCGCCAGTTGGGCACACGGGTCATCCCGGAGGCCATCCCAGTGACATGAACGCGATGACCAAGGGCTGCCTGGCCGGAACCGGTGTGTGCTTTATTTCGCACGAGGGAGAAGTTTTCCCTTGTGGTTATCTGCCGGCCATTGCTGGCGACCTGCGTAAGCAGACCTTCGCCGACGTCTGGACCAATTCGGTGGTGTTCGGCCAACTGCGCGACGACGACAACCTGAAAGGGAAGTGCGGGTGCTGCGAGTTTCGTCACGTCTGCATGGGATGCCGCGCACGGGCTTACGCTGCCAGCGGCGACTTCCTCGCAGAAGAGCCTTTCTGTGTGTACGAGCCGGGCACGTCCGGACAAATGGTCCGCGAAATCGCAGAAGCAAAGAAGTAAGTAGCAATTTCCGATGCAGTCCTTCCTCCACCGGGTCCCGCGAGGGGCCCGGATTTTTTGTTGCACAGGTGATGGTTACTCATCGATTACGCAGGATTTGTATCGGGACCGGTTGCTTGACCATTCCCTTGGTTTGACCGATAGTTGGGAGTAGGGTAGCAACTGCTGCCGAGCGGTCTGAATTACGGCATCAGAGGAACGACTGCGCGGGCTTTTTCTCCACTTGTTAGTCGGCAACGAATTGTAAGCAAAGATACTTGGGCCGATCCGCCCGTACTGGACGTGAACTAAATCCATGCCTTCGGATACTTTGATCCAAGTCCAACCGGACCCGATAGCGACCACGATTGTACAGCCGCGAAAGTCTTTTTGGGACCTGGGCCTCGGGACCCTGTGGGAATACCGCGAACTGCTCTATTTCCTGGTTTGGCGTGACATCAAAGTCAAATATAAGCAGACCGCCCTAGGAGTGGCCTGGGCCGTCCTGCAACCTCTATTGGCGACGCTGGTGTTCAGCATATTTTTTGGACGTCTGGCTAAGATACCTTCGGACGGAATCCCGTACCCGGTTTTTGTGTATGTGGCGATGGTTCCGTGGCAGTACTTTGCGAATGCCTTGACGGAATCGTCGAACAGCCTGGTGGCGAGTCAGAACCTGATTAAGAAGGTCTATTTCCCGCGCCTGGTAATTCCACTTGGATCGGTCGTCGCCGGCTTGGTGGACTTCTGCTTTGCCTTCCTGGTGTTGATTGGGATGATGTTTTACTACGGCATTCGACCCAGTGCTTCGATTTTCCTGTTCCCAGTGTTTCTGCTGCTGGCGGTATGCACTGCCTTGGGAGTCGGGTTGTGGATGTCGGCGCTCAACGTGCAGTACCGGGATGTCAAGTACACCCTCCCGTTCTTAGCCCAATTCTGGATGTTTGCCACCCCTGTGGTCTACCCGAGCAGCCTGGTTCCGGCGAAATGGCGCGTATGGTATGGCCTCAATCCGATGGCGGGAGTCGTGGATGGATTTCGCTATGCATTGCTGGGACGAACGGCCCATCCCGGCCCGATGATCTATGTGTCCGCCTTTGCAGTGGCCGTGCTTCTGTTGGGTGGCCTGCTTTACTTCAGGAAGATGGAGACGACATTTGCCGATATCGTGTAGAGCCGAGTTGGCGAACAAAAGTGGATTTCCATGGGAGATGCGATGAGTTCGGTCGCAATACGTTCGGAGGGCCTGGGCAAGATGTATCGCCTAGGTACCAACGCACCGTACATGATGCTGCGAGAGTTCCTGCCGCAGATGTTGGGTGGGGCTGTCCGGCGACTGCGCTCCGGCCGACAGAGTGGTTCGAAGTCCAATACCTTCTGGGCCCTGCGCGATGTTTCGTTCGATGTGAATCACGGCGAAGTGATTGGCGTGATCGGACGGAATGGTGCAGGCAAAAGTACGCTGCTGAAAATCCTCTCCCGGATTACCTGGCCAACCGAAGGCCGGGCCTCCATTCATGGCCGGGTGGGGTCTCTGCTAGAGGTCGGGACGGGTTTTCACCCCGAATTGACGGGCCGCGAAAACATCTACCTGAATGGCGCAATCATGGGAATGCGCAAGGCCGAAATCGCCGCCAAGTTCGACGAAATCGTGGCCTTTTCCGAAGTAGAAAAGTTTATCGATACTGCCGTCAAACACTACTCCAGCGGAATGTACGTTCGCCTGGCGTTCGCCATAGCAGCGCACTTGGAGCCGGAAATTCTGATCATCGATGAAGTTCTGGCGGTCGGCGATCTCGCTTTCCAACAGAAGTGCCTGGGGAAGATGAGCGAAGTCAGCCGGGCTGGCCGAACGATCCTCTTTGTGTCCCACAATATGGCGGTGGTCGAAAAGCTTTGCGAGCGCGCAATTGTGATGGACCAGGGAAGCGTAGCCTTTCAAGGCGAAACCAACGCCGCCATCCATCATTACCTCAACACCATGCTGGCGGTGCGCAATGCGGACGGCCATGTCTTTGACCTGAACGAGTCGCCCAATCGCCAGTCCAACCTAGGTAGACTGTTGCAGCGCATTGAGCTCTACACCGACGATGACTTGCCGGTCCTGGAGGGCATCCGCATCGGCAAGGGTTTGAAGGTGAAGGTCTTCTTCGACCTGCCGAAGCCCACTCGAAGCTTCGACATGGGGCTGGGTTTCGATGACATGTTCGGGCAACGCATTTTCACCGCGCACAGCCTGTTCGAGCCCGACCGTCCCACTGGAGAGCGGGTGGGACCGCAGGTGTTCGTCTGCGACATACCGAGTTTCACCCTTACGCCAGGCATGTACAACATGCGGATCTGGCTGGATGTAAACCATAGGGAAGCCGACTTAATCAATCAGGCGGCGCGGGTAGTGGTACTCGAATCGGACTACTACGGAACCGGCAAAGCACCATGGAACGGAGCGTTAGTCCTGCAGCATCACTGGTACGTGGAGCAACCCAAGGGAGAGACTGTTATTCAGCGATGAAGACGGCCTCTCCGAGAGAAACTGCGTGCGGCGAGAGAAAGGTGAGTACGTGGACTGCTGGCACACTTGGCAGTTTGTTCTCGCAAAACCGCAGTAATTTGCTTGACCCTGCGAGTTCGAATATTGAACAATAATGAGCACAAGTAACAGACGAATTCTCAGGTCACGAGGCGATTTGCCAGGGAGTGGGGCTACCTGAGGGCGCTGTTTCAGGCCTTCGAATTTCATGGTTGTACGCGGAAGACCATCTGCCCGTTGAACTGGTCGAACGACGCGGCGCCGAAAACCTTAAATCAATCTGATTCTCGTGCTAGAGCCGCCGCCATTGCAGGACGGGCCTCTATCCGCTCCTTTCATTAGTTCGACGGGGAGCACAGTAGGCAATAGATCTCTATATCGCAACAGGTTAACGGGGAAGCTTAGATGGCAGGGGAAGTCGATAACACGGATTTGCAGGACGGAAAGATGATTTTCGATGGGACGCTCGACGTTCGATCTGGTACCACCGTCCAAGCCCTTGCGATAGCTGCGACTTTCACGGCCGAGCCGATCCAGGAACCCCTCGAGTTCTGGATGAAGCAGTTGGCGATCGCGCCGGCTATCGAGTTTGCTCCGTTTAACCAGGTTTTTCAGCAGTTGCTGGATCCAGCAAGTCTCTTGGGCTCAAATTCGAACGGCGTAAATGTCCTGCTGGTGCGTCTGGAAGACTGGGAGAGATTTTCAGAACATGCGAGCCTGGAGGGTGCGAAGCGCAAGGTGTTGGAACTGGCGGCCGCCATTCGGCAGAATGCCCAGCGATCCTCGACCCCGTGCTTAGTTTGCATAACACCTGGCTCCCACTCGGCTCGTAATCATTCCGAGGGATTGCTGGCGGCGATGGAATCGCTGCTCGAAGCCGAAGTTAAAGAAGCGCCCGGCGTTTACATCGTCACTTCAGAACAACTGTTAACCCTGTATCCAGTTCAAGAATACGAAGACCCCCATACGCTGGCGATAGCCGGTGTCCCTTATACGCCTGAATTCTTTACGTGCTTGGCTTCCGTTATTTCGCGCTGGATGTATCACCTGCAGGCCGCGCCAGCAAAGGTAATTGTGCTGGACTGCGACGGCACACTCTGGAAGGGCGTTTGCGGTGAAGATGGCCCGCTAGGCGTCGAGATTGATGCGCCCCGCCGCGCGCTGCAGGAATTCATGATCGCCCAGCGCGATGCCGGAATGGTGCTGGGTCTGTGCAGTAAGAATGTCGAAGAAGACGTCGAGGCCGTATTTCAGCAGAACTCGGCCATGCGGATGAAGCGCAGCGACTTTGCGGCGGCGCGAATCAACTGGCAACCCAAGTCGCAGAACCTGAGGGAGTTGGCACGAGAACTCAATCTGGGTCTGGACAGCTTCGTTTTCGTGGACGACAACCCGCTGGAATGTGCCGACGTGCGGGCCAATTGTCCGGAAGTTGCGGTCCTGGAACTTTCCGGCGAGGCGGAGCGAATTCCGGACTTGCTGCGATACTTCTGGGCATTCGACCATTGGAAGGTCACTCGGGAAGACCGCAAGCGCAGCGAGCTCTACCAGCAGAACCTGGAGCGCGAGAAGTTGGCGGCGGGCGTCGCCGACATGGACCAATTCCTTCGCGAGTTGGATCTGACGGTTGATATCAGGCCGATGCAGGCTGAAGACCTGTCCCGCGTTTCACAGCTTACGCAGCGTACTAATCAGTTCAATTTCAGCACCATTCGCAGGTCCGATGCCGAGATTTCGCGGCTGTGTCAGTCGGGCGCCGAGTGCTTGGTCGTGGACGTCAACGACCGGTTCGGCGATTACGGGCTGGTAGGAGTCGCGATCTTCACGGTGCAGTCAGACGCGCTTAACGTTGACACGTTTCTGATGAGTTGCCGCGTACTCGGACGCAAGGTCGAACACAGACTCCTGGCGAAGCTTGGTGAGATCGCGCTGGAGCGCGGACTAAAGCGAGTGGACGCTGTTTTCGTTCCGACTGCTAAGAATCGCCCCGCGCTGGCGTTCCTCGACAGCGTGGGAGTGCAGTTCAAAGCAACCCGCGATGGCCAATTCGTTTACCGGTTCGAAGCCGGCTACGCCAGTACTGCGCACGAACTCGCCGCAGTCGCGATCGCGGGCAGCGAAGGTGAAGCGGTCGCGCCATCCGAAAAGGAGCCAGAAAGCGGGGCGACCGCTCGCACATTGACTTCGTCAGCCAGAGGGACACTCCTGCTTCGTATCGCTTCCGAACTTTCGAGCGTTGCGAAAATCACAGAAGCGATCGAATCCGGGAAGGTGCTGATTCCCCGCGCTCGTGGAACAGCTGCGCCGCCGCGCTCTCCAAGCGAAGAACGTCTCGTCGACATCTGGTCGCCCTTGCTACGGGTCGAGAGCCTCGGAATTCACGACAACTTCTTCGCCATGGGGGGCAACTCCCTCATGGCGGTTCAGGTCATTGCGAGGGTCCGCCAAGCGTTTGGGGTGGAATTGCCCTTGCGGGCAATGTTCGAGGCTCCAACTATTTCGGACTTCGGGGAACGTATCGAGACCGAGCGGCGTGGGCAAACGGGAAAAGTAATTCCAGCGCTGAAGCGAGTCCGGCGCGAGGGCAATTTACCGCCTTCGCTGTCGCAGCAGAGGCTGTGGTTCATCGATCAATTGGAGGCCGGCAGTGCGCTGTACAACATTTGCCAGATGTTCCGCCTGCGCGGTTCGCTGAACGTTCCAGCTCTGCAGCAGACGATCAACGAAATTGTGCGCCGGCACGAATCGTTGCGCACAACCTTCGCCAATATGGAGGGACAGCCGGCGCAGGTGATTGCGCCGAAACTGCAGCTGCCGCTGGACGTGATCGCGATTGCGGGTACGTCGGAGGAGAAGCGCGAAACGGAGGTGAGGCGTCTCACTCGGGAAGAGGCAGTCAGACCCTTTGACTTGGCAGTCGGCCCGCTGTTTCGGGCGACCCTGCTGCGCGTCAGCGAGGAAGACCATGTTCTAGTCATCGTGATGCACCACATCATCGGCGATGGATGGTCAGAGAATTTGCTGGCGGGCGAAATGATGGCGGTCTATGAAGCGTTTTCACAAGGCCGTCCGTCACCCTTACCCGAACTGACGATTCAATACGCCGACTTCGCGGCATGGCAGCGGGACTGGATGCAGGGCGGATTCGTGGACACCCAAGTTGACTACTGGAAGAGACAACTTGCTGGTGCCACCGCTGTTCTCGAGTTGCCGACAGACCGGCCGCGTCCGCCTGTGCAGAGGCACCGCGGCGACATGCGGAGTCACGTGATCCCGCGCAATTTAATCGATCGGATCCAGACACTCGGTCAGGGGGAAGGCGTCACCCTCTTCATGACGCTGCTGGCAAGTTTCCAGCTTCTGCTGTCGCGATACTCGGGGCAGGAGGATATCGTTGTCGGCTCCCCCGTCGCCGGTCGAAACTATGCCGATGTCGAGCCGCTGATCGGGTTTTTCGTCAGTACGCTGGCGTTGCGTACGGACCTGTCAGGCAATCCTACATTTCGTGAGCTACTCAAGCGTGTACGGCAAACTGCTTTGGACGCGTACGCACATCAGGATGTCCCGTTTGAAGCGGTTGTCGAGTATCTGCAACCTGAGCGTAGCCTGAGCTATAACCCCGTCTTCCAGGTATCGTTCGGCCTGCAGAATATGCCCCTGCAGATGTTTCAGGCTCCCGGGCTGCACGTGGAGAGGCGTCCGCTGCATCCCGGAACCTCCATCTTCGACATGGCCTGGTTTGCGTGGGAGACCGACGACGGACTGTTGCTCCGCGTGGAATATGACACCGATCTCTTTGATGGAACGACCATCGACCGCGCACTGGGCCACTTTGAGAAATTACTGACCAGTATCGCGGCGCATCCGGATAAGCGAATCATCGAATATCCGCTGCTCACCCATGAGGAGCGGCAGCAGTTGCTGGTCGAGTGGAATGCAACCGAGGCCGATTACCCACGAGATTCCTGTCTGCACGAACTGATTGCTCTTCAAGCCGGGCAGCATCCGCAACGGGTTGCCGTTGTGGCTGGCGATCGACAGATTAGTTACGGCGAACTGCATCAGCGGTCGAACCAGTTGGCACGGTATCTGCAGAAGCGCGGTGTGGGTCCCGATGTACCGGTGGGCTTGATGGTGAGTCGGAGCCCCGACCTGCTGGTGGCGATCCTGGGAATTCTCAAGGCCGGCGGTGCCTATGTTCCGCTGGACCCCATGTATCCCAAAGACCGCATCGCCGTAATCCTCGAAGACACCTCTGCGACGGTACTGCTGACTGACACGGTGCTTGCGGATGCGCTTCCGGATTCAGACCTCGAGAGGATCTACATCGATTCTGCTTGGCCGGAGATTGCGGGCGAGAGCGCCAATGAGTTGCCTGCGGCGGCGGGTCCTACGAACCTGGCGTACGTGCTCTACACCTCTGGATCGACGGGTAAGCCCAAAGGCGCGCAGATTGAACATCGCAATGTTGTGAACTTTCTCGCCAGCATGCAGCGCAAGCCGGGCCTGGCTCCGGAAGATATCTGGCTCGCTGTAACCACGCTCTCTTTCGACTTCTCGGTCCTGGAACTCTATCTGCCACTTGTGGTCGGAGCCAAAGTCGTTTTGGCTTCGCGTGAGCAGGCGTCCGATCCGGAACAGTTGAAGGCCCTGCTGTCCGCGTCGAAGGCGACCGCGATGAGCGCCACTCCTGCCACCTGGCGAATGCTGATGGAATCGGGTTGGGGCGGTATTCCCGGGTTCAAACTCTTCTGCGGTGGCGAAGCCCTTACGCCCGACTTGGCGAACCAACTCTGGCCGCGCTGCGGCGAACTGTGGAATGTCTATGGACCGACCGAGACTACAGTCTGTTCCAATCTCTATCGCGTGACCGCGGACCTGGCCCAGGTCGCGCCGATCGGCGTTCCCAATTACAACGTCACCATGTTCCTGCTCGATCCGCAGGGAGAGCCGGTGCCGATTGGAATTCCGGGTGAACTCTTCATCGGCGGCGCCGGAGTGGCGCGCGGTTATCAGAACCGTCCCGAACTCACCGCTGAAAAGTTCGTTGCGAATCCCTTCCTGCCCGGGGAGCGAATGTACCGCAGCGGTGACATCGCCTCGTACCTGCCAGATGGAAATTTACGTTTCCACGGACGGGCGGATTTCCAGGTAAAGATTCGCGGCTTCCGCATCGAGTTGGGCGAAATCGAAGCCGTGCTGGGACAATACCCCGCGGTGAAAGAGTGCGTGGTGATGGCTCGCGAGGACGAGCCCGGTAATAAGCGTCTGGCGGGATATGTTGTCCCTCAGCCCGACAGTATTTCCGGTGAAGACGATGCGACGAGGGAAGTGCAGCGCGCCAACTTGGTGGACGGGCTTCGCCGCTGGCTTTCGGAGAAGCTACCGCAGTACATGGTGCCGCGGGCTTTTGTCATCCTGGATGCGATGCCACTGTCAGCGAATGGCAAAGTTAACCGCCGCGCGCTGCCGGCTCCTGGCCAGACACGCGACGCGAGCGAAGCTTACGTCGCTCCGCGAACTCCGCTGGAAGAGTCGGTGGCAAGAATCTGGCGCGAAGTATTGCGCCTCGACAAGGTTGGGGTAGAAGACAACTTTTTCAGTTTGGGTGGCCATTCGTTACTCGCAACTCAGGTCATCTCACGTATTCGCAAAGCAGAGGGCGTCGAGTTGCCCCTGCGTTACATGTTTGAATGGCCGACGGTAGCCGAACTAGCTGTGAAGATCGCGGAAGTGAAGCCGGAACAGGCTGTAGTTCTACCTCCTATTCAGCGGATCCCGCGTGACCAGGACTTGCCGCTTTCCTTCGCGCAGCAACGTTTGTGGTTCCTGAATCAGCTTGATCCCGACGATCCGTTTTATAACGTTCCGCTGGCCGTCCGGCTAAGCGGCGCGCTCAACCGCGAGGTGCTGGCGCGATCGCTCAATGAAATTGTCCGCCGACACGAGGTGCTGCGCACCACCTATACGATGCACGACGATCATCCGGTGCAGGTGATCGCGGAGAACGCGAAGATCGACGTTCCCGTGGTGGACCTTAGCGACTTATCGGAGGAAATGCAGAACGGCGCTGTTCGTCGCATGTCCCTTGAGAACGGCCGTTACGTGTTTAATCTGCAGACCGGGCCCGTGTTCCGCGCGAGCTTGTTGAAGCTTGGAGAACAGGAACACGTCCTGCTTTTGAGTACGCATCACATCGTGAGCGATGGCTGGTCGATCTGGCGGTTTGTGGAAGAATTATCGGTGCTGTATGAAGCTTTTCTGGCAGGAAGACCTTCGCCGCTTCCAGAACTGGCTGTCCAGTACGCCGACTTTGCGGCGTGGCAGCGCGAGTGGATGGGGGGCGAAGTTCTCGAGAAGCAACTGTCGTACTGGAAGAAGCGCCTCGATGGCGTGCCCGAACGCATTGAATTGCCGACGGACCGACCGCGGCCGACCGTTGTCAGCTATCGTGGCGGCGTCGAGCAGACGGTTTATCCCAAGGAACTTGCCGACAAGTTGAAAGAGTTAAGCCGACACGAGGGCGTCACTCTGTTCATGACGCTGCTGGCCGCATTCCAGACTCTGCTGTATCGCTACACGGGACAAGAAGATCTTGCGGTGGGTTCTTCCATCGCCAATCGGACCCACGCCGATTTCGAGAACTTGATCGGCTTCTTCGTGAACACGTTGGTCATGCGCACCGACTTGTCAGGCACCCCGACATTCCGCGAACTGCTGCAGCGGGTGCGCGCGACTGCTCTCGGAGCCTACTCCAACCAGGACCTGCCCTTTGAGCGGCTGGTCGAAGAGATACATCCCGAGCGTGAGTTGGGTCGCAATCCACTGGTGCAGGTGTGGTTTGTGCTCCATAACGCTCCGACGGCCTCCTTCCAGATTCAGGGACTCGACATAAAGGGTGGGGATGTTCACAACGAAACGTCCAAGTTCGATCTGGTGATGTTTGCGGTTGAGAAGCCCGACGGCCTTCTCTGTTGGATTGAGTACGCTACGGATTTATTTGATGCGCCTACGATGCAGCGCATGCTTGCGCATTTCCGGGTATTGCTCGAGTCCATCGTCGCGAATCCGAAGCAGCAGATTTCCACGCTTCCGATGCTCAGCGATGAAGAGCGTCACCAGGTCCTGGTGGCATGGAACGATACGGTTGCGGATTTCCCGCGCGGTCGATGCATACATGAAGTGATCCAGGAGCAAGCTGAGCGAACGCCCGACAACGTCGCAGTCATTTTTGAAGATTCTCGTCTGACTTATAGGGAACTGAATCGGCGCGCCAATCAACTCGCGCATTTCCTTCGCGCTCGTGGAGTGGGTCCCGAAACGCTGGTGGGAATCTATCTGGAGCGCTCGCTGGAAATGGTGGTGGCGGTGCTGGCAGTTCTCAAGGCTGGCGGTGCCTACGTTCCACTGGACCCGTCCTATCCCAAGTCGCGTTTGGGTTTCATAATGGAGGATGCCCGGGCACGCCTTGTGCTGACACAGACTTCGCTCGCGGTAGAGCTGCCGACAGCCGCAGAACAGATCTGCCTAGATACGGACTGGAATCAGATCGCATCGGAATCTGAGGAGAATCCCAAGAGTGATGTACGGCCCGAGCACTTGGCCTATGTACTGTTCACGTCCGGTTCCACAGGTAAGCCCAAAGGCTGCCAACTCGAGCACGGGAGCCTCTTCTATTACCTGAACTGGGCGAATGGGTTCTACTTCAATGGACCCGAGGAAGGGACGTTTCCGCTCTTCACCTCGCTGGCGTTCGATCTGACTGTGACCAGCCTGTTTTTACCGCTGCTGCGCGGACGGACGCTGCGGGTGTTTCCACAAGACATGGATATGGGTGCGATCTTGACCCATATCTTCGCCGAATCGTCAGGCATCGATTGCGTCAAGCTCACCCCCTCGCATGTGTCGTTGCTGGAAGAGTTGGGAATCACCTCGTCCAAGGTGGGGCTGGCGATTGTGGGAGGAGAGGCGTTCCAGCGTTCGCAGGTGCAGTTGCTGCAGGGCCTGAATTCGCAGATGCGGATCATTAACGAATACGGTCCAACGGAAACGACCGTAGGCTGCATAGTAAAACACGTCCTGCCCGACGAGGAGCGTGTGTTGATCGGCAGACCGATCGACAACACGGCGATCTACATTCTCGACCCCGCGCTCAACCCGGTTCCCGTGAGTGTTCCCGGCGAAATCTACATTGCGAGCCCGGGTGTGGCTCGGGGGTATCTGAACCGGGAAGACCTCAACCGGCAGGCATTTCTCAAGTGTCCATTTCCTCCGCATGATCGCATGTACAGAACCGGAGATCTGGCACGCTGGTTGCCTGACGGCAACATCGACCTTCTCGGACGGATCGACTCACAAGTCAAGATTCGTGGTTTCCGCATCGAGCTGGGAGAAATCGAGACCACGCTCGACAGCCATCCAGGGGTGCGGCAAAGCGCGGTGATGGCGCGCGAAGACGTGCCGGGCGACAAACGCCTGGTGGCTTACGTGGTGCCCGACCCGGATTACCGAGGGTCTGATCAGCCGGAGCCGGAGGAGTTGCTGGGCGCCGAGCAGGTTGCGCAATGGACCGAAGCTTTTGATGAGTCCTATCGCCGGGGTGGCGATGCCTCTGATGCCACCTTCAACATTACCGGTTGGGACAGCAGCTATACCAACGAGCCAATCGCTGCGGAAGAAATGCGGGTTTGGGTGGAAACTACCTCGGAGCGTATCCGTGCCCTGCGTCCGAAGCGAGTCTGGGAGATCGGCTGCGGTACCGGTTTGCTGATGTTCCGCGTTGCTCCGTATTGCAAACACTATTACGGCACTGATATCTCGCAGACCGCACTGAACTTCCTGCAGCAGCAACTGGAGCGCCCGGAACTGCGGCTCCCCCAGGTCAACTTGGAGCGCAAAGCTGCTCACGAATCGAGCCAGGAGCCGGGGCACGAAAAGTTCGATGCTGTGGTGTTGAACTCGGTCATCCAGTATTTTCCCGATCTCGACTACTTCATGAAGGTGCTTGACGGGGCGGTCAACTCGATCAGGCCCGGCGGCGCGCTGTTCGTGGGCGATGTTCGCAGTTTGCCGCTATTGGAGGCGTTCCATACTTCGGTAGAAGTCTTCCGCGCCGAGGATGGGCTGACGCGCGATCAGTTGTGGCAGCGAGTGCGGAAGGGGATCCAGCAGGAAGGTGAATTAGTAATAGATCCTGAATTTTTCAGTGCGCTGCGTCGGCGCTGGCCCCAGATCACGCACGTGGAGATGCTGCTCAAGCGCGGGTACGCCCAGAACGAGTTGACGCGGTTTCGCTACGACGTGATTCTGCACGTAGGCGAGCAGGCCCAGCCCCGTACGGATTGTGCCTGGCTGGACTGGAAGAAGCAGGGCCTGACCAGGGAGTCGCTGATCGAAATCCTGCAAAAGACACAGCCGGAGATGCTGGGGCTGACAGGTATTCCCGATGCCCGCCTCAGCGCCGAGCGGGTGGAGATGGAATGGCTGACGTCGGCTGACGGTTCCGACACCGTCGGCGAGTTGCGTGAGCTGCTGCAAAAGCCCTCGGTGCCCCCTGCGGTCGAGTTGGAAGATCTGTGGAGCCTTGAGCAGGAGTTACCCTACCAGATCGAGATGCGAGCTTCGAAAAAGGCGGTGGACGGCTGCTGCGATGTCGTCTTCCGACGCCGCAACGACCAGGGCGAGGTCGCCGAACACGCCGTGCCCAGATTCCCCGGCGAGGTCGACGTGGAACGCCCATGGGCGGTGTATGCCAACAATCCGCTGCGGCAACGCGCTGCTGGCAAGTTGGTGCCGCAATTACGCCTGTGGCTGGGAGCCAAGCTTCCTGAGTACATGGTGCCCTCGGCGTTTGTGTTGCTGGATGTGATGCCACTGACGGCCAATGGCAAAGTGAACCGCCGCGCCCTGCCGCCGCCGGACCAGGCCAGCCTGGAAGGCCAGGGCGATTACCGCGCGCCGCAGACTCCCATGGAGGAGATCGTTGCGTCCATTTTTGCCGACGTGTTGCGCGTCGAGCGCGTGGGCCTGGATGATAACTTCTTCGAACTCGGTGGCCATTCACTTTCGGCTACGCAAGTGGTTTCGCGCGTACGCCACGTTCTGAGCGTGGATCTGCCAGTACGAGCGCTGTTCGAGTCGCCTACCGTGAAAGGATTGGCTAAGGCCGTGGAACAGCGACTGCGCGGGGAGCAGGGCATGCTGGTACCCGCCATTGTTCCAGTGCCCCGAAATCAGCGCTTGCCGCTCTCGTTTGCCCAGCAGCGGCTGTGGGTCCTGGACCAGATCGATCCCAATAACTGGGTGTACAACATGCCGCGAGGGATCCGGTTCACTGGGGTGCTGAATGTGGCGGCGTTGGAGTCGGCACTGAATGGCATCATTGCGCGCCACGAGATCATGCGGACCTCGTACGAAGCAGAAAAGGGCGAGCCGTTCCAGGTGATCGCGCCGGAGCGGAAAGTTCCACTGCCGGTCATCGACCTGAGCGATCTGCCAGAAGCTGAGCGCGAGTCGGAGGCCAGAAAGCTCGTGCATCAGGAGACATCAACACCCTTCGATCTGGCAAAGGACCCGATAGCCCGGCACGTACTGGTGAAGATGGGCGGCGAAGATCACATTCTTGTGTTGCTAACCCATCACATCGCGAGCGACGGCTGGTCAACCGGCGTCCTGCTGCGCGAGTTGACAGCGCTTTACGAGGCTGCGCTGCTGGGCAAGCCGTCGGAGTTGCCGGAGTTGCCCATCCAGTACGCGGATTACGCCGTCTGGCAAAGGAACTGGCTGCAGGGTGAGGTGCTGGCGCAGCAACTGGCTTACTGGAAGCAGCAACTGGAAGGGGCTCCGCCTGTGGTGTCGCTACCCACGGACCGTCCGCGGCCGGAGAAGCCGAGCTTCCGCGGCGTGATGCACCGCTTCCTGTTGCCGCCGACGCTGTCCGACGCGGTACGCACACTGAGTCGGCAGCAGGGCGGCACCGCTTTCATGACGATGCTGGCGGCGTTTCAGACACTGATCCTGCACTACACCAAGCAGCCGGACATTGTGCTGGGCACGGACCTGGCTAACCGAACCACGGTGCAGACCGAAGCGCTGATCGGGTTCTTCGTGAACCTGCTCGCGCTGCGGACAGATCTGTCAGGAGATCCAACGTTCACGGAGTTGCTGGGCCGGGTGCGCGAAGTGGCCCTGGGAGCCTATGCCCATCAGGATGTGCCCTTCGACAAGCTGGTGCTGGAGTTGCAACCGGAGCGCAGTCTTAGCCACAATCCTATCGTCCAAGTGCTGTTTGTGTATTTGAATACCCCGCAAACGGCCGCGCCGATGCCAGGTCTGGAGATGACCGAGTACCGGCTTGAAGCGCCATCGAAGTTCGACATGGCAGTGTTCGTGTCTGAAACCGACAAGGGAGTGTCGGGCATCTGGCACTATAATCCAGACTTGTTCGACGCATCGACCATCGCGCGGATGGTGGGACTCTACCAGTCGGTGCTGGAGAAAGCGACCGCCAACCCAGATGCGCGGTTGAGCGAGTTGCTGGAACTGCTTGCCGTGGAAGACCAGCAACACCGCGCCTCTCTGCATAAGGAGTTTCAGGAACTCAGTCTACAGAAGCTAAAGAGCGTAAAGCGCAAGACGATTACCCGAGAATAGTCGGAGGACACCAGGGCCCCAATGACTGACAACACCGTTGCCGGTTTTCGACTGTCGACCCAACAGGAACGACTATGGTCCCAGCTAGCGGACAAAGCTTCACCTTTCTGGTCGGAATATGAGCTTCTGGTTGAAGGACCCCTCGATGCCGCGAAGCTTAAGACCGCGGTTCGAGACGTGGCTTCGCGCCACGAAATTCTCCGCACGGTATTTCACCGCCAGACCGGGCTGAAATTGCCATTTCAGGTGATCCTGGAATCTCCAGATTTCACCTGGCAGGCGGCTGACCTGCAAAAGTTGGATGAGTCCACGCAGCGTGAGAACGTCCGGAATTTGGTCAGCAATCGCGACACCGAATTTGATTTGGAACAGGGGCCTGCGCTCCATGTCGTGCTGGCGACGCTGGCTGCGCAAGAGCATTTGTTGGTGCTCAGTATTCCAGCGCTTTGCGCCGACTTGCGCGCCATGCAGGTCGTTGCCGGCGAGATAGGCCGTGCCTATGTCGACGGCTTCGACGAATCCGACGAAGTCATGCAGTATGCCGACGTAGCCGAATGGCAGCAGGAGTTGCTGGCGAGTGACGAAACCAAGTCAGGTCGCGATTACTGGCGGGACTACTGCCGCAAGATCGATTTCGCGGCCCTGGATTCCGTGTTGTCCGGTTTCCAAAAGAAATACACTGCGGAATTTTCGCCTGACGTGGTGGTGCAACCGGTACAACTTGCTCAGTTTGCCGCACAGTCGAACGAATCGCTGCAGAACTTTCTGTTGGCCTGCTGGCACGTGTTGCTGTCGCGAATGACGGGCCGCCCCGGCATTATTGTCGGCTGCCAGTTCGATGGCAGAAACTACGCGGAACTCAGTGCCACGGTCGGCGTACTGGGCAAATACCTGCCCCTCGAATTCAACTGCTCCGACGGAACCACGTTCAACAGTCTGCTTGAACAGGTGCAGCACACCAATGCGGACTTTAGGAACTGGCAAGACAGTTTCTCCTGGATCAATGCGGGTCTGCCGGGGGATTTAGAACAGGGACCAGTACTACCGTTGGCTTTCGAGTTTTATGAAATGCCCGGTATTCAGAGTTTTGGTGACTTGAAGTTCGCGGTCTCGCGACGGGAATCTGTTGCAGAACGCTTCCGGTTGAAGCTCTCTGCACTCCGTCAGAATGGTCGGCTCTGGCTGGAGTTCCATTTCGATTCGGGCTGCCTCGATCGTTCGACCATCGAACGTTGGAGTGCGCATTTCCTAACCCTTTTGAAGGCCGCGGTCGCGGACCCAGCAGTCGCGGTCAATCGACTGCCGTTGCTCGACGAGTCGGAACGCCGGCGCTTGCTGGTGGAGTGGAACCAGACCTCGGCTGACTTTCCGCGAAACCGGTGCATCCACGAACTGTTTGAAGCCCAGGCAGCATCCACTCCCGATCTTCCGGCTGTGCGCTACGAGGACAAGTGTCTGAGCTACCAGGAATTGAATGAGCAGGCCAACCAACTGGCGCACTATTTGCGAAGCAAAGGCATAGGCCCCGATTCCCGGGTTGGCCTGTGTATCGAGCGCAGCACGAGCATGATGGTTGCGGTACTGGCCATTCTCAAGGCGGGAGGCGCATATGTTCCGTTGAGCGCCGAGCATCCCACGCCGCGGCTGATGCAGCAACTAGCCGGAGCGTCGGCGCTGTTGACTGAAGCTAAATTCGAGTGTCTCATGCCGTCGTTTGGCGGCCCAGTTGTTTTGCTGGATAAGAACCGGAATCAGTGGTCACACTTTTCTACTGCGAATCCGGGGCCGACGACAACTCCCGAGAACATGGCGTATGTCATTTTTACCTCTGGTTCGACCGGAACGCCCAAGGGAGTCGCAGTTCGCCATCGCAACCTGGTCAACTACACCGCGTTCATCCAACGCCGCCTCGAGTTGGAGAAATATTCCGAGCCATTGCACTTTGCGACGGTGTCCACCCTGGGGGCTGACCTGGGGAACACGTGCATCTATCCCTCGTTGGTGTCGGGCGGGTGTCTGCACGTGATTGGGCACGACGTGTCGGCCGACAGTCAGCGATTGCGCGAATACATGGCCCGCTACCCGGTGGACGTATTGAAGATCGTTCCATCGCACCTGATGGCGCTGCTGAATTCCGGAGGCGGCAGGGAAGTGCTGCCGCGAAAGCATCTGGTAATGGGCGGTGAAGCGCTGACAATTCCACTGGTGGAGAAGATTGTGGCGGCGGGCGGAAGCTGCGAGGTATTGAACCACTACGGCCCGACCGAGGCCACTGTGGGTTCTCTGACGCTGCCGCTTAAGGACTTCGACTGGAAGAATTCATCGTCCCAAACAATTCCGATAGGACGTCCGATTGCCAATACTCAAGTTTACGTATTAGATACGCAAGGTGAGCCTGTCCCGATAGGCGTGGCCGGTGAACTCTACATCGCCGGCGAAGGAGTAGCCGCCGGGTATATCGATCAACCGGCGCGTACCGAAGAGCGTTTCCTGCGGGACCGGTTTAGCTCGGATGCGAGCGCGAAAATGTACCGCACTGGCGACCTTGTTCGATACCTGCCGTTCGGGGAGATTGAATTTCTCGGCCGCGTGGACGACCAGGTTAAGATTCGAGGCTTTCGCATCGAGTTGGGAGAGATTGAATCGGTGCTCCTGCAGCACGGTGGCGTGAAGCAGGCCGCAGTGATAGCTGTGCCGAACGAACTAGGCGATAAGTCTCTAGTCGCCTACGTGGTCGGTTCCGCAAGTAGCGATGAGTTGCGAGGCTACCTGCGAGGACAGCTGCCGGACTACATGATGCCATCGGCAATTGTCGAAATGCCGAAGTTTCCGCTCAATGCCAATGGGAAGATCGATCGGCAGGCATTGCCCAAGCCGGAGGACGTGCAGGCAAAGCAGAAGGCACAAGTTCCACCGCGGACGCCAGCCGAAGAGGTAATTGCAGCCATCTGGGGCGAGGTCTTGAGGCGCGATGGAATCGGCGTTGAAGATGATTTCTTCGAGATCGGCGGACATTCGCTGCTGGCGACCCAGATTGCCTCTCGGCTACGCGAGCATTTCCGCACTCCAATAGCGGTGCGCACGGTTTTTGAGGCTCCCACCATTGCCGAACTTGCGAAGCGGCTCGACGCTGCGCGCCGTGAAGAACAGGGGCTGGTTCCGCCGCCCATAAAGCCGGTTCCGCGCGACGGGGCGGTTCCGCTTTCGTTTGCCCAGGAGCGCCTCTGGGTGCTCGATCAAATGGAGCCGAGCAATCCTCTCTACAACATTCCGCGCTCGTTGCGGTTGAAGGGAGCCTTGCAGGTTGCGTCCCTGGAGAGGGCGTTGAACGAGATCGTGCGGCGACATGAATCGCAGCGTACCACCTTCGCCGTAAAGGACGAGCATCCGGTGCAGGTGTTTGCTCCGACCTTGATTATTCCGCTTGTGGTACAAGATCTCGCCGACATCCCGGAAAGCGGACGCGAAGAAGAAGCCCGCCGCCTCGCCGTCGAGGAGTCCCTGCGTCCCTTCGATCTGACAACCGGACCGCTGGTACGGGCAAGCTTGTTGCGGTTGGGCAGCGAAGATCACGTACTGCTCCTGACCATGCACCACATCATCAGCGACGCCTGGTCAGCGGGCATCTTCGTGCAGGAAATGGCTGTGTTGTACGAGGCTTATTGTGCCGGCAACCCCTCGCCGCTTCCTGAACTCGCGGTGCAGTACGCCGACTACGCTTGCCAGGAGCGCGAGTGGCTCCAAGGAGAAGTGCTGGAGAAGCAGCTGACTTTTTGGCGCGAGCGGCTCAAGGGCATACCACCGGTTCTGGATTTACCTCTCGATCGTCCACGCCCGCAAAAGCGGACATTTCACGGCGCGTGCGAGACCGTGCGAATTCCGGTGGAGACCCTGCGTGCGCTGAAAGAACTCAGCCGTCAGGAGGGAGCAACACTCTTCATGACGTTAATGGCGGGCTTCCAGGCGCTGCTGTCGCGGTACTCCGGACAGGAACAGATCGTGGTGGGGACCGACGTGGCCAATCGCACCATGCCCGAAACCGAGAGGATGATCGGGTTTTTCATTAATCTTCTTGCGGTGCGTAACGATCTTTCCGGCAACCCGACATTTCGAGAATTGCTTGGAAGGGTACGTGAAGGACTGTTGGAGGCCTATGCCCACCAGGAAGTGCCGTTCCCCAAGATCGTGCAGGAGATTCAGCCGGAACGAAGCGCCACGCACAATCCAATCGTGCAGGCGTTGTTCGTGATGCAGAACATCCCACTGGTCACGCGCGAGATGGCCGGCGTGCAGATGGAGTTCTTTGAGGCTCCAGTCACGACCTCGAAGTTCGACATGGCCGTGTTTGTTACCGAGAGGCCAGACGAACTGATCGCCTATTGGATCTACAGCACGGAGCTGTTTGAACAGTCCACAATCCAGCGCATGGCCCGGCATTTTGGAAACCTGCTGCAAAGTGCGGTTTCCCAGCCCCAGACGCGATTGAGCGCGCTAGCCATGTTAAGCCCAGAGGAAATCGAACAACAGGAAGCGGAAAAGAAGCAGCGGAAACAATCGCAGTTCAAGAAGTTGAAGGCCACGGCCCCCGAGGCGGTCGGGCTTTCAGCGGACGACAGTGCCAAAACGTCATCTTAAAACGGGACTGTCACTAGCAGGACGTGAGCTGCCTGCGGGGCATTCTGACAGTCTAAGCACCACGCGGTCACACTGATGTGCAGTTCGATTCGGCTGCCAGCGCCGCAGCGTAGCCCGAAGGTACCGTGATGTTCCACAGTGTCCAACGCTTGACATCTTCGGCATCGGGACGCGTGGCCAGAAGGGCCGGCGACACTCCGGGATCCAGGGAAACGTCAAATTGATCCAAGGGATGAGACAGCCCCTCGCCAAGGGCCTTGATAAACGCCTCCTTACGGGTCCAACACCGGAAGAATGCATCGTGGCGTTGTTCCAGGGGAAGTTCCCGCAAAGCACCGCGCTCTGCTGTCGAGAAAAATCGCTCGGCAATTTCGCTGGTTGCTAAATCCCGCCTCACCTTCTCGACATCGATTCCAATCCTGCGCCCGCGCGCAAAGGCGAACAAAGCCATATCTCCGCTATGTGTAACGTTGAAGTCAACCGCGTCTGCCCGAGTTTCTGACAATAGCTTTGGTCGTCCGAACTCCGAGTAGCTAAAGCGTAATTCCTTCGCTGGGACCCTAGCATAAGAGGCAAGCAACATGCGCAGTGTGCCGCGAGCGAGTATGTACTCCTTGCGGTCCTCGTCAAAGCGATAGCGCCCCGCTCTGGCCAACTCGTCTGGTGATAGCACTTCGCGGAAGCCCTGTATCACACCGAAACCCCAGTTTAGGCTCTGCTGCCACACATGTATTTCATCATTGGAGAGTTCAGGAGGACAAAGCGCGTCCGGATCGTATTGAAATTCGCGCACTGCGACGGTGGGAGAAGGAACTCGAGCCACGTTCATCTTCTTGATCTTCGCCGACGATTAGTAGCTTGCTGCAATGGCGGGGTCTTTGGACGCGCCGCTGGCGTCAGCGTGCTTCGCAGGTCGGCTACCGGGGCGCAGGCGTGACCGGATCATCTTGCCGACTAACTGCACGTGCGGTTCGCGGAGGACCTTATGGTGGTCCGCGTTGAATTCGTGGATCTCCACTCCACCATCGGTCCGCGCGCCCCAACCCAATTGGGGGTCGTCGATGTAGTAGTAAGGCTGTTTGGGCCGCTTAAATAGCAAGATCGGAGCATGGAAGTGGGGAGGCTGGAAATCTTTAGGCCAATATGCTTCGACCCAAGGTTGCGAGGCCTCGTTTTTTCCGGTCATGATTCGAACGCGACTCTCCAAGGCGCGCTTGATCCAATCCAGGCGTTCGCGGAGGCTCGCCTTCGCAAACCAAAGTACACGCTGGTGGTAGCCGTACAGACGCCAGCCCCATTTGCGCTGGGCATGTTCCATTACCCAGGTGTCGAAGATGGCAAATAAGGCAACTTCCTCGCCTTGGGACTCGAGTTGCAAGATCATCTGTTCGGCTATTTGACAGCCGCCGCACATTGCGGCCAGGAAGTAAGGCCCCCGTGGCTGCACTGCGCGCATTCCAGCGATGTACTGCTGGGCGTAGGCACGGAGCTCCTTCATGTCCAATGGGCGTCCCGGGTTCAAGTCAACGCGCGCTTGCAACTTGTAGAAAGCCTGATCTTCACCCAGGTTGCGTGCCAGTAGACCATACCCGAGGGCACGCACACCGGGAGTAGCCACACCGAAAAGTGGCGGAGACCCGCCGCTCCCTGGTTGAAATTCAGAGACCAAAGGTTCGGGAAGGGATTCAGAGCCTTCACGAAGCAGCTTGGCCAGTGACGCTACGGTCGATCCTCGGAAGAGACTCGCCAGCGGAACCTTTCGTCCCACTACCTTCTCCACCTCGGTCAGCAGTCGAACCGCGAGCACCGAGTGTCCGCCTAGGTCAAAGAAATTGTCATTCACACCGAGGTTCGGAATGCTTAATACGTTCTCCCATACCCTGATCAGGATCTGTTCAAGCCGATCGCTCGGAGCGGTCCTGCTGCCCGTCTCGAAGTGCTCGATGTTCGGGGTCGGCAAAGCGCGGCGGTTGATCTTTCCATTTACCGTCAGTGGCAGAGCATCGATCTTAGTAAATATCGAGGGCACCATGTACACGGGAAGGCGTGGCTCTAAGTAAGCGCGCAATTCGGCACGGTCAACGTCTTTCTCGGATTTGGGGACTATGTACGCAACCAATTTCTTCTCACCCGGCCGGTCCTCGCGAAGGATGACCACGACCCGCTCGACACTCGGATGGGTTGCCAAGACCGTTTCAATCTCCCCCAACTCGATGCGGAAACCACGAATCTTCACTTGGAAGTCTGTCCGGCCATGGAACTGCAGGTTGCCGTCAGGCAGGTACGACGCTATGTCGCCGCTGCGGTACAGCCGTTCCCCAACCCGGAATGGGTCGCGGACAAATCGTTCAGCCGTAAGATCTGGAAGGTTTTGATAACCGCGGGCCACCCCGGCTCCGCCAATATACAGTTCACCTTGAACGCCGCATGGTACCGGTTCGCCGTGCGTGTCAAGCAGGTACATCGTAGTATTGGAAATCGGACGCCCAATGGGGACAGTCTGAGTAACTTCGGAATCGACCTTGTACAGATTGGAACAGACTGTGACCTCCGTGGGCCCGTACATATTCCACAGTTCGCGGCAGCGCGGTAGGAGCTGATTGGCCAAGTCGGGGGAGAGTGATTCGCCCCCACACAGAATCTTCAGCCCGGGCATTCCTCCCCACTCGTTTTCGGTCAGCATCCGCCATGTGGCTGGTGTGGCAAACATGACGGTAACCTCGGAACTGTCCATCAATCCCTTAAGCTGCTCGGGATCGGCCGCCTGCTCCCGCGAAGCCAGGACGACTTTGGCCCCACTCAGCAGCGGGAGGTAGACCTCAAGCCCAGCTATGTCGAACGACAGAGTCGTAACCGCCACCAAGGTATCGTCCGACGAAAGACCCGGTTGATGCTGCATGCTGGTGAGGAAGTTCACAAAACTGCGGTGCTCAATCTGGACCCCTTTGGGTTTTCCGGTTGACCCAGAGGTGTATAGCACGTATGCCAAATGCTCAGGGCCCGCCGACCGGGGAAGATCAGACGTACTCACACGAGCAATCGAGGGCCAGTCAGTATCAAGGAAGATGCGTTCCGCTGCTCCTTCAGGCAACGCGTCCGCGAGCGTGGCTTCGGTTAGCAGAATCGGCACCGCGGCGTCTTCGAGAATCATGGTGATTCGATCCTTGGGATAGATCGGATCCAGCGGTACATAGGCACCACCAGCCTTCATAATTCCCAATAACGCCACGAGCAATTCGGGCGAGCGATCAATCATCAATCCGACCAAAATATCAGGGCCGACACCACGTTTCTGGAGATAGCGCGCCAATTGGTTCGACCGTTGGTGCAATTCACCATAGGTCATCTGCCGATCGCCCGCTACAACCGCAACCTTATCCGGGAGCTGCCGGGCTTGCTGCGCGAAGAGTTCGTACAGGCACATGTCCCGGGGGTACTCAACCTCGGTTGCATTCCAGTCCACAAGGATCTGCTGGCGCTCCTCAGCGCTGAGCATCGGCAAGTGGAAGACGTCCATGGCAGGCCTAGCGACGGCGGCTTCCAGCAAGCGCAGGTAATGTCCCAGCATCCGCCGAATCGTGTCAGCTTCAAACAAGTCAGGGCTGTATATAGCGGTTACGCGCAGGCCGTCCGGTGTTTCCGACGTGAAAACAGAAAGATCGAACTTTGCGCTCTGATCGCCAGACCCAAACGGAGTGGCTTCAATGTCGCCCATCGTCTGTTTGGCGGTGGGAACATTCTGCAGGACAAACATGACCTGGAAAAGCGGGTTGCGGCTCAAGTCGCGATCGGGCTTGAGTTCCTCGACCAGTTTCTCGAAGGGCAGGTCCTGGTGGGAATACGCGCCCATGGCGGATTCCCGCACCCGAGCCAGCAACTCGCGGAAGCTGGGGTTACCGGACAGATCGGTGCGCATGACCAGGGTATTGACGAAGAAGCCGATCAACTTTTCCACTTCGGCGCGGTTGCGGCCCGCAATCGGTGAGCCGACGACTACGTCCTGCTGGCCTGAGTAGCGGGACATTAGCACATTAAAGGCCGTCAGCAGCGTCATGAATAACGTGGCGCTTTCGCTGCGGCTTAACTGCCGGATGGAATCCAGCAATTCGTTGGGAAGAATGACGGTCTCGCGCGCTCCGCGATAAGTTTGCACCGGGGGACGGGGATAGTCCGTGGGCAGGTCGAGACTGGCCGGAGCGCCACTCAGGTGCTCTTTCCAGTAGGCCAGTTGCTTGTCGAGAGTTTCGCCGGAGAGGAAATCGCGCTGCCATACGGCGTAGTCGGCGTACTGCACTGCGAGTTCCGGCAGCGGCGACGGTTGATCTTCGGCAAAGGCCTCGTATAGGGCGTACAGTTCCTGTGACAAAATGCCCAGCGACCAGCCATCGCTGATCACGTGATGGGTATTCAGGACCAGCACGTGATCGTCGTCGGCCAAGCGGAACAGCTTCGCCCGCAACAGCGGAGCTACCGACAGGTCGAATGGCTCGGCAACTTCTTCTGCTGCCCGGCGCCGGGCTTCGTCCTCGCGGTCGGCCTGCGGCAACGAACTCAAGTCTTCGCGGAGAAGCGGCAAGGTGACCGCCGGTGAGATGACCTGAACCAACTCATCGTCGACCATCTGGAACGATGTGCGCAGCGTTTCATGCCGCCGCACAATCTCGTTCAAGCTCTTCTCCAGCATGTCCGCCCGCAGAGGGCCAGCCATCCTGACCAGGTACGGTACGTTGTAACGCGCAGTGTCGGGATCCAATTGGTCGAGGATCCATAACCGCTGCTGGGCGAACGAAAGCGGCGGAGGAGCATGGCGCGGTACCGGCCGGATCGGCGGAGCCAGCATTCCTTGCTGCTCTCGCTGCAGTTGTTGCACTCGCTCGGTTAATCCTGCCACCGTGGGAGCTTCGAACAACGCGCGTAAGGGCAACTCGACCTGGAAGGCATGGCGGATGCGCGATACCACCTGCGTTGCCAACAACGAGTGCCCGCCGAGTTCGAAGAACTGGTCGTGCACGCCCACCTGGTCATGCCGTAGAACTTCGGCCCAGATGCTCGCCATCACTTCTTCCGCTGGCGTGCGGGCACCCTGGTACTCAGCTGCCAACTCTGGCCGGACGTATTCCGGCGCCGGCAGATTCTTGCGGTCAACTTTGCCATTGGGAGACAGGGGTAGACGCGCCATCTCCACCCAGGCAACCGGGACCATGTATTCGGGCAAGCGTTCTTTCACCCAATTGCGCAACTCGGCAACCTGGATGGCGGAGCCCGCGGCGGGTACGACATAGCCCACCAACCGCTTGTCGCCAGCCACATCCTCGCGGGCCTGGACCACGCAATCCTGCACCGAGGGATGGCGGCCCAGCACGCTTTCAATCTCGCTCAACTCAATGCGGAAGCCGCGGATCTTCACCTGGTAATCGCGGCGGCCGACATACTCAATGTTGCCGTCCGGCCGGAATCGAGCTACGTCGCCGGTTTTATAGAGACGACCACCGTTTTCCAGTCGGAAGGGGTCTTCGACGAACTTCTGGGCGGTCAGCTCTGGCTGTTTCAAATAGCCACGAGCCAGACTGACACCCGCGATATGGAGTTCACCAGGCACACCGACCGGAACTGGTTCCATGTACTCATCGAGGATGTAGAGCTGGGTGTTCCAGATCGGTTTTCCGATGGGCACGACCGATGTGCCAGAAACGGGCGTACAGCGCCAGTAAGTTACGTCGATCGCTGCTTCGGCCGGCCCATAGCAGTTCTGCAACTTCGGTCCCAGACGCTCAAAGAAGCGCTCCTGCAGGTCGGGCGTCAGGGCCTCGCCACCAGAAAACACTCGACGCAGGCTGGTGCACTTTTCCAAATTCTCGGCTTCCAGGAAGACGCGGAGCATGGAGGGAACGAAGTGAGTAGTTGTGATCTTTTCGCTGGCGATCAGGCTCGCCAGGTATTCCGGGTCCTTATGTCCCTCGGGACGAGCCACAACAACGCAAGCTCCCACCATCAGGGGCCAGAAAAACTCCCAGACCGAGACATCGAAGGTGTATGGGGTCTTGTGCAACACCCGGTCGTCGGGTTTCAACCCATAGGTTGCCTGCCGCCACAACATCTGGTTCAGGGTTGCCTGATGCAAATTCACAACACCCTTGGGCTTTCCGGTTGATCCGGAGGTATAGATCACGAAGGCCGGATCTTTCCCTGAGGTCAGAACGGGAAGATTGGTTGCAGGCTCGTCGGCCACCATGTGCCAATCACGGTCCACGCAAATGATAGGAACCTGGCTTTCTGGCAACCGGTCCAGCAGGCGCTCAAGCGTGAGCAGCACCGGCGGCTCTGCGTCCTCAAGCATGCCAGCGATTCTTGACTGTGGGTGTTCGGGGTCGAGCGGGACGTAGGCTCCGCCAGCCTTCAATACTGCCAGAACTCCGACCACCATCTCTACCGAGCGTTCCAGACAGAGGCCCACGAAAACGCCTGGCCCAACACCATGTTTCCGGAGACAATGCGCCAACTGATTGGCGCGAGCATTCAGGTCAAGATAGGTGAGTCGCTGCGGTTCAAATACCAACGCCGTAGCGTCCGGAGTGCGCTCCACCTGCGCTTCGATGAACTGGGGCAGGGAGCGATCGCGGGGGAATTCCCGGTCCGTGTCGTTCCAGTCCACCAGGAGTTGCCGGCTCTCCGTCGGAGTGAGCATCGGCATATGGAAAACTTCGATTGCTGGCGTGGCCACTGCGGCTTCGAGCAAGCGCTGGTAATGTCCCAGCATCCGCCGAATGGTCTCGGCTTCAAACAAGTCGGTGTTGTAGATGGCCGAGACACGCAATCCGTCCGGTGTTTCCGAGGTAATCAACGAAAGGTCGAATTTCGCGCTGGGCACTCCCGCTCCGAAAGGAGTCGCCTCGATCTCGCCCATGCGCTGTGCCGCCGTCGGAACATTCTGCAGGACAAACATCACCTGGAAAATGGCATTACGGCTCAAGTCGCGATCGGGCTTAATCTCCTCGACCAGTTTTTCGAACGGCAGATCCTGGTGGGCATACGCGCCCATGGCGGATTCCCGCACCCGTGCCAGCAACTCGCGGAAGCTGGGGTTGGCGGACAGATCGGTGCGCATGACGAGGGTGTTGACGAAGAAGCCGATCAACTTTTCCACTTCGGAGCGGTTACGGCCCGCAATCGGTGTACCCACGACTACATCCTGCTGGCCGGAGTAGCGGGACAGCAGCACATTGAAGGCCGTCAGCAGCGTCATGAACAGCGTGGCGCTTTCCGTCCGGCTTAACTGCCGGATGGAATCCAGCAGTTCGTTGGGAAGAATGACGGTTTCGCGCGCCCCACGATGGGTTTGCACCGGGGGACGAGGACGGTCCGTGGGCAGGTCCAGGTTGGCCGGGGCCCCCGTCAGGTGCTGCTTCCAGTAGGACAGTTGCTTGTCGAGGGTTTCGCCGGAGAGGAAATCGCGCTGCCAAACGGCGTAGTCGGCGTATTGCACTGCCAGTTCCGGCAGCGGTGAGGGTTGGTCCGCAGCAAAGGCCTCGTACAGTGCTGCCAATTCCTGCGACAGCACACCCAACGACCAGCGATCGCTTATGACGTGATGGGTATTCAGGACCAGGACGTGATCGTCGTCAGCCAAGCGGAACAGCGTCGCCCGCAGCAGCGGGGCCACCGACAGATCGAATGGCTTGGCAACTTCATCGGCCGCCCGTCTCCGGGCTTCGTCCTCGCGCCCAGCCTTCGGCAACGAACTTAGGTCCTCGCGAAGCAGTGGCAAGGTGAGCGCGGGTGCAATGATCTGTGCCAGTTCGTTGTCGACCATCTGGAACGAGGTGCGCAGCGTCTCATGCCGTCGCACGATCTCGTTGAGGCTCTTTTCCAACACGTCCGCCCGCAGAGGGCCAGTCATCCTGACCAGATACGGTACGTTGTAACTTGAGTTGTTGGGGTCCAGTTGGTCCAGGAACCACAACCGCTGCTGGGCGAACGAGAGCGGAGGCGGAGCGTGGCGTGGCATCGGCCGGATCGGCGGAACTAGCAGCCCTTCCTGCTCCCGCTGCAATTGTTCCACCCGCTCGGTCAATCCTGCCACCGTGGGAGCTTCGAACAACGCGCGTAACGGCAGTTCGACCTGGAAGGCATGGCGGATGCGCGATACCACCTGCGTCGCCAAAAGCGAGTGGCCACCCAATTCGAAGAACTGGTCGTGCACGCCTACCTGGTCAAGCCGAAGAACCTCGCCCCATATGCTGGCCATCACTTCCTCGGCCGGCGTGCGGGCACCCTGGTACTCACCTGCCAACTCTGGCCGGTTGTATTCCGGAGCGGGCAGGTTCTTGCGGTCGACTTTGCCATTGGGAGACAGGGGAAGACGCGCCATCTCCACCCAGGCAACCGGGACCATGTATTCCGGCAGGTGTTCCTGCACCCACTTGCGCAAGTCGGCAACCTGGATGGCAAAGCCCGCGGCAGGCACCACATAGCCCACCAACCGCTTGTCGCCAGCCACATCCTCGCGGGCCTGGACCACGCAGTCCTGCACCGAGGGATGGCGGGCCAGCACGCTTTCAATCTCGCTCAACTCGATGCGGAAGCCGCGGATCTTTACCTGATTATCAACGCGCCCCAGAAACTCGATCCGCCCATCCGGCAGGAAGCTGCCCATGTCGCCGGTTTTGTACATACGGGCGTTCGGTTTTTGCGAAAAGGGATCGAGGATGAATTTCTCCGCCGTCAACTCCGGCAGATTCAGGTAGCCGCAGGTGACGCCATCACCCGCGATATGGATCTCGCCCGGCACTCCGGCCGGAACCGGCTGCAGGTCTTTGTCGAGAATGTAGACTTGCGTGTTGGCCAGCGGACGTCCAAGCACGATGGGCTCATCGACTGAGCGGAAGTGATGGTACGTCGACCATACCGTCGTCTCGGTCGGACCGTAGAAGTTGTAGAGCGAGTTGTCGGCTTCAAGTAATCGCGTGCACAACTCGCGCGGCAGGGGCTCAGCGCCGATCGCCCGCTTCAGTCCCTTGGCGGTGAAACCTGCATCCAGCAATAAGCTCCACGTGGTCGGAGTGGCGTGGACAATGGTCGCTCCGGTTTCCCGCAGCAATGCCGCCAATTCCTCCCCATTGGATGCCATCTCCCGTCGTGCCAGTACCGTTCGTCCGCCCGTAACGAGCGCCAGGTACAACTCGGGAATGCACATGTCAAAGGCAAAGGAAGCCAGAGCAGGGAACACATCGCTGGGGCCCATGTGCAATTCCTGCGCCATGAAGCACAACAGGTTCACCACAGCGCGATGCGGCACCTGCACGCCCTTCGGACGTCCGGTCGAGCCTGACGTGTAGATCACATAGACGATGTCTTCGGGTTTTGCGGCGCGCTGCAGGTTCGACGTGCTTTGCCGCGCGATTTGCAGCCAGTCCGAGTCGAGGCAGATTACTTCCGCGGCATGCTCGGGCATAACCGGCAGCAGGGCTTGTTGCGTGAGCAGCACCGGCACCTGGGCGTCGTCCAGTACCAACTTCAAGCGCTCAGCCGGATAGTAGGGATCGAGCGGCACATACGCCGCACCAGCCTTTTGGGTGCCCAACAATCCAACCATCATAACGAGCGACCGTTCGACGAAAATCCCTACTCGTTGTCCGGGTCCGACGCCGCGTTGCTGCAGATAGTGGGCCAATTGGTTGGCCCGCTCGTTCAACTCGCCATACGTCAGTTGGCCTTTCTCAAAAACACAGGCCACCGCGTTGGGAGCGCGTTCCGCCTGTTGCTCAAACAATTCGTGCAGGCAAAGCTCCGACGGGTACTCCATCTGAGTTGCGTTCCAGCCGCCCAGTACCTGCTGAAGCTCGTCGCTGGTAAGCAGCGGCAACTGCGAAATTCGCATGCCCGGACCAGCGAACGCGCCGTTCAGCAGCGTCTGGTAGTGCAGCAGCATGCGATCGATGGTGGAGCCGTCGAACAAGTCGGTGTTGTATTCAATTCGGCCGGTGAGGCCGTCTGCCCCTTCCTGTAGGAAGAAGGACATGTCGAACTTCGCAGTGGTACCGACTACGCCGCCCAGCGGTTGAAGTTGCAGGCCACTGAGTTTGAAATCTCGTCGGTTTGCGCTCTGCAGGGAGAACAGCACCTGGAACAGCGGGTTGTAACTCAGGCTGCGCTCAGGCCGCAATTCCTCCACCAATCGCTCAAACGGCATGTCCTGGTGAGCATAGGCTCCCAGTGCGCTGTCTTTCACCCGCTCCAGCAAGTCGCGAAAAGTCGGGTCTCCGGCAAGGCTGGTGCGCAGCGCCAGGGTGTTGGCGAAGTACCCGATCACCCCTTCGATCTCGGCCCGGTTGCGATTGGCGATTGGTGCGCCAACCACGATGTCGTTCTGCCCTGAGTAGCGAGAGAGAAGTACCTGGAACGCCGCCAGCAGCGTCATGAACGGTGTCGCACCGAATCGGCGACTGGCATTGGCTACTTCATTCGACAGAGTATGTGGAAAAGCGAAAGACTTCACTGCTCCGCGAAAGCTTTGTACAGCCGGACGAGGCCGGTCTGTCGGCATGTCCAGTGTCGCGGGAGCGCCGGCCAGTTGCTGCTTCCAAAAGTTCAGGAGGTTCTCGAGGTTCTCTCCCTGCAAGTGGTTCCTCTGCCAAACCGCATAATCGGCATATTGCAAGGGAAGTTCTGGCAGTGGCGAAGGCAAACCAGCGGCGTATGCGTCATACAGCGCCGACAGATCGCTGACCAGAATGCGGCGCGACCAGCCATCAAAGACAATATGGTGGGTCGTGATCAGAAGCACGTGGTCGTTCGGCCCGAGGCGCAGAAGCTTGGTGCGAACCAAGGGCCCATTCTTCAGGTCCAGCGGCGTTCGCGCTTCCTTCATGGCGGCCGCCAGGGCTTCCGATTCGACGTCGGGGAAGCTCGTGATATCCACTACCGGCAAAGGTAGTTGCAGCGACGCTGCCACAATTTGTACAGGCTGTCCTTCGATAACATCGAAAGTCGTCCGCAGAATCTCGTGGCGGTTCACGATTTCGTTCAAGCTGTGTTCCAGCGCTTCGACATTCAGTTCGCCGGTCATGCGGATCGACCACGGCACACTATAGGAGGTGTTGTTCGGCTCCAACTGATTGAGGAACAACAGACGTTGCTGGGCGAAGGTCACCGGAAACACGTAGATGTGTTCGGCGCCAGGTTCGGAACCCGGATTCGGCCCTGTCATTTGTGTCCCAATTCCGCCGTCAATCTTCATCACCGACGAATTCCCTCTACCCCCGGCGAACAACTTCGGTTGCTAAGCCTTCGCAGCGTTGATGCGGTCAACTTCGGCGCCATCGACGAGGTCGCCCAGGGCAACCACAATCTTGCGTGGTCCGACGTAGGAATCACGCGCGTGGGCCGCCAGCATATTGTCGAGTGATACCATATCGCCCTCACGCCAGGTAAAGCGCACAGAGTATTTCTCGTACACTTCGCCGACGTGATCCATAACGGAATCCGGAATCTCGGTGCCATCGCCGAAGTACACGTGGCGAGGCAGATCCTCACGCTTGAAAATCGAGAGCAGGGAATCCCGAACCGCAGGATCGAGGCAGTGTACGTGATGCAACTGGACTTGGTTGAAGAAGCTCATCTCACCCGTGACAGGATGGCGCAATACCGCGCGGCAACGCTGCTTCACCCGCAGGTCGTCCTTGCCGACCCACTCGCAGATAAATCCCTGCTTGCGGCAGGCCTCTTCCACGACTGACCGATCGTCGGTCTGGAAAAAGTGCTGCCAACTAACGTCCAGGCCGTCCGAGAAGTTGCGAACGTACATTACGCCCTTTTCCTCGAACTGCTGCCGGATCGCAGGATCGAGACCCTGGTAAACCCTGCGGCAATCCACAACCGGGGAGCAGCCACCCTCCTTGGCCGCGATCACGCAGAAGAAACTAATGCGAGTGGCCCAGCGGTTCATGTGCGAACTCTCATTGTGGTACAAGATGCACTTGTCTTCCGGGTACGGAGTGGAGGTGTAGATCTTGCCTCCAACGCCCTCGCGCGGCAGGTCGCCGTATTCCGAAAACAGCTCCGTGTAGATGCCAGCAGCCACGCGCTCGAAGTCTTGCGGTGTCTTCAAATTGAACCCGCGAAATAGAATGCCTCCGTGGGTGTGGAGCTTCTGGGCGATGTATTCCCGGTTATTGCGTGCCCAATCCGCGAGATCCACCTGATCGGTCGCGGGTTCCATGATTAGGGGCAGAAGCTGGTCCGGCGCCATCTGGCTTTCGCGGATGGGATTGAAATGGGCCAAGTCCACGGCTTTGCGGCGAATGGCCCCGAGGCTCTTACCAGGCGAAGTCATAGTGCGATCCATGTCATGTTCCCCAGGTCACGTTCTTTGACTGGTGCGGGAGCGACGCTCCATGTTGCGCGTTGAGGTAGGGTGCCAACTCCTTGGCTGTGATCCCCACCAGCGGGTCGTTCATGATGTCGCGGCGATTGTCCAGAATTTCGTTTCCGATGAGGCAGTGTTCGAACCGTTCCGCCAATCCGTCCCATCCAAGATTGGGTCCAAACTCTTCCTCTTCGCTTCCTCGTCCGTACAAAAGAACAATCGGTCCCGGGTACGGCTGCGGCTTGTAGTCTTGCTCTGCACGGCCGAGCGTTTGGGCGACGTACATTGTGCGCATTCCCGGAGGAATTCGACGTACCGTGGCCAGCAGAACGCGGTATACGAAACTCCGGACGGCCGGCTTAGCGGCCCAGTAGAGCGAATTTGCTCGACTGCGCAGAGACCGCATTGGCGAAAACACCGCTCGCTTCAGTCGGGCGCCAAGCGACTGTTTCGGCAACTCTTTCTTGGGGCGGGGGACAAGGTGATTATAACGCAAAGCCGCGCTGAGCAGAGCTACGACTGCAGCCTGCTCGCCTTGATTAAGCAGTTGCTGCGCCATCTCGAAGGCCACCAGGCCGCCGAAGCAGTATCCCCCAAGGTAATACGGGCCAATTGGTTGTACCTTGCGAATCTCAGCGATGTAATGGGACGCCATTTGCTGAACCGTTAGGCGCTGGAATCGCTTCCCGTCGAGACCTTCGGGTTCGATGCCATAGAACGGCTGATCGTTGCCCAACTCCCGCGACAACTGATGCATAAATAGCGAGCTGCCCGCGCCTCCATGTACGCAAAAGAACGGAGGGTGGGAGCCCTTTTCCTGGATCGCAACCAGCGTGGGGTACTCGGCATCTTGCTCCGAGGGCTCCAACTCCTTGGCTAGCTGTTCCACGGTGGGCGCCCGGAACAAGGTCGAAAGTGGCAGTTCCTTTCCGAAAGTCCGCAGGATCCTCGTGAACAGGCGCGCTGCCAGCATCGACCGCCCGCCTAAATCGAAGAAACTGGCAGTCACGCTGATGGGGCTGATTCCCAGTACCTCTTCCCAGACTCTCACCAGCTTTCGCTCTACTGCATCACGTGGGGCGACGTAGTCTGCTTGCGCCTCCAAGTCGCTTACCGCCGGAGCCGGAAGGGCCTTGCGGTCCACCTTGCCGTTCGGAGTCACGGGCAGGTTCACCATCGTGACAAATGCGGAGGGTGTCATGTAATCCGGCAATTGCTTGCCAACATGCTGCCTTAACTCGGCGGCCGTCGTTTTGGCGGGAAGTGAGGGAACAAAATACGCCACCAGGCGTTTATCGCCGGGCGCGTCTTCCCGCGCAATTACCACTGCCTGCTTCACTCCCGGGTGTTGCTCAAGGACGGCTTCAATCTCACCCAACTCGATGCGGAAGCCGCGAATCTTCACCTGGTGGTCGATACGCCCGAGGAATTCGACGTTTCCGTCCGGCTTATGACGCGCTACATCGCCGGTGTGATACATGCGGGCACCCGGCAGAGGGCTGAATGGATCGTGAACGAACTTCTGGGCAGTCAGCTCGTCGCGTTCAAAATATCCGCGCGCCAGGCCTTCGCCGCCGATGTACAGTTCTCCCTCGGCGCCTTCCGGTACGGGTTGCCGATCGGCGTCCAGAATATGAAAAGTCGTGTTGGCAATCGGCTTACCGATCGGGACCAATTTCTCATCCTTGCCTTCGACTTTGTAAACGCTGGACCAGATCGTGGTTTCGGTTGGCCCGTACATGTTCCACACTGACCCGCACCGCATCGCAAGTTGCCGCGCGAGATCAGCGGAAAGCGCTTCTCCCCCGACCAGCACTTTAAGTTTGGGGTTTCCTTCCCATCCCGACTCCATCAGGACGCGCCAAGTCGTGGGCGTAGCCTGCATAATGGTCGCGCCGCTCCGCTCCAACAGTTGCATCAACAGGCGTCCGTCGAAGGTGGCTTCACGGGAAGCGACCACCAGACGGCCTCCTACAAGAAGCGGAAGGTAGAGTTCAAGGCCGGCAATGTCGAACGACAAAGTCGTCACGGCCACAAGCACATCTTCGTCTGTCATGCCGGGTTCTTGGCGCATCGAGCAGAGAAAATTGACCACGCTCCGGTGCTCGAGCTGCACTCCCTTCGGCTTGCCGGTCGAGCCAGATGTGTAGATGACGTAGGCAAGATTTTCCGGCGTCACTTCCGTTGCGACGGGTCCACGGTCCTCATGCTGAAAACCAAGCCACTCGGGATCAAGACAAACCACTTCAGCCGAGGTCGACGGCAGGGACGCGAGCAAGGAGTCTTGCGTCAACAACATAGCGACGCGAGCGTCGTCGAGAACATACTGGATCCGATCGCTGGGGTAGGCGGGATCCAGAGGGACGTAGGCACCGCCAGCCTTGAGAACTCCCAACACGGCGACCACCATCTCCAGAGAACGCTCCAGGCAAATCGCAACCAAGGATTCCGCTCGAATCCCTCGATTGCGAAGAAAGTGGGCCAACTGGTTAGAACGAGCTTCCAGTTCCGCGTACGTAAGGGTATGTCCACAGAAGTCAACCGCAAAGGAGTTTGGAGTCCGCAGGGCCTGGCGCTGAAGCAGTTGGTGAACGCACAGGTCGCGAGGGTAATCGGCATACGACGGGCTCAACTCGTAGGCCTCTCGGACTCCGTCAGCTGTCGTCAGGGGAATGGTCATGGCACCCTTACGGGACTGCATTTCGCTGTCACGGAGAGACTTAGACACCTCTGGGGCACACAAATCCATGATTTTGGCCAGATCGAGACGAGAGCCTTAGGCCACCGCCTAAAGCTTTGCGAGTATTCAACTTATAGGGCCATTTTATAGAGAAGTCAACAGGATTTTGCGGCAAAAATCAGGCGTAAACTGACCAAAAGTCATGTACTCAGCTGAAGTAACCTCTTCGCTGGAACCATCATGGTGGATGACTGGGGCTCTTTTGTGGTGCGTTGACGCGATAGCCATCACAGAACAGCAAATTTCACTATTTAGTAACCGTCTTTGAACTTCAAGACCGGCTCGCTCGGTATTGCTCGCGCGAGACGCGAACGATCGCGGGTTGCTGGGTTTCAAGTGCGGATTTGTCGGAGCCGTCAATTGCCTCCGCCAAGCCGGAAACCGTCGGACTCTCGAAGAGCGCCCGAATGGGCAACTCGATCCGAAACTGCTCCCTCATCCGGGATATGACCTGCGTGGCGAGAAGGGAATGGCCTCCCAGATCGAAGAAATTGTCATCAGTGCTGATGCGGTCACGGCGCAACACATCGGCCCAAATCTTCGCGACGCTTTCTTCGGTTGCAGTCTTAGGCGCGATGTAGGATTTGGTTTCGACTGCCTCGGGCTCGGGAAGCGCCTGACGATCGATCTTGCCATTCGCGGTCAGAGGAATCCTGGGCAGCAACACGATGGCCGACGGCACCATGAACTCGGGCAACTGTTGCTTCAAATGCGCCCGCAATTCCTCCGGGGAATTGTTCTGGTCCCGATCGGCGACAACGTAGGCCAGGAGCCGCTTGTCTCCCCGTTCATCGTCTTTCGCCAGAATGACTGCCTGCTTCACGCCCGCCCGCTTCGCGAGCACAGACTCGATCTCACCCAGTTCGATGCGGAAACCTCGGATCTTCACCTGATCGTCGCCGCGTCCCAGAAACTCGATGTTCCCGTCGGTGAGATAGCGCGCTAGATCGCCGGTGCGGTACATCTTGGCGTTGGCGTCTTCGACGAATGGATTCCGCACAAATCGTTCCGCCGTACGGTCTGGCTGATTCAGGTATCCGGCGGTAACGCCATCGCCAGCGACGTAAAGTTCCCCCACTACGCCGAGCGGCACAGGCTGCAGCAGCGTATCGAGGAGGTACACCTGGGTGTTGGCGATTGGCCGCCCAATAGGAATACTGGCGGCCAGCGGGTTCTTCCAGTCATACTCAGCAACACGCAGTGTCAAGGAACCCACCGTCGTCTCCGTTGGGCCGTAATGATTCAGGACCTCACAGCTTGCGCCCAGTCCCTGGATACTCTCCAGCAACTTGGGTGTAAGCGTTTCTCCGCCCAGGATCAGGAATTTGCGAGGCAGGACTTGCCTGGCTTCCGCAGAATGCAGAAGTGCCTGCAGGTGCGAAGGAACAATCTTGAGCACATCAATCGGATACTCGCTGGTGTAGCGGGCGAAGCGCTGCGCGTCGGTGGAGACGTCATAGCCGATCACATGAAGACATCCACCGGAGATCAGCGAGGGGTAAATGCAGGTATTCCCCAAGTCCGCACCGATGGTTGAGACGGTGCCGAAATGCAATCCTTCCGGATGCTGCTCGAGACGCAAACGCCGCGTGATGAAGTGGCTGTAGTTGACAAGGTTGCGGTGACGCACCGCGACCCCTTTGGGCACACCGGTCGAGCCGGAGGTGTAGATCACATAAACCAGGTTTTGCGGTGTCGTTGCACACGAGGGATTCGTGCGCGGCTGATCGCTCCACAAATTCCGGTCACGATCGAGGCAGATCGTCTTCCCGGAAAACGCCGGCATTTGCCCCAGTTGCTTCTCTCCGGTGAGCAGCACAATTGCGCCCGCCAATTGTTGCGCCAAACGTGGTTTGGGGTTGTCAGGGTTCAGCGGCACATAGGCACCGCCGGCCTTCAAAATTCCCAGCAACGCGACCATCATTTCAGCCGAACGCTCGACACAAAGCCCGACCAGGGAATTGGGGCCGACGCCCAATGTCTGCATATAATGAGCCACCTGGTTGGCGCGCTCATTCAATTCGCGATAACTCAGGAGTTCCTCGTTGAACCTGAGGGCAGGCCGATCCGGCGTGAGCGCCGCCTGAGCTTCAAAAAGCTCATGCAGGCATTTATCGCGCGGATAGTCGGCGGCGGTTTGGTTCCAATCGACGACAAGTTGGCGAAGTTCGGCCTCGGGCAATAAAGGCAAGCGGCTCACATAAGATTCTGGATCTGCTACCGCAGCGGAGAGCAGGACCTGAAAGTATCTGGAAATGCGATCGACCGAATCGCCAGTCAGGCTTGAGCCGTCGTAGTGAAATTTGAGTGTCAGGCCGCGCGTGTTCCGGATGGCCGACAGCTTAAGCTTGAACCGCTCGCTGGACGACGAAATTTGCTCCAGCCGGAAACGCGAGTCGCCATACGTCTGTGGGCCGAGAAGTTCCGCGTACTCGAAGTTGACCGGAGGTTCCGAGCCGAATCCAGTGCCCGGAACATAGTGTTCCTGCCACTCGGCTGCCTTGGCCATCGCAGTTCGTAGGTGTTCCACCACTTCGCGAAAGCGGAAGTCCCCGTCAAACCGGGAGTCGATGGGAATCGTTTTCTCAATGAGACCAACCGCGTCCCGTAGTTCGTCGTATTCCCGCCCCATGAAGACAGTACCGACTTGAAACTTGGGTTGTCCCGTGAGCCGCCATAACAGAGATTGCCCGGCCGCGAGAAGGACTTCCGCAGTGGTCGCGTCGAATCTTGCGGCCAGCGATTCGACCTCTCTCCCTGTTGCGGTATCGATAGGCAGCGAGCGCAATTGCGGAGAAAATTGGCCGCGCGCCTTGAATTCATTCGGCAGCGCCAGCACTTGAGGTTCGTCCGCGTTGTTCTGCCAGAACTCCCGGCCCCTGCTGGAGGTTTCATCGGCGCCTTCCACGAGATCATTCTGCCATTGAGTGAACTGGACATAGCGAAGAGGTTCTTCGTCTCCGATTGCAGCCGTGACCGCGGCAAATTGCCCCAACTCTCGCGCCACGACCTGCAATGCGAGCCGATCTGCAGCCAAAGCCGGCAGACTGAGGATGAAAGCGCTACGATCGGCACCCAACACCGCAATTGTGGCGACCAACACGGGTCCAGTCTCGGGGTCGCTGGCACGGACCTGCTCTGTGCGGAATAAGTCCTCCAGTTGGTTCTTCTGTTCCGACTCAGAGAGGCCGCTGAGATCTTTAACTTCCACGGAGGGCTGATCGCTTGGCAGGACGACCTGGAAGGGAAACTTCATCCCCGGCTGTCGCCGGTAAACCGTTCGGAGGATTTCATGGCGCGCGACCAGTTGACGGAGTCCTCTGTCCAAGGCTTCAACCGAGGGTGAGCCTTCGATCATGACCAGGCAAACCGACCGGGAAGCGACGCCATCCTGTTGCTGCTCCCAAACGCGGCGCTGTTGCGGCGAAAGCCAGAAACCCGTGGTTGCCGGGTTTTCCATCGTTTCCGACTCCTGTTTGTTCCTGTCCGATACCTCCCAACTGCGGCTCTATCGACCAGCCAGACTGAGGGGACACCAGTATCGCATGGAACAACGTCTGAACCAGTTAACTATAAGAAAAAACTGCGCTTAACTAGCAAGTCACACGCAGCGCCGGATTCTGAGACCGGTCGTGGCCGACTGTCCAAAGAGTCGCATGATTTGCCATAGTTGTCTAGTAAACGTAACCGTATGATGAGTGACAAACCCGACCTAACATCATCCAGGTAGCGAGACTTAAGTCATTGCCGGCCGCCGACCTGCGCGTTACGATTTCGGCATGGCAGCACAGGCAGGAACTTTGCAGAATTCCAGGCTAAGAGCAATGATCATTCCCCGCGAACACGGCGCTTGGGGAATGCTGCTGGTGCCGTTGGTGACCGGTGCCTGTGTGGCGGCTCGATCGGGCGTTAGTTTTGGCTCGCTCGCTCTCTTCCTGATTGCGGCACTATCGCTTTTCTGGTTGCGCACTCCCCTTGAAGCATGGCTCGGAACGTCGGCCATCAAGGCCCAATCGCCACCAGAACGCTCAACCGTCGCCAAGGCGTCCGTAGCCATCGGGCTAGTGCCAGGCGTAGCCGTATTGGCATTGTTCGCTGCGGGATATTGGCGGGGACTTCTGACGATCGGGGCTGTGTCGGTGCTGGCTTTCGCGGCCCAGGCTATAGTGAAGAAAACGGGACGCCGCGGTCGCATGCCCGCACAAGTCATCGGTGCCATCGGTCTGACTTCGACTGCCGCAGGCGCTTATTACGTCGCCACCGGTAAGCTCGATCAGATCGCCGTAGCGCTTTGGGTGGCCAACTGGCTGTTCGCCGGGGACCAGGTGCATTTCGTACAGGTGCGCATCCATTCCAGCCGCGCCGTCACCGTCAACCAGAAGTTGGATCAGGGCTATATGTTCCTTGCCGGGCAGATTGTCTTGCTGGGAGTTGTCCTTGTTCTGTGCCGGCTGAATTTCTTCCCGAAGCTCGTCGTGTTCGCTTTCGTGCCCGTGCTGCTGCGCGGAACGCTTTGGTTTCTGCGCGGACGCCAACCTCTGGACGTACATAAACTCGGCTTCGCCGAGTTGGCGCAAGCCTTGATCTTCGGGGCGCTGCTTTGCGCAGCGTTCCTGGTGTAAAGCTCGTACCTGACGGGAATCGAACGCGATTCTGCTCACGAACGTCGCAGTACATCCTGGTTTCGCCGCTGTTGGGCGGTTCCTATGCTCGCCATCTGTTCCCGTACAATGTTGCGGGTGCCTGCAATTAAGCCAACGTCATCATTCGCTGTTCTGCACAGCGTGCCGATTTTCTCCAGTCTCAGCGAGCCGGAGTTCGCGTTTCTGACCGACCGTGTTGTGCCGCGTAAGTTTGGTGCCGGCGAGCTGATATTCGGAGAGGGCGAACCTTGCAGCGGGCTCTATGTCATAGGGTCGGGCAACGTGCGCATCTTCAAAAGCTCCGCCGGAGGACGGGAGCAGGTGCTGTCCATCGACGGGCCGGGCGGCTCAATCGCCGAGTTACCAGTCTTCGACGGCGGCAACTATCCGGCATCGGCGCAGGCGATCACTGCTTGCACCCTGTTGTTCTTCAGCAAGCAAGATTTTCACTCGCTGTGCATCCAGCATCCGGAGGTGCCGCTAAAGGTACTACGGGTTGTCGGCGGACGACTGCGGCGACTGGTTGGCATCATCGAAGAGCTGTCATTCACCACAGTGCGTCATCGGCTGATATCCGTTCTGGCACGGCTAGCCAAGTCGGAAGGCACTCGCGTTGGTAATGCGGTAACATTCACCTTACCCGTCAACAACAACGAACTCGCCGCCCAGATCGGCACCGTTCGTGAGTTGGTGTGGCGCAATCTCAGCCGATTGCAAGCCGAGGGGCTCATTCAAATGGAGGGCCGCACCGTCGTGGTCCCCGATTTGAAAGAGCTCGAAGGGGAACTGAATGCCACTTCGTGACTGGGTAGCCATCTAGCTGCGGACTCGGGTGCGATAGGTCAGTTAGAAAACATCCAAGCGCGGATACCAAAAAATAGGGCGGCGTCCTGCCGCCCTTTCTTCAGGGTCAAATTCGAAACTCGTGCTGCGATCAGTGCATGTCGTTCATGCCTGAACCTTTTCCTTCGCCCTGCGCCAACATGGTGACCTTGTCAACGTGAACAGATCCGCTATCGGTCATTGTTCCGGTCACTTTGACATGGTGTCCTTCGTGCCCCGCAACCGCCGCCGGATTTTCGATGGCCACCACCTTCTGGTCCTTATCGGTTACCAGGACCGCCTTCTCGCCACCGTCGATACATTTCTTGGCACATTGAGCGTGGGCTGCATTTGCGCCCTTGACTCCGCACTTGGAATCGCTGATCCATCCATCCCAACTACTGTCTTTTGGAGCAGCCATGGCGATCATGCTGCACAGAAACAATCCCAGAACTATCAACACCGTCTTCTTCGTCATATTCATGTTTTATCTCCCTCCGCGCTTAGGCGCGGACTGCCACGAGCTGAATTGTTGGATGAGCCTCAAAGACGAAACGGAGCAACTTCGGAAGGGTCTATTTACCCGCCCTGGCTTGGCGCTCATGAGTATATTGCGGCAGCGGCCGAAATGCGAATCTATGGACACAATTTGGACAAAAATCACGCAAGAATGGTCTTCGGAGCGAAATTAAAGGCACTTCAAAAACGTGCGCTACTGTTTTCTGGGAGCGGAGTCGGAAAGGTTTTGCGCCACCGCCGAACTGCTCCGGACATCCGCCTTGGGCTGGGGCTGCACAAGGACTACTTCGCCGGGCATGACGTATCCCAACTTCTCTCGAGCCTCTTTCACGATTGTGTTGGGATCGGCTTGTAGCTTCTTGACGCGATTCTCAAGCTCTTCGTGCTCAAGCCTGGCTTTGTCGATCTCCTGTTGGAGGCGTTGGTATTCGGCGCGCTTGGCCCGCCATTCCATCGTGCCGTTGGCCCCAACGATGACCTTATATCCGATCAACACCGTGAGCACACCAATGCACAGGGTCGCCCCAATGCGACGCATTTGATAGAACCAGCCTTTGGCTGTGTCATCCGGGTGCATAACTAGTTCAAAAACCCTCCGCGAAACCTGCTGGCCAAGCATGTTTGCCGACTAATGTTCAAGCACTACTCGAAGCGTTGCAACAAGCGCGCACAAACCACTATTCGTAGTGAACGGCGGTTCCGTATACCCGTCAAGCGAACGAAAGGCGAAGGCTATGGGGAGGAACCAACTTCATCAACGGCATGGTTGCCCAAATATCAATTTGCAATTCGGGCGATTATCGTTCAGAAGCGAGGTCAAACCGCGTGCTAGAGTCGCGGCAGAGAACTAGTCTCAGACATCTTTTTCATGGAGATGCGGCAATGGCGAACGCTCGAATCGTACTTACTTCGGTTGGGACATTGGAGAAGGCAGAGCAACTCGCAGGTACCCTCGTCGAACGACGCCTGGCGGCCTGCGTGAATATCGTCGGCCCCATCCGTTCGGTCTATCGCTGGAAGGATGCGATCGAGCGCGAGCAAGAGTACCTCCTCCTGATCAAGACAACTGCGGAGCGAGCGGCCGAATTGGCGGCAGCGTTCGCCGACCTCCATCCCTACGAAGTTCCCGAACGTGTGGAGTTGACCATCGACGGCGGCAGCGAGGACTACCTGGAATGGCTAAGCGCGCAAGTCACCCGCGATGTGAATCAGTAAGCCAGCAGGATTCGCAAATCGCGCACATTGTTTCCGGTAGGACCGATCACAATCGTGTCGCCAATGGATTCCAAGAGCGGGTAGGAGTCGAACTGCGACAATGCCGATGCAGGGTCGAGTCCGCGTTCCCTGGCCCGAGACATCGTGCTTCCATCCACCACCGCGCCCGCTGCCAAACTGTTGCCGTCGATGCCGTCGGTTCCGGCGCTGAGAACGATGATCGATTCGCCTGCGATTTTTTGAGCGCAATACAGCGTGAACTGCTGGTTGCGTCCGCCGACTCCGGAATTGTCGCCGACCTTGACCGTGACCTCTCCGCCGGATAGCAGGCACACGGGCGACGCAGTCCGACGCAGTTCTCGCGACCGCTCAAGCAAATAGTCGGCGGCCTTCGCGTAATCCCAATCGTCGCAACTGTTGTCAATCTCGACCTCGAATCCGCACAACCGAGCTCGTTCCGCGGCCGCACTCACGGCCGTCTGGTTGGATAACACGGTGATGGAGTGGCTATTGCGAAACGCCGAATCGCCTGGTTTGGGAGTCTCCTGCAGTTGCGCGCCCTCAAACATCGCACGCACTGTCTCGGGAAAGTGTGATCGCATGTCATAACGCTCCGCGATCGCGTAGCAATCGGCCACCGTGCTGCTGTCAGGCATGGTCGGACCTGATGCCAGCGCGTCGAGCGCGCGGTCTGGCACATCGGAAACCAGCAACGATACTTGTGTCGCCGCGGATGCAGCCTGTGCCATGCGTCCACCCTTGATTGCGGAGAGGTGTTTGCGAATAGCGTTGATCTCTGCGATAGGTGCTCCGGAATGAACCAGCGTCCGGTACGTCTCGATGACATCTGTCAACGTCAGACTTGGTGAAATAGGCATTTCGGCGATAGCCGAAGCGCCGCCGCTTATGAGGAAGAGCACCAGCGAGCGCTCAGGAAGTGCATGTAGAAGATCCAGGATGGCACGACCAGCACGCAGCGAGTCCTCATTGGGAAGCGGGTGGCCGCCATAAAAATACTGAAAGCCAACGACTGGCGAATCCGGAGGTATGGAGCAGGCGACGATCCCGCTGATTCCGAGCGGGACGATGTCGCACAATGCCTCGGCCATGCTGTATCCGGCTTTACCAATCGAGATGGCCACCACTTGCGAGAAGGTTGAGAGCTCATAAAGCTCTTCGCCAACGTGGAGTTGTCCGCTTTCGTAGCGGAGGTTTTGCGCGAACGCCGTGGGAATGCTGCACTTCGCCAGCGCGTGATCGAAGATCTCACGCGCCTGTTGCCGCATCGCGATCGCGGAAGTGTTCTCGGGTGAATTCGGCGGCTCTGGCATGCGGCAAGATTATATGCGCGAAAGCTATTGGCAGTTTCTAGTGACCGTGTTGAGCTGGCTACGTGTGCGGCGTCAGTTGTTCCTGTAGCCAACTCTCCATGGTCAATCGCATCTCGTTTAGGTGGCCCTCGAAGAAATGGTCGCCGGGGATAAATACTAGTTCCTTTGGGTCGGCTGCACCGGCCACAATCGACTCCAGGATATCGTGTGGTCCAAACTGGTCGTGATCACCGGTGAGAAACAACTTCGGCTTGTTGCAGGTACGCAGAAACTTGTACGAATAACTGCGCCCTTCAGCGTCCACTGGCGTCCCCAGCGAGATCAACAATGGAACTTGGGGATCGGGACAGCAGACGCGCAGACCTCGCGCCGCTCCAAACGAAAATCCAGCAAAGATGACGGGCAGGGAAAACTCTTGCTTCAGCCATTGCAGCGCGGCAGCTACGTCGTCCGTCTCCGCTCTGCCGTCGTGCGTTCCCGCGCTTAATCCGGTGCCGCGAAAGTTGAAGCGCAGCACGGGAAATCCAAAGCCATGCAGCGCCTTCATGGCATGGAATACCACCTTATTGTGCATCGTCCCGCCGAAGAGCGGGTGCGGATGGCAGACAATCCCGGCATGGCTGGCATTTGGATCGCCCACGTTGAGCAGAGCCTCGAGCCGGCCTACGGGGCCGTCGAGGAACAGCGATTGAATGGCGGCGTGTGACGCGGGCAAAGGCAGCTCCTCTTGCACAATTGCAGACGTTCATCATAATCCACGGTATCGTTGGTGTGAGCTGTTAAGCACTAGCGCAGAAAGTTCGTCCCAGACTCGCTCGCATCGTTCGGCACATTCATAAGTTCGGAGTAGCAATGATTCGCTTTGGAATAGTCGGTTTTGGTTTGCACGCCGCCAAGCGGCTGATGCCCGGATTTGCCAACGTCAGGAACTGTCGGGTGGCGGCGCTGTCGCGGCGCGATCCTGAACGCGCCCGCCAATCCGCTCGCGAATTCGGCATCGAACATGCTTTTACTTCGACGGCCGAGCTATGCGCGTCGCCTGACGTGGATGCGGTCTTCATCGCGACCCCCGATGCTCTGCATCTTGCCGACGTGCTGGACGCCGTGCGCCACGGCAAGCCCGTGCTGGTCGAGAAACCAATGGCGATGAACGCTGATGAGTCGCGGCAGATGGTCGCAGCCGCGCGCGCAGCAGGCGTAATGCTCGGCGTTGCCCATGTCATGCGTTTCGAAGAGAGCGTGCGTTGGTTTCGCGAACGCATTGCCTCCGGAGCCATCGGCAAACCGGTGCTGGCGCGCGCCGCATTTGTCGCGCCTCTGGCGGGCAGCGCGCGCACCTGGATCAATGACCCAAAGCTCGCTACCGGGGGGCCGTTGGCCGACGTCGGAGTGCATTGCCTTGACACTTTACGTTACGTGCTGGGGGACGAAGTGCAGACCGTGATGGCGCAAGCGCACTATGACGATCAGTGGGTGGTCGAAGCCTCGGGTACAGCCTTGTTTCAGTTCGCCGGCGGAACCCTCGCGACCATGTCCGTCTCTGCGCGCGCGCCGTATCAGACGCTACTCGAGGTCGTTGGGGAGAACGGCATGTTGTCGGCGGTAAATGCTCTCAACGTCGAGCATCCTGTGACCCTCGAGTTCCGACGCGGCTTTGACGTAGTCGAGAAGAAGGAAGTGCTGAACGACCGCGCTTACACAGCGCAGGTAGAGTCCTTCGCCGCCGCGGTGGAAGAGACCAAACCGTTTGAAATCCCCGGGGAAGAAGGACTGCAGAACCAGCTAATTCTCGACGCAATTTTCCGCAGTGCGAAAAGTGGCAAGACCGAGAGTGTGTAGCTCGCTGATCAGTCGCGGTCCCAAATGGAAATGCCGCTCACCGGAGCGGCATTCTAGCGTGGTTGCGTAGCCTGCTACTCCGAAGCTTCCTTGGCCTCGGCGTGATGCGGCAATCCCTGTGGCATTTCCGAAACATTCCACGCCCACGCCGCCAGAAAGGCTGCTCCCTCGTTGATCTGGTCGGGAATGACCTTGTCGAAAGTGTCGGTCTGGCTGTGGTGCGCCTCGCGGTAATGTGCCGGAAGCTGCATGCAGAAATACGCTGGCACTCCCTTATCGAGGAACTCGACATGGTCAGACGATCCGAAATAGCGAGTGCTTAGCGGCTGCAGGTCGAAGACTTCCTGCAGCGGCCGGTAGATCTCCGCCATCAGCGGCGCAGTCTCCCAAAGATTGTCCAGGGCAATGCTGAACACCTTGCCAGTGCCCGTGTCAAGGATCAGCACAGCGTCGATCTTGGGCAGTTCCGCCGCATGATTCTTAACAAATGTGTCAGCGCCGATCCCACCCTGCTCTTCGCCGGTGAACAAGACAAACGTAATGGTGCGCTTGGGCTTCCATCCCAGGGACTTCAGACTACGTGCCGCTTCCAGCACAGCCATCGCGCCAGTGCCGTTGTCGAGCGCGCCCTGTCCCAGGTCCCAGGAATCGAGGTGCCCGCCGATAATGACGCGCTCGGCAGGCAGTTCCGAACCCTTGATTTCTGCGACTGTGATCGACGCCGGTGCAGGCTTTTCACTCAAAACATTTTGCAGGTTCGCTTTCAAAGTGACGGGCCCGGATTGCGTCAACCGCCAGATCAGGTCGTATTCGTCGTGAGTAACAAATGCCATTGGCACGCTGCTCGGTTGGTACCTGGGATAGTTGCCCGTCATATTAAACAGGCTGTCGGTCTTCCCGCTGTCGCTTAGGATCAGCAACGGGCCTTCATCGCGGATGCGGCTCATCAGTTCGGCGCGCTCACGCCAGCTCATTCCATATTCGCTGGCACCGCGGCGGGGCGGAATCACCCCGTCATAAGCGTTTTCGGGATTGGGATCGTTCGCCGACAGATCAGTGGGCTTGCCCACCATCACGATGGAACCCTTCAGCTTGCCCTTATATGCGTCGAGGCCGGAGGGCCGCTGGATGTCGAGCGCGATGACCTTGCCGGATATTTCGCCATCCGTGGCCTTGCTCCAGCCATAAGCGCGAATTCCAATATGGCGTTCGATAGGCCTGGTGATCTTTGCAGTCTCGCTGCCGCGCGTCCAGGAGTGATCGATGTTGGCCGTCTCGAGGTGGGCGTCGACGCCGTAGTCCTGAAAACGCTTCAGGGTCCAGGCACTGGCCGCCTGCATCTGCGGCGATCCCGTCAGCCGCGGGCCAATCTGCGTGGTCAGGTACTCCAGGTTCTTCACCAACTCGGAGTGCGCTTTCACCTCGTCGGCGATCTTCTGGTCGGCTTCGTCCATGGCCTTGCGGTAGGCCTGCTGCTGTTCGGGAGTACGTTGCGAAGAGACTTGCGGCGCTTGCGCCAGCATCACTCCGCTGAGGACGATCGCGCTCACAGTTGCTGGTACGAGGCGAAGGATACGAATCATTGCACAGCCCTTGAGTACATCGACCGGGAATCTCATCATAGCGGCTTGCAACTGCCCAGCGTCAAATGACTGTCCGCGAAGAGCCTCCGCTCGTCCAGCTTGCCGACGCTCATGTATTCTGAAGCCTCCCGCATGTCCGAGCATCCTTCATCTCCTTACTCTCGTCGCTGCTCCCTGGCATTTGTCGTTGTTCTTCTTTTGCTGTTGCGGTGTTCGGCGGCCGGTCAAACTGTTGCGCAACCATCCGAGCCGCCCAAGCCGGTCCCCGGTATCGGCACCGCCGTCCAAGACCAGCCTGCTTCACAACCTCCGCCGCAAGCGCAACCTGCGCCGTCAGCACCAGCCAGGCCCATCACTAAGGCCCAGGCGAAGGAACTGTTCCGCTCGGTAGACGAGATTCTCCAGTTCGTCAGTCAGGACACAGGGCTTCCCATCAGGCACAAAGTGAAGCGCAAACTCATCACCCGTGACCAGGTGGAGCGCTTCGTCGAGAAGCGTCTGAAAGAAGACAAAGACACGCAGCGGCTGGAGCGTTCGCAACTCGTGCTTAAGAAATTCGGCATGATTCCTCAGGACTATGACCTGCATACCGAGTTTCTCAGGCTGCTGAGCGAACAGGTCGCCGCTTATTACGATTCGAAAACCAAAACCGTGAACTTACTCGACTGGGTGCAACCCGAGTTGCAGAAGACTGTTCTGGCGCACGAGTTGACACATGCTTTACAGGACCAGGCGGTCGATCTGGAAAAGTGGGGCATGGCTGGCGCTAAAGATGACCTTCCGCAGCCCGATCAGCAGGAGCAGGTGGTGGAAGAAGCCCAGGCAGCTCGCCAGAATGTTACCGAGGGGCAGGCCATGGTCGCCATGATCGACTACACCCTGGCTCCAGCTGGCGTTAATATTCTTACCGCTCCCGACGCGGTCAACGCAATGCGGGTCGCCATGACCGACGGCAAGGACGCGCCGGTGCTGGCGTCCGCGCCGATTTTTCTGCGTGAGTCGCTCCTCATGCCTTACACGTTTGGCTTGGATTTTGTGCGCGAGGTCCACGTCAAGAAAGGTAAGACCGCGGCGTTTGCCGGCATGCTGGAGCGCCCACCAATCGACACCCGCCAGGTGATGGAGCCCGACACATACATATCGCGTCAGGATGTGACGCCTCCCACAATTCCCGATCTCGACAAACTAATCGCGCCCGACTATCAGCGCTATGACTTTGGCGGGATGGGCGAGTACGACATCTACCTGCTGGCTAAGCAATACGCTGCCGGTACCGACGCTAGGACGTACTACACCCACTGGCGCGGCGGCTATTACCTGGCCGTCCGTGCAAAGGCGGCGCCGAAAGACGAGATTGCCCTGATCTATTTCTCACGGTGGGACTCTCCCGAGGCCGCACTTGCATTCGCCACACTCTACGAGAGCTATGTGCCCAAGCGGTATAAGGTGCCTGTTGGGATGGCGCCGAACGCTTCAGTCGCAGCAAACGAAGGAGGCATTACGGGGTTCCGGTGGGACCTCGGCCAACAGGGGACGGTAGCGATCCAAACTCGCGGGAGTGATGTCCTGATTCTGGAGGGGTTCGACGACACAACGGCGAATCGCATCCGCAACGCGTTACTCCACGATACTTCGCGCGCCACCGTCAGCACAGCCAAGCCGTAAGTCGAGAATTCGTGTAATCGGTACACTCGACGCACTGACGTTATGAGCAGCACAAACGCTCCAGCGCCCAGCAGCAAACCTGAGGCTGGCTCCGGAATGCCCGGGGGTTGCGGTTCCGGAACTCCCGGGCGCCCCGGATGTACGGGTTGCCAACTGCCGGGAAATCCTCCGGGACCACAACACCAATTTGGAGGTTCCGTAGCTGGCGGCCAGAAATGAGTCACCTCAGATTGCGGGGCCTCTCTCGCAGCGGCGGCGCTGGCGGGCCCGGATGCGCAAGTACAGGCGGCATTCCGCGCTCGAACACCACCTCCGGAGGTTCGACGGACGAAACGTCCGGCGATTCTGGGATCGACCCATGCGGCGGCGTTGCGGCTGGTTGTTCTGGGGGCGGTGGCGTGAAGGTCAATCGATTGCCGCACCGCGCTCGGATCAAGTTAGCTCCATCGCTGAAAATCAGTTCGCCCTTCGGTACTCGGATGGTGTGGCTTGTCCAATGCACGGAGTTTGCCGAGCGGTACGACGCATAGACATCCGCTGGAGCATTGAGGCGGGTCGCGTGCAGTCGCTCCGGATGGATGTCGCGATAGTGCCGCGCCACTACCGTGTCCTTCGCCATCGAGGGTGCCACTTCGGTTTCGCTTTGCACTCCACCCGGCACCACGGAATAGGGATACACGGCGCGCGCCGCGCGGTACTCGGGCGCAGGCTCGTAGCGCTCGATGCCTCCTGATGGTTTGCGCCACGCTACGGAGGGTAACTGCACCTCCGCGCTTGCGAAATGCATCAACTGGTACGCAGACACTCCCAGAAACGCAACCAGAGCGAGCACGATGGCGACGTTTCGCCCGTGCATCGGAGACCGAAGTCTCCTTCCTCCGCCGAGCCGTTTGCCGGTAAACACCATTCCGACCAGTTCATCGGCAAAATCGAATTTTGGACTACTTCCGGCGTCCGTTTGCAGCCAGGAAGAACGCCACAGCCCCAGTCGTAATTAGCTGGGTGGCGATTTAGTAACTGCCGCTTAGACCCTCATGGAATCAGGGGAAAACGTGGTTCCGGCGATTACCATGAGCATGTGTTCTACGTCACAATTGGCAGTGACATAAGTATTACAATTGCCTTCTCCGAATCTTGCTAGTCTTGCTAATAGATCGCTGCACCAATCGCGCGGCGAGCGACTGTCAAAGTCAAGAGGGCACATGGTTCGGCAAAACAGAAACATCAATTGGGTCACTTCCTCCTTCATGGTGGCGTTCCACATCGGCGCCGTCGCGGCGCTGTTCATGTTCAGCTGGCCCGCGTTTTTCACCGCACTTTTTCTTTACTGGGTCGCGGGCAGTCTGGGCATCGGCTTGGGCTATCACCGCCTTCTGACCCACCGCGGCTTCAAGTGCTCCAAGTGGTTTGAATACTTCCTCACCACCTGCGCCACCCTGGCGCTGGAGGGCGGACCGATCTTCTGGGTGGCCACGCACCGCGTGCATCACCAGCTCACCGACAAGCCCGGCGACCCCCACAGCCCGCGCGACGGCGGCTTCTGGTCGCACATGGGATGGATCATGAGCGGCGAAGCCATGCACAACAAGATCCAGGGCCTGCTGCCGTATGTGCCCGATCTCCGCAAAGACAAGTACCACGTCTGGATCAGCGAGTGGCATTGGATCCCGATGGTTGTCGTCGGCCTCATTTTGCTGGCAGTCGGCGGCTGGAAGGTGATGTTCTGGGGAATCTTCCTGCGCACCGTGTTCCTGCTGCACTCCACCTGGTTCGTAAACTCGGGCACGCACATGTGGGGCTCGAAGCGCTTTGCCACCGACGACGATTCGCGCAACCTGTGGTGGGTTGCCCTGTTGAGCTTCGGCGAAGGCTGGCATAACAATCACCATGCCCATCCGCAGTCGGCGCGCCATGGCTTGGCCTGGTACGAGGTGGACTTCAACTGGTATGCGATTAAGGGCTTTGAAGCGATTGGCCTGATCTGGGACGTGAAGCTGCCCAAGCTGCGCGAAGCTCGCATCCAACCTGTCGCGGACATCGCCGCCAAACCGGCAGAGCAGTTGGTCGGCGCCTATAGCGGCGACTAGTCCGGAATTTCGCATTGACGAGGGACGACGCAAAGCGCGCCGTCCCTTTTTGTTTGTCCGTCTACCGTGCCGACTGCGCTTCCCGCGGTGCTATCCTTCCTCTGAAAGTGCCATGCGCATAACCAGCCGCAAAAAGACCATCGCGTTCGCCATCACCCTCGGCGTGCTTGTTGCCTCCGTGGCGCTGGTGCTCAATGTCAGTTGGATCGTGCTCAACTGGCGCGAGGTGGTGCCGCTGATTCTCGGTGTCATCTTCTTCGGGTTCATCATCGCGGGCGTCATTCTCAACACGATCTTTCTGGTTCGCGAGGTGCGCCGTAACGAGCAGCAGGACAGCTTCCTCAACGCGGTCACCCATGAATTGAAAACGCCGATCACATCGATCCGGCTGTATCTAGAGACCTTGCAGCATCGCGATGTGGACGAAGCCCAGCGCCGCGAGTTTTATCAGGTCATGCTAGAGGATACCCAGAGGCTAATGGGCACGGTTGACCAGGTTTTGCGTGCCGCACGCGTGGTACAGAAGAACGCCGTGCTAAGCAAAGCTGAGGTAGAAATTGGGCCGCTAGTGCAGGACGCGGTGGAGCTGGCGCGGACACGGCATCATTTGCCGCCCGAGGCGATGGCTTGGGAACTCGACGGCAAGTCCACGGAACGGCTCAGCGTGGCGGGAGACCGAGATGAGCTTTCGACTGCGCTCTCCAATGTTCTCGACAACGCAGTGAAGTATTCGCAGAAGGAACCGCGCATCCGGGTCGAGGTTGTAACCCCTGACCTGCAGAGAGTGCTGATCAAGGTGCAGGACAACGGTGTCGGCATTCCGCGCGGCGAACTGAAACGCATCTTCAAGCGCTTCTATCGCGTGCTCACACCCGGCTCGACCCAGGTGAAGGGAAGCGGTCTGGGATTGTTCATTGTGCGCGCCATTGCCCGCCGTCACGGCGGCAATGCCTACGCAGAGAGCGAAGGCGCGGGTAGGGGGACGGCAGTCACCATCGAGTTGCCGAGGTACCAGCAATGACGGGCCGAATCCTGATCGTCGAAGACGAAGAGCATCTAGCACGTGGGTTGAAGTTCAATCTCGAAGCCGAGGGCTACAAGACGCAGGTAGCGGGCGACGGAGAGACCGCGCTCGACCTGTTGCTCAAGGAGCATCTGCAGTTTGATCTGCTGGTGCTCGATGTCATGCTGCCCGGCAAGGACGGCTTCACTGTTGCCTCCGAGCTGCGCAAAGCCAATCACTTCATCCCTCTGTTGATGCTCACCGCCCGCGGCCGTCCCGAGGATGTTCTCAGCGGCTTTGCCGCTGGCGCTGACGATTATTTGCCCAAGCCTTTCGACCTGAACATTCTGTTGGCTCGCATTCAGAGTCTGTTACGCCGCCGCGAATGGAGCCGTACGCTGGTCGCGGACCCGCCGAACCAGTCGCGCGTGGCCGAGTCGGACTCTGCATATTCGTTGCGCGAGTTTGATGTTTATTCGTTTGCGGACAAGCAGGTTGATTTTGGCACGCTTGAGTTGCGCGCCCACGGCAAAATTTTCCGTCTGACGCTGATGGAAGCCGAACTTTTACGCCACCTCATCGCAAGCAATGGCAAGGTGGTTTCACGAAAGCAGATCCTGGAAGAGGTTTGGGGGCTGCACGAAGACACAGACACTCGCGCCATCGACAACTTTGTCGTAAGGTTGCGCAAATATATTGAGAAGGACCCCGCTAAACCAGAGCACCTGCTGACGGTGCGCGGCATCGGCTACCGCTTTCTGCCTGCACCCTCTACGGCGGGTCCCACTGCGAGGGATTGAGACCAAAGGCCCCGTCCTGAAGCTCACGGCAGGTGCTTAACGTGCCCTCGCCAGGACCAAGGTCACGTCATCGGGCTGCTCGTTACCACCGATCCAGTCCGCCACCGCTCCCGTTACCACGTCGCTGATGCGCGACAGCGGCTGATCGCGATGGAGGTGAATCAATTCAACCAGGCGCTCTTCGCCGAATTCGCCGAATTCATTCTCCGGCTCCGTCACGCCATCGCTGAACGCTACAAAAATGTCTCCCGGCTTCATGTGAATCCGCGACTCTTCATAGCTCATGCCGTCGAACAGTCCCACCACGGTTCCGGACGTGTCCAGTTGCGTTATGCTGCCGTCGCCGCCAATCACGTAGGGAGGCAGATGTCCTGCATTGGAGTAGGTCAGCGTTCGCGCCACGGCATCGTAACTGCCCAGGAACATGGTCGCGTACTTTGCCTCGGGCGTACTGCGATAGAGCTGGTAATTCAGCGTGGCCATCAGCATTCCGGGAGACAGACGGCTGTCACGATCGCCATTGCCGCGATAATACATCTGCGGATCGCCGCTAGTTTCGCCGCCTGCAGTCGCAACGGCTGTAAGTGCCAGGTCGGGTTCGAGCGAGTACGCCCGCACGAAAGCATGAACGGTAGCCATCAACAGCGCCGCTGAGATTCCCTTTCCGCTGATGTCACCCACGGCGAGCACCATGCGGTCTTCGTGCAGGGGAATGAAGTCGTAGTAATCGCCGCTCACGGTGCGCGCCGGACGGCACACACCGTGCACTTCCAGGGTCGAAAGGTCGGTAATTTGTCGGGGAAACAGCAGTTCCTGTACTTCATGAGCAATCGTCAGTTCGCCCTCGAGCCGCTGTTTCTCCTTCTGTTCTGCGATCAGTCCGGCCAGCGAAGCCGTCATGGAGTTGAACGACTGTTCCAGGGCCGCCAGCTGATCGTTGCTCGTCACTTCGATGCGGTGGCTTAGGTCGCCCCGATTCACATGCTGAGTCGCGGCATAAAGTTCCGCCACCGACTTGGTCATGCTACGAGTCAGGCGCACCCCGATGTACAAAGCGATCAATTCGATCAGGCCAAAAAATACCGCGATGATGATAAAGGCCTGTACGAAGATCACGCGGTTGGCGTTCAGACTGCCGAATAACACGTTGTAGAGCATCGATGGCCGGGTTCCGACAACAATGAGTCCGGTTAGCTCTCTGCCGCTCTCCCAGTCGACTACGTTGAACGGCGTCCACCAACGGAACTCCGGATCGAAGCGAGAGGCCGCGGGCGCTACCCGGCCTGCCTCGATGTCTTGCGGCGCGCTGTTAGCTCTCTTTGCCACCAGAGACTTGGGGGCCGCAAAACTCTCGCTCGAGGATTCCGCCGATCCTGACTTCCTTTCCGACGACAGCGGTGCGGGTTGGTCAGCGTGCATGTCCTGGTCCGGCGGATAGAGCCCAACCGACCCAACATGGGCCGCGCGCTGCAGAAGTTCGGGTGTGATCGGAAGGTTCGACAGGATGACCATGGTGCGCTGGCCGGCCTCGACCCGTTTCGCCGTCCGCAGATGTAGGCGGCCGCGATCCATCACGAAGCGATTGATTCCACGCTTCGCGGTTTCCGGCAGCTTAACTTGGATTTCAGTGACCTTGCCTCCCGGCTCGATCACAAATCCCTTATCGCCTTCGACCACCGTCAGCGTGCGCTGGCCCAAGCTCTCGTCGGACGAACTCGCGATCTCGGCAGCCAATTGCGGCGTAAGCCTGCCCATGACAGTCAGAGTGCGGAATTGCTCTGCCAGGGCGTTGTTGACAGCAGTCAAATGCTGCAGTTCGTTGTCCAGGTCAGAGAGCGCGATGTAGGTGGCAAATTGTCCCGCAAATAGGTATGCCGCCAACAGCACCATTGCAAGCAGCAGCACGATGGGTATGACACCGATAAAAACGTAGGTGAGGATCAGGCGGTTACGCAGCCGCCACATCAGTCGCTGTCGCGCCCAACGCATTCCACCGAGTACCAGGCAAAAGACAAACACATACGTGATGAGCGAGGCCCACACACTCCGCATGGTGCCGGCCTGTGCGTGCGTCAGCCACTTCAACAACTGCAGCACCACCGCCAGGCCGCCAAACCAAAGCGTAGTTCTGCCCAGCTTGCTGGTAGGACGCAGCATCCGCGTCAGCGCAAGCCGTAGTTGGGTCGGGTTGGGGAGTTCAATCACAGACGGTCTGCATTCTACTGCTCGGTTAGGGGATTATCGTTGCGACGCGCGGGCGCCACTTGTCTCTATTACGCTATCGCGAAGGTTAACGTTCCCGAAAGCCATGGAATCGCTCGGTTATCTGGAAGAATTTCTTCGCGTGCGAGTTCCTGTTTGGGTCAAATTTCCGGATAGAGATCAAAAAAAGCTTCAATGCTCGTGCGCAGCTGCTTTTCGATGTCATCCTTCGATCCTTCCACGATGTGAAGGGTGACTGCGGCCTCGCGGCCATTCTTAAGCTTCACCTGAGCTTCGCCCACCTCTTCGATCTCCTCTGACGGTAGCAGACGCATTCCATATACCAACGTGAGCTTTGCCATGCAGTCGATTTTACCGCCCATTGCTTGTGATTTCCCAAATGCATGGCACTTGTTAGAATCCGAGGGGCGCCATTTTTGCTCACCGAGTTGCAACCGAGGCGTTTAGTCCATTGTGACTGGGTGAGTGCAGCGCTCCCGCATCTTTCTGCGTTTCACGGAATCTATTTCAACTTCTATGACCGACAACGTTCGCAACGTCATTATCATCGGCTCCGGATGTTCGGGGTTGACCGCCGCCATTTATGCCGCCCGCGCCAATCTCAGTCCTCTGGTCATCGATGGGCATGAGCCCGGAGGACAGCTGGCCATCACCACCTTGGTCGAGAATTTCCCCGGTTTTCCAGAAGGAATACAGGGCCCGGAACTCATCGATAACATGCGCAAGCAGGCGGCGCGCTTCGGTGCCGAGTACAAGACCGGACATGTAGTCAGCGTCGATTTGAGCCGGAAGTCTGAGGGATTGGGCACGAAGCCCGTCGAAGTGAATCTGGGTCGCGAGACCTTACTGACCCGCGCTCTGATCATCGCCAGTGGCGCTTCCGCACGCTGGCTCGATCTTCCCAACGAGAAAGCCCTGATCGGCCATGGTGTCTCCTCGTGTGCCACCTGCGACGGCTTTTTCTTTTCCGGCAAGGAGATTGCGGTCATCGGCGGCGGCGACTCCGCCATGGAAGAGGCGCTCTTCCTCACCCGGTTTGCTTCCAAGGTCACCCTCATTCACCGCCGCAGCGAATTCCGGGCTTCGAAGATCATGCTCGATCGCGCCCGCGAGCACGGCAAGATCGAATTCCTGACTGACACGGTGGTGGACGATGTGTACGACGCAAGCAAGAAAGAAGTCACAGGACTTCGATTGCGCAACTTAAAGACAGGCGAACAATGGGATTTCTCCACCAGCGCCATGTTCCTCGGCATCGGACACACTCCCAATGCAGGTTTCGTCGGCGATCAGCTTAGCCGGGATGGCGATGGCTACCTGCTGGTCTCCGATGGACACGTTTGCACCAAGGTTCCTGGCGTCTTCGTGTCGGGCGACGTGGCGGACCGTCGTTATCGCCAGGCAGTCACCGCTGCAGGAACGGGTTGCATGGCCGCTCTCGAGGTGGAGAAGTACCTGGAAGAAATCGGGAAATGACATCGTCCACCGGTTGCGACTCTGACCAATTCAATCGAGCGGAACAGGCGTCGCAATTCATCTTGGCACGCACCAACTTGCGCCCGCGCATTGCTGTCGTGCTCGGTTCGGGACTTGGTGGATTCGCCGACGAACTGGAAGCCGCAGTCCGCATTCCATACGCGGAAATTCCGTCGTTTCCACGCAGCACCGCGGTTGGTCACGCCGGGACGCTGGTCATCGGAACTGTTTCCGGCGTTACGGTCGCCGCCATGCAGGGACGGGTGCATCTCTACGAGGGTTACTCGCCGCAGCAAGTGACATTTCCCATGCGCGTATTTGCCCGGATGGGAGTGAGGGCCGTCGTGCTAACCAATGCTGCAGGTGGAATCAATCCCAGCTACGGACGGGGAGCTTTGGTCGTCATTCGCGACCATATCAACTTGCAGGGAAAGAATCCACTGGTGGGCGCCAACCAAGATCGCTTCGGCCCGCGTTTTCCCGACATGACGGACGCCTACAATGCCGAGTTTCGCAAGTATGCACTGGATGAATCCGGGCTATTGGGAGGTGACATCCACGAAGGCATCTACGCCGCCATGCTGGGGCCGAACTATGAGACGCCGGCGGAGATTCGCTACCTGCGAACCATTGGCGCTGACCTTGTGGGTATGTCTACGGTGCCGGAGGTAATTGTCGCCCGCCACATGGGGCTCGAGGTCATGGCCATCTCGTGTGTAACCAACATGGCTGCCGGAATGAGCGGTGAAAAGATCAACCACGAAGAAGTGATGGAAACCGGCGAACGCGTCCGCGGCAAGTTTCTCGCGCTGCTGCGGGCGGTGTTGCCCAAGATCAACAGCTATCTCGATCGCCCCGCGCAGTAGGCATTTCGCGGCGGTAGGCGGCCGCACTTGTCCGTGCGATAAACTGGAGCCGCATGTCGGGGAAGTCCTATCTCATTGGCATCGCCGGGCCCTCGGGGGCCGGGAAGAGCTATCTTGCCCGGTACCTGGCTGAACGTCTGCAGGCGCCGGTGCTGTCGCTCGACCACTATTATCGCGATCTCTCGCACCTGCAACTGGATGAGCGCGCTCGTACCAATTTCGACGATCCCGCAGCCCTCGAACACGATTTGCTGATTTCCCAGGTAGCGCAGCTGAGTGAGGGACATTCAGTCGAGATTCCAACTTACGATTTTTCCGTTCACGCCCGCACTGGCGAGACGCAGCTGTTCGTGCCGGCACCTTTTGTAATCGTCGAGGGTTTGTTCACGCTGCATTGGCCGGAACTACGATGCCTTCTGGATACGCGCGTGTTCGTTGACATGACCGACGACGTTTGTCTGCAACGCCGCCGGGATCGCGATGTGCGCGAGCGCGGACGTACTCCGGACTCCGTCGTCGAGCAGTTTCAGGCCACGGTCGCTCCCATGGCAGATCTCTACGTGCGGCCTACGCAGGCGCACGCTCATGTCCTGGTGTCCGGCGCCACTCCTGTCGGGGAGGAAGTCGAGCGCGTGCTGCAGCACGTCCGGCAGACGACGCCAAAGCCAGGCCTACACGCTACCGCGGACGAAATCGTCCGCTCGCACTCACCTTCTGTGCCATCCCGATGAGGAGTGTCATGAACCTCCGCCGCACTATTGCCCTGATCATCATCGGCCTCTGCGTGATTTCTGCTACTGCACAGGTTGCCACGCAGAAACCTCAGAAAGAGATACCGCTCTCCACCAGTAAGACTCTGCGGGAGCCGGTTCCGGGCGAACCGCAGCGCACCAACAGCCTTCCGGTGACCACGGCGCTGAGCCCCGACGGAAAGTATCTGGCTCTGCTCAACAACGGCTTCGGTTCGGCTGAGTCAAACTATCGGCAATCCATCTCGTTGCTCGATCTCGCGACCAACCAACTGAGTGACTTTCCCGACACGCGACTGGGCCCGAACGCGCAACAGACTTATTTCCTCGGGCTTGCCTGGAGCGCAGATGGCCGCGAACTCTATGCCTCGATGGCCTCGCTCACCGACCCGGAAGGCAAGAAGCCCAATAACATCGGCAATGGCATCGCGGTATATCGCTTCACCAACGGCGCGTTAACGCCCGATCGATTTATCAAGCTGCCGCTTGCGCCGCTCGCCAGGGACAAGAAGAACACCTACGGCGCGAAGTTTGTTTCCGCTGGATTCGTGTCGCCCTATCCCGCCGGTATCGCCGTCGTGAAGCATGAGGGCGGCGACGCGTTGCTGGTGGCCGAAAACCTGGCCGATGACGCGGTGCTGATCGATGTGCGCGATGGCAAGGTCCTGCAGCGCTTCGACCTCGGACGCGGCAAGGTTACGCCCGCCACGTTCCCCTACGAAGTTGTACTGAACCGCGATGGCACCCGTGGTTGGTGCTCGCTATGGAATGGTTCCGGTGTGGCGGAACTCGATCTTCGGTCTGGAAAAGTGGTGCGGCAAATTTCTTTGCTGCCGCCTAAAGAAGAAACTGACGCGTCGTCGCATCCCACCGCTCTATTGCTCAGCCCCGACGAGCGGCAACTTTACGTAGCGCTTGCCAATCGAGACCGCGTCGCGGTGATCGCGACGGCGGATGGCAAAGTCGCTCGTTATCTCGACACTCGCCTGCCCGGGCAAACCTACGGCGGGAACTACCCGATCGCCTTGGCACAGTCAGCCGACGGGAAGCAGCTCTACGTAGCCGACTCGACTTCGGACGCAGTGGGGGTATTCGATCTGCGTGAAACTCGCGGCGGCCCCGCCAACGCCAATCAGGATCGCGCTGTTTACTTCATTTCCACCGAGTGGTATCCCACGGCACTGTCGATCAAGGGCGATGAATTGTTGGTGGCGACAGGGAAGGGAAGCGGGACCGGTCCCAACTCCGGCACCGAAACGGTGGCCCTTCGCGGCAACAAACCTCAGCACCCCTACATCGCCTCGCTGATCCGCGGCTCCGTGGCGCGCGTCAACCTGCACGATGCGGAGCGCGATCGCGAGGCCTTGACCGCAGAAGTGGTGCAGAGCAACCGCATGCACGGCCGCACGGATCAAATCAGCTTCCAGCGCGGAGGCAATCCCATCCATCACGTGATTTACATCATCAAGGAGAACCGCACCTACGATCAGGTCTTCGGCGACATCAAGGAGGCTAATGGCGATGCGTCGCTGGTAATGTATGGCGACGATATCACCCCCAACCTGCACAAACTTGCCCGGCAATTTGGAGTGCTCGACAACTTCTACGATAGCGGAGAAGTTTCCGGCGATGGGCATCCGTGGTCGATGGCGGCTATTACGACCGACTACAACGAAAAGGCGTGGCCCATCGCATATCGCGGAAGAGAACGCGAGTATGACTCCGAGGGCACAGTGGGCAACATTGTTCCGCTCAACGAAAACATTCCAGATGTTAACGAGCCATCGACCGGTTACCTGTTCGACAATCTCGCGCGGCATAGATCTACCTATCGCCACTACGGCGAGTACATCGAAACCCATTGGTGCGAGGATCTGGAGCAGAACTACACTCCGGCGGCAACCGGTGCGCCCAGTGGCAACACGCCGAAGTGCGAGCGTCGCGACATCAAGCCCGGCGAAGACTTGCCCGCTCAGTTGGGATCCGGCAAGAGCCCTTACCAATACGTGATTCCGTTGATGGCCTACAACGTTCCGGTCAAGGCGGATCTGCGCCATCATTTCGATCCGGCCTATCCCGACTTCAAAGTAGAGTTCCCGGACCAATTCCGCGTGGATATATTCCTGCGTGAGTTTACTGAGTTCGTCGCCGCTCGCAAGAGCGGCAAGGGAGAACAGTTGCCCAACTTCGCGCTGGTGCGTCTGCCCAACGACCATACCGCCGGAACCAAGGTCGGCTCGCCGACTCCGAATGCGTGCGTCGCCGACAACGACTTGGCAGTAGGGCGCGTGGTGGAAGCCATCTCCAACAGTCCCTACTGGGACGACACTGCGATCTTCGTGCTCGAAGACGATGCGCAAGATGGCGCTGATCACGTTGACTCCCATCGCAGCATCGGCCTGGTCATCAGCAAGTATTCGCCGCTCTCGCCCCAGCCCTTCGTCGATCGCAACTTCTACACCACGGTAAACACGATTCACACCATGGAGACGCTGCTCGGCCTCCCACCCATGAACAACAATGATGCCCACGCCGCCGTCATCGCCCCGCTGTTTTCCGGGACGGGTGACCAACCGGCATTCAAAGCCGACTATCGAAATCGTGACAACGGCATGATCTATCAGGCCAACTCGAAGTCTGCTCCCGGCGCGAAGGAGTCGGCAGCGCTCGATTTCTCGGTTGCCGATGCGGCCGATACCGAAAAGCTTAACGCGATTTTGTGGCGTGCGGCCAAGGGTGATGCCGCCATGCCCGAACCGCGCCATACCGTGTTTCCCATTCCACCGGGAGAAAAGTAGCAGCGCGAATGGTTCGTTCGGCGGCACCCTATTAACGAGCGAGGTTCGCAATTTAGCTTGTTGAACTCGGCTTCGTCCGATGTCGTTGATTCCGCACGATTCATCGCTCCTTGTGCACGGAAGTGCCGTCTTCTGTGACCATCTCGGGTGATGGCGCAAGCTGGTTCTGCATTAGAATATAGATCTGAGATTACGTCGGGGTAACGCGCCATAAGCAGCGAAGAAAAACCTAACGGTTCCGGCAAGCGCCCGGAACATCCTGGAGATGGTGGCGCCACCGGAAAATCGGGTGGACATCATTTCGACAGGTCTTCGGACAAGGGCGAAAGAAAGCCAGAGACTCCTCTGTTTTCGACCCCTGCCCCGGGATTCCTGGCCCAGGTGCGGACCGCCGAGATGCTGCGGGAAGCCATTCTGCGGCATGTTCGCTATACTCTCGTCCGGCCGACTTCCGACCTCAAAGCAGCCGACTATCTCAAGCCGGTATCGCTCGCCATTCGCGACCGCATCGTCGATCGCATGCTCGAGACCGAGTCCCGCTTCCGCCACAAGGACGCCAAGCGCCTCTATTACCTCTCCATGGAATTTCTCATGGGCCGTCTCCTGGGCGACAACCTGTCGAACCTTCGCATCGAGGAGTTGTGTCGCGAAGTTCTGGCGGGGTTTGGCATCGACCTCGACGATGTTCTCGAGAGCGAATCCGATGCCGGCCTTGGCAATGGTGGTCTGGGCCGTCTGGCAGCGTGCTTCCTGGAATCGCTGGCCACGCTGGGCATGCCCGGCTACGGCTACGGCATCGACTACGAGTACGGTCTGTTCAAACAGGAGATCTTCAACGGATTCCAGCGCGAGAAGCCCGACCGCTGGAAAGCCAGCGGCACGCCGTTCCAGATCGAGCATCTCGAAGAAGCCATCAGCATTCCCATGTATGGCCGTATGGACTCGCAGCGTGACGATGACGGCAACCTGAAGCAGACTTGGATCAACTACAAGATTGTGCTGGGAGTTCCAACTGACATCCCGATCGTTGGTTATCTCGGCCAAACCGTGAACTGGTTGCGCCTGTTTGCCGCGCGCGCCTCGGAAGACTTCGACATCGACATCTTCAATCGCGGAGATTACCTTCGCGCCGTCGAACAAAAGATTGGCAGCGAGAATATTTCTCGCGTGCTGTATCCGTCCGATACCGCGATGGCCGGCAAGGAACTGCGCCTGGTGCAGGAGTACTTCCTGGTTGCCTGTGCGATTGGCGACATTATGCGCCGTTTCCGCCAGCAGCATGACGATGTCGAACTTTTGCCCGTCAAGGCCGCCATCCAGATGAACGACACGCATCCCAGTCTCGCGGTAGCCGAGTTGATGCGCGTCCTTCTCGACCAGTACGGCTTGCCTTTCGAGAAAGCTTGGGACATCACTCGCCGGACCCTGGCTTACACGAACCACACGCTCCTTCCCGAGGCCTTGGAGAAGTGGTCGGTGCCATTAATGGAAAAAGTCCTCCCCCGGCACGTCCAGATCATCTTCAGCATCAACTACCGCTTCCTGAAAGAAATTCAGCTCGGGGCGGTCATCGACGGCGAGAAGCTGCGCAAGATGTCGATCATCGAGGAAGGCTACGAGAAGCACGTGCGCATGGCGCACCTCTGCATCGTCGGCAGCCATTCGGTGAATGGCGTTTCAGCCCTGCACAGCGACCTTTTGGTGAAGTCCCTGGTCCCCGAGTTCGCCGAAATCTGGCCGGAGAAATTTAATAACAAGACTAACGGTGTGGCCCCGCGGCGCTGGTTGATGAAGGCCAATCCTGGGCTTACCGATCTCATCAGCCGCACTCTCGACGAGCAGAAGTGGATCACCGACTTAAGCCGTCTGCGCGATCTCGAGCCATTTGCCGACGACCCGGAATTCCGCGAGGCCTTCAAAGAGGTCAAGCGCCAGAACAAGCTGAAGCTAGCCGGTGCTATCCAGACCCAGGTCGGGGTCGTGGTTAATCCCGATTCCATTTTCGACGTACAGATCAAGCGAATTCACGAATACAAGCGCCAACTGCTGGCCGTCATGAACGTGATTCATGATTACCTGCGCATTGTCGATCACGGGGAAACACCGGCCGCATCCCGGACCTATGTATTTGCCGGCAAGGCGGCGCCCGGCTACTGGGCCGCCAAGCAGATCATCAAGCTCATCCACAACGTCGCGGATGTGGTGAACAATGACGAGCGCGTAAAAGACGCCATCAAGGTAACGTTCTTGCCGGACTACCGCGTGTCACTGGCGACGCTGATCATTCCCGGAGCCGATCTCAGCGAACAGATCTCCACCGCGGGAATGGAAGCCTCAGGCACAGGCAACATGAAGCTGTCGATGAATGGTGCTCTTACGATTGGCACCTGGGACGGCGCCAACATCGAGATTGCCGAAGAGGTTGGCCTCGACAACATCTTCATCTTCGGCTTGCGCGCCGAAGAGATTCTCGAAATGCAGCAGAAGGGCACCTATAATCCGCGCGAGCGTTACGACAACGACGCCGACGTGCGGGAGGTCATGGACGCTCTAGCCTCGGACCGTTTCTGTCCCAACGAGCACGGCCTCTTCCGCTGGATTTTCGACGAACTCGTCCATCGCGGTGATCGCTACTATCATATTGCCGATTTTCCCAGCTACGTGGAAACCCAGAAGCGGATCGCCCGGGAGTATGGCCAGGGTGATATCTGGTATCGCAAATCAATTCTCAATGTGGCTCGCATCGGAAAGTTCTCCAGCGATCGCACCATCTTGGAATACGCCCGCGACATCTGGCACATCGGACCCCATGAAAAAGCGGCGCCCGTCGCCAAGGCCGGAGCCAAAGTACACACTCCCTCCCCACCAGTGCCTTCGGCCGTGAACGGAGAAGCTATCCCCGTGGTCGAGCTCACGCCGGAAGCCGAGGCTAATTCCGTCACCGAGTGACGTTGGTCCAATTTCTAAGCGATGTCTTCTGCAGCAAATGATGTGCCTGCGGTAGCGGAGTCGCTGTCCGTCATGACACCCTCGACTGGATAGCCGAGGTCTTTCCATGCGTGATATCCGCCTAGCAGGGGACGCACGTTGCGTATGCCGAGGCGGCGAAGTTTCAGCGCCACACGGGCGCTGGTGGCTTCGTTGGGTCAAGTACAGAACAGCACGATTTCGCCGTCGCGCGTGATTTCGCTGTGCCGGCTCGCCAGATCTTCGGGCGAGATCCGCAGTGCTCCAGGCAGGGTTTGCGGGTCTGGCAGCAAGTCGAGCGGATGCCGCAAATCAATGATGGTTACGGCTTCGCCCGCGTCCAACTTGCTCTTGAGATCGTCGGGAGTGATACGTACTCCGGCCACCGCTTTCAGGAAGCGACGGCGCTCATAGAATTTGTACGCAACATACCCGCCGATTCCGCCGAGCACCAGCACCAGCGTCCATGAACCAAACTGCGCGATGTCCTGTGCAACGCGATCGAGTTGCCGGCTGAACATTAGTCCCAGTCCGGCAAATGCGCTTGACCACAGCAATGCTCCCAGCCAGTCGAACAAAAGGAATTGTGCTAATCCGATGCCCGCTGTCGCCGACAGCGCCGGAGCGGCGGTATTGAGTCCGGGAACGAACTTGCAGATCAAAAGCGTTTGCAGCCCGAACCGGGTGAACGTCGATTCCGTGCGCCTGACGCACGAGTCGGGCTCCAGTGCGATCCTGCACAAGAAGTTGAGGACGACGGGTCCCTTGCGTTTGCCGAAGAAGTACCAGAATGTGTCGCTGACCAGCGAACCCGTAGCTGCAACGATTACTACCAGGGCAAAACTCAACTGGTGTTGCCCGGCCAGCGCGCCTGCCGCCAGGAGCAGTGGCGTTGCTGGAATCGGCAATCCCGCCTGTTCGAACAGTACCCAGAAAAACAGCAGGAGATAGCCGTGTTGCACTACGAATTGCAGGGTCTCATCCATGGAGTCGCTACCGGAAAGCTTGAAATAATCTGATGCCGGAGGACGACGAAAGATTCCGCCGGGATGCAAGCCGATCTAGTGTGCGGCAACTGCCGCTTCATAATCCGCCGCCACCTCGGCAGGCTTCCACTGATTGCCCGGGTACGCTTTCGCAACCTTGCCGTCCCCGCCAATGAGGACCGTTTGCAGTCTGTGCACAATCTGGCCTTCCTTCAGGTTGTAGGAGAGCCCAAAGAAGTCCGCGACTTTGCGCACTTGCTCAGGAGAGCCCGAAGCGAACTGCCAGTGCTGAAAATCCGGATCGAGATCTCCGGCATACCGTTTGCCGTAGCTTTGCAACACGCTGGGCTGGTCGAATTCCGCATCGATGCTGATGCTCAGCAACTGCGTCTTCTCGAACGCCGCAGGGCTCTTATGCAATTGCCTCAGTACTGCGGCGAAATTGTTGCTCATGAGCGGGCAAAAATTCGGTAAAGGGCAGCGCGTGTAGATGAAGGTGAGCAGCAGCGGTTTTCCGCGGAACTGGTCGAGGTGGATCGGCTTGCCCGCTTGATTCACCAGCGTGAAGTCCGGAACGTCGTCGCCGGGTTCAGGGATGCGCAGGTTCGATGTGCCATCGCTCCCGGTGTCGCTGGCTTTGGTGAAGGAGACGTCCTGCAACTCAGCGTGGTCGGTCATCACCAGCGTGGCGTGAATGTGATCGCCGGGACCGATCTTGCCGAAGATCCAATCCTGGTTGGCTGCTACTTGGAAGGGCATCGTCATTCCCGGCATCAGTCCTGGAATGTCCTCGTGCGCAACGGTGACCTCGCGGCTGCCCGAATCCACCGCAACCACCCGCCCTTGCAGTTCGTAGCGTTTGCCTGCAGCTCTCTTGGTGCAACCGAGGCTAGTCGACAGCAGGCCAATACACAGCCACGTCGCCAGCCGCCGCCAGATATGATTAGAGAAAGACCGGTCCGCAAGTGAATACATGTCCCTATGATTCTATGTGAGTAGCGCCCAGCGATGATCGGCGCAAGCGGAGGCGAATTGAGAAAGCTCGGAATTGCAGTCGGTGTCTTGGGCGTGCTGTGGCTGGTCTATTTCTGGATCGCCGTCGCGTTCTACCCTCACTACCCTCACGTTGCAGCGGGGATGCCAACTACTCTAAAGACGGTCCAGACGTTAACTCTTGGAAGTGCGGCGGCCTGCGCATTTTCTGGAGCAACCGTTTCAAAAAGATGGTGGGCTGGCGTGGCTGTCTCCCTGGTGACGTTCACCATAATCATGGTGCGAGTCCACTGATTAATTTCCGCGACTAGAACAGTCCGCCCGACCCGCTGAACTCCGAGCACACCGCGTCGGCTGCGCGTCGGCCCGCGAGCATGGCTCCATTCAACGAGGCCGTTCCGCAGTGGTCGCCGCAGAAGTACAATCCAGAATCCGCGCGCACCGGAGACATGGCTACACCGCCGTAGCCCAGTGACTGATCGGGCAATGCATGTTCAATGTGGTACGTGCGCAGATATTCCCAGCCATTGACCTGCTCTCCAAACCAGCGGTTCAACTGCTCGCGCACGTCGCGGATCAGATGGTCTTCGCTGAGCGGCGCATGCAGCACCGTTACCGATACCAGGTGATAACCCGGCGGCGCATATCCTGGAGCGATCATGCTGGGCACGCACAGGTTGTTGATTGGTCCTTCGCCGTCGCCATTGAGCACCAGATAGCGGTCGCCGATAGGTGGTTCCGCGGCTGCGAAGTACAGGCAGCGCACGCCGCGCATCGCGGTGCGAATGCCTGCTTGCGGCAGCAGTCGCGCGGCATGGACCGGGTCGCATGCCACCACCACCGCCCCCGAGAACAACTCTTCACCATCCTGTAAGCGCACTCCGCCCGTCCAGACATGTTCGACGGGAGCGTGAAATCGAATGCATTCCGGCAAGAGGTGAGACTCAAGTTGCCGCGGGATTGCCTGCATGCCAAAGTTTGGAATCGCCGCCATACCCTGCGAGAACATGCGATAGACAAAACGAAACATGCGGCTGGAAGTTGTTAGTTCCGGATCGAGAAAGATTCCGCCAAGAAATGGGCGAAAAAAACGCTCGATGATCTTTCCCGAGAATCCATACTCGCGCAGGGCCGTGATAGTCGGAACTTCCGGCGCGCTGAGCACCTGGTCGATCTCCGCGTTCAGGACCTCGCCGCGCAATTTTGCGATCAGCAGTTTGTCATTGAACGTACCGAGCGGGGCAAAGGCCGAGGGCAGAATCTTGCGCGGCCGCCGGATCGGATCAGAGATCGTATGGAAGCGCCCATCGTGCCGCACGATCGCCCCGGGTTCGAATTCGCAAAGTTGGAGCGCCTCGAAGTTCAGACAACGTCGGGCTTCCGGATACGACGTCAGCAGGACCTGGAAGCCACGATCCAACAGGAAGCCATCGACTTTGTCGGTTCGTACCCGTCCGCCAACATCATTCGACGCTTCTACCACTTGAACGGAGAGGCCTCGACGTTGCAGTTCCACTGCCGCCACCAGGCCGGACACGCCTGCTCCCACCACGATGACATCGCTGTTCATAGCAACCCAAGTTTACGCGAAGGGGAGCTCATGAGTTCTTACTGGTTCCTGTAGTCTTCCGGCGCAATCAAGAAATTGCGGTGGCCGACTCCCCCAAGCCAGCCACCGCGAGCGGACCGCACGAACTTTGCGCCCACAGTGCGGTCCGCACAGTCGAGAGACCAGTGTTCATCTCACCACTGCAGCCTTGACTATAGCGAAAAAGTATTTGAGTATTAAGAGAAATCTGGCTAAACGCACAGCAGATGTGCAACATGAGAAAAATGCTGCATGACTTTGTGCAGGTGAAGAAAAAGCGAGGTAAACCATGGTCAGCAAAACGATTGAAGATAACCTGCGTCCTTATCAAATCGGTCCCAAATTGCGCGCCCTGCGTTTGAAAAAGAGCATGGGATTGGTGGAACTGGGCAAGCATACTGGGCTTTCTCCTGCGCTTCTTTCCAAACTGGAGCGCGACAAGCTGTACCCAACGCTCCCAACCCTGCTGCGCATTTCCATGGTTTTCAGTGTCGGGTTGGACTACTTCTTCACCGACGAACGCAAGCGCCATGTCGTCTCGGTGGTTCGTAAAGACGAGCGCATCAAGCTTCCTGAGCGTCCGGGAGCGAATGACGTCGCCTACTACTTCGAGAGCCTCGACTTCAAGAGCAACGAACGCCGCACCAGTTCGTACCTCGCCGAGTTTGAGCCCGTGGAACTGGAGAAACTGAAGCCGCACCAGCATCCTGGCTCCGAATTCCTCCATGTGATGAAGGGCAAGCTCGGTCTCAAGATCGGGCTCGATGATTATGAACTCGACGCCGGCGACTCCGTTTACTTCGATGCCAGCGTCCCTCACACTTATCGCCGCATAGGTAAACCAGCCTGCCAGGCGATGATTGTTACCAGTGGGTAACTGCTGCAACGGGAGCGGTGTAACATACGGAGAACCAGCGCGTGCCGGGTCTTGCAAATTGAGCTTCCCGGAGTTTGGAACTGGTATTCAAGCAGGAGGCTCGGTATGGACCGGCGCTCGATTGGCGCGCACGAATTGCAGGCAATTGATGGCGAGCGTGGCGCCGCAGTCGTTCGCGCCGTGCGTCAAACGTCACCTACCCTTGCGGACGCTTTAACCGAGTTCGCCTTCGGACAGATTTTCTGCAAGGCCGAGTTGGGCCGACGTGAAAGGGAATTGGCAACGGTTGCCATTCTCGGTGCGATCGGCGGCGCCGAAACACAGCTTCGCGTTCATCTTGGAGCCGCCCTGCGCAGCGGCGTCGATCCCGATGAGTTGATCGCGCTTTGCGAGCATCTCGCCCCCTATGCTGGCATCCCTCGCGCTTTGAACGTGCTTCGCGAAGTGCGGGCCCTGATCGAGGAACTCGACATTGTCCGTCCCCGGGCCGCCCGGCGACTGGATATCGGCGATCACGAAACCGTGTATTCCGAAACCGGACAAGGCGATCCCTACATACTGATTCACTCGTTGGGAGCCGACTGGCGGGTCTGGCGCGACGTAATTCCGCAGATGGTCGAAGAGTATCGCGTCTTAGCCTACGATTTGCGCGGGCATGGGTATGCTTCCAATGCTCCCAAGGTCGAAGCCATGCAGACGTACGTGGATGACCTGGCGCGCCTGCTGGACGAACTGAACCTTCGCAAAGTCCGCATTGCAGGACTATCCCTTGGAGGCGCCATCGCGGAAATGTTCGCGCTGCACCATCCTGAACGCGTTACCTCCCTGGCACTGCTCTCGACCATGGAACGTGGCGCGCGCGAAACCTATGTCGCGAATGCCGAGGCCGCAGAACGCGAAGGCATGGCAGCGCAAGTTGCGCCGACGCTTTTGCGTTGGCTGACGCCTGAAATCGTTGCCGAGAGTCCATGGTACGTCCGCTATCTGCGCGAGCGAGTTATCCGTGCGCAGGTCCCCAACTGGGCGGCCGCATGGCGGACTCTAGCCAGCTTCGATCTGTCGGATCGATTGGGCGAGTTGCGCGTTCCCACCCACGTGATTGCCGCCGAGGCCGATGCTTCGGCTACGAGTCCGCAGGCCATGAAGGCGATGGCGGAGCGCATTCCACAAGCGAAATTCTCCGTCATCGCAGGCGCTCCGCATCTCTCTCCGCTGGTCAGGCCGCACGAAGTTGCTACACTGCTGGTGCACAGCTAAAAGGAATTGCACGGTCCGGAGACAGGCTTAAGGAGACTCTGAACAAGTACTTCGATTTCCACCGATCTGCGGTTTAGATTTAGAGGAAATTTGGCGGAGGGCTGGTAGAGCGATGCAACA
>Ga0097691_1000097_pt1 | contig 81011 bp, 80 predicted proteins | sample NGESurdeep072012_8_FD_72858 | JGI IMG/M metagenome (GOLD analysis project Ga0097691, IMG submission 72858) | Arctic peat soil microbial communities from Barrow, Alaska - NGEE Surface sample 210-1 deep-072012 | ecosystem: Environmental > Terrestrial > Soil > Wetlands > Peat ...
TTATCTGAACAACAGCCCGAACCACGACTGGAACGAGCCCGATAGCTTTTCAAGCGGCCAGCTTATCGGCTCCTTCAGCGGCCGCGTGGGCCAGATCGTGATCGACCTCATCGGAAGCACGGCTGTAGTCACGTATTCGTATGATTGGATGTCGACGCAGAATTTTTCCCTTGGAGGAAAGATGGTTAACCTTGGCCGCCTTTCCCCAGGCGGAGGAACTATCTCGAACTACGTCAGCACAGTACGTGTTCGGACTGACCGGACAGACTTCCCGACTGCGCTAACCAGCGCCGGCACCTCCTTCGTGATCGGGCCAGGGAGCAAGGACTGAAGAGTGATTCCGCGATTTTCGAGTAATCTACGAGCCACGACATGACTCCGTCGGCCGCACCATAGCCGGGCAGATCTGCGACGCGCTACAGGCGGCGCACGCGAAAGCACCCGGCGGAGACGGACCGACTGCAACCCGTTCCCCGCCGGAGATTGCCCATGCGTTTACGAATAGCTGGCGGATAAGAGTCAAGACTCTCCAGGCTTTCCAGATTGGTCCTCTGACCGGCAGGCGAGAGGCCGTCCGCGTGTGCCACCCTTAGAATGTCATCGACTTCATCGGCCGGAACTCTTTCGATACTGTCGGGCCGATTCCAACGGATTTCCAGACACGCTGACGTGTAACTCAGTACAAAGCCGACTTTCTCGAAGCCCCGTGTACATACGTCACCGCGCTTCCAGGGATTCTCGTGCGGATCAAGTGACTTTTGCGTCATTGTTGTTTCCCGCTTTCCATCGTGCAGAACCTCGATTTCATCGTTAATACAACGTCAGAGGCGTTTGTGGTGAAGGGCTTGAAGTAAGAGCCCGCAAGGCGACATTTGTGTTAGGCGTGGGCGTATGCCCGCGCTCGCTGGTGCAAAATGAATCGAGAGCCGCACAGCGGCGGCACCCTCACTTGGGCAAGAGCTTTTCCAACGAAGCGTACAAAACCGAAGAAAGGGCTCCTGGGGCGTGACAGCCCAGCATGAACCCGAAGGCGGGGTGCTGGGTCGAACGGCAAAATAATTCGAGTCCCTCAGCGACTACACGATTTTCACGCATGTGGGGCGGCACTGTGACCTCTATCACAGCCAACTGTTCAGCTTTTCGGCACCATCGTAACAGTTGCTCATGAATTCCTTTTCCATCCTGAACAGCCGCAAGCGCGCCATCATCGCGCTGGTGCATACTGTCATCTTCCTCTGTGTGGCCGCGCTGCAGACCGCGCTGTCGCATGCCAAGGCGTTTTCGCTGCACGGCGATAAGGTTGTAGGCGGGATTGTCCTGCTGTCGATCTACACCATCGTGACGACCGTGTTGCTGCTATTGCTGCGCGCGGCCAGCCATGCCAGTGAGCGTCTGTACTTCGCACTTTGCGCGACCAGCGCGGCTTTAGGACTGCTGCGGATTCTGCTAGGAGATCCCGTGCTGCACGCGGGGGTGTTTCGCGTTTTGCTGCTTTCAGGCGCGGTGGTGGTGGGCATGTTGATCCTGCGCAGCCATTCAAAGGCGCGCGTGGCCGAAGAAATCAAGCGGCAGTAGAGGGTATTGTCAGCCGACTGGCGGCTTTCTGGCCTCCAGCATCTCCGCAATTTCCGCGTGACCCTTCTCCCGTGCTATGTCGGCCGCGGTCAGGCCTGCGTCGGAACGGACGCGGGGATCAGCTCCGGCGCTTAGCAGGACCTTCGCCAGTTCAACGTTATTGTTTGCCGCGGCTTCATGCAGGGCGGCGTAACCGGCCTGCTGCTGGGCGTCTGGACTGGCACCGGCCTGCAGCACTAGTTTCACGACCTCAAGGTTGCGCGACGCCGCTGCCGCGTTGATCGCAGCCACTTTCATGGGATTGTGCGATACGGCGTTCACATCCGGTGCATACTGCAGTAACGCTGCGACAGAGGCAGGTTGTCCGAAGAACGCGGCAAGTTGCAAGGCAGTGAATCCGTCGCTGCTGTAGGTTTTGGCGAGGCCAGGGTCATTCGCCAGCAGTGCATGCAGGCGAGGGACGTCCCCCAAGGTCGCGGCTTCGAAAACATCGAGCTCGCCAGCAGCACTTCTGAGCACCTCCACGATCTCCGGCCTGAATCCGTAGCGGGCCTGCATTAACGCGGATATGCCAGCCTCATTGCGGGCATGTGCCAGCGCGGGATTGGCAGCGATGAGTCGCGCCACCTTATCTTTGTCATTTTCGCGGATGGCGTCGAACAATTCCTGGGCCATGCTCCCCTCCTAGTACGCCGCGGCGCCGGCTTCGGCGACCGCGTGGTCTTGATCGCCGGAGCCGCCACTGACGCCTATGGCACCGACGACCTTGCCATCGCGCTTTAGGGGAATGCCTCCGGCGAAGATCATGATCCTGCCGTCGTTCGACGCGTGAATACCGAAGAATTGTCCGCCGGATTGCGAGTGCGTGGCCAGGTCTTTGGTCGCAATGTCGAAGGCGCGCGACGTGTAGGCCTTCTTCTGCGAAATATCAATGCTGCCGATCCAGGCACCGTCCATGCGCACGTGGGCCACGAGGTTGCCGCCCTCGTCGGCCACCGCAATGTTCATGGGCTGCCCGATTTCCTTCGCCTTCTTCTCAGCGGCCGCAATCACGCGGCGCGCGTCTTCCAGTTTCACTGCCGACATTCTTCCTCCAACCCGATAGGTTAAGCCACGGATTGCACGCGTGGCGGTATCCGACATTAACGGGTTGCAGCGGCCTTTGGCAAGCTGCTGACGTTGGCGTTGCCTGGTCTGACTAGGCAATGGCGCTGGATTTCCGGCGCAGAACACGCTACGGTAGAGCTATCGAGGCGCGGTACCCAAGTGGTAAGGGAGAGGTCTGCAAAACCTTTATGCGTGGGTTCGATTCCCACCCGCGCCTCCAGTTTTTCCTGCTGAGATTTGTGCAAGAGAGGCCTCTCGCCGCGCTCGGGATTTCGCCAGCCGACTGCGGGCCCGCTACCGCCTGTTTCTCTGGCGAGCCACACAGTGCGTCAAATCCGTAACCTCCGACCGACCCTGTGACGATCTTGCATCCAAATTACGCTACCTGTGACAGCTCTTAGCTTCTCAACTGCGCGATCCGATGCAACAGTTGCAGCGTGTCGTCGCGCTTGAGATCAGGTTTTCGCTCATGAAGAAAGGCTTCCAGGCAAGGAGCCAGTGCAACCACTCGCTGATAGGACCGCTGCGGGAAATACAGGCTCTTCAACTCGCTGAGTATCTCACTCGCGGTTTCCTTCGTAATGACGCCTTCAGACTCGGCCAAATCCAGAGCCTCACGAATGTTAACCAAAGGCACGGACAGGTTGCGATAAGTCTCGGAGTCGTAGATCAGGGCGACTTCATCATCGCCATCAATCGTGCCGTCGCGGTACATGTGGAAGATCTCACCGACGCCGATCATGCCGTTTGGCTCGACTTCGACGGCGCGCAGCGCTCCCATGCTGGCGGCCCCAAGCACCGTGACGCCTCGCTTCAACAAAGGAAGAATCTCGCGGGGAGAAACCGCCAGGCTCTGGAAGAACTCTCCGTCCACAATGCCGACGATTTTTGTTTCAACGGAAAGCTTCTCTAAATCGCCGCGCTTGATGGGCGGAAGATAGTCTGCGTTGAGAATCGTGCGTGCGTTGGCGGCAGGAAGAGACGGTCCCAGATAGACGGCGATCTCATGCATATTTGCGCCAGAACTCCGTGGCCCGCATGCCGATGCGTCCATGGTCCGAGGCCCAGTACTCAATTCCCGGCACGATGACACGCACCACGGAATAGGTAGCGTCGGGCGGACCCAGATCGACCACAATAACCTGCTTCATACCACAGGCGGCTAGGCGAGCAAGGATGTGGTCCAGGTCGGACTGGATGTCGTCGTTTACCACCGACGGCAGGTCGGACAGTTTGCGTCGCGCGACGGATGGTGCGAGGTACCAACTGTGCCGGTGGACATAGGGAACGCGGCGGGTGTGCATGGAGAGTGCTCCATCCGAAGGAGCATTCGCCGACACTAAGTCTTCGCGCACTCCCTGGATATCGACGCAGCGCGATTGCGCCAGTTCGGTCAACGCCCGACGCAGGGCGACGCGCGCATCGGGATGGCATCCTAATCCGCTATGCGCCATGGGAAAGCCGGGGACAGCTTCGTCCGCGACCGAGGCGATGATGGTCGGAATTCCCACTTCGGAAGTGATATCGCGCACCACGGGGTGTAGTCCCACATTGTGGTAGAGCTCGATTGGGTTCTCCTGATCCACATCGAGGCAAGGCAACATTTCGAGATCGTCAGGGCCGTCGGCCTTGTCGGGGCCGTGAACGATGGAGCGTCGCACTTCGGGCATTTTGTGCGAGCCCAATTCCGCCATCGTCCAGGCATCCCGCTCGACCACTTCGCAGAGGGCGTGACAGATGGCCTCCTGACGGCAATTACCCGCAGCCAGACCATTGGTATTCGAGTACACAAAAGGAGAGGGGTGTTCCAGGTCGCTCCAAAGATATCCAGCCAGTCGGGCGGGAACAAGCACCGAAGTAGCTGTAATTATGTCACGACCTTCCACCCACGAATAGGTTCGATCTTCGGAGTAGTCCACGCTCATAGCCTCGGTCAGGGTGAGCGGATCCAACACGTTATGGTGCCTGGCTAGTTCGCGAAGGCTGCCCACAATCAGGGGCAGCCGGGTCTTGAGGGCCGCCAGGCGTTCGATAGACTCCATCAACGCGCCGACCATGGCATCAATGCGACGTATGCCCTTGCCGTTATAAACGGAGATGACGTCGCTGGTATCGGGCGCGATGGTCGAATAGATCGGCAGCCCTATACGATCAAGGCCAGTAATGTCGGCGAGCCGAGTTACTCCCAGGCGGCGTGCCTCGTCTCGCACGCGATAGAAAGTTTCTTCCGCGGGAAGGATGCGTTGCAGACCATCGGCTTTAGGCAAAGGCGGAGCGACAGTCTGCATTCTGGATCACTTGGCAGCTAACGCAAAGAACATCACCGTCGTGGGCCGACCGACGCTATGTGCGGTGGTGACTGGTGGCGTGACCAGGTTCTGCACATCGGCAGGTGATACATTGGACCCGAAGGAGGCAGCAGCCTGCGCCGCCGAAGGTATCGAGGCTTGTATTACCTTCTGCTGGTTGGCATCGAGTGAAGCCATGAAACTGTTGAATTTCTGCAACATGTCCGTGAATTCATAATCAGACAAGCCCAGTGCAGCGAGCATATCAGCGCGGTTCATATAAGACCTCGTAGTTGAATTCGACGACGGAGCCACTTTACCGCGAAAGGTTCATTCTTGCCAGTAAATTATGAAACCGCGGATCACTATGCAGTCCAGCTAACATAGGGTCAACATTGACGAAGACAATGTCACCTTCCCGATCCTCGTAAGCCTGCTCAAGATATTTGAAAGCCTTGTCGCGATCTCCCACGGCCAGGCAGAGGGCGGCCAGCGGATAGGCAAAATGAAAACCACGGCTCACACCGGATTCGGCAATTCTAAGTTGTTCGAGCGCCTTGTCGCGTTGTCCGCTGCGGGCGTAGGCGATTCCCAGGGGGGTAGCGCGCAAACTTAGAGCCTCAGGCGTAGTTGGGTTGTCAGCAAGCAAAATCTTCAACGCCTCGGGGACATTATTCTTTGCCAGGTAGGCCACAGCCATCGTCTGGTCGATTTGCGGCGCCGAGAATCTCTGGCGCACGGTCGACGCTTCGCGAATCGCGCCATCGTAGTCGCCCGAGAGATAGTCCACGGTCATGGCGTTCATCACGATCGAGATGGACTGCGGGTCGAGCATGCGTGCCAGTTCCAACTGGTTCTGCGCTTCGGCGCGTCGCGCCAACGGCGCCAACAACAACATTGCGAACCAGGCGTGGGCGGTAGCGTACTTGGGATTTAGTTCGATCGATTGCTGGTAGTCTTTTTCGGCCCCAACCCAGTCGAAGTCAGTCATGGTCTTTGCGTAGGCGAGAGAGGTATAGGCCTCTGCCAAGGTACTGTCGAGTTCCAGGGCGCGCTCGGCAGCGGCCTTGGTTTTCTGCAGCAGAGGAAGCGGCGGTTGCGTACTCCAGAAAGCAGTCAGGGTATAAGAGTCCGCCAGTCCGGCGTACGCCGAAGCGTAGGTCGGGTCCTTATCAATGGCGTGTTGAAAGTATCCGATGGCTGCCTGGAAATCGGGTAGGGTACGCTTGGCCAGATGGTAGCGGCCCTTCAAGTAATCGTCGTAGGTCGCGGGATCGGTGGAATACTGTCGCGCCAGCCGCTGCTTCTGGTCGGCGTTCATAGTCATGCGTAATCGATCAGCAACCTCTGTGGCGATGTCCCGCTGCAGCGACGCCATATCCGTAAGGTTGCGTTCGTAGACGTTACCCCATATCTGCGAGCCGGTGCTGACGTCCACCAGTTCTACCGGGATATGCAGCAAATTTCCCCGCTTGGAAATGGAACCGGTGAGTACTGCCCGAACGTCAAGTTCACGGCCCGTGGCCTGGGGATCGCTGGCGCGTCCAGCGTAGCGTCGCGCAATCGTCTCGGCGGTAACACGCAACCCCGAAATACGAGACAGATCGCTGGTAAGTGATTCGCTTATACCTTCACTCAGGTAGTCGAGTTGCGGGTCACCCGTCTGGTTCTTGAGCGGAAGCACAGCCACGGACGTGATGGGCTGATGATTTGCCTGGTAGTACCAGACCGCTCCCCCGATCGCAGCCAGCAGCAAGGCGACGCTAGCGATGATCCAAACAAGCTTATGGGGCGGAGGAACTGGTTCGTCGGAAAAGTCGTCCGGTTCGCGAACCCGGGATGTGCCGGAGCGACGGCTGGTGTCTCCTCTTGATGGAGCCTGCGAGCGGCGGGACTTGGAAGGCCGGGAATGTACACGACCTGGCTCTTCGATTTCGACGTCTGCTTCTACATCCGAATGCCGGGAATCGGTTTGACGTTTCAACCGTAACAGCTCCGCCCTCATCTCCGACGCATGCTGGTAGCGCAGATTGCGGTCCTTCTCCAAAGCGCGATTGATGATGTACTCGAGATCTTCGGGCAGTTCGGGATTGAGCCGGACGGGTGCAGCTGGCGTTCGGTTCAATATAAGGTCGGAAATAATCCCCGAGGTCTCCCCCTTGAAGGCCGGGACTCCGGTTGCCATCTCGTAGATCAACACGCCGAACGAGAACAAATCGGAGCGGGCATCCACCTCCCTGCCGCGAACCTGTTCGGGCGACATATACCCCACGGTGCCAATGGCCGCGCCGGGAAATGTAAGGTGATCTTCTTCTATAGGCGGCAAGCCGATGGTGGGCGTGTTGGCCGTGGCGTACTTGTTCAGGGTCACCTTCGCCAGTCCGAAATCTAGGATCTTGGCATGCCCGCGTTTGGTAACAAAAATGTTCGCGGGCTTAATGTCGCGGTGGACAATGCCTTCGGTGTGGGCGGCGTCGAGTGCATCGGCAATCTCGATGCTGAGAGAAATCAGCTGGTCCAGCTCCAACGGTTTGCCGGAAATCTCGCGGCGCAGAGTGTTGCCCTCGAGAAACTCCATGGCGATGAAGACCGTGCCGTTTTCCTCCCCAATTTCATAGATGGTGCATATGTTGGGATGGCTGAGGGCCGATGCGGCGCGGGCCTCGCGGCGAAAACGCTCCATCGCGATTCCATTTTGCGAGGCTTCACTGGTGAGGAACTTAAGTGCTACCGACCGTCCCAGCAGCAGATCTTCTGCCCGGTAGACGACACCCATACCGCCGCCGCCGAGTTTCTCGACAATGCGGTAGTGGGAGATAACTTGGTCAATCATTCAATGGGGCAGCCAAGAGCTTGGGCGACAATAGCTTAACGGCGTTCCATCTTGGCCGTCAATGAGAAACGGTACTAGCGATAGCTTGCAACCTAGACAGCCGCCTCGTTGGTTGCAATCAGTGATGTTAGCTGTACCGCTCAGGGGCGATTGGGCGAAGCGGCGCGCGCCGTGCGAACATTCCCAAGATATACCGCAAGCTGTCACGTTAGTTCTCAAGCTGAGTCTGCAGAAGAGCGAGGAACGCGACCGACGCATTGGAAAGGTGCTTGTCTTTGTGGCGAACATAGAAGTACGCAAGCCTGGTGTCTATTCCTGCTAAGGGCACCCCTGTCAGGGATCCGGCGGAGATCTCCCGTTGGACCACGCTCTGGGCCTGAATCGAAACTCCCAACCCCGCCTCGACCGCCCGCTTGACGCCCTCTGTGTTTCCGAACTCGAACACATTCTTCAACACGATACCCTGCGCCTTCAGCCGCTCTTCGACGACGGCCCTGGTCCCTGCGCCGCTGGCAGCGACGATAAACGTCTCCCTCATGAGCTCCTGGGGCCGGATTCGTTTCTTATTTGTCTTTGCCCAAGGATGGCTGCGAGGGGCGATCGCAATCAATTTGTCGGTCATGAACTCCTGGGCGGCCAGCTTCGGATCGTGAGCCTCGTGACTGACCAGGCCCAGATCGAGCTTATTGGCCAGTATTTTCGACAAGATTTTCTCGCTGAGCGAGATGTCCAGCGTCACATCTACCGCGGGATGTTGATTTCGAAATGCGGCCAGGATGGTGGGCAGGACGTAAATTCCGATCGGGAAGCTTGCGCCAAGAACGAGCTTGCCGCCGCGCAATCCCTTTAGTTCCTCGATACGTTGCTCCGCCGCGGTGATGCTCGCCATGATTTCCAGGGTGGCAGCAAAAAGAACTTCACCGGCTTGCGTCAAAGCGACTTTCTTGCCAAGGCGGTCGAAAAGAGGTCCCCCGAAATACTCCTCCATTTGCTTGATGTGTTTGCTGACGCCTGGCTGGGTAAGGTGCACGGCATCGGCGGCGCCAGTAAAGCTGCGCGCTTCGGCCACTGCCTGGAAGACCCGCAACTGATCCAAGTTAATCATGACCTACAGTTATCGTTACTATCAAAACAAGTCATTTGATTCATGTCAAGAGCTTTCGTAACCTTTGTTTCAGACAGTAAGAGTTGTAAGGAGGACGTCATGAGTTGTGCCGAATACAAGATGGTCGAGATTGAGGAATCTGATAGTGAGCAGCATGGGCAGGCCCGGCGCCCGAAGCCGTTCGTCGTGCCGAACGGTCAGGCGCGTAGCGATGACCGGGTCGCGCTGCTCGTCGCGAAGGTCCTGGATTACGAATTGGCTCACGGGTCGATGCCTACTTAAGCAACGGTACGTTCCCGCGCGAGATTGACTCCCTTGTCTTCTCGAGGGCCGAGATCAAACCCTCCAGATCAGTCTCGTTCAACAGCGCAAACTGTTGTTTCTGCAATTCGTGGAGTGGCCGATCCACTTCCTCGAGCAATTGAAGCCCTCGTGCGGTTGCAGTTACTGTTACCACCCTGCGGTCGTGGCCACTGCGCCGCCGCAGCAACAGGCCGAGCCTTTCCATTCGCATGAGCAGACGCGTAATGTCGGGCTCTGCTGTAATCAACCGTTCCGCGATTCCGCTGCAGTGCATTCCGCGAACTCCAGCCCCACGTAAAATCCGCAATACGTTGTACTGCGCCGAGCTGATCCCATGCCATTTCAGCAATCGGTCCACGTCACGCTTCAGGGCGTCGGCCGTGCGCAGCACGTTCAACGCAGCTTCCTGTTGCCGGCTGGTGAATGGCCTGGTTTGCTTGATTTCTTCCAAAATTCTGTTCGGCATGAGATTCTTCTTCACTCGACTCTGCTTGCGCCGGTCAGCGGGGTTGCTACTCGCTCAATGCCCGATCAACCGACAGCGCGCCTGAGCCCTTGATGATCACAACCAGTAACAGCGCGATCGCCAGCAGGTGATATTCAATGCCCTCACCTTTCTGCTGGCCCGACCAGTTGGCAAAGAAGCCATTGTGAATGTGCACCGTGAACACCGCGACCAGCATATTCACCATGATTCCGAACGCGGCAACGCGACCAAGTAGCCCGACGAGCAGCCCGAGCCCGCCGAAAAACTCTGCGCAGATGGCGAGGAAGGCCAAGGACGCTGGGATGTGCATCATCTGGGTAAAGAAACCCATCGTTCCGTGAAAGCCGTAGCCGCCGAACCAGCCGAGCATCTTCTGCGCGCCGTGGGCGAAAAATACTACGCCTAGAACCAGGCGAACCAGGGTAAGAGTGAAGTCGTTGGAAGTTGCGATCAGTTTGCGAAACATGTTGTGCTCCTTTCAGGTATCGAATTGGATGTCAGGCAATGGCGAAGCTGCGCATGGATATGTTTCCGTGCTCGAAGCCTTCATAAATGGTGGCCACGCGACTCGCGGGCGCTCCCGCACCCAGCACCACAAACACCGGCGCGAAGTGCTCGAACGTCGGCACTGCGAGCTGCGCGTGCGGCGCTGTCACCTGGAAACGAAATAGATCCGTTAGCTGGTTCTGTTCCACGGCGTCGCGGAACCAAGCGTCGAACTCCGCCGCCCAGGGATCCACTGCGTGATGAACGTCCTCGAAATGGGCGAGACGCAAATTGTGGACCACGCCGCCACTGGCGAGAATCAGCACTCCTTCGTGTCGCAGGGGAGCCATCGCCTCGCCAATGCGGTACAGGTCCTCCGGTGGAAATTGCAGTGGAACAGACACCTCTACGACCGGGATATCGGCATCGGGGTACATCAGGCGCAGCGGTATCCATACGCCATGATCCAGCCCGCGGCCGGAAATAACTTTCGGCTCCCATTTGTCCGCGCGCAGGAGCGAAGCAATGCGCTCGGCGAGTTCTGGCGATCCCGGCGCGTTGTATGTCAGATCGTAGAGTGAAGAAGGAAATCCGCCGAAATCGTGCATCGTGGAATGGCGCACGGCCCCATTGATACTGATCGTGTCAGCGCTACCCCAGTGAGCTGAGACTGCGACAATTGCGCTGGGACGAACCGTCCGTCCAAACTCGGCCAGCGCGTACTGGTAGGCTCCCCGCTGTACTGCGACCATGGGGGAACCATGCGAAATAAAGACCGCGGGCGTGCCCGTCGCTGATTCCGGGCTGGTCACCGTGCGCCAGCCTTGGCGGCCTCGGCAATGGAGATGTTGCCGGCGAAACCGCCGCCCTTCATCTGTGACATGGTCGCCAGAGAATACGGAATCTCTCTGCCGCAGTCGAGGCAGACCTCATAGGTTTTGCGTTGCAATGTGAATGGCCTAGTCACGTGTGAATGCCGGCATCCAAATAGGGCGTCGAGTGCAGTGGTAAGAATTGTGCTCACTTCCAACCTCCGGGATTTTGCAATATCCCTGTTACAACAGATGTTGTTACAACACATAAGTTGCAAAATCTCGTCACCGCCCTAATTAGGTCTTACATGAGGTACCTCGGCGACAGAATAAGTTGGGAATTCATGACCATGGTGTAATCTTTCTCCTTCGCAAAACGACGTCGACTCCGACTTCCTGGGAGTGATTTTGGAGAACAGCGATCCTATCGTGGCTCCCGTTGCAGCGCAGGCAACAAGGTCTGTCCGCCACGGCAGTCCAGCCGCCAGCAAGGCTGGCCTGCTGGCGCTGGTGTTCGTGATGTACTCGTACACCACGGCTGGGCCATTCGGGCTCGAAGATCAGGTCACCACCTCCGGCCCGGGCTTGACTCTGATCTATCACCTGGTCATTCCCTTCTTTTGGTGCATCCCGATCTCGCTGGTGGCGGCCGAACTCACCGCGGCAATGCCGGTAGAAGGCGGGTTCTATCGCTGGACGCGCACCGCCTTCGGCGATTTCTGGGGATTCCTCGCGGGATGGTGGAACTGGTGTTCGTCGTTCCTGCTGGGCGGCGCCTACGCCGTCTTGTTCACCGATTACCTGAGTTTCCTGTTCCCCCAGATCGTCGGTTGGAAACACTACCTGGTATCCGTGGCCTTGATCGCGCTGATCACCTGGGTCAACGTACGCGGCATCAACATGGTCGGGAAGGTCGCGACCGCGCTGGAAATTGCCATCCTGCTGCCGGTCGCAGCCATGTGCCTGCTCTCGGTGCGAATGTGGCACCACAATCCCTTTGTCCCGCTGGTGCCGCCACACAAGCCGATGTTTGAAGTATTCGGAGTGGGCTTGGCGCTCGGCATCTGGCTCTACTCCGGCTATGAGCAGCTCTCGACGGTTGCCCAGGAAGTGAGAGACCCGCAGCGAAGTTATCCGCGCGCGCTGGCTTGGGTGGTGCCGCTGTCGATCGCCACATATTTTGTGCCAACCGCCTGCGCCCTTGCCGCGTTGAGCAACTGGCAACAATGGCACACTGGATATTTCTCCGACGCTGCGCGCCTGATCGGAGGCCCAGCGCTCGGCATCGCCGTTACTGCGGCGGCCGGCATCACCAATATCTCGATCCTGAACAGCACGGTGTTAGCCTCGACGCGCATGCCCTTCGCGATGGCCCAGGATGGCTACATGTCGCCATTGCTGACGCGCATTCACCCGAAGTTCGGCACGCCGTGGATCGCCATCACGGTTTCGTGCGCCGTCTACTGTTTGCTTGCATGGAAGAGCTTGACGCAACTGATTTCGGTTTACGTCTGGCTGCGCATCGCCACGTCGTCGCTGACAGTTTTGTCGGCGTGGCAACTCCGTCGGACACAACCCAATCTACAGCGCGCATTCCGCATTCCGTGGGGCCGTGGAGGATTGCTCTATGCGGTCGGCGCTCCCCTGGTAATGAGTGGAGTGGCTTTGTTCGCCAGCGACAAGTTTGGTCTGCGCTGGGGTCCAGTTGCGCTATTGCTGGGTCCGGCGGCCTATTTCTTCTTGCGGCGCCGCAGCGTCAACTGATCCAGTCGAGAACTTTGTAGTACGCTCCAGCGATGGGCAGGAACCACGGCCGTCCATTGTAGAGCCCGAGGGGTGCACCCGGGAACGGAATGCCGGCGTACGGGTTCTCGTCGGGGCCTCCCAGGATCTTCTGCGCGATCTTGTCGCCAAGATAGGTGGCCATGGCAACGCCATGCCCGGCATATCCCACACTGTAGTACAAGCCGTCGAGTTGTCCGGCGTGGGGCATGGTGTCGAAACAGAAGTCCAGCGTGCCGCCCCAGACGTACTCCACTGCGGCGTCGCGTAATTGGGGATAGACCTCGACCATTCCGCGACGCAGGATCTCCGCGCTGCGTTGAATGGTTTCGCCGGTCTCGGGGAAGAATGCTGCCCGCCCGCCAAACAGCAGTCGGTTGTCGGGGGTAAGCCGGTAGTAGTACAGGTAATGCTTGGAGTCGAAAATCATGCGGTTGCGCGGACTCAACTCGCGGGCGAGCGCTCCCGGCAGTCTCTCCGTCGCGATGATGAATGAACCGATGGGAATGATCTTCTTCTGCAAACCGGGAGTAGTTGCGGACGTATAGCCACTGGTGGCGACGAAAACTTCTTTGGCGGAAACGCGGCCGCGCGACGTCAGAAGCTCGAAACCAGCTTCGCTGCGGTTCGAGTTACGCACGATGGATTCTACCCGAGCCTGTTCGTAAATACAGGCGCCCACGCGTAGCGCTGCTTTGGCAAGTCCGGCAACATAGAGAGCAGGGTTGACACCTGCACTCACGTCATCGACGATGCCGCCGTAATAAATATCCGAACCGATTTCCTCCCTCAAGTCAGCGCGTGGAACGACGCGAAGCTGATGGTGGAAATCGCGCGCGATCAATTCGACCGAGCGGGCGTAGGTGTCGAAGTGCGACTGCTTGCAGGCAACTTCGAGGTGCCCGCAGCGCGCGAAATTGCACTCAATCCCTTCTTCGCGAACGATCTGTTCCACCAGATCGATTGACGCCAGAGACGCCGCGTACATGCGCCTGGTCGCCTCCATTCCGTAGCGCTTCACGAGTTCCTCGACGCCAAGCTTCATCCCGGTGAGGACCATCCCGCCGTTGCGAGAGCTTGCGCCCCATCCGATGGTGTTGGCCTCCAACACCGCTACGCGGGCCCCTCCCATCGCGAGAGTGCGCGCTGCCGAGAGCCCGGTGAATCCCGCGCCGATGATGGCGACATCCACTCGCTGAGGCAGTTCGCCCGGCGACCCACCGGTGATCGTTCCTGTGTCGAGCCAGTAGTTTCGGTCGTTGAATGTCATGGATAGGAATCTATCGTAGGGAACGCCGACGGTGAGAGTCAATGTGGAATCGAGTCGCGAGTTCTGTGCCAAAGTTCAACCAAACAAGCGAACAATGGCATAGTCTTGAATCATCCTGATATTCGATTCATTTCGGGCCGAACATGATGCCTGAGCGTGAGTTTGATGTCGTTCTTTATGGCGCCACCGGCTTTACCGGCCGGCAGACCGTCCGGTACTTTGCCGAATTTGCTCCGCCCGACTTGAAGTGGGCCATCGCCGGACGCAACCTGAACAAGCTGAAGGCGCTCAAGAGCTCCGTTCCGGTGATCGTGGCCGATTCGTCGGACCAGACCGCCATCGACACCATGGTGAGGCGGACGCGAGTCCTGTTAACCACCGCCGGTCCCTTTGCTCTGTATGGAACCGGCATCGTCGATGCCTGCGTGCGGTTCCGAACTCACTACTGCGATATCACCGGTGAAACACCGTGGGTCCGCGGACTGATCGACAGGTACCAAGAGAAGGCGGCCGCGGAAGGTACCCGGCTGATTCCGTTTAGCGGGTTCGACTCCGTCCCGTCGGACCTTGGCGCGATGCTCATTGCGGGCGCTCTTGGCCCGCAGACCGTAGCCGTGAAAGCCTTCTTTCAATTCGCGGGTGGCTTGAACGGAGGCACCCTGGCATCGGCCCTGAACATGGCCGAAAGCGGCGCGGACAAACTGATGCGCGATCCGTTTCTGCTCAGTCCGCAGATGCAGCGTCGATTGGAAGACTGGGAGCGCGATCCCACCGCCGCTGCGTTCGACGAGAACAGCAGAACCTGGATGACTCCATTCGTGATGAGCCCGATCAACACACGAGTGGTTCGCCGAAGCTGCCAAATCCTCGCTGTGGACTTCGCCTACCAGGAGTATCTGAAGATGGAGGGCACCATGGCCGGACCTTTGGCTGTGGGCCTTGCTGCAGGTAGCGCTCTCTTAGAAGCCGGCCTCCACTTCTCGCCCTTCCGACAAATCCTCCGCATGGTGGCTCCGGCACCTGGCGGTGGTCCTTCGGAGAAGACCATGGACAATGGCTGGTTCCGCTGCGAACTCGTAGGTTGTGCCAGAGACGGGCGCATAGCTCGCGCGCTGATCGCCGACAAGGGCGATCCCGGGAACCGCGTCACCGTCAAATGCTTGTGCGAATCCGCCCTCGCCTTGGCACTGGATGAACTGCCTGCTCGCGCGGGTTTCCTGACACCCTCCACCGGACTGGGCGACGCGCTGGTGAAGCGGCTCCGACACCGCGGCATGGAATTGTCAGTTTCTTGACCACCGTAATTTGAAGCTCCTCGTGAAGGGGCTAAGTGACTCGGTTCAACTTCCAGCGCATCAGTCCGTTCTGGCATCTCTACCTGATTCGTTTTGCCCAGAGCGCAGCTTCCATAGAATCTGGCGCAGTATGCCGAGCCACAATTCGGCGTCGCGCGTAGTCAGGTTCATGCGATGTACCAGGCGGCGAATCTTCTCTTCCGTGGCTGCCATCGTCGCCGGCGTAGAGTAGCCGCTGATGTTCAGGGCCTCCAGAAGGGATACGGTAACGCGTTCCACATCACCAGCTGTCGCCAATTCGGGCAACTCGGGTGCGTCGATGGTCTTGTTCTCACGCACCAGCTCGTAGAGCGCGACGGCAACCGCCTGCCCGAGATTCATCGACACGTGCTCGTCGCGGGTGGGAATGTTGATCAGCCAGTGGCAGTGGCTGAGTTCCTCGTTGCTAAGTCCGAACTTTTCCGATCCGAAGAGCAGCGCGACGGGAGCAGTCGTCAGTTGCTGGCGAATGAGTGCTGCGCCTTCGTCGAGTCTCCGAATGGGATGCAGCAATTCGCGGTGCTGGATCGAAGTAGTACCGATAACGAGCGAGCAATCGGCGACGGCTTCGGCCAGGCTGCTACACACCTCAGCGCTGCCTAGCAGGGGCGCCGCACCCATGGCGGAACGTGCTTCACGAAACCCGACATCGTAGGGATTGACCACGCGCAGCCGAAGGAATCCGAAGTTGCTCATGGCGCGCGCGGCGGCACCGATATTGAGCGGGTTGCGCGTCCCGACAAGCACGACACGCAGGCGATCGAGTTCAACAGGCGGTGGCAAGAGGCCTCATTTTACGACACGACGCGATTCCCATCCTTTGCTTTGCAAAGGATGGGGCACCCAAATTTAAGCCTACGGCAGCGGCTGGTTGGTCAGCAGGAAATTGCCGCCGTTCTCCTTCACCACGTGCATGTTAGCGCGTCCAACCAGACGTTCTACGTGTGGCTTCTCCGATCCGTAGGCCAGCAGGTAGTACCGCGAGGGCGAGTTCCACAACTCCACAAACCAGGCGTCGTCGATGAAAACCTGTGGAGCACCCGGCGCGTAGGAGCCGTATTCCAGATTCGCGCCGCGACCGTTCCACAGCAACGCTGAGCGATTGGTGTAGAAATAAACGGAAGAGAACGCATAGTATTCGTTGGCTCCGATCAGTTCTCCGGGCGGACTGTTTTCGAGCGCGACGGCCATAGGATACGAGCCGAGGTAGGGATCGAACTCGACGAGCGCGATGCGGGCAGCCTGCAGGAAGACGATCATGCAGACAGCGAGCGCGAGCGCCATCCTGCGAAGATCTGATCGCCACAACACCAGTGCCATGGCAGCTGAGCCAAAGGCTACAGCCGCCAGTCCCAGCGGCAACTTTAAGAAGGCGAAGGCCCCCCGCGTCAGGTCGAAGATGTGTCCCATCGACAGGGTGTAAACAGCAGGGTTCTGCGAAAGCGCCTGGGAAATGTCGCCCACTGCGGGGGTCCGCCACACCATCGCGAGTACCGCCGCTAATGCGACAAAAAGCACAGCTGTGATGGCGAGCAACACGCCCGAGCCAATGCGAATCCAGCGGCCTCCGGCGGCCAGCGCGGAACCAATCAGCAGCGCCAGCGCCGGATAAATCGGCATGGAGTAATACTCCTGCGTGGTGGAAAAGGTGAAGAAGACCATCACCACCCCAACCCAGCAAACGGCCATAAGGCGCGCGCGTGCGGCTCTCGTCGTTGGCGTGTACGACAATGTGGGAGTCGCCAGCAGATAGACCGACCAGGGAAACAACCATACCAGGTTCAAGGCCCAGAAAAGCAGCCGCGGCACCGTGTTGTAATCGCGCGGATATCGGAGGTTCAGGAAGCGCAGCAGGTGTTCGTTGAAGAAATAGAACCAGAAGAAGCCGCGATACTCACCAGGGCCGGCGTGCAGGGAGAATGCGAAGTAAGGCGGATTACGCAGCGTCGCCAGCACATGCCAGGGCAGTGCGATCACCAGTGCCACGACGATCGCGAGAACGATGTGCAGGCGTTTCCACGAAGCCAGCGAGAAAAGTTGACGGGTGACCGTCATGTACATCAGTCCCGCGAGAACCGGAAATACGATAGAAATGAGGCCCTTGAGCAACAGGCCGAGTCCGATGCTCGCGCCCAGAATGATCGACCACTTGCGCTGATTCGGCTCGTCCGGCTCGAGTAGGCGCAGCCATGCCCAAATCGCTACTGTGATGGTGAGCGTGACGATGGCATCGGGAATCAGAATGCGGGTGAAGAGAAATAGCCCGGCGCAGGTGGCCGGGGCCAATCCGGAATACAATCCGGCGTCATCGCCGAAGGCCCAGCGTGCGAAACGAAATGTGACCCAGCACAGCAGGATGACAGACAGCGCGAGCGGTAAGCGCGCGGCCCAATCATGCACGCCGAAGATGCGGAAGGAAACCGCCATCATCCAGTAAATCAGCGGAGATTTCTCCAGGTAGGCGACGCCGTCGAGACGGGCGGTGACCCAGTCCCCCGACGACAGCATGGTTCGAGCGATTTGCGCCTGCACGGCGTCAACGTCGTCCACCAGGCGCGGCGGACTGACGACGCTTACGAGGAAGACGAGGCAAGCGGCGCCAACGACGACCCAGCCTAGCCTCCCACTGCGATCAGCGGCTTGGCCGCCTCCGACTCCTCGATTGCCGTTTCGATGTTCCAACGTTTCATCCAGATGAAGAGGACCAACAGGCCCCATAAGTGATAGCCCAAATTCGCTCGCCGCTCTAAGTGATCGTCGAGCAGTCGGCGAACATAGGGCCAGTCGAAGAGTTGGCTCGACGTTACAGCGTCTTCCGAGAGCGTTTCAAGCAGCAACGGTCGCAGGACACCGCGGAACCAGTCGTGAATGGGAATGTCGAAACCAATCTTGGGGCGCCGCAGCACCGACTCGGGCAGCTTGTTCTGCATCAGGCGGCGCAGAACGTATTTCGACTGCGATCCGTGCAGCTTGTAGTTGTCGGGCAGGCGCGCGGCGAAATCGACGATGCGATCATCGAGAAACGGAGGCCGCACCTCCAGCGAGTGCGCCATGCTGATGCGGTCCACCTTGTAGAGAATGTCATCGGCGAGGTAGTAGCGCTGATCGAATTCGAGGAAGCGCTCCAGTCCGCGGCCCGGACGCAGGTCCTTGAGCACTCCGGTCAGCGGCCGCGAATCGGCGTAGCGGAAAAGCTGCTCCTTCTCTTCGTCGGTAAACGTGCCATTCCAGTAGAGGTGCGCCGCACCTTCGTCCAGCAGCGTACCTTGCAGGAAACGCTTGACCTTGTACTCGAAACTGATCTTGTCATCCGACACCGGCAGGAAGTTCGCGGTAGCGAGCGCAGCTTTCCGCAACGGCTCGGGAAACATTCTCGCAATCTCGCGATAGCGGTTGGCCTTGTAAGTGAGATAGCCGGCGAACAATTCATCGGCACCCTCGCCCGTCAAAATCACGGTGACATCCTGCGCCGTCATCTTGGCGAGGAACCACAGGGGCACGGCCCCGGCATCAGCGCTGGGCTCATCGGAGTAGTAGGCGATCTGCTGGATCGCATCGGCCAGTTCGGCGTCGGTATTCAAATCGAAGTCGGTGTGATTGGTGCCGAAATGGTGACTGACTTCGCGAATATACTTGCTCTCGTCGAACGAGCGTCCCTGAAATGTGACCGAAAACGTATGCAACCGGTTTGGACTGGCATTGGCCGCGTAATGCAACACCGACGAGGAATCGAGTCCCCCACTTAGCCACACTCCTAGCGGCACATCGGAGACCAACTCTTCCGCGACAGACTTTTGCAGCAGGTCGTCGAGTTCCTCGCAGGCTGCGTCGATTGAAGTTGGCGCGGGAAGACTAGCGCGCTTTGGAAGATACGAACGGGTGCTGCATTCTCCATTCTTCCATTCCAGCATGTGGCCCGGCAGCAGCTTAACGATGCCCTCGACCAGTGTGTAGGGGGCGGGAACGTAATTCAAGCTGAGGTAGCAGTTCAGTCCGGGTAGGCAAATCCGCCGCGGCACATTCGGGTTGGCGAAGATGCACTTCAGCTCGGAGCCGAAATAGAGTTCGTCATCCTGCTGGAAGTAATAAAGTGGCTTGATGCCCATGCGGTCGCGCGCCAGTACCAGGCGATGTTGCGATTGCACCCAGATGGCTATGGCAAACATACCTCGCAGGCGCGCAAACGCTGCATCGCCCCAGTGCAAATAGGCCTGCAGAATGACTTCGGTATCGCAGTGGGTGTGAAAGGTCGCGCCTTCGCGCTCCAGCTCGTTCCGCAGTTCGACGAAGTTGAAAACCTCGCCGTTGTACACGATCACGGCGTCGCGATCGGCACTGAAGATGGGCTGGTCGCCCCCTGCGATATCAAGGATGGCGAGCCGCGTGGCCCCCAGAGAAACCTCTTCGCACTCAAACCTTGCTTTCTGGTTCGGCCCTCGATGGGTAATCGAGTCCACCGCGCTACTGAGAACGCCGGAAGGCAAAGCTCTACGAAGATGGGTGAAACCGGTTATGCCACACATGCAGAGGATTTCGCTCTGGTATGAGTGTAAATCGGGAAGCTCGGGTTGCGAAATTGTGAACTAACCATGGAGTCCACGGATGATACCTGGGTCTAGCAACCAAAGCGGCCACGGATTTGCACGAGTGACAGGGACAAGATGAAACCGGGAGTGCGAAAGCGAGATCGTCCGCGGGGCGCCGTGTTCACGCTATCCTGCTGACGGAGGACGGACTATGCACATCATTCTTTTCTACGACGTGGTTGACGACTACGTGGAGCGGCGCGCCCGGTTCCGCCAGCAGCATCTGGAGCTTGGACGGCAGTCGCAGCAACGTGGCGAGCTGGTTCTAGGCGGCGCCTTGGCCGAGCCCACAGACGGCGCAATCCTGGTGTTTCGAGGTGATTCTACGGATGTGGCGGAAGCGTTTGCCAAGGTTGATCCGTACGTGACTAATGGCCTGGTGAAAGCGTGGCGGGTACGGAAGTGGAACACCGTCATCGGGGGAGAGTAGCGGTAACAAAGCGTTCCGCCTCCCTATTCGCGACTCCCAGCCTTTGCTTCGCAAAGGATGGCACACCCGCGCTATGGGCGGCGGGTTGGAACCCAGCGGCCATGTACGGTAAAGTCATTTCGTCCCGCTCGAATTTTTACCGTCCGCGTCCTATACACGCGGGGGAACTTCCAATCGCACGATGCGACCGCCCATGAGGACCGAAGAGTGCTGAGCTTTCTGCAGGACATTCCGATCGTGCTGGCTGCAATCGTAGGCTCCCTTGCCTCTTGGTGGCTGGTGCGGCGGCTGTGGCCTCCTGAGCGCCGCCGGGTGCACAACGAAATCACGGGATGGCAGATCAGCGTGCTGGGCACCACCTACGCGGTGATTATCGGCTTCATGCTTTTTGCCGCCTGGTCTGACTTCCGCGCGGCCGACCAGAATGCAATGGCCGAAGCCAGTTGCCTGATCAACCTTTATTGGACTTCCTCGGGACTTCCCGCCGGCCAGCGTGACGCGATACGGAAACTCTCCGCCGACTATGCCGATGCGATGATCGCGGATGAATGGCCTGCTATGAACCGAGGGGTCGTCAGTCCAACGGGCACTCACATCGTGCAGCAGCTATGGGCGACGGTGTCGGAGGCCCAGTCCCTTACGGCTTCCCAGCAAGTGAGCCTGGAACACACCATGACAGAACTTGGCGACATCACCGAACACCGGCGTATTCGCCAATTGCAGAGCGAATCGAGACTCCCCGGGATTTTGTGGACGGTCTTGATCGTCGGCGCGTTCTTGACGATTCTTTCTTCATGCCTGTTCGGCTCGGAGTACCCCGTCCTCCACCTGATGCAAGTCGTGACCCTGGCATTGCTGCTCTCCCTGGCGCTGGCCGCGATCGCAGACATCAACCATCCATTCCAGGGCACCGTACACGTGAGCCCGAAGGGTTTCGAAAATGCGAAGCGCGTCTTCGAGAAATACCCGTGAGCCGGCCTTGGCTGTGACAGCGCACCGACTCGTCAGCGAAGCGCGACATTTCCGAGTCCTTCCTGGATTGACAATGGCTCGGGAGGAGTGAGACTCTCGGCGGCAGAGAATACGCTCGATCACCATTCTCCGGAGGCCTTATGGCATTGATGGCGTACATGACGGTGAAAGGCCAAAAGCAGGGCATCCTCAAAGGTTCGGTCACGCAGAAGGGCCGTGAAGGCTCGATTCAGGTGATCGCCTACCACCACAACATCGTCAGCCCCAGAGACCCGCAGAGTGGGCTGCCCACTGGGCAGAGGCTTCATAAGCCGTTCACCGTTTTGAAGGTCACAGACAAGGCGACTCCCCCGTTGTACACGGCACTCTGCACCAACGAGAACCTGACGGAAGTCACTATCAATTTCTGGAAGCCGCAGATCAAGGCAGGCACCGGCACCGGCTCGGAAGTGCAGTACTACACGGTGAAGCTAACGAATGCCAATATTGCTTCCATCGCGGCGATGATGCCCAACGTGGAAGACCCCGCGCAGCAAAAATTCGATATGCAGGAAGAGGTTGCCTTCACCTACCAGAAGATCGAGTGGACCTGGACGGACGGCAGCATCCTAGCCATGGACGACTGGGAAGCGCGGGTGTAGAGCTCTTGGGCGGACTAAGGTCCGCGCGGCGAGTCAAAAACAGACGACTTAGCGGCACGACTTGAAATCCTGCCCTGATACGTTGAAAGCGGCTAAAAGCGACGGTCGGACCGTTACGCTTCGGGTTTGAAGATGATGCCCCGGCTGGTTTTGCCATCCATGACCACCGAAAGGGGCTTGTCGAAATGCAGCAGGCGCACGCAGCCATTGGCTTCGGTCCCCGGTTGCGTCATCAACCAATCCCAATCCACAAACCCGTCGCCGGCGTCGGGGTTCACGGTGAAGTAGCCGATCTGGAACGCAGTCAGGTTTTGGAAGAAGTGACTGCCCTGCGAAGGGGTCACGCGAAAATCGCGGAAACCCGCCTCGACGATCACGCGCGCTCCTGAAATCTGGTCCCAGGTGACAGGAATGCCGAGCCATGATTCGTTCGATCCCCAGCGTCCGACGCCGATCAGAGCATAAGGTGTGCCCGTGGCGCTCAACTGGGAGTTGAAGTGGGCAACGCTTTGCGCCACTTCATAGCTGTGGGCGCGCTCGAAGCGATGAAAGTCCACCACAATGACGTCGTGCAGATTCTGAATGCGCCCGTGCCCCAGCACCATCGCACTCTGGCAGACGAGTTGGCTGGGCTCGACTTCGCCCATGTCTAACTCCCCGCCTTCGCGGGACATTACCAAAGGGCGCATCTGAAGGAAACCAAACTCCGCATCCTCACCCGCGCTTTGCGGCAGCTTGACGGCGAACTCAATCTCCACCGGACGCCCCATGGCATCCTCGCCTATGGTCATGAGTTGCTCGAGGATTTGCGGCAGCGGGAACAATCCGTGCTTCAAAATCGGCGCAAAGCTAACGATGCGCACGCCCGGGCGGCTCAGGCCGTCATACACCGCGTGGTTCTCCACCGAATAGGTAGAGGCCAGCATGTGCAGCGTTCCGTCCGCCTCGGCCACCTTGAGATGAAACGCGACCTCGCGCAAATCGTCGGCGGGATCTTCGTGATGGACTCGCGGCGTCAATTCCAGCGCCCAGAATTCCGTCTGCGAGTTGGCGAGAATATCTTCGACCGACGAGAACTGCAGCAGGTGCCTGGGATAGCGGGGGCTGAAGGTCAGGCACTTCCCGCCACCGACTACCGCGCGCCCCATGCCGAGCGCGACAGCGGCGAATCCGTCCTTCACCCCCACCGGCGCCACAGGGTAAAAGTTGCGCGAGCGCACCACGCCCGAGAAGTCGGGATAATACCGCTGACCATGAGCCGTGCCAACTACCTGCTGGATGAGCACCGCCATCTTTTCTTCTTCCAGGCGGTACGGCGTGGCACGCACATAGGCCTTCGAATGCTGGCTGAAGGTGGAAGCGTACACGCGCTTGATGGCTTCCATGAGTTGCTTGAGACGCACCTCGAGGTCACTGTCGTGATTGCCCAGCATGAAGGTGTCGTACACGCCGGAAAACGGCTGGTACTGCGAGTCTTCGAGCAGGCTGGAGGAGCGCACGGCAAGAGGAAACGTTACGTTTTCCAGAAACGCCCGCAGATCGGTCTGAATAGGTTCCGGTAGCGGCGACGCGAGGAAGCGCTTCACAACTTCCTCGTCGCTGGGCGAGCGCATGGCAAAGTCGTGCAGATCGTTTTCGCTGATGAAGCGGTCGAAAACGTCGGTAGCGAGGACGACCGTGCGGGGCACGGCGATTCGAACGCCGGCAAATCGCCGCGGCATGTGCTTAGGATCCAGCAGGTGACGCGCGAAGGCCAGGCCACGCGCCTTGCCGCCCAGCGAACCGTCGCCAATGCGCAGGAAGAAGGAGTCCGCAGGCTGAAACATTTCGGCATTGAAATCACCGACGAGGGTCCGACTTTGGTCGCGACGATAACTGGTAATGGCTTCGATCAAGTCACGCCGCAACACTTCGATGCTGGAGAAATCGGAAAGCTTGCGCGGCCGAAGCTTCTGGGCGACAGCGAACTCGGTCCGCGCCATCAGCCAGTGCGAGAAGTGATTGCGACCGGCGTGGTAGGAAATGCTCTCCGCTGGAACCGTACGCAGCGCGCGCTCCAGTTCATTGAGGTTCGTGGCGCACGCGACTTCGGTCTTACGGTCGGGCAGGCGAAAGATGAAGGGCCCGAACCCAACCTGCTCGACCAGCCAGTGGCTCAGGTCTCCCAGCAACGTGGGCGAACGTTTTTGCAGGAACGAAAACTCTTCCGCATGTGCCTTCGCCATAAACTCCGGGCGTCCCGATTGCAGCACGATAGGAACGTCGGGCACGATGCTACGGATCATGCGGGCCAGTTCGAAGCCGGTCTCGGGCATCAGTTTGCCCTTGCGCGGAAACTCCACATCCAGCACGACACCAAGCAAGTTGTCCCGATACTGTAGCACAAGCTGCGCGGCGTCTTCGTAGTTCGATGCCAGAAGTATTTTGGGACGCGCTCGCATCCGCACCAGCTTGTGGGCGACGTTGAGGCCTTCGCTGATCAAGCGCCGCGCCTGGCTGATGAGCTCGGTGTAAATCACCGGCAGAAACGACGAGTAGTATCGGATGTTGTCCTCGACCACCAGCATCACGGGCACGCCCATGACCTCGGTGTCGTGCTCGACATTGAGCTTGTCTTCGATGTACTTGATGATCGAGATCAGAATGCGCGCATTGCCCTGCCATAAGAAGATGCGTTCAATCGGGCTGTTCGGGGTGCGGGCTACGAAATTCTTGACCTCGCGATAGTCGTAAGCCAACACCACTACAGGAACATCCAGCCCGGCGCGCTTGACCTCGGTCGCCAGTTCGGCGGCATTCATGTCCTCGACTTCGAGGTTGGAGACGATCAGGTTAAAGCGCGAATCGGAGCGCGCCAGCGAAAGCGCCTCGGCTCCCGTCTTCACGTGGGTGATGCGCGGCACGTGTTGCAGGTTGAGCTCGTAGGATTCGCCGATCAGCATCTCGTTGAGGCGGCCGTCCTCGCGCAGGATGAATGAATCGTACAGGCTCGACACCAGCAGGATGTCCTGCACCCGGAAGGGCATCAGGTTTTCGAAGGCTTCGAAAAGCTTTTCCTGTTCAATGACGGCTTCGAGCGCTGGATTGGTGCTCATGGTGCAATAGTAACTCGCGCCGCATAGCTCCCGCGGTGATCCAGTTCACCCCGTGCCGGTCATTTGATACCGTAGAAGCAAGCTATGTCATTCCTGGACGATTTCGGCTTCAGACCAATGCGGATCGGTATTGCGATCATCGTCATTCTTATGGCGGGGACCGCCTACACCACTTGGCGCAACGCCCGCATGGATGCGCTGGCTCACGCTGCAGTCGATAAGAAACCCGACCCAACCGCGGTGAAGCGGTTGGCGGGATATTCAGGTCAACGCGCGAGCGATTTGTTGCTGGCGATAGCCTCAGGCGCGCAGACCGAAGCGAACCGGCTGGCGGCGCTGCAGGCGCTGGTCGATCGCAAGGACGCAGTGCGGGTGGCGCGGTTGTCGGAACTGCTGCTTCCCCCCGAGAGCTTCGCGGTGCGGCAAGCGATAGCAAACGCCATTTATCAAACGGGATGCACGCCGGAATGTGTGCGCAACATTTTGTATTTCGAGGAGCGCATGTGGCGGGGCGATCGAATGTCGGAAGAGCTGGCACCCAATCCTCCCGCCGGTTTGTCAGAAAAGGAACAGGAGCTGCAGACAGCACTGGATGAGATCCTGCGCAAGAACAAGCCGGCACTGGGAATCATGTTGGAGCGAAGCTACGGGCTTGCCGGGTCGTTTCCCAGTCCATTCGCGGTTGAGACAGTCACGCGTCTGGGCATTACGGAAGCATGTCCGCTGTTGATGCGAACGTACCTGACGGTGCATGAAAACGTCAAATCCTCGCCCGAGTACAAGAACGTTGCCGATGCGGTGGAGAAGTTGGGATGCAAGAGCAGGCCAATCCCCAGCCAGCCGTAATTTGCGTTCGCCGGATATTTGCTGTCTCATAGCGTCGAACACACCGACGGAGCCACCATGAAGCGATTCGCTGCTGCCTTACTTCTCCTGAGCTCGTTCGCTGTTGCCCAAAGCAAGCCATCCACGCCGCCAGCCAAAATCACCTACGTACGGTGCGGCACTCTCTACGACGGCAAGAGTGAGGCGGCGCAGAAGAATGTCACGCTGCGGGTGGCGGGCGAAAAGATCGAGGCGATCGGAACTAGCGTCACTGCTGAAGCGAGCGCCGAGGTCGTCGATCTCAGTCGGCAAGTCTGCCTTCCCGGCCTGATCGACACTCACACGCATGTGCTGCTGCAGGGTGACATCACAGCCGAAGACTACGATGTGCAGTTGCTGAAGTGGTCCACACCCTACCGCACCATTCTTGGGACCGTGTCGGCGCGGCGGGCGCTGGAGTACGGCTTCACCACCATTCGCGACCTCGAAACTGAAGGTGCCGGCTACGCCGATGTGGACATCAAGAAGGCGATCGACAATGGCGTGATTCCCGGGCCGCGCATGCAGGTGGCGGGCCGCTCGATGAACGTGACGGGCGCGTATCCGCTGCTGGGATATTCGTGGGAACTGAAGATGCCCAAGGGCGTGCAAGAGGTCGATGGACCCGAGGACGGACGCAAGGCGGTGCGGGAGCAGATCTCGCACGGCGTGGACTGGATCAAGGTGTACTCCGACCGCAGCTACTACGTTCGGCCCGATGGCGTGCTCGACGACGTTCCGACTTTCACCCTCGAAGAGTTGAAGGCCATCGTGGATGAAACCCATCGCGAGCGCCGCAGGATCGCGTCTCACGCCAGCGCGCTGAACGGTGTGCACAACTCAGTGGAGGCGGGGGTCGATTCCATTGAACATGGCCAGTACATCGCCGATGCCGACCTGAAGACGATGGCGGCACACGGCACCTACTACGTACCCACGCTGTTTGTGGGCGAGTACGTAGCGGAAGGCCGCGCGGCCGCGGGCGCAAAGGTGTGGCTGGACATGGTCAGGATCCATGAAGACACCTTTAGGCGGGCGCTCAATGCCGGAGTAAAGATCGCGTTCGGCACCGACGCGGGCGGCTTCGACTGGAAGATCAATCCTGCGAAAGAATTCCCGCTGATGGTGAAGGCGGGCATGTCTCCGGTGCAAGCGCTGCATTCCGCCAACATGACGGCTGCAGAGTTGCTCGGCATGCAGGACAAAATTGGCTCGCTCGAAGTCGGCAAGTATGCCGACATCGTGGCCGTGCCCGGCGATCCGTTTACCGACATCCACGAACTGGAGAAGGTGAACTTCGTAATGAAGGGCGGCGTGGTGTACGTGAGGCCTTAGTGGAGTTCACACGATGGGTATGTGGGGAGCGGCGGTGTGGGGCATTTCTCCTGTGACGCGCGGATCGTCGGAGATTTCGATAGCGCGTTTGTAGGGCACGAAGCCTGCCTTCACGTAGAAAGCCAGTGCTGCCGGATGGTCGGAAGTGCATGTATGCAGCCAGACGCGTTGCGGCTTTTGCTCCCATGCCAGTGGGAGGCAGTGCCGCAGCAGAGCTCGCCCGGCTCCCTTGCCGATAAGTGCAGCTGTCACGCCAAAAAACGAAAGCTCAATATCAGGAAAGTGGCGCCGGTCGAACTCCAGCAGGCCGTGGTCTGTTCCCTCGTGGGATAGTGCGAAAACGTCGACAGCTGGGTCCCAGAGGATGGCACGAAGCTCGTCGTCGGACAGACGTAACCGGCTGAACCACAGCCAAGGCTCACCAATCACGCGGTAAAGCTGGCGGTACCAGTCGAGATCGGGCTGGGCGACACGGCGCATCGCGAACTCCGACGTTGTGGGAGTGGGCGAGAGGGGAGACGGCGTGCGCATCTCGAGGTAGGTCACCACGGAGGCGACTCTACCGGGCGGCAGGTCGGTGTATTCGTCAAGCATCGGTGTCGAGAGTATAAAGCGGGGAGTGCCGCGAGGCGGTACGTTATAATTCGCCGCAATCGTTGTGGCAACGTCTCCTGGGCGACTAACCATTAAGGCAGGCAGCAAACCATGAGCAAAGAGAGCCAGCCACGTCCGCTGCTGGACCACCTGATCCTGATCGGAAAAACCAGCCGGCGCTTTGGCGTCCCACACGCGCTGTGGAGCGTGATCATTTTTGCTGTGTACTACTTTGTTCCGCTGGTGTTGTGTGGCATCGAGGGCGTGCTGATCGGCGCTAAGGCGGCGGAGCAAAAACTGCCCTGGGGAGTCACGTGGCTGGCCAAGCACGCAGGTAGCCAGCATATCGAGTTCCCCTACCTGCGGGACTTCACCCACCTGCTGATGGCGCTGGTGGTTTCGATAGGAGGGGCAGTTGCCCTGACCGCACTCGACGAGTTTCAAGGCGTATACGGAGCCATTACGGAGCCGGGACTGCTCGTGGCCGATCCCAAAGAGATTTCTGCCGAAGTACGGCGGCTGGAACGATGGCTTGGCAATCGCTGGCTGGTGTTGCTGTTTGCCGCGATTGCGATGTTGTGCGGGGCAGCCTTGTATTTCGACGGCAAACTGGACCCCCAATGGTGGGGCAATCCAGCGTATGGAATCGCCGGCCTGGTGTTGGCGGTGGCGATTGGGCTGGCCATCTTCTATGGCATGCACTCGCTCTACCTGTTGGCTGTGGGGCAGCACTCGATTAGCAGGCTGATCAGCAAGGGTATCCACCTGCGGCCGTTCCATCCGGACGGCTCCAATGGCTTTGCCGCTCTGGGGAACTATCTTCTGCTCTTGCTGGTGCTGAGCATTCTGTGCGCACTCGCGGCGTGGATTACGCTATGGCACGGGTATCTCGGGGTAGAGGACTTTCCGGGAATATGGTTGGGAGCAATTGCGGTGGTGACGTTTATACCGTGGATCGTCATTCAGCCGCTCATCCATGTGACGCGGGAGATCCGGCGCGCACAAATGTCGCACCTGGCCTCCGTCGAGCGTTTATTGAACACGGTGCTCGATAAGACCGAATCTCAACTCGGGGACGCTGACTTTCGCGTCAGCAATATCGAAGAATTGAAGACGCTGCGCGACCTGCATGCCGTGGCAAGCGATATCTATGAGACAAACGTGTTTCCGTTTAATCGCAAAGTGGCGGGTGTTCTGAGTATTGGGTACGTACTGCAGGTGATCACGCTGGTGAAAGAAGTGGCAGGAAAATTCAAGTAGAACGGGCAACTCACGGGGGGGTCGTCCGCCACAAAGATCGTGTATTATGGCTTTCCGAATTTGGGCCCCCGGCGAAAACCAAGGAAAAGGGGAACCATGAAACTCACCGACGGGATTCACTACTTAAGCCAGGACATGGGTGGTCACGTGCACGCGTTCCTGTTGGACGACGGGAACGGCATCACCCTGATCGACTCCCTGTACGACAACGACGGGAAGATGATCCTCGACGAGATCAAGGCCATGGGCCGCCAGCCATCCGACTTGAAAAACATCATCGCCACCCACGCTCACCGCTCGCATATCGGCGGCATGGCGGAGTTGAAGAAGCAGACCAATGCGCGGGTGTATGCGCACGAATGGGAAATCGAGATCATCGAAGGCAAGCGTAAGTCCACCAAAGTTTCGTTGTGGCCCAAGGCTCCGCTGGCCGCGTACAAGCTGCAATTCGGACTCGCCATCGGCTTCGACGGCCACAAGCCTTGCATGGTGGACCAATCGCTGAAAGAAGCGGACCAGGTGGGGCCGTTGACCATTATCTCTACTCCCGGCCACACGCCGGGTTGCCTGTCGTTGCGAAAAAGGCGCTGTTCGTGGGCGATGTGATTGTGACGTGGCCGCGCGTCGAAGCGGGTTGGGCGGGACTGACCCTGGACATGAAGCAGAACGTGCAATCGGTCGGAAAGCTGTCGGACTTCGGCGACGTCGAGATCGTGGGAGTCGGTCATGGAGAGCCCATCCCCGAGGGCGGCATCGAGGTCCTGAAAAAACTGCGCGAGCAAAAAGTGTAAGGGTGCATGCCCAAGCGCTTTTCCAAGTGCTGCGACAGAACCGGCTTGTCTAGAATGGCCCGAGTATTTTGGCAATCGGTTTTCCAGAATGATTCTGCGTCGAGATTTTCTGATTCTTGCGGGTAGCGCGATTGTCATGTCCCGTGGCACATGGGCGGCGGAGCGGGTCCCTACTATGCTCGATCACTTACTTCTGGGCTGCGGCGACCTTGATCAAGGCATCGCTTTCGTGGAACAGCATACCGGCGTGCGTCCCGCGATGGGAGGCGTGCACCCGGGACGCGGTACGCGCAACGCTCTGCTGGCGCTTGGGCCGCTGCATTATCTCGAGGTAATTGCGCCCGACCCGGCGCAGACCGGCATTCCCATGACGAGGGCGGAGTTGCCTGCGATGTTGAAGCAGCTCTCTGCACCTCGACTGGTGGATTGGGCGGTGCATACGTCTGACATCGCAGCCGTGGCGGAGCGGTGGCGCAAAGCTGGAGTGGCGTTTCATGGGCCTACACCTGGGTCGCGGGCGCGGCCCGACGGAACGATGTTGCACTGGCAGACGCTCAATCTCGAAAACGATCGCGATGGCCTGCTGCCGTTTTTCATTGAATGGAGTGCGGCGACGGTGCATCCGTCGGTCGATGCACCCGCTGGTTGCAAGCTGGAGAGCTTCGCCGTCGCGGGTCCCGATCCCAAAGAGCTGTCCGCGAAGTTTGATCGGCTGGGACTTGAGGTTGAAGTCGCAAATGGTGAAGCCGCGCATCTCCGCGCGCGAATTGTTGGGCCCGGTGGAGAGTTGGTATTGGGGAAGTGAGTCGGACTCCATTGGTCCCTGTCTTCGGCAAAAGACTGAAGAGCTTTTTGGACTGTCGATTGTTATGCTGTTTGGCGTAACGCTGAATAGCGTAAAAAATTGGCCATGGCATTTGTGGGGACGGCGACTCACTTCCACGTCCTCCGCAGCGGATGCGCTTCGGTATTGAACACGATCGCGTGCAGATCGAGCGTCGACTTCGGTGCATACAACAGGTACAGGTACTTCAGGGTTTCGGCGAAAAAGAAGCTTTCCATGGCGTCTTTCTTTTCCATGGTTTCAACGCTGCGCAACGCGGCGTAGCCAACATCGCTACGGCAATTCTTCATCAGGGCATCAAAGTAGGTCCGTCCCATCTGGAGGTAGCGCGGGTTTCCGGTGAAGAAATAGACGTAATACGTGGACTCGATGATCTCCGGCCGCAGTTCGTAGCCGAACTTTTTCGCCTTCATCGTTGGGTAATCGAAGACTTCCGGCTCGATGCCATACGCATTCCACATTTTGTAGCAGGAATCGAGCAGCCGTTGCGCCTGCGGCAGATCGCCTGACAGCGCCAGCACTGCAGGAAAGAATGCGTCGAGCGCGCCAAACTCCGTGGCACCTCTTTTCCCAGTGGCCATATCAACGTGCCCATACCACAATCCGGTAGCAGCATCGTCGGCAACATACTGATTGAGGCTGGCAAGGCTCTGCTTCCACATGCGCTCGCAGTCCTTGTCGCCGAACAGGATCCATGCCTTCAGCAGGTACTCGTAATACGAATCGATGCCGCCGCTGACGTGGCTGTCCGTGTCCGTCCACTTTCCGGTCTCGACATTAATGCTGCTGCCGACGAGTCCAATAGGCGAGCGCCGATTGTAGATCTCGACCAGCGCCCGCTTGGCCTTGTCGTAATACACCGGCTTGCCGGTCAACTTGCTCAGCGCTCCGAACTCAAGTAGCAGCGTGCCAACTTCGGCGGGATTGGTTTCCGCCCCGCGTACCGCGCCTGTCTTCAGGTTGACGAAAACGTAGGGCATGCCAGTCGGGGACCCGAACGCAGGCAGCAACCGCTTGCCCAGATCATCAGCCAACGCCAGCAGTCGCTGGTCGCCCGTGAGTTGATAGCTGCTGAGCAGGCCTCCCAGCATGCGAATGGTAATCTCGAAATTCTTGACGTAGATGTCCTTGTCGAACGACAGGTTCTTCGCGATGAGCTCGCGCGTCTCGTCGGCTTGCTCGGTGAGTCCCATCAGGAGCAGCGTGTCGAGAGCGTCTACCGGAGTCATGTAGAGCGACGTGCCATACCAATCTTTGAATCCCTTGCTCAGCGGGAGCAATTCGTCGTGTCCCCAGGCGTACTGGCGGTAACCGGACCAGGCATGCAGGAACTCCGCGCGAACTTTCGCGGCCATCTCAGCCTTTTGCGCATCCGTCCATGCGGATTTGACGGCAACCGCGCTGGCCTGCTGCGCGTCAGTCTTCGACCTCACGGGCTCTGCACCATCGACTTGATGAACTGATCCCGGCGCCTGTGTTTGCGCGCTGCTGGTGGGCAGCGCAACTATGGCAAATGCGGCGACCATGAGGCCCCGACCTATCCGTCCGACTGTTCCCCGCACTTCATTCTCCATTCCGCCCAATGGCATCGAGTGTCTCCTTCATCCGCTGCACGGTTTCGCGATCAACGTGCTCGCAGGCCGACGCATCGACGTTCGCTTTGAATGCTGTCAAGTGGACCTGTGTGCATCCCGTCGCGTGAATCAATCGCTCAACGTTGTGCGCTCGGATGCCTGCTCCGGGAAGCACCTCAATCCTGCCTCGTGAAAAATCGACCAGCCGCCGGATGAGTTCGCTGCCTTCCAGCGCGGTCTTCTGTTGTCCGCTGGTGAGCACGCGGGTGAAGCCTAGATCGATCAACTCTTCCAGCGCGCTGAATGGATCGGGCACAACGTCGAAGGCGCGATGAAACACCGTCTGCCGTCCACCCGCAAGTTCCAGCATCTTCCCGCATCGCTTGGCGTCGACTCTTCCATCGGAATGAAGGATGCCGAACACAATTCCATCGGCTTCCTGCTCCACCAACAGCTCGGCGTCTCGCCGCATGACTGCGAAGTCCCCTTCGGAATAGCAGAAGCCGCCGGCGCGGGGACGCACCATCGCCATCACTGGAATGCGTACCTGTTTCTTTGCTTCAACCGGCGTACCCAGCGAAGGCGTAAGTCCGCCTGTTGCGATGGCCGCGCACAACTCGATGCGATCGGCGCCGCCGCTCTCGGCCGTGACGCAGTCGTCCACCGTTGAGGCTATGATTTCCAGCAGGATGTTCGCCAACCCGTTTCCCCTCTGCTCGCCTCAACCATAAGCCCAGGCAAGTTGTTCCGTCGAGAGGTCCAAGGTGATTTGAAAGGGCGCGGCTTTCGCCGCGCCGCACAGGCTATTTACCATTTGTCATCACGAGGGGACTTCAGTCCCCGAGGGATATGCTTTAGACTTTTCCGCAAGTTCCTCTTCACTAATAATCACAGCACTCACTTTCCCCCAGGTGATACGCTTTGGGCGATGAAACGCGCGCTGATTGTTGCTGTCGTGCTGGGTTGTCTCTTTCTCCTGGCACGGCTGATCGTGCCGTCGATCGTCGAGCGGCAGCAGAACCACATCTTGCAGTCCGGCCCCTATCACGCATCTGCCGAGGCCGAGGCGCTGCATCGCACTCTACTGGTTGCTGACCTGCACGCCGACACGCTTTTGTGGGGGCGCAACCTGCTGGAGCCCAGCCGCACCGGCAGCATCGATCTGCCGCGCATGTCGGCGGGCAATGTAGGCTTGCAGGCGTTCACCGTGGTCTCCACCGTGCCGCGCAACTTGAACATCGATCGCAACGACGACTCCACCGACCTGCTGCCGTATCTCGGAATGGCCCAGGGCTGGCCGCTCAAGGCGCTCAACAGCCCGAAGCAGCGCGCGCTCTACCAGGCGCAGCGCATGCAGCAGTTCGTGGACCAGTCGAACGGTGCGCTGATATTGCTGAAGAGGCGCGGCGACCTTGCCAACTTTCTGAACATGCGTGCCGGTGGATCCCACGTAATCGCCACGCTCCTCGGGACCGAGGGCGCCCAGCCGCTGGAAGGCAAGCTGGAAAATCTCGATGCGCTTTACGCCGCCGGCTTTCGCATGATGGCGCCCACGCATTTCACCGACACCGCGATTGGCGGTTCGGCTGCCGGAGTCGGACGGGGCGGACTGTCTCCGCTGGGCCGCGAGTGGGTGAAGCAGATGGAAGCCCGCGGCATGTTGATTGACCTCGCACACGCGTCGCCCGACACCTTGCGCGACGTGACTGCGATGGCCACCAAACCCGTGGTCGTTTCCCACACCGGAGTGAAGGGCGTTTGCGACAACAACCGCAATCTCAGCGATGATCAGCTGCACGCTGTGGCGGCCACCGGTGGCGTGATCGGCGTCGGCTTCTGGGATGTCGCGACCTGTGGCCACGACGCGAAGGCGATTGCCACTGCGATCCGCTATACCGTGGCAGTGGTCGGAGCGGAGCACGTCGCGATGGGATCCGACTTCGACGGCGCTGTGACCGAACCGTTCGATACCAGTGGACTAGTTCTCATCACCGAAGCGCTACTGCAGCAGGGCGTCTCGGACCACGACATCCGCCTCATCATGGGCGAGAACGTGGCGCGAGTCTTATCGCAAACCCTGCCTGAGTGATCGCACCCATCCGCATCTGCCCGCAAGATAACGGCAGCTGAAGAGGCACAGCTTTACAGGTTACGGGAACACTCGATTCTGAACAGCTTTGTATCAGGGCACGACTTCAGTTGTGCCGCCCAGGCCCTTTATTGTTGTAATTCCTCGTGGGCTTCAGCACACGGGGAATCTGCTTTTCGACTTGTGTAGGGGACGTCACGCGCGAGAACTCAATTCCCATCCCTGCCAACTGCGCCGACGGAACTTGTCCCTGCCGTCGCGCCTTGATCTCATCCCACCGCACCCACGCGATGTAAACCACAATCGCGATATTGATCAGCAGGACCACCCAATGCATGATGCTGGGCCGGCGTATCAGGTTGTAGAGTTCAAACGGCAGATAGATCGTACCCGAGACAATGGCCAGCCATTCCGCCCACACCCGTTGTCGCCATAGTCCGTAAGACTCTACAAAGCGCAAGCTGGAATAAACCAACGCAATGGCCAGCACCGTGAGCAGGTCCGCATCCATCATTCTTCCGGCGGCATGCAACAGGGCGTGCGAAATTCTGCGGTCGGGATCGATTTGCAAAAAAGTCAACAGGTTTTGCGCGGTGTCTTCAAGATCGATGTGGAGATGAATGATCTCCGCGAACCCGAAGGCCACCAGCAGCACGAGCACGCCTTTGGACGCTTCGAGGATGGACACGGTCCGCAGACCCCGGTGATGGTCGTGATCCTTGCAATGACCTGCGTGCTGGTGAGTGATGCTCATTTCCGAAGTAGCGGCTGCCCGCCCCGTATTCGTACCTTATCAAAAGACATACAGAAGAACCCGAAAATCCCCACCGACGCCAAACTACATCGAATGCCGGCGACACGCCGTTTGCCCTACTGCAATTTCACGTACTCGTAGTCCACCGGATTGTTGTTAATGCCGCGGTCCGGCGGAGCGATCCATGCTGCCATCTTTCCCGGCTCGGAGACGCCTTGCATCAGGCTCATAATGTATCCCCGGTCGCCTTCGCTGGGCAGCCAATCGCTCTGGCGGGCGTTGAATTGTTCCGCGCTGATGGGCTGGCCCTCGGGAGTGGTGGGCGCCCCGGCCCAGTTTCCGATGTTGCGGCGAAAGCGCGTACTTGGCAGTGACAGGCGATAGCCGTGGCCCGCCTTCTCGATCAAACGGTTCCAGCGCTTTAGCCCGATTTCGCAATCGCGCACATACGAGCTGCGCGTCACCTCGTTCATCGCATTGCGCAGGGGGATGTCCTCGTTCTTGGTCCCACCCTGTCCATCAGGCAACTCCAGGTGGTACGTCTGTTCGAGCGCGATGTGGTCTTCATACTGGGTTTCGTCGGGACGTCCCTTCAAGCCATTGGCAAAGTACGAAGCCGCATTCGACGACGTCTCCGATCCGAACAAATCGAGCGAAGAGCTGAACCAGAAGTTCAGGTACCGCTGCACCGTCGGCAGATCGATGGCGCCGGCGTTGCGGATCGCCAGCGGATCGTCGGTGTTCAGCTCCTTCATTACTTCGAGCGTGCGCTTGACCACGCGATTGATGCCGGTATCGCCCACGAACATGTGGTGCGCCTCTTCCGTCAGCATGAACTGGCAGGTGCGCGCCAACGGATCGAAGCTCGATTCAGCCAGCGATTTCAGCTGAAACTTGCCATCGCGATCGGTGAAGTAGGTGAACATGAAGAAGCTGAGCCAGTCGCGGATGGGCTCGTTGAACGTGCCCAGGATGCGCGGCTTGTCTGCGTCGCCGGAGTGGCGCTCCAGCAACTCTTCCGCTTCCTCGCGGCCATCGCGCCCGAAGTAAGCATGCAGCAAGTACACCATCGCCCACAGGTGGCGGCCTTCCTCCACGTTCACCTGGAACAGGTTGCGGAGGTCGTAAATCGATGGCGCGGTGTGGCCCAGCATGCGCTGCTGCTCCACCGAGGCTGGTTCGGTGTCGCCCTGGGTCACGATCAGCCGCCGCAAGGTCGCGCGGTATTCGCCCGGGATCTGCTGCCAAACTTCCTGTCCGTAGTTGTCGCCAAATCCGATGCGCCGGTTGGGATCGCGGTCGTTCAGGAAGATTCCCCAGCGATAGTCCGGCATGCGCACGTAGCCGTACGTCGCCCAGCCCTTCGCATCCACCGAGGTCGCGGTCCGCAGGTACACGTCGGCCACCTGGAAATCCTTCGGGCCAAGTTCTTCCCACCACTTCAAGAATTCCGGCTGCCAGTGCTCCAGCGCGCGCTGCAGGGTGCGGTTCGACCCGAGATCGACGTTGTTCGGAATGCGGTCCTGATAATTGATGCTCATAACTCTCCATCGGGTGACCCGTTCTACCCGGCGCGCAGCGACGGGTAGGGCGGGGTCGTTCCCTCACTTCCAACGATCTGTGTGCCCCATCCTCTTCCCGGTTTTGGAATGGCGGGAACAAAGTCCTAAACTCGCTCCCAATTGAATCGCGCTTTCGATCCGGTGCCGAACAACTTCAGTGCGCCTTGTTCGCCGGTCGAGTTCGGCCGGATGAACACCCAGTTCTGCCACGCCGAAAGCCGTCCAAATACCTTCGTCTCCGTGGTCTCGGCGCCAGGAAATCGCAGACTCGCTTCCATGCCGGTCAGCGCGTCAGGTGACAGACTGGCGCGCTCCTCAATCGCGATACGAACCTCGTCTTCCCAATCGAGATCGTCGGGTGCGACGGTGACCAACCCAAGTTCCAGCGCCTCTTCCGGACTGAGTTGTTTACCGATGTGCTGCTCGAGTTCCGTAAGTTTGTCAGCATCACCGCAGAATCGCGTGTCCAGACGGCCGCGACCGTTCACTTCCGGAAGTAGTCCGAAGTTAAAGCCATCGAGCGCAATGTTCGGAGCGTCGGCTCCGTATCCCGACACCGCCAGCATGTAGCTGCGATCCGCAGCTAGGACCAGTTCAAACAAAACGCCGGCAAAACATGAGTGAGGCTCAATGACGGCGTACATGCTGCGCGAGGACACATCGAGCCGCGCGAAAGTTCTGCGTAACAGTCCAATGGTCTCGCGTACCAGCCAGTCGTGGCGATGTTCCAGCATCACCGCGTCAGAGGCCAGTACGGCGTCGATGCTGCCAGCGGTCTTGATCAGCAGCAGTCCAAGTTCGAGTTCGTTCACCCGCAACATCAGGATGGCGTCATCCAGTTCGCGCGCCATCGCCAGCGGCCACCATTGATCGCCAACGGCATGAATCTCATCCAGACTAGCTGGCTGGTTCGTCCCTGGAGCGCGCACCGTCAGCGTTGCGGTGCGGGCCGGGCGATCGAACGTCATAGCGACATGCTGATAGTGATAGCCATCCTCGTCGATGCGGCGCTGCAACGGATTCAGCTTGATACCCATCGCGTCGGCAGGTCGCGAAGAACTCTCCACCAGTTTCTGCGCGTGCGTCCGCGTCAGTTCTGGGAACTTCGCAGGAGGAGCGACTTCATCCACCAACCCCCACTGTTTGGCGCGCTCACCCTTCACGCCGTCAGGATTAGTACAGAACATGTCAGCGAGATCGCGACGGACCTTGCGCTTGTCCACCAGGCGCGTGAGACCGCCAGTCCCAGGCAGTACTCCCAGCAGCGGAACTTCGGGCAGGCTCACCGCACTGGAACGGTCGTCCACCAGCAAAATCTCGTCGCAAGCCAACGCCAGTTCGTAGCCGCCGCCGGCGCACGTTCCATTCACGGCCGCCAGAAACTTGAGCCCCTCGTGCCGGCTGGAATCTTCCATCCCATTGCGCGTCTCGTTGGTGAACTTACAGAAGTTCACCTTCCAGGCGTGCGAAGACGTGCCCAGCATGTAAATATTCGCGCCCGCGCAGAACATGCGCTCGCGCGCGCTAGTCAGCACCACGCAAGCCACCTCGGGATGCTCGAAGCGAATACGCTGCAGGATGTCGTGCAACTCGATATCCACGCCGAGGTCGTAGGAGTTGAGCTTGAGCTTGTAGCCAGGCCGCAGCCCGCCTTCTTCGTCCACATTCATGGCAAGCGTGGCCACGCGGCCGTCGAAGGTGAGACGCCAGTGGCGATACTCACCGCCTGCAACGTCAAAGGTGACGCGCGCCGCTTCGTCAGTATTCAGCATTGAGTCGTGTACTCCTCATTCCGGGTGTCGATTGTGCTCCGTTATTGCGTCTTGCGGCGCAAAAAATGGAGCCTAAGTTCAGGCCCGTCCCCACTTTCATTTAATGCATTATAGTTCAGTTCGGCTATCCAAATTCTGGAAAAACTACGAATTAAGATGCAGATTAATGACAACGGCGTCCAAAAATTGTGACAATTCCGGCCTTGCCGGGCCTAGTCTTTCCACTCGTCGCCCGGCCTTAGTTTCTTCGCGAGCCCTTTTCGGATCGCTAAAGCGCAACCTTCGATAGATTTTCGCCCCGTGTCGACGCTCAAATCGGCCCTTCTGTAGAGCGGTTCGCGCACTTCGAGGATACGTTTCAGGTCCTCCAGGGCCTGGCGATTGTCGGCCATGGGCCGGGTATCGCCCTGGTCGATGACGCGCTGCATGTGCAGAGCCGGATCAGCGTGCAGCCAGACCGTATAGCACATCATCAGCAGACGCTCAAAGGTCGACGTCTCGGAGACGAGGCTGCCACCGGTGGCCACCACAAAGCGCGGATAGCTTTCGAGCAGGTCATCCAGGCATTGGCGCTCCAGTCGGCGAAAGCCGCTTTGTCCATACAGATCGAAGACCACACTGAGGGGCACGCCCGCCTTCTGCTCGATCAGGCGGTCGAGTTCAACGAAGGGGATTTGGTGCAGTCCTGCGAGCCTTACGCCCAGAGTCGATTTGCCGGCGCCGCGCAGTCCGACGAGCGCAATGCGTCCGCAACGGGTGGCGCTATCGACGCCGCCAAATCGCCACAGCAGCATCTGTCGCGCCTCCAGCAGCTCCTCCGTGGGCAACCGCCGCAGGAGCTCGACCGTATGGACGAGATCGAGCGACGGGTCGGGCCCCTCGGCCAACAATACTTCGAGGGGAAGATCGAGCGCCCGCGCCACGTCGCGGAGCAGCAGGATCGAAACGTTGCCTTGTCCGCTCTCCAGTTGCGCCAGATAACGTTCCGAAACACCGGAATCGCGCGCCAGGATCCTTCGGGTCATGCCGCGGCTGGCTCGGGCCTCGCGAACCCGGTTACCGAGTATCCTGAGGAAGCCGTCGTCGTTATTTTGGGGGTTGTTATAACCTTCGTTATAACGTTCAGAATTGCCGATCGAAGTGTCTGGATGGCTGGACATCGCGTGCGGCTATAGTACATGCATTATACTTCCTCAGCTATCTAATTCTATCGATGCGGGAGCCGAGTCAGATGCATGAGTTCGAAGTCGCGATTGCGGAGGGGCGGAGCAGGATCTGGTGGCGTTGAATCTCACCATACTTGTCGGCACCATGACCGGCACCGCCGATTTGGTAGCCCAGGAGGTGCAGACCGCGCTGGAGGCGGCCGGGCACGCCGCGTCCATTCGTATGATGGACGATCTCGACGCCTCGGTGTTTCAAACCGGCAGTACATTCCTGATTTGCACTTCGACGTACGGCCAGGGAGACGTACCCGACAACGCGCAGGCGTTGTACGCCAGCCTCGAATCCGAGCGGCCTGATTTGTCAGCCGTGGTCTACGGCGTGATCGCTCTCGGCGACCTCACCTACAAAGACACGTTCTGCGAAGGCGGAATACGCTTCGACACGCTAATGACTGAACTGGGCGCGCGACGCGTGGGCGACATTCTCAAGCACGACGCCAGTTCCGGAACGTTGCCGGAAGAAGTCGCTGCGCAGTGGATCGTTCCCTGGGCCGAGCTCGCAATGAGCGTGTCCGCGGATACGCTTACAGGGAAGCTGACGGATGCAACCGCCGAATAAGTCCTCATCTATGTCCACGGAACTGCGCCAACAATTCGGCGAGGTCGAGGTCACTGGCAAGCGATTGGAGATCCTCTCGCTCGAGCCGGGCAACGCAAGCGCCGCAACCATCGTGATGCTTCATGAGGGATTGGGTTCGGTTGCGGTGTGGAAAGACTTCCCGCAGCGCCTGGCCGCGCGCACGGGATGTCGAGTTCTGGTGTACTCGCGTTACGGACATGGGAATTCCGACAAGCTGGCGGAGAAGCGCCCGGTTGATTTTATGCACCACGAAGGCGAGGTGGTGCTGCCGGAATTGCTCGACAAGCTGAACATCGAGCACCCGATTTTACTGGGGCACAGCGATGGCGGATCGATCGCGCTGATCTGCGCCGGGCGCTATCCGGGCCGCGTGCGCGCGCTGATTCTGGAAGCGCCGCATGTGTTCGTCGAAGATCTCAGCGTGGTGAGTATTGTGGCCGCCAAAGTTGCCTACCAGACGACGAACTTGCGCAACAAGTTGGGAATCTACCATGACGACGTGGACGCGACCTTCTGGGGATGGAACGACATCTGGCTCGACCCGCGCTTTCGTTCCTGGAACATCGAGTCGTACTTGGAGTCGATCCGCTGCCCGGTGTTGTGCATTCAGGGTGAGCAGGATGAATATGGAATGCCTGCGCAAGTGAATACAATCGCGGCGCGGGTTGCGGGCGCTCAGGTCGTCATGCTGCCGGATTGCGCGCACTCACCTCACCGCGATCAACGGGATGCCACGCTGGCAAAGATGGCCGAGTTTGTGGAGAGAATTAATAATCAACCTCAGATTTCCACGGATGACACGGATCGAGTCTTCAATTCCAAGAGCTAACGGCCAGAAGCTAATTGCTAGTTGCTGACTTCGCGAAAGGCAGACACGATGACGGAATGGGTTCACACATTTAAGGGTGCTGTGCTGGCGTCAGAATACGACTTCACCAGCCACATGAATTCGCAGATGTACGTGTCGCGCTTCGACCAGGCGACGTGGTTTCTGCTGCGCGCCATTGGCGTGACGCCCCTGTCGATCAAGCAGCAGAACTTGCGCATCGCCATCGTGCGCCAGAACTACCAGTACCTCGAAGAGTTGCGCGGCGGCGAACTGGTCGAAATCAAGAGTGGTTTCCTGGCGGTGGGCGAAAAGTACTTTCGCTTTCTCCACCAGATGTTTGACGCCGAGAGTGGCCGCATGGTCGCGACCTGTGACAGTGTTGCGGTGCGCGCCAGCCTGGAGTCCGGCAAGAGCGTCCCGCTGACGGTTGAATTGCAGGACCGGGCCAAGCAGTACCTGGTGACGCCGAACGTGCCGCTGGATGAGGCGATCGGATAGCTGCAGGAGCACGCTTGCAGGCATTTTGAAATTGACCGCGCCACGCCGGATTGCGCATAATCGTGGCACGGGTGTTGGAGTTCACCCTTAACCGCCCCGTCTTGGGGAAGATGACTCCTACCAGGGTTCGCTTTGGGGGAGTCTCGCCTGCCGTAACCTCCCGCATCCGCTCCCGACATGACTACAGTTCTTTGGGTGCCCCAACCTTTTCTCCCGCCTTTGGCGAAAAGGGTGGGAAGACGAACGGATAGGAACGACAGAGCATGCACAAGTATCTCCTGGTTGGCATGGGCGGTTTCGCGGGAGCGATTGCGCGCTACGGGGTGGGGACGTTCGTCACCCAGCGCATGGGGCTGCGCTTTCCCTATGGCACGTTTCTGATCAACGTGTCGGGCTGCTTCCTGATTGGGTTCTTCATGCATCTGCTGGCCGAGCGCGGCGTGCTCGATCTGCACTGGCTCTACATCGTTGTCATCGGATTTATCGGCGCCTACACCACATTCTCCACGTTCGAGTACGAAACCATGCGCGAGCTTCAGGACGGCCAGATCGGCATCGGCCTGCTCTACGTTGGCTCCAGCGTGCTGGTGGGATTCTTCATGGTCTGGTTGGGATCGCGGGCGGCCGAACTAGTCCCGTGACCGTTAGGGTGGCCAGTTGGGGGATTCCCGATCGTTACGATACGGTGACGCAACTGACTTCGGGCACTTCCTGCCACTTCCCATCGATTTTTTCCATCAAGTGCCAAGCCCAGCGGCCGCATAGGTTTCCGCAAGCGCTACCCGTATAGACGATCGCTCGACTCCTTTCTGGATTGAAGCCGACAGCGGACAGGGAAAGGTACCCTCCCGAGTCCGGGTAGCGCCTATAAAAACCATCCCAGTCGCCCTGCTTGAACAGAACTTTGATGGTGTCCGAGTTCACAAGCTCGTACGGCTTTTCAATTTGGAACTGTCGCTGCAACAGCCATGGCTTGCTGTTTACTTGCTTGTAGTCTACGACTGCGTCTTTGAACTTGGCGGCGGCGTCGGGAGTCAAACAAGGCTCTGGCGGTTCTTGCCTCGCCTCCGTCTCCTGTTGAATGACGAGTGTGCCTTTGGCGAACTCTGCAGATTCTTCGCGCGGAAGCAGTGCGCTGTAAACCTGGTAAGCCTCGGCAACGTCATAGGGCTTAGCAGCGGCGGAATGCTGCCCCCATGGCGCTTGAACGTAGCAGAAAGAAAACAACAACTGCGATAGGCGCTCGTTTTCGCATGGTTACCCCTCCGCACCTAAAACGTCGTGAAGACATCCTCCTCAACTCGCAATGGTACAGACGATACGCCGGAAACACGACCGTCCATAAGAAATGACCGGCCATCTTAAGTGGACCGTCGTCCTGCCGATAGGTCAGACAGACGTGGCACCGAAGTCGCGGTTCCGGACGGAGGAACTGCGCGCGGGAGTTACCGTGTCCCGAGCCGATTGCCGGCGGTCGGGCGGAAGGCGCATGAAGTCGCACAGGTTCCTGAAAATCATCTTTTTTTTCGCAGCCAGCGTTCTGATCACCGCAGCTGTCGCCTCTTTCGTCATGGGGCAGCGCTTCGTGGAGGCGTCGCAATGGGTGATGCGGACCCACGAGATCAGCAGGGAAATTGAGTTGGTCCACTCCAGCGTGGAAGACGTCGAGGCCGGGATCCAGGCAATCCTCTATACCGGCGAAGTGTCGGACCTCTCGAATTATCAAGACGTACTTTTTGGGCTTCCGCAACAACTCAAACAATTGCGGCGGATGCTGGTCGATCCCCGGATGTTGCAGCGTCTGGATGTATTGGAAGTAGATATTCGGAGCCGATTGCTTACCGCCCAGGAGTTGCAGGTCGCAAGGCGAACGGCCAGGCAAGCGGATCTGGCGCGGGCCGCCGGCATCTATGCGCGCGAAAACCCTATTGCCGCGATTCGCCGGCAGTTGGCCGCGATGGAAAATGATGAACTCCGCATCCTGAAAGAGAGACAGGCACACGCCGACCAGTTGCGCAAGAGCACGGACCTTTTGTTGCTTCTGCTGCGGGTGCTGGCGATGGCTGGCCTGGTGCTGTCGTACTTCGTCATCAAGCACGAATACGGTTCCATCCTGCTGCGGGAATCGGAGTTGGAACAGGTGCGAGTGCAACTGCAGGGGGCGAATGCGGGATTGACCCACTCCGTCGGAGACCTGGCGCGGCAGAACGAACAGATCAAATCGTTGAATCGCATGGTCGAGTTGCTGCAGCGCTGCCAGCAACTCGACGAAGCATACGCGGTGCTGAGCACCTTCCTTCCTGACGTTGCGGAATGCGGGGCTGGCGCGTTGTATCTGCTGCGGCCGTCGACTCAACTGCTGGAGCGGGTGATTGCCTGGGGTGATCCGGCGGAAAAGGCGGAAATGTTTGCGCCGCAATGGTGCTGGGGGCTGCGGCGCGGGCGTGCCCACGTGGTCCACGGCGGTGTGACGAACCCGATTTGCGAACACATCGAAGTTGCGGACACGGGATTGACCGTGTGCATTCCGCTGGCCGCGCACGGCGATACCCAGGGCATGGTTTGTCTGCAACGCTCCACCTGGGACCCGGCCGAAGCCAACCACCACCTGCCATTTTTGGGGACCGCAGTGGAGCAGATTTCGCTGGGGCTGGCCAACTTGAGATTGCGTGACGCGCTCAGGGACCAATCCATTCGCGACCCCTTGACGGGGTTGTTCAACCGCCGATACACGGAGGAATCGCTGGAGCGGGAGATCGCGCGCGCCACCCGCAGTGGCACTCCGGTGGCGTTGCTCATCCTCGATCTGGACCACTTCAAGAAAATCAACGACACCTACGGACACTCGGCGGGCGATCACCTGCTGCGGGAAGTGGGAGGCATTCTGCGTTTCCGCTCGCGCACCGAAGACGTGGCAGCGCGACACGGAGGCGAGGAGTTCCTGCTGATGCTGCCCGGCATGGACAAGATCGACGCAGTGCGGCGTGCCGAAGAACTGCGCATTGCGATCAGCGACATTCAGACCATAGAGAATGGCATCGATTTGCCCAGGGTGACAGTGTCGATCGGAGTCGCGGTGTTCCCCGATCATGGCTACACCGCTGACGACTTGCTGCGCGCGGCGGACAAGGCACTCTACCGGGCCAAAAACGCCGGTCGCGATCGCGTGGTGTTGGTGTCGGCACGATCGCAGATGCTGAACTAGCAGAGTGCATCGTTCAGGGAGCCCTGCGGCGACTCTGGTCTGAGCTACTTCTTTTCCGCTTCGTCTTTCACGTGGGGATCGCCGGACTGGCTTGGGCTGGTGGGGGGCGTTTGCTTGGCAGCCTTCTCTTCTTTGGCCTTCTCGGCGGAGCGCCGCATCTTATCGTCAAACTTCTGCCGGAGTCGATCTTCGTGTCCTCTGCTCATGCCTATAGTTTACGCCGCAATGGCTAGGCTAAGTCCGTCTGTCCGGTGGCAGTCACCACGCTGGCCCACTCTTCCGCCGATAACTGCTTGCGACGGACGGTGGCCATCGTTATCGGCACATGGATGAACATGCCATGCTGCAATCCGACGATGATGTCGGTTTTGCCCGCCATCCCGGCGTGCACCGCGTTGCGCGCAAAGGAATCGCACAGTACCGAATCGACCGTCGAGGCCGGAACGCTGCGAATGTAATAACTGGGATCGATGTAGCGGAGGGTGACCGGCAGGCGCTGCTTTCCGAAATGCGCCTTGATCGTCTCCTTCAGAAACAATCCAATGTCACGGTGCTTCAGGTTGCCGGAGGCGTCGCGTTCGTCGGACGGCGGCAACAGGTCCTGGCCGGCGCCCTCGGCGACGACGATCAACGCATGATGGCGCTCCAGCAGGCGACGGTGCAGCGCGGCCAGCAGCCCGCCATCGCCGTCGAGTCTGAAGGGCGCTTCCGGAACCAGAGCAAAGTTGACTTCCTGGCTGGCCAGCGTCGCTCCGGCGGCGATGAAGCCCGAATCGCGGCCCATGACCTTCACAATGCTGACGCCGTTCAGCGCACACTGCGCCTCCACGTGCGCCGAATCAATGATGTCCTTGGCGCGCGCGATGGCGGTGAAGTAGCCGAACGAGCGGTTCACGTACATCACGTCATCATCGATGGTCTTGGGAATGCCGATCACCGAGATCTTTAGATTCCGCCGCTTCACTTCTTCGGCAATGCCATGCGCTCCGCGTTGCGTGCCGTCGCCTCCGACCGCGAACAGGATGTTGATCCCCCGCTGCTCGAGCACGTCAACGATGATGTCGGCGCTGACCGGCCCGCGCGACGACCCTAGCAGCGTGCCGCCGCGCTGATGAATGTCGTTGACCATTTCGGTATTCAGCCAGACCGGGGACGCGGCCGCTTCCGGAGCGAATCCGGAAAAGCCGTAGCGGATGCCCAGCACGGCATTCACGCCGTAGTGAAAATGCAACTGCAGATAGACCGAGCGGATGACGTTGTTCAACCCCGGACACAATCCGCCGCAGGTCACAATGGCCGCCTTGGTGCGGGCGGGATCGAAGAAGATTTTCTCGCGAGGTCCGGCCTTTTCGAAGAGCTGAGCAGAGCCAGCGGCGGAGGTGTCGATCTCAATGGGCAGCCGAACGTAGGTGCTATCGGTGACGAAGGTGCCTTTCATTGCGCCGCGCGCGTGTCGCCGCAGCGGCGACGGCATCTCGCAGGGCCCAAGGTTCGGAACAACGATCTTTTCTTTTTCGCTCATGGAAGTCCGCCCGCCCGCACAGCTCAGCTCGTCACGGCTGAGCAACAAATCAGGTTATGCGGGGCTTGCTTCTACGATAAATGAAACAGCCGAATCATGCTGCGGGGAATGCGATTCATGCGATGTGAAGAATGCATAAATGGGAATCCAGACCGGCGATTCTGGTTGCGGCCTTTTCGCTGTGCGGGCGGGGAGTTAAGATGAAGTCATGGCCCCTGAAAACAACGCTTTGCCGGAAAACCTGGAACACACACCGGATGCCGTAGAGTATGTCGCCGAGGCGCATCGCCGTTTGACGTTGCTTCGCAAGGAACTCGACAAGCATCCCGACCTCGAGGCCGCGATCGAGCGGCTGGAAGTCGCGTTGAGCGTGCTCACCACCAAGACGGGCGGGATGCTGTAGCTAGCTGAATAGCAATTCCTTGGCGCGCTGCGAGGCTTTCACCACAGCCTTGATGATGGTCACGCGCAGGCCACCTTCCTCCAGTTCGAGAATGCCATCGACCGTGCAGCCTGCAGGAGTCGCTACGGCGTCCTTCAGCAACGCGGGGTGATCGCCGGTTTCAAGCATCATCTTGGCTGAGCCCATCACGGTTTGTCCGGCGAGCTTCATCGCGATATCGCGTGGCAGTCCAACCTTCACGCCGCCTTCAGCCAGCGATTCCAGGATCATAAAAATATAAGCAGGCCCGCTGGCGGAGAGTCCGGTGACCGCGTCCATGTGCTTCTCGTCCACGCGAATGGTTTCCCCTACGGTGTCGAACAACTGGTGCACGATGTCGAGGTCCGTCGGCTTCACCGCGCTGCCGCAACAGAATGCTGTCATGCCCGCGCCAACCCTCGAGGGCGTATTGGGCATGGCGCGAACCACCGGAATTCCGGCCTTGATGCGCTGCTCGATATACGACGTGGGCACCGATGCCGCGATCGAGATAATGAGCTGATCGGCGCGCAGGTCGGGCTCAATCTCGCTGACCACGTCGCCCAGCGTTTGCGGCTTGATGCAAAGCAGGATGATGTCGGCGTCCTTGATGGCAGCGCGGTTGTCGGTCGTCACCTGCACACCGAACTTCGACGACAGCGCGTCGACGCGTTCACCGTGACCGACCGTGGCCACGATGTTTTCGGGCTTCACGATGTTCTGCCGGCAGAAAGCTTGTAGTAGGATGCTGCCCATTTTTCCCAGTCCGAGAATGGCCATGCGCGGTGATTGAGCTGGTGGCTGCACGATACGGGTCCTAGTTGGTGCTGATTCCGGTGCTCCGGTGTACCTGCGATTGTAAATTGCGCTGGACGGAACGGGAAACGCAACGCCGTCGGAAGATCTAACCGACGTGCATAATGACTGGCATGAAAGTCCGCAGCGAATTCGTCCTGTCGCCAGTGACGCTGCAGTTGTGCTGTCGATGTCACTCGACGCCGCGGCGCAGCAGCTTCCCCGATTGCAGGAACAGAACCTTGCCGGACAGCAGGTGGTGCTGCCCGATGCTGCATCCGGCAAAGTCGCGGTGCTGGTGTTTGGATTCACACGCGCCTCGCAGACCACGACAGGGGGCTGGATGAAGCACATCCAGGGTGACTTCGGCAAGTCGCACGGCTTCGTGCTCTACCAGTTGCCGGTGATCGAAGAAGCTCCGAAACTGATCCGCGGCATGATCATTTCCGGAATGAAGAAAGGGCGTGGCTGAAAACCTGCGCGCCAACTTCATTCCTGTCGTGCACAGCGAAGCCGAACTGAAGAAGCTGGTGGGCTACAAGCAGGCCGACGATGCCTACGTCGTCGTGCTCGATCGCAGCGGTAAGGTCGCATACCAGACGCACGGTGCGGCTCCCGATGCGAAGTATGCCGAGCTGAGGGCAAAAGTAGAGGGGTTACTGAAGTAGCCGCGTTGGCTTCGATCCTTCTGAGCGCGTCATGAGAGCAGATCCCTCGGGGGCTGATGCCCCCCGTGATAACAAAAAGAACCGGCGTCCAATGCGCAGCCGAGGCCGTTCCCCTTCGAAATCATCCGCCACCAAAGAGGCAGATAGCGCCGGCGCGGGCGTGAGATATAATCCGGCAGCCTTGCAGAATTCTCGCTGCATCTTCTGAAGCATTTTCTCCAGGAGGCCGATCCGGTGACGCGCCGTTTTTCTGTCGCTGCTCTCATCCTTGCGCTGCTGCAAACCGGCAGCGCTGCCAATCCTCCCGCTGCGTCCTCCACCAACATGGACGGCTACTCTCCATCGCACGCCACCGCCGAGCGCGAATGGGAGACGAAGTTCCGCAGCCTTCCCGATCCCAAAAACCTGCGCGACACCATGCAGCGCCTGAGTGCGCACCCGCACCACGTCGGCTCGCCCTATGACAAGGACAACGCCGAGTGGATGCTCTCGAAGTTCAAGGAGTACGGTTTCGACGCGCAGATCGAGACCTTCTACGTGTTGTTCCCAACGCCGAAGGAACGCGTGGTCGAGCTGCTCGAGCCGACAAAATTCACGGCGAAGTTACAGGAACCGGCGCTGGCTGTCGATCCCACGTCAGGGCAGACCGCGGAGCAACTGCCGACCTACAACGCCTATTCGAAAGACGGCGACGTGACTGCTCCGCTGGTGTACGTGAACTATGGGATTCGCGAAGACTACGAGCAGCTCGATCGCCTGGGTGTGTCGGTGAAGGGAGCGATCGTGATCGCGCGCTACGGCGGCGCGTGGCGCGGCATCAAGCCCAAGGTGGCCGCCGAGCATGGAGCCATCGGCTGCATCATTTATTCCGATCCGCGCGATGACGGCTACTTCGAAGGGCAGTATTTTCCCACCGGCCCCTTCCGTCCGCAGGATGGCGTGCAGCGCGGCAGCGTGATGGACACAGACTATCCCGGCGATCCGCTGACTCCGGGAGTGGGCGCGACCAAGGATGCCAAGCGGCTGGACATCAGCGAGGCCAAGACCATCACCACCATTCCGGTGCTGCCGATTTCCTATGCCGACGCGCAACCGTTGCTGGCGGCGCTCGCTGGCGCGGTGGCTCCGGATGGCTGGCGCGGCGCGCTGCCCATCACCTATCGCATTGGGCCGGGCCCAGCGAAAGTTCATCTCGTGGTCAAGTCGAACTGGGATGTGAAGCCGATCTACGATGTGATCGCGAAGATCCCGGGCAGCGACGCTCCCGAGCAGTGGGTCATTCGCGGCAATCATCATGATGCGTGGGTAAACGGCGCGGAAGACCCGGTGTCGGGAATGTCGTCGGTGTTGGAGGAGGCGCGCGCGCTGGGCGAACTGACGAAGCAGGGCTGGCGTCCCAAGCGCACCATCATTTATTGCGCCTGGGATGGCGAAGAGCCCGGTCTGCTAGGTTCGACCGAATGGGTGGAGCAGCACGATGCCGAATTGAAGCAGCACGCCGTGATGTACATCAATTCCGATTCCAACTCGCGCGGTTTTCTCTTTATGTCGGGGTCGCACACGCTGGAGCACATGGTGAACCAGGTGGCGCGCGAGGTGCAGGACCCGGAGAGAAAAATGACAGTGCTGAAGCGCGCGCAGTTGCGCCGTATCGGACGAGCGCAGAAACCCGATGACCGTGACGAGGCGCGCGACCGCGGCGATCTGCGCATCGGAGCGCTGGGAGATGGGTCTGACTACGCGCCGTTCCTCGACCACGCCGGCGTAGCGTCGCTCAACATTGGCTTTGGCGGGGAGGCCGACGGCGGGATCTATCACTCGATTTACGACGACTTCTACTGGTACACGCACTTCGGCGATCCTGACTTTGTATACGAGAAGGCGCTGTCGCAGGTGGGTGGTACAGCGGTAATGCGCATGGCTGACGCCGACGTGCTGCTGTATGATCCCTCGGGCTCGGCTGACACTATCAGCCGTTACGTGAAGGAACTGAAGACCGAACTCAAGGAAAAACAGGACAAGGTCCGCGAGAAGAACCGCGAGATCGAGGAAGGCGTCTTCATCGCGATCGCCGATCCGACGAAGACGTATGTTGCTCCGCCGAAGGAGCTAGTGCCGCCGTACCTGAACTTCGCTCCCCTGGAGAATGGGTCGGAAGCCTACACCCGCGCGGCCAAGCGCTACAAACAGGCGTTCGGCAGGCTGGCGGAGAGCGGTCCCACAGTGTGGGACTCTCCGGAGTTGAAGGCAATCAACGAAAAGCTGATGCAAACCGAGCGCACCTTCACCACAGCGGAAGGGCTGAAGGAGCGTCCCTGGTTCAAGCACCAGATCTATGCTCCCGGCGCTTACACCGGATACGGAGTCAAGACCATTCCGGCAGTCCGCGAAATGATGGAAGAAGACAAGTGGCAGGACGCCGACGCGGGCGCGGTGATCGCTGGAGCCGTGCTGATGAAGCAGGCCAGCCTGGTGGATTCCATCGCCGCCGAGTTGGAGCAGGTGGTGGGCCAGGCGCCTCCGGCGACGCAAACTGCGCGGAAGCACAGGAAGGCGGAAGAGGGGCAGGCCAGCGGGAGGTAAGACCGCTCCACGGCCCGAGTTTATTGATTGCCGGAATTCGTTCTGGCGTCCAACCGTGTCATCTCGGCTGCTGCGCTGTTCCATTCAAGGTAGTAGTGTGGACACGTGTCACGCGCCGTCTGAAAATGTGAGAGAGCCTTGGATTTCTCTGCACGCAAAAGCAGATATTCTCCAATAAAGAACTCAGCCTCGCAACTCTGCTCTCTTGCTTTGAGCGGATCGGGATTGCTCGCAGCCGCGAGCGTCCCCTCCTCCGTCAACTTGCCAAGAAAGAGATTTGCTACAGGTGCTGGCCATTTAGAAGGATCGATCTGGACTACTTGCTGGGCGAAGCTCTGCGCGTCGTCCTGTCCCGCATTCTTACGGGCAAGATGCAACCAAAGCGCCGTGTATACATCGGAGGAGTCGAACTTGAGGCTGTCTTGAAAATCTGCGGCAGCGCCCTCGAAATGGGCTTGATGGAACTTGGCGATGCCGCGGTCGCGAAAAGCGTTCGCAAAATTGGGTTTCAGGCGAATCGCCCAGCTGAAATCCTGAATGGCGTTGTCGTATTGGCCCTGGTTGGCATAAGCGATTCCCCGGTTGTAGTAAACATTCGCGAATTTGGGTTTCAAGCGAATCACCTGGTTGAAATCCCGCATGGAGCGGTCGTACTGCCCCTGACCTCGGTAGGCGATTCCACGGTTAAGGACAGCGTAGATTTCATTGGGGTTCAGGAGGATTGCCTGATTTAAGTCCTGAATAGAGCGATCATACTGGTGCATAAGGAGGTAAACAGTGCCACGCGTAGTGAAGGCGTACGTGGAATCAGGATTCATGCGGATTGACTCATTCGAGTCCTTTAGAGCCTCGCCGTATTGGTTCTTCTGGCCATAAGCACTGGCCCGGTAGGCGAAAGCAGTTGCGAGGCGAGCTTGAGTCTCCTTGCCCGATATGAATGCCGAGCACGCGGCGATTCGAATGTCGGGGCTGTGGTCAGCGCAGCGAAGCCAGTCTTGTTTATTGCTTTGTGCTGGGGCACTAATGGCCAGGCCAATAAGGACTGAGGTGATCAGCGCGATTCCCGCCACTTTCATAGGCGCACCCATTAGAGTAGGAAGGGCCATGGGTAGAGGGTATGGGGACCGCGACTGGGAAGCGGTGATGTCTGGCACCGTGCCGCGTGACAGCAGTATTCCGAGGGACCCACGTTTTCTCGCCGTCCTTGGGGACTCAATCTCAACGAACCCTGCTTCTCCTTTATTGTAGTGACGACAGCTACCCAAAGCCAGTCTTCCGCCTCTCGAACCAGTCCATGCCCAGCCGAAGAGTTCGTACACGTTCCCGAAGCACCGCGGAGACTATCTCACACGACCAGTGGGAATCTCCCAGGGCAATGGTGGTTACTTTCGTTTCTTCGCCCCACGGATTTTGCGTGACTTCCACTCCCCTCGTGCTCTATCCATGAAACTGGGATGATTCGCCTCAGGGGCGGGACTGGTCTCAACGGATGTCCTCATTCCGGCGGCGGCCAACGGTTCGGGTGAGTCCGGTTTCCCACGCCGCGTAAGCTCTTTGAAATCCAGAACCAGCACTCAAGGCCGCGGAATGTGCAAAGATATGCACATATAAGTCCTTACGGCTGACATGGATAGCTGTAAACCTTTTGCAATCAATTGTGTGCCGTCAATTTATGTCCAAACCATTGAAAACAAACGGAGGCATGAAAAGAAATTTCGGCGAATGTCCCAGGTTAGCCACAGTTCGTTGCTCAAACGCCGCACCCTGCCATTGGCTGGTCGAAGAGTCCTACTGGTCGAAGCCCTGCCACGCGGTGAAGATTTCCGCACCGAAGGCGGCCACCATAGCCGAGACCTTGGGACCAGGATCGCCGTAAACCTCCATTCCAACCGGGCTGGCGAACTGCATCATTTGCGGTACGAACTGCTGCACCGCCGGACCCTCAAAGTGGGCGGTGATGGCGGCCTGGTCGGTGTAGCCTTCGATCAGGCGGCAACGGGTACGATCGGCGCTTAGCGCAAAGTGGTAGCCCAGGGTGCCCGGCTCCTGCTCGCTGACCGCCACCATTTGTTTTGCGATGGCCTCAAACTCTGCCAACTTGCCTTCGTGAATACTGATATCGACCAGCAACCGTATGCGGCTCGTGCTCATGCGTATCTCGTCTCCTTAGGTCGAGTGACGTGTGAAAGAAGGCCGTTCAACCCCGCAGTACGTGCTCGAACGGGGTCTCCGATATCCCACATTGTGAGAGTAGTAGCTAATCCCACAATGTGGGATATCAAACTACTGCTTGTCGTACACGTACGTGGCGTGAGTCTTCTTGCCGTTCGCGCCGAAGTTGGTGATCACGAGGGTGCGGCTCTTGCCATCCTTGGAGAGCTCGACTTTGCCGTTGCTCACGGTCTTTTCGCCCTTCATGTTGGCGAGCAACAAGGTGCGGTCGCCCTTGGTTTTGACCGCGCGGAAATCCACATCAGGACTGCCGATGACCGGAAACGGCTTGCCATCGAACTTGCCCGTCCACTCAGTGTGCGTGGGTTGGCCGGCTGCGTTTACGCCATCGGTGGTGACTTTGATATCGCTGCCCGCGGCGGAATAGACGACGGTGGTGTTCTTGCCCACCCCGGCCGGGATCTTGGACTTCGCTTCATTGAGCTTCCAAGTGCCCATGTTGGGGTTCTGGGCAAAGCTGGCGGTGAGAGCGAGCACGCACAACGCGAACGTCAATACGATGGATCTGGTTTTCATGGAGTCTCCCATTGGAATTGAATAGCAGGATGCGGCGTCAGTGTATGCGGAGACAGAGCGGCATGCAAGTAAGACCGCTTGGTGTCCCAGAGCCTGCCCTGAGCCTGTCGAAGGGTTCGCGCCGTGATGTTCGGCGCTAACCTGGGAACGATCCTGGTTCAGTTGCCCTACTCTCCCGTCAGCACCTTGTACTGCGGCTTGGTCAGTGGGACGACAGAGAGCCTGCCGATTCTTACGAGTGGTGATTCGGCGAACAGCTTGTTGGCTTTGATTTGTTCGAGCGTGACGGGCTTGGCGAGTGGTTTTCCTACCCTGATCTTCACCACCGGTTTCTTGGTATCGGTGGCATCGACAGAGACGACTGAGGCGGTGCCCACCGCTGTGCTCCGGCCTCCGGTTTCGTAGATGACCAGCCGCGCTCCCGGTTGCATTTCGCGCAGGTGTTTGACTGCCGTGGGATTATTGACTCCGTCCCATGTGGTGGTCTTGTCGCGCTGCAGATCGGCGAAAGAGTATTCAGTGGGTTCGGTCTTGAGCAGATAGTCGAGAGGCATGGGCTATGGTCGCACGATAAAGGGCGCAGTACCAAGTGAAGTTCAAATCGAAACCAGAGTGGTCGCGGCAAAAGTGATCCCTCGACTTCGGCCGCCGAAGCGGCGGCCTTCGCTCGGGATGACAGACCAGATGACAGGCGACGCAGAGCCTACGCCGTCCCCAGTCGCTTCAGCACCGACTCGCGGAAGCCGCGGCTCAGCGTCAGCTTCGTCCCATCGCGGAGCAGGATCGCGTAATCTCCATACAGCGAGGGTTTCAAGGTCTTGATGCGGTCCACGTTTACCAGCGTGGAGCGGTGCACGCGCAGGAACTGGCGCGCGCCCAGACGGTTTTCCAGCGCGGTGATGGTTTCGCGCAGGATGTGGGTGACGTTGCCTACGTGCAGGCAGGCGTAGTTTCCCGCCGACTCGACCCAGTCGATTTCGTTGGGCCGTAGGCAGACGATCTCGCCGTCGGCTTTCACCACAATGCGGTCGGGTGCGTGCTGGCGGGCGTCCAGGTCGCCCAGCATCGAGAGCACGCGCTTCTGGAACATTGCCTCCGAAGGATGCAGTAACTGCTTACGCGCGTGGTCGAGGGCCTCTCCCAGCCGCTGCTTGTTGACGGGCTTCAACAGGTAGTCGAGGGCATGGACCTCGAAGGCGCGCATGGCATAACGGTCGTACGCGGTGACGAAGATGGTCAGTGGCAGGGTGCCATGCTTCTCCAGTTCCTCGACCACCCCGAAGCCGTCCACTTCCGGCATTTGGATGTCGAGAAAAACGAGGTCGGGTCGTTCGCGCTGGATCAGTGCTATGGCCGAGTTGCCGTCACCGCACTCGGCTACGATCTCGAGGTCCGGTTCTTCCTCAAGCAGGCTGCGCAGACGCTCGCGGGCGAGCGCTTCATCGTCGCTAAGCAACACTCGAATTGACATGGGCGTTCGTGACCTCCTGGTTCGTGGATCGATAGGGAACGCGGATCTTGACTGTGCATCCGCCGCCAGGCGTATCTTCCAGCACCATGGCGTGGTTTTCGTTGTAGAGCTGTTGCAACCGGCCCCGGGTATTGCGAAGGCCCACGCCCTCGGGGGGCAGCGCGCCCCGACCGCGGGTCAGTCCGGCGCCGTTATCGCGGATTTCCATCCACACATCGTCGTGATCGCGCCAGGTAGAGATGCGAACCAGTCCGGGCGCGCGTCGCGGTCCGATGCCATGACGGATAGCGTTCTCCACCAATGGCTGCAGAATCAGGTTGGGGACGAACGTGTCCAGGGTGCGGGGATCGATGTCGCTCTCAACCTGCAGGCGGTCGCGAAAACGCGTTTGCTGGATGTCGATGTACTTCTGCAGGAACGTGAGTTCCTGCTCCAGAGGAACCTCCTGTACACCCACTCCGTCGAGCGACATGCGCAACAAGTCGGCTAGCTGCAGCGTCATGTGCTCCGCGGCCTCGCCGTCATAGCGGGCCAGTGCGGCGATGGAATTCAGCGTGTTGAAGAGAAAATGCGGCTCGAGTTGGATCTTGAGCACCTCGAGTTGCGCCCGTGCCAACTGGGCTTCGAGCTGCGACGATATCAGCTGCCGCTCCTGGTACTTGCCGTAAAACGCGATGGCCTGGGTGATCAGCACAATGTACCAGTAGCGCGGGATGTCCATGAAGGTACGCGAGAGGACGTGCGCGAAGAAAGGTACGCTTGGTTCTTTGATCCAGGTGATCATCGGGCTCAAGCGCGCCAGCGCAATGGCAGCGATAGACGTGAGGCCCACGCTGGCGACGACATGTATAAGGAGGGACAGCCTCCAATTGGTACGGTCGAAGGTATAACGCAGCGAGAGTTCGTAGATGATGGGGGTCAATAACGACCAGACAAATGAAATGCTTAAGTTCCACGCCAATAGTTGCGCCCAACTGATGGGTTCTCCCACCGACGCGGTGTAGACGTGCGCACCCGCGGCCGTGAGGAACGCAAGCAGCGTCCATAGCACGAATCCGATGAACCAGATGCGGCCCCAGCGTTTCAGCATGTCGCGCGACCCGACGGCACGATTTGATTCCCCCAGGCAGACCAATGCCTGCGCTGCGGTGATAGACGAAATCTGGAGGAAAATGTTTCCTGAAAAGTAAAGATAGTGATGCAAGGGTGTAACGTGTCCGGATGCGGACAGCGGCCTCATGCGCACATTTGCGAATGTCAGGGAAATAGGCCGAAGGAGCAGATCCCCCGCGGACTAGAGTCTGCGTGATGCCAAGAATAAGGGAGCGTAGCGGCTCGCCCTTCGACAAGATCCGAGTAGGCCCTCAAGGGGCGCCCCTCCGTGCGACAATGTCAGGTTCGCTGACGCGACGGTAATCATGCACGAATTGGGTATCGCATCTTCGATTCTGGACTGCGTGCAAGCAGAGGCCCGCAGGCATCCCGACGTGCACATCACCAAGGTGGGGGTCAAGATCGGCGAGCTCGCAGGGGTTGATGTTGATTCCCTGCAGTTTGGCTTTGAAGCCATCGTGAAGGACACGGAATGGGATGGACTGGTGCTGGCGGTCGAATCGATCCCGCGCATGCAGCGCTGTCCCAAATGCCAGCATGAATTTCGCATGACGGACTTCGATCCCCAGTGTCCAATCTGCGGCGAATTTGCAACCCAGTGCATCAGCGGGGAAGAGCTGGACATCGCATACATGGAAGTGGACGAATGAGCCGAGTCGAAGTCGAAAAGAAAGTCCTGAACGAGAACCAGATTCTCGCCGAGCAACTGCGCGAGCGTTATCGCCAGCAGGGGTTATTGTGTGTCAATCTCATCAGCTCACCCGGATCGGGCAAGACACTCCTGCTGGAAAAGACTCTCGACCGCATGGATAAGAATGCGCGTGTCGCCGTGCTCACTGGGGACCTGCAAACCGAGAACGACGCGAAGCGGCTGGCGAAGTTTGGCTTTCCGGTGAAGCAGATCGTCACCGGTGGCACCTGCCATCTCGACGCGCGCATGATCGAGAAGCACCTCGCCGATTGGAAGCTCGAAGACCTCGATCTGCTGATCGTGGAAAACGTCGGCAACCTGGTATGCCCCTCGAGCTACGACCTGGGCGAGGACGCGAAGATCGTTTTGCTGAGTACAACCGAAGGCGAAGACAAGCCCCTGAAGTATCCGTCCATCTTCTTTAAGTCGGAATTGATGGTACTCACCAAGATTGATCTTCTGCCCTACGTTCCGTTCTCGGCGGAGTTGGCGAAAGAGAACGCGCGCAGGGTGCACCCGCAGATGGAAATTCTTGAGCTGTCGAGCACCACGGGTGAAGGACTCGATCGGTGGATGGAGTGGTTAAAGGCGCGTCAGCAGAAAGCGAAATCCAAGGCTGGCGCTGCCCGTTCGTAAGTCAAGCGCCGGCACGCTGCCCCGCAACTGTCTTCTTGTGAAGCGCGCGCGCATGTCCTACCATGAGCCGCGAGCCTTTATAACTCATGATTCCGTCTCTAGACGGATGGAAACCCACGGTGATACGCGCTAAAACACTTCGCTTGCCTGCATTTTTGATGCCCGCCACCTGTGTCGTCATGCTAGCGCTGTTGTCCCTGCCCGCTGTGGGCTGGCAGAGCGAAGAGGAGAGTGCGTCTGCGCAGCAACAGCAGGGCTATCCAGTCATCATTGATGGTTATGAGGTGTTCCGGGTGCGGCAGAACCTCGGCGCGGCTACAGCGGAGCAGCGGGCGCAGCGGATCTCGGCGGCCTTGGAGGACCTGGCAATGGCGCAGGACTTCAATCCCCAGGACATCAAGGTGAACGAGGAAGGTGGGGTCGCGACGGTCCGCTACGGCGACCAGTTGATCGTTACCATCAATGACGCGGAGGCGCACGGCTCGGGCCTGCCGCGCAAGGCGCTAGGCTACCAATATGCCAAGCTGATCCAGGAAAAACTCGCCCTGGCGCGCGAGCAACATACGCCGCGTTATCTATGGCGTGCGGCCGCCTACGCCGCAGCGGTGGTACTGATCTATCTTGTCGCGCTCTGGATGGTGGTTGTGGGGACGCGGAGGGTCGTCAAGATTCTCGAGACCTCGGCGGCTGCCCGCATCAAGGGCATCAAGATCCAGCAGTCGGAGATCGTGCAGGGATCACGGGTGACTGCGCTGCTGGTCTCGGTGGTGAAGTTGCTGCGCATCCTGGTGCTTGCGGTCCTGACCTACGTCATGCTGGCCAAGGCGTTTAGTTTCTTTCCCTGGACGCGCGAACACGGCCAGCGGCTGCTGGGATACATCATCGGTCCTCTGGTGGCCATGGGTGAAGGGTTCCTGGCTTATCTCCCCAAGGCGTTTTATATCTTCGTCATCGTGGTGGTGACGCATTACGTGATTAAGTTTGTCGGGATCATTGCCGGGCAGGTGGAAGCCGGACGCATCCGGTTCTCCAACTTTTACCCGGAGTGGGCCCAACCCACCTACAAGATTGTCCGCGTGCTGATCTATGCCTTCGCTGCGGTGATGATTTATCCCTACCTGCCGGGCGAATCGTCGCCCGCGTTCAAGGGGATCAGCGTGTTCCTCGGCGTGCTGTTCTCGTTGGGGTCCACATCGGCGGTGGCCAATTTCGTGGCGGGCGTGATCCTGATTTACACCCGCGGCTTTCGCGTGGGCGACTGGGTGACGATCGGCGAGAACACGGGGGAAGTGGTACAGACGTCGATGCTGGCCACACATGTCCGCACCATCCGCAACGAGGAGATCACCATTCCGAACTCGGTAGTGCTGGGCAGCTACGTGACCAACTTTAGCCTGCAGGCGCAGGGAATGGGCGTCGTCCTGCACACATCGGTCACCATCGGCTACGACGCGCCGTGGCGCACTATTCACAACTTGCTGATTGACGCCGCCCTGCGTAGCAAGCACATCCTGCATGATCCGCCGCCATTTGTGTTGCAGGCAGAGCTGGAAGATTCCTACGTGAAGTACGAGATCAATGCCTATACCGACCATCCGCTGCTGATGCCGTACATCTACTCGGACCTTCACGCCAACATCCAGGACAGCTTCTTCGAGGCGGGAGTGGAGATCATGTCGCCGGTATTTCACGCTCTGCGCGACGGCAACCGCACGGCGATTCCAGATCAGTACCTGCCGAAGGACTACCGCGCCCCCGGTTTTCGTGTGGCGCCGGCAGATGGGACCGGCGAAGAAGCCAAGTCACCGCGTGTTCCCATTGCAGGAAAACGAGGTCGCCCTTCCTTGACACCCGCCGGGTAGTTCACTAGCGTACGAGACGAGGGAGTTTTCTGCCGATCCACCTGCCCCAACCGACCGTGCAAGCGCGAAGCAAATTCGTCCTACTGGTATTGCTGCTCGCGTCCCTGTTGCAGTTGGGATGGGCGGAGAAGATTGCCGACATCCAACCGCAAGGTTATGTCACGGATCTGGCGCAGGTCATCAATCCTGCGACCCGCCAGAAAATCGAAATGCTGGGCACCGAGTTGCAGCAGAAGACCGGCGCGCAGATCGCCGTGGTCACCGTGAATTCACTGGAAGGCCAGACCCGCGAAGACTACGCTGCAGATCTCTATAAGCATCTTGGCGTGGGAGCCAAGAAAGACAGCCGCGGCGTATTGATCCTGATCGCTCCCAAAGACCGGCAATACAAGATTGAAGTTGGCTACGGACTGGAGCCGGTGATCAACGATGCGCGCGCGGGCGACGTGGGACGCGACATGGTTCCCGACCTACGCAAGGGCGACTATGGCGCTGCGGCGCTGACTGGCGCAATTGGGGTTTCGCAATTCATCGCAGCCGATGCAGGCGTGCAGCTTACGGGTATTCCCCAACGCGCGACCAGACCTCGGACCAAGGAAGCGCCCTGGTGGCTGCCATTCGTCATCATTGGTGGAATCTTCCTGATCATTCGCGCGTTGTCGCGCGCCGGGCGAGGTAGCGGAGGCCCGCGTGGTGGTGGCGGAGTGGGGAGTGCGCTGCCGTGGCTTTTGCTGGGCAATGCCATGGGTCGCGGCGGTAGCTGGGGCGGCGGATTTGGTGGCAGCTCCGGAGGCTGGGGCGGCGGCGGTGGTGGAGGTTTTGGCGGATTTGGCGGTGGCATGAGCGGCGGCGGTGGCGCCGGTGGCAGCTGGTAATCCGGCTGCGTGGAGCGAGACATGGTGAAGAAGCCAGAAGACAAGTTGCAGGAACTCGTGAGCCGCTTGCACTACGCGTGCGGCGATGACCTGGTGTCCATCGTGCTGTACGGCTCCGCGGCGCGAGACGATTATCACGAGCAATATTCCGATGTGAACGTGATGGTCGTATTGCGGCACATGAAGCCCAGCATTTTCCCGGCGTTGACGGGAGTCCTCACCTGGTGGAGCCACGAAGAAAAGCTGCGGCCTCCGATGATCATGACCCTGGAGGAAGTACGCGAATCGGCGGACGTGTTCGCCATCGAGATGCTCGACATCCAGGCGGAGCACAAGACGCTGTATGGCGACGATGTGGTGAGTGCGATCGAAGTGCCCATGAACTTGCACCGGGTCGAGGTCGAACACGACCTGCGTACCACGCTGCTGCGCCTGCGGAACCATTTGCTGCTCACGGCCGACGGCGACGAGGAACTAAAGGCGGTGATGGGAAAGTCGGTGACCAGCGTGGTGACGTTGTTCCGCCATGCGCTGATCGCGCTGGGCGAGACTCCGCCACACGCCAAGGCGAAGGTGCTGGAGCACGCGGCCGAGGTATTTGGGTTCAATGGGCAGCCGCTGCGCACGGTGCTGGAGTTGCGCAGCAATGGGCAGCACATAGACAATGTTCGCGAGCTTTATCACGCGTACATGGATGCTATTTTGGCCGTGGCGCACGGGCTGGATGTGAAGGTCCCCAAGCGCCACTGGCATAAACACTCGTAACCGGCGAGTTGAAGATGTCAGGAAGACTTACAGCGAAAGTGAGACCCGTATGAAAATTGGATTGATCATTCTTATCATTGTGGTTCTGGTGCTGTTTTGGTGTGGCAGTACATATGTCGGCCATCGCAATGCGATGGTGACCAAGCGGGAAGCGGTCAATTCGGCCTGGTCGCAGGTGGACGTGGTGTTGCAGCGCCGCGCCGACCTCATCCCCAATCTGGTAGAGACGGTCAAGGGTTTTGCCCTTCATGAAGAAAAGGTCTTTGGCGACATCGCGGCCGCCCGCGCTGCCATGAGCGGCGCGAGGACGCCGTCGGAGAAGATTGCCGCCAACGGGCAACTCGACTCGGCTCTTAGCCGGCTGCTGGTGGTGGTGGAGAACTATCCGCAACTGCGTTCCAACGAAAATTTCCTGCGCTTGCAGGATGAACTGGCCGGCACCGAGAACCGCATCGCGGTCGAGCGTAAGCGGTACAACGATACCCTGCAGGACTACAACACCTACATCGGGCTGTTCCCCAACAACATCGTCGCCAGTTTGGCAGGCTTCACCCGCAACGACGCGTACTTCAAGGCGGAAGAAGGTTCACGGCAGGCCCCCAAGGTGAACTTCAACCCGCCCGCGCAGCAGGCTGTGCCGGCACCTGCGCAGTAAGCGGGCCAACTGATCGACCGGATTGAGCGAACCCAGGTTAACGCCGACGGGTAGGGCGCCAATCCAGGGCACTGGTCCACGGCAGCTCAGCCCGAGATGGCCGGTTCGTGCCGGTCATCTTGCTTTTCTGCTCATCCGCTCACACCACGTGAGCCGTATCACCCCGCCAAGTGACAAGGGGCACAGCTTTCAGTTCTTGCGTAGCGCAGCCTTATTCTGCGGCATTTTGACGTCTCCGTAGTGGACGCGGCTGCGAGGCAAAGTACGCTCCTCTTGTCATTCCGGGCTGTTCCGACTCGACTCATTCTCGCCTTGAACGTGAAGCGGGACTTGCCTACTCAACGCGCCGCCGGTCATTGTTCTGCATTACAACCAACACCCAGCAATTCTGTTCGAACGTCGATTGAGCGTGACTTCTTTCTAAGAGGCGCGCCATTTTTTTGCCGCATATCTATTTCTGGAGGCTTTCATGCTTCACCTTGATACCGGTAATACCGGCTTCATGATTCTCTGCACCAGCCTGGTCATGCTCATGACTCCGGGCCTGGCATTCTTTTACGGCGGCCTGGTGGGTCGCAAAAACGTCCTCGCCATCATGATTCAGAGTTTCGTCTCGATGGGCTGGACCACCGTCATTTGGTACCTGTACGGATATTCACTCTGTTTCAGCGGCGACTGGCACGGGATCATCGGCAACCTGCACAACGTCTGCCTGCGCGGCATTAATCTGTCAACGCCTTCGGCGCCGACCGACACTATTCCGGCGATGGTCTTCATCGCCTACCAGATGATGTTCGCCATCATTACCCCGGCACTCATATCGGGCGCGTTCACCAATCGCGTGACCTTCAAGGCTTATTGCATTTTTCTGACGGCGTGGCTCACGTTCGTTTATTTCCCCTTCGTGCACATGGTTTGGGGTGGGGGCATCCTGCAACGCTGGGGAGTTGAAGACTTTGCGGGCGGCATCGTAGTGCACAACATCGCGGGCATGGCGGCGCTGGCATCCATTCTTTACGTAGGACGCCGCAGAATTTTGGATCGCGGACCGCACAGTATTCCTCTCGTGGCCCTGGGAACCGGGTTGTTGTGGTTCGGCTGGTACGGCTTCAACGCCGGCAGCGAAATGCGCGTGGATTCGGTGACGGCGACGGCATTCCTCAACACCGATATTGCTGCGTCATTCGCGGCTGTCGCCTGGCTGGGAGTGGCGTGGTTCCGTGAACGCAAACCGAAGTTCCTCGGACTGCTGACCGGAGCCGTGGCGGGATTGGCCACCATCACGCCTGCAGCGGGCTATGTTTCGCCCACGACTGCAGTCATCATCGGACTGGTTGCGGGAGTGGTTTGCTACTTCGCGGTTGAGATGAAGAACAAGCTGCACTGGGACGACGCGCTCGATGTATGGGGAGTGCACGGAGTCGGCGGATTCCTTGGCATCCTGATGCTGGGACTGTTCGCCAACAGCGCCTTCAATCCCGCTGGAACCAACGGGTTGCTCTACGGCAATCCCGGATTCTTCGTGAAACAACTGGTCGCAGTGCTTTTCTCCTCGGTATGGGCCTTTGGGTTCACCTATGCCATGCTGCACATCATTAATTTCTTCACTCCGGTGAAAGTGGATGGGATGAGCGAAGAGATCGGCCTCGACGAGTCTCTGCACGGAGAACACGCATATGAAACCCTCGAAGTCGAGGACGTGTTCAATCACGACCATCAGCATCAGCACATAACGATCGACCACGTCGAAGTGGAAGAAGACGAGTTGGTTGGGCCGAAAAGGTAGTTAGCATCAGGAGAGAACGTCCAAGCAGGGGCCGGCTTCGTCCCCTGCCTGGACACGACCTGTCTTGACATCTGCATCCGAATCTTTATACTCAAATACCAACATGTTTCACGCGACTCACACCCGGACGCGCATCAGCACCATGGCCATGTGCATGTGTACCCGTGTCCATCTGTGGGTTGAGCGTAGGGGCGGCCAATAGAAAACAGTAAGTAGCCGCAAAGATTCCTAAACGACCCACGGTCCTGAGAGACAGTGGGTCTTTTCGTTTTAGCCTAAATTCAGTCTGAATAGGAGCAGCAACCATGAGCGACAAGCCGGAGTTTCACTTTGACACCCTCGCCATTCACGGCGGGCAGGACCCCGATCCCACCACCAAGTCGCGCGCCGTGCCGATTTACCAGACCACGTCGTATGTGTTCGACGATGCCGACCACGCCGCGCGACTCTTCGCCCTGCAGGAGTTCGGCAACATCTACACGCGCATTATGAATCCGACTACCGATGTGTTCGAGAAGCGGATCGCCGCCCTCGAGGGCGGCGTCGCCGGACTGGCGTTGGCGTCAGGACAAGCCGCAGAGACCCTGATTATCACCACCCTGGCTTCCGCCGGAGACGACATTGTCTCCACCACGTCGCTTTACGGCGGGACGTATAACCTGTTCCATTACACGCTGCCTAAGCTGGGCATCACGGTGAAATTCGTGGACGCCGACGATTTCGACGGCCTGCGCAAGGCCATCGGCCCCAAGACCAAGGCGCTGTACACCGAGACGCTGGGAAATCCCAAGCTCGACATCGCGGATATCCAGGAACTGGCCAAGATCGCCCACGAAAACGGAATCCCGCTGGTCATCGACAACACCTGCGCGTCGCCTGCGTTGTGTCGCCCCATCGAATGGGGAGCCGACATCGTGGTCAATTCTGCCACCAAATATATCGGCGGACATGGCACCTCGATCGGCGGGATCATCGTTGATGCGGGCAAGTTCGACTGGGCCGCCTCAGGACGCTTCAAGGATTTCGTCGAGCCTGATCCGTCGTATCACGGCGTGTCGTACACCGGAGCGTTCGGGCCGCTGGCGTTCATCCTGAAGGCGCGGGTGCAGGGTTTGCGCGACACCGGCGCCAGTCTGTCGCCATTCAACGCATTCCTTCTGTTGCAGGGCACAGAAACCCTGCATCTTCGCATGGAGCGCCATTCCGAGAATGCGCTCAAAGTCGCGGAGTACCTGTCCAGCCATTCCGATGTGGAGTGGGTGAATTATCCCGGCTTGCCTACCAGCAAGTACTACCAGCGAGCGAAGAAGTATCTCCCGACAGGCAGTAGCTCTCTGGTCACGTTTGGCATCAAGGGCGGCTACGAAGCGGGCAAGCGGTTCATCAACGCGACCCAGCTCTTCAGCCTGCTAGCCAACATCGGCGATGCCAAGTCGCTGGTCATCCATCCCTCTTCGACCACTCACCAGCAGCTCAGCGAATCCGAACAGCGCGAAACCGGCGTCACGCCTGACTTGGTACGGTTGTCCGTGGGCATTGAAGACGTGCGCGACATCATCGCCGACCTCGACAGCGCGTTGCAGGTGGCGACCGGCAAGAAGGTCGCGACCCAGGTGGCAGGAGACTAGCGATGAGCGAGGCACTCGAACCAACCCGGGAGGGCGACCTTACATTCGCACACGCCGCGTCCTTCCGCCTGGAGGCCGGCGGCTCGCTGCAACCTGTCTCCGTGCGCTACGCCGTGTATGGCGAGTTGAACGAGCGGCGCGATAATGCTGTGCTCATCTGTCATGCGCTGTCGGGTTCAGCTCGCGCCGCCGACTGGTGGCCCGAAATGTTTGGTAGGGTTTTCGACCTCACGCACGATTGCGTTATCTGTACCAACATTCTGGGATCGTGTTACGGCTCCAGCGGTCCCACCTCGATCAATCCCGCCAGCGGCAAACCCTTCGGCCCTGATTTCCCCCTCGTCACCGTTCGCGATATTGTCCGTGCCCAGGCGCATGTACTGGTTGAGCTGGGCGTCAAGAAGCTGCACACCGTCATAGGCGCGTCGATTGGCGGCATGCAGGCGTTGCAGTGGGCAGTAGATTATCCCGAGCGTGTCGAGCACTGCGTTGCGATTGGCGCGGCCCCATTGTCGGCGATGGGACTGGCGCTGAACCATTTGCAGCGCAAGGCGATCCAACTCGATCCCGACTTCAAGGAGGGACGGTACGCCGCGACTGAACAGCCGGCGCGGGGGCTGGGTTTGGCACGCGGCATCGGCATGTGCTCGTACAAGTCACCAGAATTGTTCGACGAGCGCTATGCCCGTAATCCCAACCGCAACGGCGAAGATCCACTGCGCTCGCTCGGGGACCGCTACGATGTTGCGGGATATCTCGACCACCAGGGAGAAAAGTTTGTCTCGCGTTTCGACGCCAATTCGTACCTCGTGATTTCGAAGGCGATGGACACGTTCGAGCTGCGACGGGGCTATGCCTCAGAAGCAGAGGCGTTGAAGCGCATCAGGGCGCATGTGTCGCTGGTGGGGATCTCGTCGGACTGGTTGTTTCCGGTGAAAGACGTGCGCGCGCTTGCTGATCGGCTGAAAGCTGCGGCGGTTCAATGCGATTACACGGAGTTCGAGACTGCGCACGGCCACGACGGTTTCCTGGCGGAGATGGATGCGGTCGCGGCGGTAGTCAATGGAAGTTTTCACGCGCGGCGTCTGGCAGTGGTACATAAGAATGCGGCGCGGAAGCTGGGAGGGTAGGTTCGGGAAAGCGGATCAGATCGCCTGCACTTCGGAGGTGACTTGCTCAACGACCTCGATCAGGCCCAACTCGAAAGCTTGGACTGTGTTCATGCGCAGAAGGCGACGAACTTCCTCAATACCATTCTTATGGATGGCGTTGAGCAATGCGGTTTCATTGGCGCGGTAGCATTGCCAGCGATTGCGTCCGGCATTCTTGGCTCCGTAAAGCGCATGATCGGCCAGCGCCATGCAATGGTCCCAGCTCAGCAACTCGGGATAGGCCGTTGAAAACGGATACCGCACGACTCCCAGCGACAACGTCAGCGACCTGCCGATTTCACCAAAGATCGGCTGACACTCGTCCAGGATGGCGAGGCGCAACCGTTCCGCCATTAACAGCTCTTCCTCGGGGTCGGTGACGTGGTCAAGGACCAGGAATTCCTCGCCTCCCCATCGGGCTAGGATTGCGGTGGCGCGCACATTCTGCCTAAGCGTTTCGGCTACTGCCTGTAACACTTTGTCGCCGACAGCGTGACCCAGTTCATCGTTGACAAGTTTGAAGTGATCGAGGTCGGAGAGGCAGAGCGCAAGATACCGCTTGGGAACATCGGGCGAATTTCGGATGCAGTTCGGCGATCCAGGGTTGGATTGCTGCATCCACGTGACGGCGGTTGCTTAATCCGGTGAGAGGATCGGTGATCGACGCAGCCTTTAGCTTTTCGACTGCAGTGGTCAATTCAACTGTGCGTTGCGATACCTGTTCCCGCAGTTCGAGTGTGTACCGGGACTGCTTCTCGTCGTTCTCCTGCTTGAGAAGGTTCACCCGGTCGGCCAGCGCGAATGCCAGCAAGATGCACTCGGTGGCGGAGCCCATCTGGGCTGCGTTGTAGGTGAAAAAGTTGACCGGCAGGAATCGCAGGAACATGAAAATGTAAATGGCGCTGCCCACCAGGACGGCCGTCCACGCCACCAAGAAGAAACGCGCTGGGCGGAAGCCGCGAGCGAGAGCAATGAATCCAATCACGGCATAGAAAATTGCGAGCGCCAAGCCGATGAGTGCCAGCGGGAGCGGCAAAAGCAAGCGGCCGGTGACCAGCCGTACAACACAACAGCCTATCGTTACCCCCAGGGCGCCGAGCAGCAGGGAATCGACCCAGGGTGAACGTTGCCGCGTCGCCAGGAACTCGCGCACAAAGAGGATGCTGAAAATGATCGCCAACGCTGCAAGGTAACTCTGGTATTCGCGCTCCCAGAAGGGATGATGCGGCCAAAGGTACTGGTAGAAGAACCCGGTGCGCGCGATCCAAATCGCACCGAAGAGACACACGAATAGCGAGTAGCAAAGGTACGCCCGTTCACGGATCGAGAAGTAGAGGACGAGGTTATAGAGCACCAGCGCCAGGATTATGCCGGCGTACACTCCCTGCCCGAAGATGACGGATCGTCGGGGCAATACCCAGGCGTCGAGCCGTTGAATCTCGGCGCCGATCGACCGCGATTCGCCATATCGACTAGTGTCGCCGACAACGTGCACGTAGAGAGTGTTATCACGGTCGGCATCGACGGGCAGGGGAATGACTACGTCACTCGATGCGATTGCCCTTTCCTGGGGCGGAAGTGCGGTGCCGGATCTGAGGACAGAGACTACGCCGTCATGTTCATAGTAGAGCTCGGCGTGCCACCATTCTCGAGAAAGCTTTACGACCCATCCTCCGGGCGGGAGGCTCGCGGCTCGCAAATTGGCGCGGGCCCAATAGCCATGACACTGGTCCGAGGTCGGCAGTTCGTTCCCAAGAGGAATGTACGTCCCGGATTGGGCGGCTTCCAGCGAAATGTTCCCAGACGGATCGCACATTACTTCGGCGGCAGTTGGGATCAGAACTTCGCGGTCGGAAGGATTCAGCGTCAAGGCAGGGCCGTGGGCCGGCTCAAGCCCCAAGGCGGATGGTGTGCCGTATGCAATCCACAGCCCGAGAAGCAGGAATACCCTACCCCATTTTCGTGTCGCCAGAGACATACGAAGCCACGAACTTGATTTCCGTCAAGCCGATAACAAGGGAACCGTCCAGTATCTCAGACTTTTGTGATATCGCCCATTCCACCATAGTGCGATACGAACGCAGACAAGAACGTCGAGGAGCTTTTGCTCTTGTACGCTGCGCCGAGGCCATTTCGGGCAGCGCACTCCCGAGACGTTTAGAATAGCCTTTCCTAGAAGGTAATCATGTCCATTCTTCGGTTTCTGATGCTCCTGTCTCTAGTCGTATGGGTGGGAGGCATAGCATTTTTTGCCTTTGTCCTTGCGCCGACCGTCTTTCATCCCAGAATCCTCCCCAGCCGACAGTTGGCGGGAGCGGTGGTAAGCCGCAGCCTCGGCATCTTGCACTGGCTGGGTCTGAGCTGCGGCTTGGTCTTCCTGGTCACGTCGGTCATCGACTCACGGATTATGATCGGAGTTCCCGCTCTGTTTAGTGCGAGAAACCTGCTGATCTCCGCCATGATCCTGCTGACGCTGATCAGCATGTTCGCCATCTCGACACGCATGCTGGATCTGCGCAACCAGATGGTCTTTATCGACAACGTGCCGCACGAAGATGCCAGGCGCTTGGAGTTCAATCGCCTGCATGTCTGGTCCACCCGCCTGGAAAGCACCGTGCTCCTGCTGGGGCTGGCGGTTATCTTTCTGACTTCGCGGCGTTTATCATAAAGGTTTGGCCCGGTCGCAGCTGAGTCTTGGCGAGCCGCACTAGCAGGCTCGCGCTTCCACCAAGAGCCAATGCGGGATGTGCCGCAACAGGCTACGACCCATAGATATCGGTATTCGTGGCGCCAACGCACGACCGATGGCTGGAAAATTATAGAGGCTCTCATCATATGAAAACTGGAATCATCGGCCTGCCGCAGGTGGGCAAAACCTCGCTGTTCGTAATGTTGACCAAGTTGTCGGTGGCGAATCGCTCGGGCAGCCCACGTGAAGCCCATCTCGGCGTTACCAAGGTCCCTGACGACCGGCTTGACCGCTTGGCCGCGCTCTACGATCCCAAGAAATTGATCCACGCCAGCGTGGAGTACACCGACGTGGCCGCGCTTAGCCAGGAGGCGCTGAAGGAAACCGCCTTCGCCGCCAACCTGCGCAACGTCGATGCGCTGGCCCACGTCATTCGCGCGTTCGACGATCCTTCGATCCCGCACGTGGGTGCCATCGACCCGCTGCGCGACATCAAGAACATCGACCTCGATCTCATCATCAACGATCTCGGACAGATCGAAAAGCGCCTGGAGCGTGTCGAAAAAGACTTGAAGAAGATGAGGACCACAGAACTCGAACGGGAATTCGAATTGCTCAAACGTGCCAAGGAGCACGTCGAGAGCGAGCGTCCTCTGCGCGAGATGGAAATGACGCACGAAGACAAGAAGCGCATTCGCGGCTTCATGTTCCTGAGCGAAAAACCCATCCTGTACGTGCTCAACATCGGCGAGAGCACGACCCTGAGCAAGGACTCGGAAGAGGCTGTGGCCAAATACGGAATCGCGGAAGTCGCCGCGCGTCCCAATACCGGAGCCCTCGCGGTGTGCGCCAAGGTCGAAGCCGAGTTGGCCGAGATGAGCGACGAAGACGCGGCGGAATTCCTGTCGAGCTATGGCTTGCAGGAAAGCGGACTGGTTCGCCTCATCCGCAAGACCTACGAGTTACTGGGGCTGATCTCCTTCTTCACTGTGGGCGAAGACGAATGTCGCGCCTGGACGGTGGAGCGCGGGTCCAAGGCGGTGGAAGCCGCGGGCGCAATTCATACTGACCTGTCGAAGCACTTCATCCGCGCCGAAACGATTCACTGGGACCAGTTGCTCGAAGCCGGATCAGAGGCCGAAGCGCGCGCTCGCGGCACGCTACGCCTCGAAGGCAAGGAGTACATCGTCAAGGATGGCGACGTGATGCACATCCGGCACAGCGGGTAGTGGTCAGTTCGTAGTTTTTGGCATAGATTTTCTCGCTCGCCAATCACCACCGGCAACTACACGACTCTGCTATTCTTCTCGCGCCCATGAATCCTGTTGTCACCAGTATCGTGCTTGGACTGACCGCTGCTGCCGCTAATGTGTTCGGCGGCGCGGTCATCGTGCAGCGGACGTGGGAGCGGCGCTACCTGCGCTACTTCGTCGCGCTCGGCGCCGGCTTCATGCTGGCCACCGCGATGGTCGAGATGGTGCCGGAGAGCCTGGCACTCGGCGGGCGCAAGGGCGCGTTGCTGATCCTGGTTGGCTACCTTCTCGTGCACTTTTTCGAGCATACTCTCACGCCACACTTTCACTATGGCGAAGAGACCCACGCCGATGAGTTTGTTCATTCGCACAAGCGCATGTCAGTGCTGGTCGGGCTGATGATCCACACGTTTTTCGACGGTATCGCCATTACGTCAGGCTTCCTGATTTCTAATTGGCTGGGGTGGGTCATCTTTCTGGCGGTGTTCTTGCATAAGATCCCGGAAGGCTTCACCGTCACTTCGGTCATGCTGGCCAGCGGTTTGAGCAAGGGCAAGTCGTGGTTTGCGTCGGTCATGTTGGGACTGGCGACGCTGGCCGGGGTGCTTACCATGGTCGTCGGTCGCCATGCCGTGAGCTACGGATTACCGGTCGCCGCTGGCGTCACCATTTATGTCGCGGCCTCCGACCTCATCCCCGAGGTCAATCGAGAGCCCGGAGTGAAGATGGCGCTGGTCGTCTTTATTGGGGTGGCGCTGTTGTTCGTCCTCGACCAGGTCGCGCACCTTCACTAAAAATCGGGCTTGATTTGTGTGATTTCTGCGCTAGGATTGCCAGCATCATGACAAATCGCACTCGCAATCTCTGCCTCGTGATCGCGCTTTGCGTTCTGCTTCCGGCGGGCGGACTGGCGAAGCACAAGAAATCCGGCAGCTCTTCCTCGAGCAGCAATAGCGCGGCCAACTTCGACTACTTCCTGCTCACGCTATCGTGGGCGCCCGAGTTTTGCGCGACGAATTCTGCCGGACGAAGCAGCGCTGAATGCGATCCCAAGAAGCACATGGGCCTGGTTGTGCATGGGCTGTGGCCGCAAGACAACGATGGTAAATGGCCGGAGAGCTGCTCGACCACACCGCCGGTTGCGTCCGCGACGGTCGATCACATGATGCCGATCATGCCGGGACAGTCGTTGATTCAGCATGAGTGGGCGAAGCATGGCACCTGCAGCGGGCTCTCGACCCAGGACTATTTTGCCGCCATCGAGAAGCTCTACACCGGACTCAAGGTGCCGGAGGATTTCAAGAAGCCTTCGGGCAGCGCGCAAGCCAGTCCTGGTGGCATCGAGAAGAAATTTGCTTCCGCGAACAACGCTCCTGCAGAAGCCTTCCGCGTCTCGTGTCCGCAAAACGAGTTCTCCGCAGTGGAAATCTGTCTGTCGAAGGACTTGCAGTATCAGGCGTGCCCAACCACGCTGAAAGAGTGCCACGCCCCAAGAATTGAAGTGCGGCCAGTGCCGTAGGGCATCCTAGCTTATTGAGGACTCTCTCCCACCCCTTCGTCCAATGGAAGGGCGACAAGATCCGGGCCCCGATATCCGTGTCGCACTATATCCTGCTATAATAGACTAGTCATCTGACTAGTCTACTTGTTGGGGATCGGAGGCGCTACATGGCCGCATGGCAAGTACAAGATGCGAAAGCCCGGTTCAGCGAGTTTCTGAACGCTACTCTCAAGGAGGGCCCGCAAGTCGTTACCCGGAGGGGCGTGGAGGCCGCTGTCCTGGTGCCGATCGAAGAATGGCATCGGATGCAGAGGTCGTCGCGCCCTGGACTGAAGGAACTGCTTCTCGGTTCCGGTCCACGCTTTGAGAACCTGGTTCCTGAACGCGGTGGGCACCGCAGGCGTGGGCCGGTGAACTTCCGATGAAACGCTTCCTATTGGACACCAACGTAGTTTCGGAATTGCGAAAGCCTAAACCACATGGTGCGGTCGTCTCCTGGCTGACGGATTTGCAGGAAGACCAGATATTCCTGTCAGCTGTGACCTTGGGAGAATTGCAGGCGGGCGCCGAAATTACACGCCGCCAGGACGCGGTCAAGGCCGGGGAGATCGAGCAATGGGTCGATCAACTCGAAACTTCGTACCGCGTTCTCCCTATGGATTCGGCTGCATTTCGCGATTGGGCCAGGCTGATGCACGGCAAGTCCGATCACCTGATTGAAGGCGGAATGATCGCGGCCACGGCCCGCACGCAAGGCCTAATCGTAGCTACCAGGAACGAGAGCGATTTCAAGCGACTAAACGTTGCCGTGTTCAATCCCTTCGGCGCGAGGTCGAGGCAGCGAGAATAGGCGCGGCAATCCTTCAGTCGAAGGATCCAGCGAGGGATGGTAGGGCCGGCTGGGATCGAACCAGCAACCCTCAGCTTAGAAGGCTGATGCTCTATCCAATTGAGCTACGGCCCCATCGTGGCACAGCGGCGAAATCGGCCTGCCAGCATCATTATCGCAAATCATGGCGCGAATTCGGAAAGCACTGTGGTAACGTGCTGGAGTCCTTCCGCCCAGCGGGCCCGTGCTTGGGCCTCGTCATCGCCGTAGCCGAACAGATAGAGCGTTACGTAGAAACCGGGGACAGGATTCGTCTCCCCCGGCGTTGCGGCATCGTCGCCCGCTCGCAGGGAACTGGTTTCCGTGTGATACCAGCAGCGGCGCACCATCAACTCGCACGCCACCGGAGTCGCATCCTCGCTCGACAGTTCGTGTGCCACCGACTTCACCCAATGTTCATGCCGCTCGAACGAGAATCGTGCAGCTTCCTCGCAGGCGACAAGGTCAACATATGAGCACAGCGTTAGCTTCGCGCTATAGATCGCCTCGGCCTCTCCCAGTTCGTCGTCGAGCCAAACATCGCACTTAGCGCTCCGCCACGACGAATGCATCTGGTTGATGGCGCGCAGAAGCTCGCCGAGTTCGGGGAAGAGCGTTGCCTCGGGGATATCGGTCAGCCGTTCTGGATGCGCCTGCAGATCGATGTAGCGCTGCGAACCGTCGGGCGATGACCAGGGAAATTCCAGCGCAGCATCCTCGGAGCCGAGTTCGACCGACCAGTCAGCGTCCATCACGCCCGCGCCCAATCAGGTGCGGTCACCCGCTCTCCCTGGTCAATCTTTTGCACGAAGGCAATGGCCTGGCGCTCGGCCCAGCGGCCATCGTATCCGTTCGGCTCGGCGAGAAAGGCGCAGTGTCCGCCATGCTCGGTCTCGAGGTAGGTGATTTGGGGGTTCTGTTGCAACTTCTCGCGCGTCTCTGGCAGCACGCGAATAAACGGATCGTCGTCGGCATGCAGGATGAGCGAGGGCACTGCGATGCGATCGAGCACCTGCGCCGCAGACGCGCGGGTATAGTAGTCCTGAGCATCGCGAAAACCGCAGTAGCGCGCCGTGATCTGGTCGTCGAAGTCGCGGATGCTGCCCAGTCCCTGCAGGTAGCTTATGTCGTAGCGTCCGGGATAGAGGGCAGCCTTGCGCTCGATGCGTCTCTTCAAGCCGCGAAGAAATCTCCACTCATAGAGGCGGTTGGCCCGGTCGTGCAGGGCATCGGCCGATGCCGCAAGGTCCATTGCCGGCGATACGCCGACGCCTGCCTTCACTTGCCGGGGCGCCTGCGCACCCCATTCCCCCAGCAGCTTCAAGACCAGGTTTCCACCCATGGAGAAGCCGGTGAAGGCCAGCTTCTGTAGTCCCTCTTCGCGAATCAACGTCTCCGCGACGTGTCGCACATCGTCAGACATTCCGGAGTTGTAAAGCGTGGGGCCGAGTTGCTCGGTGCCGCCGCAGTTGCGCATGTTCATGCGCACTACGTTCATGCCAGCGCGCCAGGCCTTGCTGCCGGTGCCGATTACGTACTGCGATTCGCTCGAGCCTTCCAGGCCGTGCACGATGATCAGCGTCATCGCGGCCGCGCGTTCGTTCTGCCAGTGACAGTGGCAGAGCACTTGGACATCGGTCTCGACGCGGATCAGGCGCTCCTCCGGCGGAGGCAGTTCGTTGCGCCGCGGCAGGAAGTTTCCGGCAATGGTTTGCGCGTGCCCCCCTACAAAGGGACGGCGGGGTTCAAACGGTTCGCCGAAGTAATCGTGCGCACCCGTGGTCTCGGCCGCGCGCAAGGGGTGCGAAACGGCGGACATCTCCTGGCGCACGGAACGGTCGCTGGATCGAGTGGTTTCGTGTGGCTGCATCTATAATGTTGTTTGTACTTGCCCCAACTACCATTATGGCAGGGGAACGTCCGGCGGTAGAAGGGGACTGTTGCACAGGAGTGATGATGCCAATTTTCGAATACCTTTGCGGAGAGTGCGGCCACAAGTTTGAAGCCATCGTGTTCGGTGAGCAGAAGGCAGAGTGCCCCAAGTGCCACACCGCGAAGTTGGAGCAGCAGTTATCCACGTTTTCAGCCCATAGTCATGGCAGCGCGGCGCCAGCCAATCCCTGCGGGCAAACCAGTTGCTGCATGGACGGCCGCGCTTGCTCGATGAATTAAGCGTTGCAGGCCGCGTTTTCCCCGCATGATTGCGGGAAATTCGGCGACGGCTATGCGTCCAGCGGATGGTATAATCGAAGCTCTGCGGTGGGTGTAGTTCAGTGGTAGAACTCCGGACTGTGGCTCCGGCTGTCAAGGGTTCGAATCCCTTCACCCACCCCAAAACCCTCCTGACATATCCCAATGGCCCAAATTTAAGCGACGCTTCGAGCGGAGTTGTTACCTTTTCGCCGCTGGCCCAAGGGCTATGGTTGCCAGGTCGAGCCAGCGTTCGCCGCTGCCCTTGACGAAGGTGATGGCGTCGATGGGAGTCCTGCGGCTGTCCTCGCAGGTGTCCCAGCGCGGACGCGCCAGGCCGACCACCTTGCGGGCCTCGTCCACCGTGTCCATTTTCACGATGGTGAGGTGGGGCATGTAGGGCCACGGCTCACAGTAGTGCAACGCGCCGTGGTTGAGCTGGTCATGCAGTTCCCGGATGCGATAGGCTCCACGCGCCACCCGGATAAACACCGTCGGAGTCGATGGAATAAAGGTTTCGACGTCACCCATGGTCACCTCGAAAGGAGCGATAGTGCGGCACATGGCCTGCAGTTGCTGGATGGCTTCTTCTTCGGTGCCGCTCAGCGGGCGGGGAGGGAGGATGGTGATGTGGGCGTCGGCATGGGTATGCGCGGGATGCAGATCGCGCCGCATTTCTTCGGCGAACATGCCAGCCGGACTGCGGACGTAGGTCACGGCCGCGTACATAAGACCCGTCATGAAGTTCTGATTATACCGACCGAGGCGGTTCGCGTCGCGACTCGAGGTGCGAGCCACATCGAAGGTGACGCGAAAATCATTGCTATAATCAAGGCAGTCGGGGCGTAGCGCAGCCTGGTAGCGCACCTGCCTTGGGCGCAGGGGGTCGGAGGTTCAAATCCTCTCGCCCCGACCAATTATTTCAAGTGGATGCAGCCGTTTTAAAAGCGGCTGAAAATCGCGTGTAGACGTTTTTGTGGCGGTTAATTCCTCGCTGTGATTCCGGGTATCAATTTCTCATTCACTGCCGAAACGGTCTCCAAGATGGCTTCCGCTGGGTCGCCCACCTAATCTTTGCCGAGCCAGTCCAACCGCAATTGTGGGAGCAGGTCTCGGCGGACCTGACACTGGAGCCCATTTCATAGGTCTTCTCGACCGGATTTGCAGAGCTTGGCTATGCGATCCCCAAGATTGTTGCCGAGTAGCCCATGACTCCCAATGACAAAGACGCAAAGCCAATAGAATCAATATGCGTTTTGGCCTTTGTCATTCCTGTTTCAACCTGCCCAAGCAGGTCCGTTGCTCGGGACGAACTCAAGTGTTCGGGACTAGCTACTTCGAAAGTGCAACGATGAGCCATGCTCTTGATTCACGCGGACACTCAAAGGACTCACCGATGGTGATATTTGGGCAGTATCTCGAAACTGCCCTCCGGCTGGTCTCACCGGCAGAGCCTGATGCACGACCGGTAATTCCAGTCGAACTCCATGCATTGCATGCTTGAAACTCCCACCAACCGGACGTACCATGGCGTTAAGCTGCACATGCAACGGCTGTAGCGCCACCAAGAAGGTGCCGACATAGAACGCACAATGTCCGAGCTGACGAGCACACTCTCGGCTGGAGAAGTTGTCGCCAGAAACTACCAGGTTCTGGGAATAGCTGGCGCTGGTGGCATGGGCGTCGTCTATCGGGCCCGCGACCTGAAGCTGGAACGCACGGTTGCCCTTAAGTTCCTGCCCCTCGGGCTCAACACCAGCGAGAAAGACAAAGAGCACATCCTGAAGGAAGCCCGCATCGCTTCCTCGCTCGACCACGTGAACATCGGCGCGATCTACGGGATCGATGAGACTCCCGACGGTCACATCTTCATCATCATGGCCTTCTACGAGGGCCGGACGCTGGCCGAGCGCATTCACCTGCGGGGCAACATCCCCATCTCGGAAGTGCTCGATATCGCCACCCAGATCGCCAGAGGCCTTGCCGAGGCGCACACCCGCAACATCGTGCATCGCGACGTGAAACCTACCAACGTCATGCTCACCCCGAATGGGGTGGTGAAGATCGTCGATTTCGGTGTGGCGCGCGTGACCGAGGCGACGGCAACCGTCACTCACGGAACCATTGGCACCGCAAGTTACATGTCTCCGGAACAGTCTCTGGGCAAGACTGTCGACCAGCGGAGCGACATCTGGGCTTTGGGCGTAGTGCTGGCGGAAATGCTGACTGGGACAAATCCTTTCAAGCGCGAAACCCTGTCGGCCACGATTCTCGCCATACTGAATGAACCGCCCGGCTCGCTCGAGGGCGTGCCCATCGAGCTGCAGCAAATCGTCTATCGTGCGCTCTCCAAGGACCCGTTCCATCGCTATCAAGACTGCTTCGAGCTGTTACGCGACCTGGAGCAGGCCCGAGCAACCATCGTCATGCCGGATGCGAGTGACGAAACTCAGACGATCACGAGAGGCAAGGTTACCTCTGAGTTCCGCCGTTACGTGGCGGAGGCTTCCAAGTCAGCATGGATTCCTGCAGGTCAGCCGCGTCGCAGCCGCCTGGGAATCGTGATCGCGGCAGTGGTGGTCGCAGCCGCAATGGCGGTCTTCGCGTTCTATCCTCCAGCGCGGCGGCTCCTGGCTGGGAGCGGTGGGAACACGTCTAAGACGACTTCGGCACTACCGCGGACCCAGGTCCTGGCTGTCCTCCCGTTTAAGGTCATCGCCGGTGATGAGAAGCTTACGGCCCTGGGGGAGGGCGTGGTGGAGAGTGTGGCCGCCAAGTTGGGACGCTTGACGGAGAACCGCGCGCTGGAGATCATCCCGGCCCGCAACCTGCAGGAGCGTGGCGTCACCTCGCTGGCGGAGGCGCGCAAGCAATTCGGCGCGAATCTTGGCCTGGCCGTTACTTTGGAGCAATCGGGAGACTTGATCCGGGTGAGCTACTCGTTACTTAACGCCCAGACGGCCAGCGTCATTGGAGGCGATTCGGTCACGGTCCCGGCGGCGGATGCCTTCTCCGTAGAAGATGACGTAGCGGCGGGCGCAGTCAAGGCGCTGCATCTCAAACTCCAGCCGGAAGAGCAAACGGCGCTGAAGATTCACGGTACCGGCAACCCCGCTGCCTATAACTACTATCTGCAGGCCCGCGGATACCTGTTGAACTTCACCAGCGCAGAAAATGTCGAGAACGCCATATTGATGCTGAAGGAAGCGCTGAAGGTGGACCCCAACTTCGGTACTGCCAAAGCTGCGCTGGGCGAGGCATACTGGCGCAAATATTGGCTGACCAAGGACAAACACTGGACGACGGCGGCGAAAGAGGAATGCGACAACGCAGTAAACCTGGGCAACGCCGGCGCAGCCGGTCATGTTTGCCTCGGACTGGTCGCCGATGGCACCGGCCAATACCGCGAAGCGGCCACCGAGTATCAGAGGGCGCTCGACCTGGAGCCGGGTGACGAGTCTGCCTACGTCGGGCTGGCGCTCGCTTACGAGCACCAGGGTGCGATCAATGAGGCGGAACAGACCTACCAGCGCGCCATCGAAGCTCATCCCAACAGCCCGTACAGCTACAACTCGCTGGGCACGTTCTATCTTCGTCGCGACCAGTACGACAAAGCGATGCAGATGTTCCAGAAGGTGATAGCATCGGCGCCTGAAGGATACAGCGCTTATGTCAATCTAGGCGGGACCTATGTCAGCATGGGCCGATATGCCGACGCTGTCGAGCCACTGAAGAGATCGATCTCGATACGTCCCTCGTACGCGGGCTACGTCAACCTGGGGGTCGCATATTACGGACTGGACCGTTTTTCGGATGCGGCAACTGCTTTTGAAGCGGCGACCAAGCTGAATCCACGCCAGTACCTGATTTGGGGCAACCTCGGCTTCGCCTGCTACTACTCCGGTGCCAGGGCAGAAGCGAAGACCGCCTACCGCAAGGCTATCGATCTGGCCGGTGAAGAGCTGAGAGTCAATCCCCACGACCCGGACGTGCTAAGTAACATCGCCAATTATTACTCGGTGTTGGGAGAGCGGGAACCTGCGTTGCATTACCTGCAGCTAGCTTTGCAGTATGGACACCACGACAAAAACATACTTGAAGATGCAGCCTCCGTGTACAATCACCTCGGTGAAACGGGGCTGGCTGTGGAGTGGCTGGGGAAAGCGGTCCAGGCTGGTTTTCCTGCGATCAGGATACGAGACAACCCCGAATTCCACAACTTGGAGAACAATCCGGGTTATCAACAGTTGACCCAGCGGAGACAATCCGTACAGTAATGGTACCCCCTGGCACGCGACATAGTCCGCAAAACTCGAAAGGGGCGCCGCTGGCTAAACGCAGCGAACCCAACCGCGGAAAGAAGGAAAAAACGATGGCTACCCACAACGTCGATGTTTGCGAAAGCTGGAACGGAAGTCCGGGCGACCAGGTAAACTTTTCAAACTCGCTCAAAATAAACTGCATCGTAACCCAGAACGGCAGCAATCCATGGCCGTTTACCGACAACTCTCCAATCATCGTTCCACCCGCGGGGACGACTACATACTTGAAACCCGCAGGCCAGCTGCCGAATGGGAGCTACCCTTACGGCGTCGATTGTTGCCCTACCCAAGGCCTCAAGATTGTGACCGTTCCGTAGTACTGCCTCGTTTGGGCCGGGCGGCGAGCGCCACTTCAAAGCCCGGCCCAGGAACTTTGCCAGTCACGCGACGCCCGTGCATTCGCGCAAGACCGATGCGGCAGTCCTCTACTCCGTCGAAAATCACGCGTAAGCCTTTGTCGCCAGGAGAGCATGTGTGTCATTCCGACCACGCTACCGGTCGCCAGCGCACCAAAGCTTTGGCCAGTAGCCGGGCGTACTTGTTCAGCATACCCGGCAGCGATTTCGCACATTTGAAAACGTTGTTCCGGGCGTATCGTCGCCAACTCTTCCCCAATCCGGTTACTTCAGGATGGCCCGTGATCCGTGAACAAGCGCCAAGGTCACGAGGCAGAGCGGACCTCTGGCCGTCCGTCTCAGTGGGTGCGAGTAAGCCATAGTTTCGACTTTGCACCAGAAGTTTTGTTCGATGGGCTGCTTGGCCGACACAGCTCTGATGATCCTGTCCTGGGAACCGGTTGTGGGGAATGGAGACTTCCGCTTGAGCGACAGCCCCGCACAGCGGGCTACTACGACTTGCGCCTTCGCCAGGGCGACGAAAAAGGGCGTAGCACCTGCAAGATTCCTGTAAGGAGCATGCTCGGAGTTGGAGGGCATCCTGGAATATATCCATCTACGGGAATTACCGCGTCTACCGGGCCGACTACGGCGTGGCCGCCGGCGAAGATTCCGCCGCTGCAACCACACGCCCCAACCGCAACGACCAGCTTCGGAGAAGGCACAGCATCATAAGCGTTTTTCAACGCTGCTGCCATGTTTCGGGTTACTGGGCCGGTGACCAGCAGCATATCTGCATGCTTCGGGGATGCGACGAAGTGAATTCCAAATCGCTCCAAGTCGTAGTAGGGATTTGTAAGGGCGACGATTTCTCCCTCGCAGCCGTTGCACGATCCGGCATCAACTTGCCGGATGTTCAGCGCCTGCCCGACCAGAGCACGAATCTGCTCTGCTGCCTGAGATAAGGCAGGCTCGTCCTGAACAACTTCGGCCCGACTCTGGATGTCCCAGCGTCGAATCAGCGCTTCCTTGCTGACCCCACAACGGGCGACTCTTTCCGTGTACCGGAACGCCCCCTCCCCCGCCGCGACGCAGCGGGAGCAAGCAATACATTCACCGTAGTTGAGAACCAGATACTTTCGCCCAGCCGCCTCGTCAACTTTCAAAGCCGGCGTCGGACAGGCGGCCACTACGCGACGGGCAACCTCGTCGGTAAGCAAGTCCGGCTGGACATCCGGCATGCGGCTTCCGGCGGCGTTCGAAAATAGTTCGCTGACCGAAATCAGCACACGGGGGCTTCTGAGACTGCGCTCGACGGCGTCGCCGATCATCGATCACATCCGGAGTAAGAGAGATTGAAGCTCTTGTTGATCAGGGGAAAGTCCGCAATGATGTTGCCGGGCATAGCCAACGGCACCGCCGGCCAATTCTGGAACGAAGGCGATTTGATGTGGCAACGCGTGATTTTCCCGTCGCGTATCCGCACCCAGTAAAGAAGCTCGCCCCGTGGCGATTCGACTGCCGACAGAGCCTCTGCACTTCCCGACAGGGGCACGGGGACAAGAACCGATCCTGCCGGAAGTTCCTTCAGCGTTTCATT
>Ga0097691_1000098_pt1 | contig 80083 bp, 59 predicted proteins | sample NGESurdeep072012_8_FD_72858 | JGI IMG/M metagenome (GOLD analysis project Ga0097691, IMG submission 72858) | Arctic peat soil microbial communities from Barrow, Alaska - NGEE Surface sample 210-1 deep-072012 | ecosystem: Environmental > Terrestrial > Soil > Wetlands > Peat ...
TCGCTGGGCCGTTCCCTTGCTAACACTGAGGGCTCGACACACCTGGGACCACGAATGGCCATCGTGGCGTAGCTCAGCCACTCGCTCAGCGTCAACCTGAGCCCGTGGCCTGCCGAACTTCTTCCCCTTAGCGCGAGCGTTCCGCAGCCCGGCCTTTACCCGCTCCTGGATGAGCGATCGCTCGAACTCGGCCATGGCGCCGATGATCTGGAACATCAGGCGCCCGGAAGGAGTGCTGAGGTCGAGATTGTCGCGAAAACTGATGAACGCGGCGCCGTAGGCACAAAGGTCAGCGAGAGCGTTGACCAGATGCTTCAGCGAGCGACCGAAGCGATCAATCTTCCAGACGAGCACGGCATCGAATTCCCGTCTGTGCGCGTCAGCCATGAGTTGGTTCAGTTCCGGGCGCGATTCCTTTGAGCCCGAAATACACTGATCGACATACTCGCTGGTGATATTCCAGTCGCGGCGGGAAGCATACTCCCGGAGTTCGGAAAGTTGCATCTCGGGGTCTTGACCGTTCAAGGTTGAAACGCGCGCATAGAGAGCGACGCGAGCGATAGTGAGCGGTACTTCTTGAGCGTGGAATGTTGCGGTGTTACGTTTGCTGACAGCCATTGGGTGCCTCCTATGTAGGCGTCCTGGTTAGCGTCGTGTTGGTGTTAGTAGCACTGACACGGCGCGTTTCTGTTCAGGCCGATTTCTTCCGGCGTCTGGCTTTTCCATACTTCACAGTCGTTCTTTCAATTTTCACGATTGGGTCAACGAAGGGGTTCACCCCATTCGACTGTGCCCGATTTTGTGCCCACTGGCCGCTTGTATTCGTTTGGTGGGCCGTGGCTTAATGATTGAGAAACCCGCATAAATACTAGTGAATCCTACTTTATGCAAACCGCGCTAAGTCATTGATTCCTCGTGCGACAGGAACTTAGGATCTGGCGGGTAAAACCGTGGGGGTTCGAGTCCCCCCTTTCGCACCATTCCTTATTTTTTCAGTACGATGATCTCAAACACATGTGACCAAGTCGCATGAAGTCCGCTGGATTGTTCCTGCCAGGCGGTGATACGTGTCAGCAATCCATTCTGTTCGCAACCTCGTAAATGAGCTTACAGAGAGAATGAGTTCTGGCGTTTCCGCCAGGGCAGGAAGCGGACATCGAAGGGTCCGCGATGCCGTACGTAGTCAAATGGCAGAGGACGGCCCATGATGCACATTCTTTCCATTCTAGAGAAGGCCTATTTGGTCAGTGGAGCTAGCTTTTCCAGCACTAGCGCGGTTGCGTCGTAGTCGCCGGTGAGTTTCAGTTCGACCCCGGCGCCCATAAGGACCGAGCCCTGAATGGCCGTCTCGCCCGGGTATTTTTTCGCATCGAGCGGGAGGATTCGGTACGTCGCCGCTGGGTCAAGCCCCTCCAATCGTACCGTCGGGTAGGCCAGACCATAGTGTTGCGAGTGCAGATAGGCCAGCACGACTGCTTGCGTGCCGTCTTGAGCCAAGTACTCTACCTGTGAAACTTCGGATTGCAGCGGGCTTTGCAGCCGGTATAGCTTCCCGTGCTGCACTGTGGTGCGAATCGACTTGTAGAACGCAGTCAGTCGCTGCGCAGTTTCCATCTCCTCTGGAGTCCATTTGTTCAGGTTGCCGCCAATGCCAAGCGCTCCCTGCATGGCAGTCAAGAAGCGGAACTGCAGCGGGATGACGCGCTGGTCGAGGAAGTTCGGTACATCGGTAACCCACGCCACCATAACCTCGGGCGTGTAGGCGTGAGTAAAACCGAACTGGATGTCGAGGCGGTCGAGGGCGTCGGTGTTGTCGGAAGGCCAAACCTCGTCGGTGTAGCGCAGAATTCCCAGATCCACCCGTCCGCCGCCACCAGAGCACGACTCGATTTCGACCTTGGGATGCTTTGCCCGCAAGCGAGCCACGATGTCATAGAGGTTCGCCACATACTGAACGTAGATTTGCTTTTCAGCGTCGGTATTCGGTTTCGTCGCCGAGCTTCCCGTCGCCGTCGACCAACCGGGCTCCGACCAATTGCGGTTGTAGTCCCACTTGAGAAAGGAGATTTCGTTGTCGGTGAGCAGCCGGTCGAGAAAGTCGAAAACGAACTCCGCCACATCGGGACGCGCGAGGTTCAACACCAGCTGGTTGCGCTGCTCTGTGCGCTGGCGGTCCGGAAAGTGCATCGCCCAGTCAGGGTGTTCGCGGTAGAGCTTGCTGTCGGGATTCACCATCTCGGGCTCCACCCACAGCCCGAAGTCCATGCCCAGTGAGTGCACGCGATCGATCAGCGGCTTAAGGCCGTTGGGAAACTTTTGCGGGTTGACGTACCAGTCGCCCAGCCCGGCGTTGTCTTTGACGCGTTCGCCAAACCATCCGTCGTCTACGACAAAGCGCTCCACGCCGAGCTTCGCTGCCTTTTCCGCCAGTGCAATCTGCCCGGCGTCGTTCACCGCGAATTCGGTGGCCTCCCACGAGTTGTAAATGATCGGTCGCGGCTGCGGGTCGGGCTTCCCCGGCAGAATTTCAGTGAGTTGGAAACGGTGCAGAATCCGCGAGGCCTCCCCGTTTCCGTGGGCCGTGTAGCCGGCGTAGAATTTCGGCGTATCGAGGGCCTCTCCGGGAGCGATCGCGTAACTGAAGTCGAACGGGTTATAGCCGCCAGTGACTCGCACGTTATGCAGCGACGTGCTCTCGACGACCATCCGCCAACTCCCGCTCCAGCCGAGTTCGCCGAACCACACCGGCCCGGCACTTTCTGTGGTTTCGGCGGTGCGGCCAATGGCGAACCACGGGTTCGCCTGGTGCGACGTACTTCCACGCCGGCTTTCTAACAGTTGCGCTCCAGTTTCGAGCGGAGCGGTGTGCAGTTGCCACTCGGCACCCCATTGCCCGGTCAGCCAACTCCATGAGTAGCCGGTCCCCTGGGGAAGGTTCCAGACTGCCGACATCGCCTGTTCCAGCCGGAAGGGTTGCGTGCCGAGGTTTTCGATCCGCGACCACCTGGCGATTATTCCTTCGGGATACGTCTGGTAGTACAGATGAACCGCGAGGGGCTGCGTTGCGTCCTTCAGTACGATCTCCAATTTCTGTCCGTCAATGTGCGCTCTCGCGAAACGCAAGATCAGGGTTCGGTCACCGTTGGGCGAGTCAACCTTGAGCGCGGGCTCGGTAAATAGGCCCGCGCCCCAGGCCGGATATTCCAGCGGTGTAGTAGCGATCGGGAGATCAAAGCTCGCACGCTCTGGATGCATCCGCGCTGCTGGGAGCGTTGCTCCAGGCTTAAGCGCGGGACCCCAGTAGATGGTCTGCAGCATTTCCTGGTCGTTCACGCCGACAACGTAGGTACAGTCACCGGCATTCAGAAACCACTGCCGATGGGTCGCATCTTCTTGAACCGAGCTTTGAGCGAAGGCAGCCAACGCCGTGCTAACCAGCAGCACGATAACCATCCAGCGTAAGTACATAATGACGTCTCTACTCGAGAAATTTGGAATTCGGCGAGTCCGGCTGTTAACGAAAGCCGACCCGTCGTATACCGTAACATCGCGAGCCCAGAGTACGTCAGCCTGGTTCCTGGATCGAGAACCTAAGCGAGTTGTTCCCGTTGATCCGTCCGAAGTGAATTCTCAACCGCCCTCCGAGGTTTGGCTGCTTGGTCGCGATGTTGTGATCTGCCCGATGTGGCGTCGGGCAGGGAAATTATCTCGCTTGCCAGTCGATAGTCTCGGTCGTAAGATTGCGAGCTTCCCACTCAGGAGGTCACGATGCTCGATCGAAGGCAGTTTCTCACTCACAGTGCGGCGGGCCTTGGCGCTTCGTTAGCGTTGTCACATCCGCTATTTGGGCAACTGGCGAACGTGCCGGCGACGCTGCCCGACCCCAAGCAATTCGCAACGAATGATGAGGGGTATTGGGCCGAGATCCGCAAGCAGTTCCTCATTCCTGAGGACGAAGTCTATTTGAACAACGGCACTGTGGGATCGAGTCCTGCGCCAGTGCTGCGCGCGGTATTTGACGGATACACCAAGACCGAGCAGATGGACCAGGAAGACCCGGAAAACTATCCCATCTGGGGGTATGAACCGTACAACGCATTTCGCGATCCGCTGGCGACTTTTATCGGTTGCAATCGCGACGAGCTTGCCCTGGTACGTAACGCTACCGAGGCCAACAGTTACATCGCCAACGGTATCGATATGAAGCCCGGCGATGAGGTGCTGATGACCGACCAGGAACATCCCAGCGGGGAACAGCCTTGGCGGTTGAAGGCCAAACGGTACGGCGTCGTGGTGAAGATGGTCACGCTGCCCAAGCCCGTAAAAAGCCCAGCCGAGGTGCTGAACCTGTTCAGCGACGCGATTACGCTGCGCACTCGCGTAATGTTCTTCAGCCACATCTCGACCGCGACAGGGGTGGTGCTGCCCGCGAAAGAATTGTCGGCGCTGGCGCGATCGAAGGGAATTCTCGCCGCGGTGGACGGAGCGCATGTGCCGGGTATGATGCCGCTGAACGTGCATGACATTGGCTGTGACATGTACTCGGCGAGTCCACACAAGTGGCTGCAGGCGCCGAAGGGGTCGGGCTTCCTCTATGTGCGCGACGAGGTGATTGACCAGGTGTGGAGCACGGTAACGACGGCGGGTTGGGACGAACCGAAAATCAGGGCGGAACGGTTCCAGAGGATCGGCTCGTCGAACGTGCCGTCGCTGATGGGACTGCGGGCGTCGATCCAGATGGCGAACGAAATTGGCATGGACAGGATTGAGAAGCGGCACCGCGAGCTAGCCAATTACATGCTGGCGCAGATGTTGCAGCGCGGGGCGGAGTCGTGGACTTCGCCAGACCCGGCAATGCGTTGCGCGATTGTTACGGTGAACGTTCCACCCGTGAAACGCATGGAGCTCGAGACCTGGATGTGGAAGACGCAGAAAATCCGGATTCGCGGCGGCGAACCGTCCAAGCTGCGGCTGTCCACGCCGTATTACCTGCGGAAGAAGGACATCGATCGTTACCTGGCGGCATTCGACCAGTATAGGAAGACCGTGGCGTGATCGTGATTACGGGACGACAGCTTCAGGCTATTCCTGTACCGCAATGAGGAATTGCTCGAACTTGCCGTCAGGCATTTCGTAAATGTTGAGGCCCAGAGTTTTCTGCGGATATTTCACTTGGTAGCTGCGATGCGTCATGCCGCCCCGCAACGACACCGACGATTGCGCGAAGCTCTGCGGATCTCCCAGCGGAGTGAGGCTGTTTGCATAATCCTTCAAGGCTTGGGCGGTAAAGTACGCGTTGGCATTTTCGGTGAACAGGGAGCGGTCGATGGTGCCTTGTTTCAGGCCGTCAAACACTTTACGAACCAGCGCATCCTGTTTAGGGTCCTGCACGTTTTCGCTTTTCAAGAACCAGTTCAGGATTCCACGCCCAATTTGTGAAGCAGCTCCTGCAGCGTCTTGATTTGTGAGCACAGACACGGCGAACCCGTCGTCCGGCAGCACGATGTTTTCCGCAGTGAATCCCGAGACTTCACCATCGTGCTCCAGCACACGGCGGCCATTCGTGCCGAACACCGACAGGCCAAGTCCGTAGCGCGTGCCGACACCGTTGTTCAGCACGACCTCAGTCTCCATCGCATGGTAGGAGGCGGGTTTGAGTATCGACTGATTCATGAGCGAGACGTTCCACTTCGCCAGGTCCTCTGCCGTCATCGCAAGCTCGCCGGCGGCGAAAATCCAGCCCTTGCCTTCTTTTGGGGCAGGTCGGAGCGGACCGATTGCATAACGGAAATAGCCTTCAGGATCCGTGTCCGGCAGCTTGGCCTCATCCACATTGGCGATGCTCTTCATGCCAAGTGGTCCGAACACACGCTGGTGCAGGAGTTGCAGCATGGGCATGCCTGCAACCTTTTCGACGATCAGCCCGGCGATCACGTAGTTGGTGTTGCTGTATTGCCATTTAGTCCCGGGATCGAAGTCGAGGGGAATCTTCGCCCAGCGATCGAGGATCTGTTGCGCCGAAGTCGGTTGCAACATGGGCTGCATGACGTAGTCCTGCGGCCAGTAGTCTTGATACCCGGAAGTATGGGAGAGCAATTGGCGAATGGTTACCTCGTTGCCGCGAGTTAGTCCGGGGACATACTTGGAGACGGGATCGTCGAGCGACAGCTTGCCCTGCTCCTGCAAGAGCAGAATGGCTGCGGCAGTGAATTGTTTGCTGATCGAGCCGACGCTGTATTGCATCTCCGGCGTGGCCGCGAGTTTGGGATCGAGACGGGCATCTCCGTAGGCCTGCAGGTAAACGATCTTGCCGCCTTTCACCACCGCGATCGAGGCGCTTGGGACACCCGTAGCGGTCAACGCGTTCGTGGCAATCTCGTCGATGCCGGAGCGCGAATCGGCCGGGAGAGGCGGACTGGTCTGGGCTGTTGCGACGGCGACTGCGGCGAGAAGAACGACAAACAGAAGAGCCAGAGAATATTTCCCAGGAAATACCTTCAACGAATCCATGTTGATCCTCAGCGTTGGGACGTTTGCGATGGCAGTCTACGACCGCAGATTTCCGATCCATGTCCGAAGCTCACAATATATATCGGGCGCCAGTCATTTAAGTTCGCGGTCTATTCTTTTGGGAGGATCAAGGCGCGCGGCGGGGCGTGTAGAATCGTGGCATGGGATTCCGAGGCAGCAGCAGCGGTTCGAGCGCGCCAAAGGGGAAGACTCCGCCTCCCGATGACACGCGCCAGGAAGCCGCCTATCTCAAGGCGCTGGGCGAGAAGCAAACTCCGGTCAGCATTAAGCTGATGGACGGAGAAGTGGTCCGCGGCTGGATCGAATATTATGACCGGCGCATGGTGCGACTGACGCGCGACGGGGCCCCCAACCTGTTCATCTTCAAACACGACATTTCCTACATCGCAGAAGATGCAGCCAGCAAGCCGCGGAGCGACAAGAGCACGGGCAACGGGGATGCGCCGGTCCGCCGAAAATGAGCCAGTACCTCGAAGATCTGGAACCGATTGCGCGCGACGCCGGCGCTCTGCTGATGAGTTACTTCGATCGGCAAATCAAGATCGAATATAAGGGCGACGCTGACCTGGTGACGGCGGCAGACCGCGCCTCGGAGAAGTTGATCGTCGAGCGGTTGCAATCGCGCTGGCCGCAGCACGGAATTGTCGGCGAAGAGGGCACGCGCAGCGACATGGGGGCGGACTACCGCTGGTACGTCGATCCGCTCGACGGCACCACGAATTTCGCGCACGGCTATCCGGTGTTTTGCGTCTCGATTGCGCTGGCGCGGAAAGACGATCAGCTTGAAGCCGGTGTTCTCTACGATCCGACGCGAGATGAATTGTTCGCCGCGGAGCGAGGTCAGGGAGCGACGTTGAACGGCAAACCGCTCCACGTGTCCAGGACAGCACGACTGGCAGAGTCGATTCTGGGCACCGGCTTTCCCAGCCACAAGCGGCACCAGAACCCGAACATCCACTTCTACCAGCAACTCACTCTGCGTTCCCATGGAGTGCGGCGGGCGGGTTCGGCAGCGCTTGATCTCGCCAATGTCGCGGCCGGACGCTACGACGGCTTCTGGGAGTTCAACCTGAATCCCTGGGACACCGCTGCAGGTGTGCTGATTGTGCAGGAAGCGGGTGGACAGGTGACCCGGTTCGACGGCACTCCGTTCCGGCTTGACAGCCGCGAAGTGCTGGCAACGAATGGCTCGATTCACCAAGAAGTGCTCAGCAACTTCCGAGAGATATTCGCCGGGCGAGGGTTGGAACCATTGCCGTCTCCGGTTGAATTTGCGAAAGACCGCGTCTAAAGAACTTGCCGTCGCGAGTGATCCATCAGGAACAACGATCATTCCGGATTTGGTTCTATTCACGAACCGCACGAAGTTTTTTCCTAGTTCGGGCAGGTGCCGTCAATTACAATCGCGGCGAATCATACTCCGTGCACAGGGGGCAACATGCAACGCTTCGCACTCCTCGCCGTTCTAGTTAGTCTTTGTATCTTCTCTATTTCGGGTTTCGCGCAGGGCCCGACGGTTCAACTTTGTGTAGCAGGCATGCAGGTGTCAGGATCCGCTGCTTCCAATACGGTGGGACGCGATCTACTTATTAAGTTTCTCAGCAAGGAAAAGCCAGACAAGACCCTTACCATCAAGAACGTACCCATTAATCAAGCTGTTCCTGAGGAAGCCCTGGCCTTCGCTAAACAAGAGGGTTGCGATTACGTGGTAACCACCAACCAGGCTGAAATGCATTCCGACTCATCCTGGTGGGGCGGGGGCACGTCAGGCGTAAACATGCAAACCTTCTTTGTAACAACCGCATACAAGCTCACCAAGGTCAGCGACGGTTCGGAGGTGTCCAGCGGTTCGTTCAAGGCTTCCGATAAGGGTTCAGAGCAGAATGCGATCGGCTTCACCATGAAGAAGATTGCGGACAAAGTGACCGAGGCAATCAGGAAGGCAGGTCCGGTCGCTAAGTAGGACCGGCTGGCACTTGACCGGTCGCGAACTGCTTCACTTCTGACTTCTCGAAGCGCTCTCAGCGGGAGAAACCTCCAATTCCAATCGACGCATGGCCGAGAGGCGCTAGCACTTCCGCGGCGGCACTCCCCTTTGAGTAGGTATCTCCACCGATTGAATGCCAGGTCCCGGAGGACGTTCCGCTCTGTCTCTGCGCTAAAATGACGCTTGTGAATAATTCGTTGTTGACCCGTGTGGTCGCCAAACGTCCCGACTCCGTACGCCTGCAAGGGCGCATCCTCTTCCTCACGGAAGATCCTGAACTCATCAAGCGTCAACTTGCGGGAGAAGACTTGCCTTGGGACACGCAGCATCCCGAGCGCAATCCCAAGCTGCGCGACGATATCTCGACAGACGAGATCACGCCGGCGCACATCTGCTTTTTCTTCGACCAGACGCTGGGGGAGTTTCCGTACACGGGCTTGAAGTGCGGCAGTGAGACGCCTATCAAGCGGGGCGACGTGAAGCGCGGAGGTTTCGTGTGCTGTGTCAGCGGCAAGCGGCGCGGCAAAGGATCGAGCCGAGAACAGTCGCCATACGCCGAGATGGCAGCCGGCATCCAACTGGTGATTGCTGAGAACATCGAGCGAATCTACAAGCAGAACTGCCAGAACCTGGGTCTGCTGGCCGCAACCGATTTCAGCCTGATCGATAAGCTCCGTGGCGGCCAGGAAATCGAATTGCGCGAGTTCACCGACGGCGAGGACGAAATCACGCGGCAAGTCATCGAGTATGGCGGACTGTTTCCATTCAATGTGGCGCGCCTGCAGGGCAAGGTTTTTCTGCCGCCGATTGCGACCAAGCCCAGACCGATGACGATTGCGGAGAAAATCTTCGCGCGTCACATGGTGCATGGTACCAATCAGGTGGGCGTGGAAGCGGTGAAGCCGGGAGATACGGGGTTCGCACGCACCGATCTGCGGTTCAGTCACGAGTACGTCACGCCGATGGCGGCAATTTTCTTCGATCACAACCTGGGGAAAGAGGAGCCAGTCAACGATGCCAGCTCGATTTTGTTCTTCCGCGACCATCTCACATTTCTCGACGAAGTATTGTCGGAAGAAAAGCGCAAGATGGGCCTGCTCGACCTGGCAACTCAGTTGAAGCTGAAGCAGGAAGACTTCGCCAAATCGCGCCGCATCAAGCTGCACGGCGAATTGCGCGACCGCAAAGGCTCGGAAGGGATATGCCATTCCATTGTCACCGAGAGCTATGCGCTTCCTGGCCAGCTCGTCGTCGGTTCGGATTCGCACACGCCTCATGCCGGCGCGATGGGATGCGTGGCGTTCGGCATCGGGACCACCGACGTCTTCAACTCGTGGTTCACAAAAGATGTTCGCGTGAAGGTTCCAGAATCGGTGAAAGTAGTGATTCGCGGCAAACGACGTGACAACGTTACCGCCAAAGACTTCATGTTGAAGCTGCTGTCGCTGGAATACATTCGGCATGGCAAGGCGCTGGCGAAAGTCATTGAGTATTGCGGCGAAGCCATCGAGGCGCTGGGAGTGGACGAGCGCGCCACCATGACCAATATGGCGGCCGAAATTGGTGGATTTACCGGCATCGTTGCTCCGGATCAGAAGGTGGTCGAGTTCTTGGCGGAACGGCGCGGCATGAGCCGGAATGAGGCCGGGACCTTGATCGAAGGACTGCAGAGCGATCCCGATGCGCACTACGCGCATGTGATCGACCTGGACGCGAACGAAATTTATCCCATGGTGGCAACGCCGGGTGACCCGGGCAATGGCAAGTTCGTGCGCGAACTCAGCACGCCGGTTCCGGTGGAGATCGCATATGGCGGTACCTGCACCGCCGGCAAGAATGAAGACATGGATATGTACGCGCAGGTGCTGAGCACAGCGCTGAAGCAGGGCAGGCGGGTGGCGGAGACCTGCAAGTTCTACATCCAGTTTGGGTCGCAGGAAACGCGCGAGTATTGTTTGCGGAAAGGCTATCTGGAGATTTTCCAGCAGGCAGGAGCGCAGGTGATCGAGCCCAGTTGCGGAGCTTGCATCAACGCCGGTCCGGGAGTTTCGACACGTTCCGACCAGGTAGTGATCAGCGCGCAAAATCGCAACTTCCCGGGCCGCAGCGGTCCCGGCTTGATGTACCTGGCGAGCCCGCTGACAGTGGCCGCCAGCGCAGTCGCAGGCTACATCGTGGAGTACGAACCCGCGGGACAACGCGAACCCATCGGAGTCGCGCCCTAGGCAGTCGCAGCCGTCAACCGCCATCGAGCTGCACGTCACTGACAGCAGCTCGCTTGCCGCGCAGCAGCGCGATTTTTGGTAAAATCAGGTATTCCACTCCGATTTAGAATCGCCGACATCGGAATAGCTCAGGGAGATACAGTTTTATGGCCTATGTGATTGCGGAACCATGTATTAACACGAAGGACACAGCCTGCGTCGATGCCTGTCCAGTGGATTGCATCCACCCCAAGAAGGACAGCGAGAAATTTGCGACCGAGGAAATGCTGTACATCGACCCGGTTGAGTGCATCGACTGCGGAGCGTGCGTGCCAGTGTGCCCGGTTTCTGCGATCTTCGCCCTCGACGACCTGCCGGAGAAGTGGAAAGAGTACACCGAGCGCAACGCCAAGTACTTCGGCCGATAGAATCTTCTTTTGCAAGCGAAAGGGCGCACCTCGCGTGTGCCCTTTTTGCTTTTGCTGGATGGTATAGGCAAGAGGATGCAGCTGAAGTTGCGTCTCGTGTCCTGCCCGTCCTAGAGGAGTTGCTGGATCCTTTCGATCAGCACATCGGGAGGATCGCCCTTGGTGATGAACGCGTCAGCCAACTCCAGGGCCTCCGGAGGAAGAGAAAAATATGCGGAAAGAAATACGATAGGGACGCCGGGTCGACGGCGGCGCATTTCCGAAGCCACTTCTCCGCCATTCAAGTCGGGCATGAAGTAATCCAGCAGCACCAGATCGACGTGGTTCTCTTCGAAAACCTTGAGACCTTCGGGGCCATTATTGGCGGTCAGCACCGCGTAGCCGCGACTTTCCAGCATGATCTTGCGAACGCGCAGACCTATCTTCTCGTCGTCGACGCACAACACCGTCTTCGAACGCGCAGATTCCATTTTGGTTCCCGACTTACTCCCGGTCTCTGAATCTATTAACGTCGGAGCAGACATGTTTAGCAGCCGCTCCGTACCCCAAAGTAATGGCGCCAAAGCCCGCCAAAGAGAAGTGGCTACCTGAGTTGTACTGTACGTTCGGGATCTTTGACCATACATAAAACGTAGTAGGACGATATCTACGTAGGCTGTAGTAGAGCAGGGCGCCTCCTGTCGTTGACCGCATGAAAAAGCGCGTGTTACCGTACTTAGTTACACCATCCTGAGCCGCGCCTGCCGTGCGCCGAAGGGACGTCGCTTGCCTCCCGAAAGCCAGTCCACCCCGATTGTCCGCAAGACCGCATTGAACTCCGTCCACCGCCAATTGGGAGCGAAAATGGTCGACTTCATTGGCTGGGACATGCCTGTCGAGTATCCCAAGTTTGGCGGTCTGATGAAGGAGCACCTCGCGGTCCGCAACGGCGTAGGTGTCTTTGATGTCAGTCACATGGGTGACATTCGGGTGCACGGGACTCAGGCGCTGGCTGCGGTGCAGCACATCACCATGAACGATGCCTCGAAGCTGGCGATCGGTCAGTGCCAGTATTCGGCGATGCTCTATCCCGAGGGCACGTTTGTGGATGATGTCATCGTCCACCGATTGGGTGACGATGACTATCTTTTGGTGATCAATGCCGGGACCCGCGAGAAGGATGTTGATTGGGTGATCGAAAACACCCGGGCGTTTGACTGCGCGGTTGAGCACCTCAGCGACGACTACACGCAAATCGCAATTCAGGGCCCCAAAGGCGAGGCGACCCTGCAGAAATTGACCGACGCCGACCTGTCGCAGGTAAAGTTCTATTGGTTCACACACGGAACGGTCTGCGGATTGCCGAACACACTAATCGCACGTACTGGCTACACCGCGGAAGACGGCTTTGAGATTTACGTTCCCTCCGACGAAGCAACCAGTGCGCGAGTTTGGAATGAAGTGATGCAGGCCGGCGCAGAGTTCGGCATCGTGCCCTGCGGACTGGGTTCGCGCAACACTTTGCGACTCGAAGGTGCGCTGTCACTGTATGGTCATGAGATCTCCGACAGCATCAACGTGTGGGAAGCCAGGCTCGACCGCTTTGTAAAGTTGGAGAAAGGCGAATTCATCGGCCGCGAAGCGTTGGAGCGGGCAAAAGCATCCGGTAGGAAGCGGACGCTGGTGGGCCTGGAGTCGGTGGAGCGGGGCATTCCGCGCGATGGATACAAGGTCCTCGATCTCGACGGGAAAGACATTGGCTATGTGACCAGCGGATCGTATGCGCCTTTCCTGAAGAAGAACGTCGCGCTGGCTTATGTTCCGAGCGAGTTTTCGGCAGTCGACACTGAAGTTGCAGTGGAAATCCGGAACCAGCCGGTGAAGTGCAAGGTGGTTCCGATACCGTTTTACAAGCGCCCCAAGAAGCAATCATAAATTTGCACTTGGCGAACATCCCCCGGCATCCGGTGAGGAGAAGGGAATCAAAATGGCCTATCCTACGGAATACAAGTACACCAAGGAACATGAGTGGCTGAAGGTGGACGGTACGACGGGCACCATCGGCATTACCGACCACGCGCAGAATTCGCTGGGCGACATCGTGTTTGTCGAGTTGCCGAAAGTCGGAGCCGAAATCACCGCCGGACAGACCTTTGGATCGGTAGAGTCCGTGAAGGCGGTGTCGGACCTGTACGCTCCCGTCTCCGGAACCGTCACGGCGATCAACGAAGAGCTCAACACCTCCCCGGAACAGGTGAACAAAGATGCCCACGCAGCGTGGATGATCAAGGTCACGCTCAAGAATGCGGCGGAAGCAGACGCTCTGCTGTCGGCCGCCGATTACGAGACGTTTGCGGCGGACGAAGCCGGTCACTGAGCCATTCCCCCACACTGCTCGCCAGCCGCGGAGCCTGCAGTGCTGCCGAAACAACATGCTTGCGCGGCTGCACGTATTTCCAGAGGTTATAGGTACCCATGCGCTATCTTCCCAAATCACAATCAGACCGCGAGGAAATGCTGCGGGACATCGGGGTGAGGTCGGTGGACGACTTGTTCGCCGCGATTCCAGCGGAGTATCGACTCACCGGCGACCTCAAGATTCCACGCTCCTATGCGGAGAGCGAAATTGTCCAGTTCTTCCGTGACCGCGCCGCAGAGAACGGCCAGGGCTATGCGTCGTTCCTGGGGGCCGGTGCCTACTCGCACTACCGGCCAGTGGTCATTGACGCGCTGATTTCTCGCGGCGAATTCTTCACGGCATACACCCCCTATCAGCCGGAGATCGCCCAAGGCACGCTGCAATCCATCTTCGAATTTCAGTCGATGATCTGCGAGTTGACCGGCATGGACGTGGCAAATGCGTCGATGTACGACGGCTCTACCGGTGCCGCCGAAGGCCTGATGATGGCCGTTCGCGTCACTGGCCGCCACAAGTCCGTGATCGCCACCAGCGTGCATCCGGAGTATCGCGAGGTCATCACCACCTATGCGCGTCACCAGGGAATGCCTCTGGCGACAGTGGGCTACGGCAAGAATGGGCGCGTCGATCTCGAGGCGCTCGACAAGGCCGTGGACAACGAAACCGCGGGCGTGCTCATCCAGTCGCCGAACTTCTTTGGCGTGATCGAAGACGTCGCCGCGATTGCGGACATTGTCCACAAGAAAGGCGCGCTGCTGATCGTGTCGATTGCCGAAGCGGTTTCGCTGGGTATCGTGAAGCCTCCGGCGGAAGCCGACATCGTGAGCATGGAAGCGCAATCGTTTGGCGTGCCACTGGGCTTCGGCGGACCTTACTGCGGAGTGATGGCGACGCGCGATAAATTCGTGCGCCAAATGCCTGGGCGGCTCGTGGGTGAGACCACCGACCGCAACGGCAAACGGGGATTCGTGCTGACGCTCTCGACCCGCGAACAGCACATCCGGCGTGAGAAGGCCACTTCGAACATCTGCACCAACCAGGCGCTGGTCGCGCTGATGTGCAACATCTTCATGACTATTTACGGCCGCGAGGGAATGAAGGAGCTGGCGCAGCACAACCTGGCCAAGGCGCACTACGCGGCGGAACAATTCAAGAAAAGTGGAGCACGGCTGTTGTTCGACAGTTCGCCATTCTTTAACGAGTTCGTGATTGCGACTAGTGGTGATCCGCACGTCATCAACGACAAGTTATTGGCGCAGAAGATTGTCGGAGGATTCCCGCTGAAGAAGTTCTACCCCGAGTTGGGCAGCGCCTCCTTATGGTGTTGTACCGAGACCATGACCAAAGCCTCGATCGATGCGGCTGCGAAAGAGGTGGCGTAATGGGTATCAACGACAAGATCAAGAAGGCCACCACTCACATCAGCCAGAACGAAGGGCTCATCTTCGAAAAGTCGTCGCCTGGTAAGAAGGCATACAAGCTGCCTCCGCTCGACGTTCCTGCCGTAGACGCTGCGAAGTTGCTCGGCGACCTGACGCGCGATGACCTCGGCCAGATGCCTGAAGTGAGCGAGATTGAGATCATTCGCCACTTCACCCGCATCTCCACATGGAATTACGCGGTGGACCACGGCATGTATCCGCTGGGCTCCTGCACCATGAAGTACAACGCGCGCGTGAACGAGACTGTCGCTCGTCTGACGGGATTGGCGGAGGCGCATCCTTATCAGCCGGAGCGGATTTCGCAGGGCGCTCTGCGCATCATCAAAATGCTCAGCGACCAGCTCATCGAGATCACTGGCATGGACGCGATTACGCTGCAGCCGGCGGCGGGCGCGCATGGAGAGCTGACCGGAATCCTGCTGGTACGTGCGTATCTCGAGTCACAGGGCAATCCGAGAAAAAAGATCCTCGTGCCGGATTCGGCGCACGGAACCAATCCCGCGACGGCTGCGATGTGCGGCTATGCGGTGGAGAACCTCAAATCGAACGCTGCCGGCATGGTCGATATCGCGTCGCTGGAAGCACAGGTGAACGAGGACGTGGCCGCGCTGATGCTCACCAATCCCAACACACTGGGCGTGTTCGAACAGGAGATCCACAAGATCGCCGATCTGCTACACGCCAAGGGCGCGCTGCTCTACATGGACGGCGCGAACATGAATGCCCTGGTGGGCAAGGTGCGTCCCGGAGACTTCGGCGCCGACGTCATGCACCTCAACCTGCACAAGACGTTTTCGACGCCACACGGCGGAGGCGGTCCGGGCTCAGGCCCCGTGGCCTGCAAGAAAATACTGGAGCCATTTCTGCCCACGCCTGTGGTCATCACCAAACCGGATGGCACGCTGGGATTCGACTACAACCGTCCGCAGTCCATCGGACGGGTGCGCATGTACTACGGGAATTTCGGAATGTTCGTTCGAGCGCTGGCTTACATCATGGCGAACGGACCGGAGGGGTTGCGTCAGACCACGGAAGACGCCGTGCTCAACGCCAACTACATCCGCAAGAATCTGGAAGGCGTGTACGAGTTGCCGTATGAGACTCCGACCATGCACGAGGTGGTATTCAGCGACCGCATTCAATCACGCAACGGACTGAAGACGGGAGACATCGCCAAGCGGCTGATCGATTACGGATTCCATCCCTACACGGTCAGCTTCCCGCTGGTGGTTCCGGGGGCGCTTATGATCGAGCCGACGGAGAGCGAGTCGAAGGAAGAGCTCGACCAGTTCATCGAGGCCATGAAGGCGGTCGCGGAAGAGGCCGAGAACTCGCCGGAGGTCGTCGCCAACGCTCCGCACAACACGCGCGTCTCCCGCATGGATGAAACCGCCGCCGCCCGCAAACCGGTGCTGCGCTGGAAACCGCAGGCGAAAGAAGCGGAGTTGGTGGCGAAGTAGCGGATCGGCAGTCGGGTAATGCGACAGGGAGGGGCGATGCCTCTCCCTCCTTTTTTGGGAACGGATATTCTCGGCGAAATTCGACCCCAACGGAACCGCGGCCCTTCTGCTTTCGTACCTCAGAGTGGAAGCAGAAAGATCAGCGGTACGCCGGTAGCGTGCCGGAAAAGGAGCACCACAATGGACGGAAACATTATTGGATTGGTGGCAGTGACCATGGCGCTCGGTATTCCGATTGCTGCGATGTACACGTTTTACCGGGTACGCAAGCTGCACACGGATGAGCGCATAGCGGCAATGGCGCGCGGCGTCGCCGTTCCGATGGAGCCGGAGCTTTCGCAAGTGGCACGTTCGCGCCGGTCGGGAATTCTGCTGACCGCGCTGGCCCTGGGCTACATGATCACCTTTGCCTTGATCGGCAAGTACGATCATGATGCGTGGATTGCCTCATACTTCGGCATCATTCCCTTGGCGTTGGGTGTCGGCTTCTTCCTCGACGCATTCCTGGTGCGCAGGGACCTTCGCACCTCCTGAACACGTCCCGCGATGTACACGTAGATGATTTAATGCAACAGAAAAGGCGGGCCCGTTGGGGTCCGCCTTTGAACTTATTGGTTGGAGCGAGCTACTTGGCTGCGCCGACGGCCTTCACGCGCTTGTTCAAGCGGGCCTTGTAGCGGCTGGCGGTGTTCTTGTGCAGAACACCCTTCTGGACGCCCTTGTCGACGACGGACGCGGTGGCCGTATACGCCTTTTGAGCTTCAGCCTTATCGCCCTTGGCAATGGCCTCGCGCAAGGTGCGCAAAGCGGTGCGCAGGCGCGACTTATTAGTGCGGTTCTGCGTCGTCTTGGTTATTGTCTGACGGGCGCGCTTCAGCGCCGAGTAGTGGTCTGCCATAACTGTTCTGTATTCCTCTAGTAGAAATCTCGACGTAAGCCGAATACCTGATTCTACAGGAGTATGGCCGGATTGGGCAAACTGGGCGCATGTAGGATGGCAAATCTACTGATTCGAGATAGACGCGCCTCCACCCAGTTTGCGTGCGTCCTTTCTTCTTCCCATCCATCCAATGAAATAGACGCGAGGTTTGCCGATCCGCTCAAGAAGCACCATGAGTGACAAGGCTGCTGATGCGAACGGCATTGACGTCGTTTCAGTTCGAGGTTAGGCTAACGGGCAATGTTAGTTTTCGCTTCGGCGAACAATCCGGATGTACTTCCTGTTTCGACTCCAAGAAATCTTTGCGCAACCAATTTGTCAGGCCGGAAACATCGGTTTGGCATGGCATCCACGCTGGCACGCACCCGGCCTCAGGAGGCTAATTACCGACCCTAAATGAAGACCAACATCGAGATCAGCCCAAACATCGAGACACTTTTTGGCACGCGCGATGAAAATTTGCGCCTGCTGGAAGATGGCCTGAACGTTGTCATTGGAATGCGGACGGACTCTATCGAGATTGAGGGAGCTCCGAACGATGTGGCGCGCGCGGGCCAGGTATTTGCCGACTACCAGCACCTGCTGCGCAGCGGCTTCACGTTCGTGAATGGTGATCTTGGCGCAATGCTGAAGGTCCTGACCGCCGACAGCACCGCCAGCTTGCGCGGCCTGGCGGAAGCCGGTAAGCAGCGCTCGTTTGGCAAGCGCACGGTGCAGCCCAAGAGCATTAATCAAAGGCGCTATCTCGAAGCCATCGAGAAGAACGACATGGTCTTCGGTGTTGGCCCCGCGGGCACGGGAAAGACGTATCTCGCGGTTGCCATGGCGATCTCGGCGCTGATGTCGAAGCGCGTGAACCGCATCATCCTGGCGCGTCCGGCGGTGGAGGCTGGCGAGCGACTCGGGTTTCTTCCGGGCACGCTGCAGGAGAAGGTGGACCCCTATTTGCGCCCGCTGTATGACGCGTTGTACGACATGCTGGATCCCGACAAGGTCGATCGCTATCTGGAGAAGAATGTCATCGAGATTGCGCCGATTGCGTTTATGCGAGGCCGCACGCTCAATGACGCGTTCGTGATTCTCGACGAGGCCCAGAACACCACCTCGGAACAAATGAAAATGTTCGTTACGCGACTTGGATTCAACTCCAAGGCGGTGATCACGGGCGATGTGACTCAGATCGATCTGCCGAGTGCGAGCCGTAGCGGACTAGTCGAAGCGGGCGAGATATTGAAGAACGTCGAGGGTATCCGCTTCTGCTATTTCGACGAAGGCGACGTGGTGCGCCATCACCTGGTGCAGCGCATCGTCCGCGCTTACGAGGATTACAAAGGGCGCAACGAACAGCTTTCCCTGTCGCTGGACGTGAGGGGAAGCAATGGATTTACGGCACCGCGAGCCGGCAACGAGAGCACTTACGCTCCCGCCGTTGACCGTGACGTTCCGCTAGCGGAGATACCGCCGGTCGTGGATTCAGGGACGGGAAATCGCATTTCCGAGTAAAAGCTTGCTACCATACTGTGGGAGGGCTCAATCGCCCTCCCATTTCTTCTTGAGCGGAAGTGAGCAACCTGGGGCGAAAATCGACAGAAACCAGCGCGCGGGCCCTCAGCCTGTTTGCGACCAAGGCTCAGCATGCGCTCCGACTGCTAGGCGAAGTGAACATTTACGTCACCTCGAGCCACGAAATGCAGGACCTGAACCGCCGTTATCGCCGCAAGAACAAGCCCACCGATGTGTTGTCATTTCCATCGCGTGCACCGGGAGTCGCCGGCGACATCGCAATTTCTCTCGAGATTGCTGCCGCCAACGCCGTTGAAATCGGACATTCGCTGGCTACCGAAGTGAAGGTTCTCAGCCTGCATGGACTGCTGCATCTGGCGGGCTACGATCACGAAAACGACGGCGGCGAAATGCTGACGCGCGAGTCGGCTTTGCGGCAGGAACTCAAGCTGCCGGTAGGACTGATCGAGCGGACGCACGCGGCTGCTACCAAGGCGGCGGAATTGGCGCGCAAGCCGAAAGCCGCGCCGAAGCGGACAGCGGCACGATCCGCGACTGCTGGCAAGAAAGCTGACTCCAGCAAGAGCAAGCTCGGTACGGCAAAGAAGTCGCCATCGGGTGCGGCTCGCACGCGCGGAGGACGACGCGCATGAACCTTCCGTTAACTATCCTGTTGATGTTCCTGCTGGCGCTGCTCGCGCTGGTGTCCTACGTCAACCGGCTGCACCACGAGATGGGCAAATTCCTTTCGCGGGAATTCCAGGAAAACATCACGGCCTACGAGCAGACGGTGGAACCGCGCCTGGGTTTCACGCGAGAGCGGGCCTCGCTCTCCATGGCGGTGCTCACACAGATTTGCATGGCCTCTATCGGAGTTCTCATCGGCTACCTGCTGTTTAAGGATTCGGGCTGGGTCGGGCTCGACTTGCTGCAAGCCGCGGTCAGCCTCATCTTCATCATCGTGATTTTCAATCGCCTGCTGCCACACATATTCTTCGTGCGTACCAAGGGCGAGTGGCTGGCCAGGTTCGTTCCCGTGTTGCGGATCCTCATCTACCTCGCGGTGCCGGTCACCATGATTCTGGGTTTTGCGCTCTCGGTAGCGACACTTTCTAAAGAGCACGCCGAGAAAGAACCGGAACATCCTTCCGAAGCCGTGGACGCGCTGATCGAAGCCGGACAGGAAGAAGGCATACTCGAGGAAAGTGACCGTGACTTGATCCAATCGGTGGTCGAGTTTGGCGATAAGACAGTACGTGAAGTGATGACGCCGCGACCGGAGATCGTGGCAGTCCCGGTCACCATGACCATCGCGGAATTCACCGAGATGCTGAACAAGTGTCCCTACTCGCGCATACCGGTTTTCGAAGGCGACATCGACCACATCAAGGGGATCATGTACACCAAGGACGTGCTCCAGGTCCCCGACACCGAAGCTGGCAAGACGACGGTCGGCGACCTCATGAAGACCGATGTGTACTTCGTTCCCGAAACCAAACTGGGCAGCGAGTTGCTGCGCGAGATGCAGCAGGACAATATTCGTCAGGCGATCGTGGCCGATGAATACGGCGGCGTCGCCGGGCTGGTGACGATCGAGGACCTGGTAGAAGAAATTGTGGGCGAGATTCGCGACGAGCACGAGAAATCGGACATCGTGAAGGAAAGCGATACGTCGTACATCTTCAACGGCAACACCGATCTCGACCTGCTGGAAAAACTACTCGGCGGTTTGCGGCCGGGCGAAAAAGAGGCGACGACCATCGGCGGCCTGGTCAGCGAACTTGCGGGTCGCATCCCTGCAGCGGGCGAAGTCTTTGAAGACAACGGCTTGCGCTTTGAGGTGCTGGACTCAACCGAGCGGCGCGTCGAGCGCGTGCGTGTTAGTCTTCAGAACGTATCTGCTCCCAAGCAGATTCGAGCCTGACATGGCATTCCGTTCCGGATTCATCTCGATCATCGGCCGTCCTAACGCGGGAAAATCAACCCTACTCAATGCGCTCGTGGGCGAGAAACTGGCGATTGTCACGCGCAAGCCGCAAACCACGCGCAACCGTATTCAGGGCATCGTCAACGTTGAGAAAAAAGGCAAGCGGCCCGCCGGGCAACTGGTCCTGATCGATACGCCCGGAGTTCACAAGCCCATCAACTCCCTGAACCGCCGCATGATGAAAGAGGTCTACGACGCGCTGGAGGGATGCGATCTGCTGCTGGTGATCGTCGATGCCACGGGCAAGTTCGATGAGGGCGACCAATTCGTTCTAAACCTGGCGAAGAAGACCGACGTTCCCATCGTTCTGCTGCTGAACAAGATCGACCTCATCCCCAAGGAACGGCTGCTGCCGCTCATTGCACAGTACAAAGAACTGCACGAATTCGTGGACGTGATTCCGATCTCGGCGTTGAAGGAAAAGGGCCTGGACACTCTGCTCGACGTGATCGTCAAAGCGTTACCAGAGGGCCCGCGCTATTTCCCGAAGGACCAGATCACCGATCAGCCCGAACGGTTCCTGGTGTCGGAGTTGATTCGCGAGCAGGTGCTGCAATACACGTCGCAGGAAGTTCCGCACGCTACAACCGTCTTGATCGATCAGTATGAGGAAGGCGCCAAACTGACGCGCATCGCGGCGACCATCTACTGCGAGCGCGAGGGACAGAAGGCGATCCTCATCGGGAAACAGGGCGCAAACCTGAAGAAGATCGGGACCAACGCGCGGCTGCAAATTGAACGCTTGCTGGCCACCAAGGTCTTCCTGGAACTCTTCGTGAAGGTACATGCCGGCTGGCGCGATTCGCGTGATTTTGTCGAGGAGATCGATTGGCGGCGGCAGCTGGAGAACATTGCCGATGGTATGTTGACTGAGCAGCCCGACCTTAAGCGGAAGGACTAAGCTCCCCCTATTCTTTTACGGCAATCCCCAGTGCCTTCATCTTGCGGTACATGTGGCTGCGTTCTAAACCTAGAACTTCCGCTGTGCGGCTTACGTTGCCGAGGTTTTCATCCAGCTTCTTGAGGATGTAGTCGCGCTCGTACGAAGCCCGCGCCTCGTGCAGGCTGGAGAACTCGCCCAGGCTGCGGCGTCCACCCTCGCGATAGACCAAGGTCGGCAGGTGCTTCCGTTCCAGCCGCGCCACCGCGGGATTCATGATGACAATACGTTCGATCAAGTTGCGCAATTCACGAACATTCCCGGGCCACGTATAGCGGGTGAGCGTTTCGAGAGCATCGTCCGCGATTTCTCTCGGACGCCGGTTATAGGTGTGCGAAAACTCTTTGAGGAAATGCCGCGCCAGCAGAGGAATGTCTTCCTTGCGCTCGCGCAGTGGCGGCACATAAAACGGGATCACGTTCAGCCGATAGAAAAGGTCTTCGCGGAAGTTGCCCTTGGAGATTTCATCCTCCAGGTCTTTGTTGGTGGCGGCGATCACCCTGGCATCCGCGGTGATTGGCTCCTCCTCGCCGACCGGAACGAAACGTCCCTCGTCGAGCGTGCGCAGCACCTTGGACTGCGTCTTAAGGCTCATGTCGCCGACTTCGTCGAGGAACAACGTCCCGCCATCGGCTTTCTGAAACTTGCCTTCCTTATCGGAAGACGCGCCGGGAAACGAGCCAACACGATGGCCGAACAACTCGCTCTCGATCAAGTCCTCAGGAATGGCCGCACAGTTCACCTCGACAAACATCTCGTCCTTGCGCAGGCTTTGCGCGTGGATGGCGCGAGCTACCAGCTCTTTTCCAGTCCCCGACTCACCGTAAATCAACACACGGCCGTTGGTGGGTGCCATCAGCGAGGTCTGCTGCCGTAGTGCCTTCATCGGAATGCTGTCGCCCACAATCACGCTGCGAACTTGAAATTGCTTCTTGTATTCGAGGTTCTCGCTGCGGAGGCGCTTGGCGTCGATGGCGTTCTTCAGCACAATGAGCGTGCGCTCGATGGAGAGCGGTTTCTCTAGGAAGTCGAATGCTCCAAGTTTGGTAGCGCGCACGGCGGTCTCGATGTTGCCGTGGCCCGAGATCATGATGACTTCGGGCGGGTCGTCCATCTCGACGATGCGCTCCAGCGCTTCCAGTCCGTCAATGCCGGGCAGCCAGATGTCGAGCAGGACGACATCAACCGGCTTGCGCCCGAGCGAGGTGAGGCACTCTTCGCCGCTCTCCGCCAGCACCGTTTTGTAGCCCTCGTCCTCGAGCACGCCTTGCAGCGAACTGCGGATTTCGGACTCGTCATCCACGATCAGAATGGTGTGCATGTTGTTCGGACGGCTCGGCGGCCATTGCTGCCGCCACAGGTAACTCTACGATAAAGCGGGTTCCGATGGGAGTGTTCTCCTCCACGCGGATCGAACCATGGTGGTCTTCGATGATGCGGCTGACAATGGCCAGTCCCAGTCCTGTGCCGCGCTTCTTGGTGGAGAAATAGGGCAGGAAGAGCTTTTCTTTCAGCGCTGGGGTTACGCCGTGTCCGGTGTCGGACACCACGATCTCAACCGAATCGCGTTCTCCGGCCAGAGCCGTCGATAGCACGATCTCCTTGACCATCGACCCCTGCATTGCTTCGGCGGCGTTGTCGACAAGATTGGCGATCGCCCGCTTGATCGCGTCGGGATCGGCATGTACCGGCGGCAGGTCCGGGGCGAGATACTTCTGGACCCGGATTCCGCTGAGGCGGCCGTCAAACATGAGCAGGGCACTCTCTACGATGCTGTTGATGTTCGATGGCATCGGCCGCGACGCAGGAAAGCGTGCCAGCGTGGCAAATTCATCCACCAGCGTGCGCACGGTCTGCACCGACGATCCAATGGTGTCGGCACAGTTGCGGATAATCTTCAGGGAAGCCGCGTCCGGAGGCGTTCCGCGTTCAAGGTGACGGCGAATGCGCTCGGCTGACAGCGCGATGGGAGTCAGTGGATTCTTGATTTCGTGCGCCACGCGGCGAGCCACTTCACTCCATGCCGTCTGTTTCTGGGCGCGCAACAGGTCCGTTATGTCTTCCAGCACCACGACATACCCCATGCGCTGCGCCATTGGTTCCTGCGCGCGCGCCGATGAATCGAGCGACGCCACAGTCACTGCGACGTTGAGATTGACACGCGAGGTCACAATTTCCATCTGGCTGGTTGTCGTGCCCATGCGATCCGCTTTGCGCAACAGATGCTCAAGGTCCGCAGTTACGTCTTCGGGAAAGATCTCACCCAGGGTTTGCGCTGGCCGGACGGGTGCGCGATCGAGATGCAGCAGTCGCTCGACAGCGCCATTCATGTGCACGACGTGGCGGGATGCGTCGAGCGAGAGCACTCCGGTTGGGATGCTTTCCAGAATGGTCTCGATGTGACGGTTGCGCTGCTCGATCTGAACGTTTACATCCGCCAGATCGGCGCGCGAGGCTTCGATACTGGCGCGACTGGCTTCCAGGTCCGCCGCCATCTGGTTGAAGGAGTTCACCAGTTGACCAATTTCATTTCCAACTTGCACATCCACGCGGTAATCGAGGTGGCCGCGTGAAATCTCCTGTGTGGCTTCGGCCAGGGCGAGGAGCGGCCGGGTCACCATCTTCGACAAGTACAAGGCCAGCCACGTTGATGCAAACAAGACTCCGACAGTAAGCAGCAACAGGTAGCCCAGATACGTGCGGCGCAGGCGGCGCCGCTGCTTCCGGAGTTCATCGTACTGCTGCTGAGCTTGTTCGATGTCTCGCAGCGCAGCGGAGTAGTTTACAGGCAGCGGCATCGCGACCAGGATCTGGCCTTTTGGTTTCACCGAGGCACGCCCTACACTGTAAGTTTTCCCGAGAATGTCAAAGGACTTCGCCTTGTTCCCAGTGGCTTCTTTCTTGGGCAATTGGTCGCTAATCAAAGGCCACGGCTCGGGAACATGGAAGCTGGCTTCTGCGCGGCCATCGTCGATCGCAACGGCGAAGCCGCCTTGCAGGCTGACCTCACTGCGACGGAACTCCTCCAGCACAAAGCTGAAATTGCCGGTTTCAAACGATTTTTTGACCGCTGGCGTCGACGCGATCCGTTCGGCCTCGACCCGCGCATTGTCGGCGGCATAGTCGGTAAGGAGCGAGGCAACTACGCCGGTGCGATATTGCACATCCTCCACCGGCCGCGAGAACCACTTCTCGATTGATCGATTGATCAGGCCGTAGGAAAACATGAAAAGGAATATGACCGGTCCCAGTGAAAGCAACAGCGCGCCCATCACCATCCGGCTGCGCAGCTTCGATCCCATCATCCCAGTCTTGCGTTCGGCGTAAAGCCGCAACAGGATGCGCAGCAATACAAAGGTCAGGGCTACGAACAGCAGGAAGATGAGTGCAGACAGTGCGGCGAAGATCAGGGTTTCTTCGCTGGTGTCGGGCTGCAGGAATGTCAGGTTAAAGGTGGCCTGCGAGAAGATGACGCCGAACAGAAGGAATACTGAAATCGACAGGGCGACAATCGCAGGGGTCCGACTGCGCTTCTGCTCCGGCCGAGTTGGAGGAGTAACGGGCGACATCACGCGCGAAGGATACGCCGCTCCATGGGCGCACCCAAATTCATTGCACCAGGGGTATTCCCGATTTCAGGGCTGGGGTTGATTATACCCGCGATTTCGCTGGACCTTCGATGCTCGCCGATGAATGACGGGCGGCTGTTTATGCGCTTTGAGTGGCGAGAGCGGGCGGACTGGTTGGGAAAGCATCGCGCCCAGGGGGCACTCATCGCATTTTGGCCGTTGCTTGTGACAATAGTGCTTCCCTAGTTGCACGAACAGGCCATGCATTTCGCCGTAAACTTGGGTCAGTGGATTACGCGGGGCAGTGCTCATCGCCGAAGGCGAATGCACGTCAGGACGAAGCAAGTTGAGCTTGTGGCGCGCAACCGATGGCAACGGTTCTTCCTGCTGCAATGCTCCTTCGACTAGGGTGCGAATCTCGTCATATTTTGCGTCAGCGGGTACAGCGTTGTGACGTTCCAACACTCGGCGGGTGTAAGCGTCAACGACAAAAATCGCGTGATGGCCTGCATAGAGCAGAATCGAGTCCGCCGTTTCCGGGCCGATACCTTTTAGCGCCAGCAACTCTGCGCGCAGTTCCTTAGTCGGTGTCGCGAACATCTGGTCCAGAGATCCACCAAACTTCGCATCCAGAAAAGTGATGAAATTCTTCAACCGCTGCGCCTTTTGGCGAAAATAACCCGACGAGCGCACTAATCGCTCGAGTTCGCCCAAGGACAATTCCCTGATGCCTTCCACGCTCAGCACGCCAGCCTGTCGAAGGTTCGACAAGGCTCGCTCTACGTTGGTCCACGAAGTGTTCTGGGTGAGGATTGCGCCGAGGACAACCTCGAAAGGAGTCTCAGCTGGCCACCAGTGTTGTGGTCCCCAGTCGCGTGACAGTTTGCCATAGATTGCGCGAACGGTCTTTTCCGACGACTTTGGATTCGCCGTCTTCACTGCACGCGGTTTGATCGGCTGGCGGCGAGACTTCACGGCTGCGTTGTCTTGCCTTGCTTGAGTTGCAGCTTCCAGCCCAGAATGCGCGCCTTGTTGGCCTCGGCTTCGGCTTCCGGAACCATTCCCTTGCGCTGATACAGGATCGACAGGCTGGTGTGGGCCAGCACGTCATCGGGATCGAGTTCGGTGATCCGATTGGCGACGGCGATGGCTTGGTCGTACTGTTCGGCATCCTGATAGACGCGCGCCAGTCCATGCATGGCGTCAAGAAAAGTCGGGTCGGTGGCGATGGCCGCCTCGTAATCGGCAATTGCCTCGGCCAACCTGCCTTCAGCATAGTGGTCGAGCGCTGCATAATAGCGGTCTTCGGCGGCCTGTCTCGAGGTGTCGTTGGTCATGGATATCCGAGCCGAGTTTAGCATGCTGCGCTCAACCGAAAACCCTGCGGCGTGGTACCGCTATACTGGTGAAGCGACGCTGGCAAACGCTGCCTGACGCCAGACGCTTACAGCCTTGAAACACATCGGCTACATCATTCGTTTTTTGTGGAACGCCACCCGCGGACACCACCTCGCCCCGTGGCGCAGTCCCTATCTGCGCTGGCGCATTGAAACTTACACCGGCCTCAAAATGCAGAGCATTGGCTTCCTGGAGTTTTGGGGATTCAGTTGGCGCGAACGGCGGGAACTTGTGCGATTTCTTACCTGGACAGGTGAGATGGAGCGCTATGCGCGGGTGAAGCCGAGGAACCCGTAGCCGGTATTACGACTCCAGCAATACGCCGACCGGCGTCCCCACACCTGCCGAGAGCTTCTCTGCCGCCGAAGCCTGGCGGGCGGCAATCTCCAAATAACCTGAGCTGCCGAGGATGGCGAAATATTCGTCATCACCGCCTTCCGCGTAGGAACGGCACACGCGCGTCACAGTCTGTCCCGCGATCAGCAACTTGACGTTCGGTGGAGTTGCGGCGAAGAGCGCTGGCGCCTCTTGTTCACTGAGGTTGGTGATGAGGTTACCGAACTTGTCCACTTTGAGTACCACGCCACGCAGGCTGTTCCCACCGATTCGCTCGACGGCAGGCAAAGGAAGGCGGATGTGATCCGTGACCTCAGGGCCAAACTCGGCGGGAGACACTCCCTTGCTGAGCCAGGCGGCAACCGGGGAAAAAACATCGCGCCCATGAAACGTCTGGCTGACTGGCTGGAGAAAGTAGCGATCGGCCGTAATGTGCCGCACCGTGAACTTTGGCTCGCGCGCCTCGATGAGTGACAACACTCCATTGTCGGGAGCGACGAAAATGTAATCGTCGGTCTCAGCGAGAATCGGGCGCCGCGCGCTGCCCACTCCGGGATCGACCACGATCACGTGCACTGTGCGCGGCGGAAAGTAACGATAGGCTTGCGCGATTGTCCACGCTGCGTCAAGCACATCGAACGAAGGGATGGCGTGGCAGACATCCACCAAGCGGGTCTCGGGATGGATGCTGAGCACGACGCCATGCATGATTCCGACGAAAGCATCGTGAAGTCCAAAGTCAGTGGTGAAGGTGACGACGCGTGGTTCGGCCATGACCGCAAGCTAGTCGGATGCGGAGCGCGAGTCAAGCGGACGGAAAACTGCTGCACTACTTTCCACGCTGGCGGCATCTGATGACGACAGCCTTGCGAAATTGTGCGAAAGGAACCCATGCACGTAGCCGAAATCTGGCGTTATCCGGTGAAGAGCCTGCGGGGCGAGCTATTGCAGGAAGCTGAGGTCTTGCAGACCGGCATTCGGGGCGACCGCGAAATCGTGGTGGTCTCGAAGTCACGTCGGCGGGTGATCACCTCGCGAACCCACCATCGCCTGCTGGGTCTTCAAGGTGGTATTTCGCCCGAGAACGGCGGAGCGACCATCAATGGCATTGCATGGGAAAGTCCAGAAGCCCTGGCACTGGTTGAACAGGCAGTTGGCGAACCCGTGCGACTGGTGCATGTCACGGGCACCGAGCGCTTCGACATATTACCGCTGCTGGTTGCGACTGATGGTGCGATCCAGGCGATAGGTCTGGATCGCCGCCGGTTCCGTCCCAACATCCTCATCGGCGGAGTGGACGGCCTGGCAGAGCGCCAATGGGAAGGGAAGCGGATCCAGATTGGCGAAATTGAAATTCACCCCGCGCAACTCCGCGCGCGTTGTGTCATGACCACCTACGATCCCGATACCCTCGAACAGGACCGCAACGTGTTGCTTCGCATCGTGAAGGAGTTCGATGGGACCATGGCGCTGGATTGTTCGGTGTTGAAGCCGGGAACGATTCGGGTAGGCGATCCCGTGACGGTGACGGACTAGGCACCCATACGATTGCGCAACAAAACAGCCGTCCCATGGGACGGCCATTTTGCCAATACTGAACTTCTAGCGAATATCGATATCACCCGATCCGGTAGAAACTTCGACTTCAGGACCGCCGCCGCGCACCGCGCCCTTTAGTTCGTGACGACCCAGAGTTCCCTGGACCGTAATCGGCAGATCCGAGTGAATTGATCCCGAACTGGTGTGCACATTGAGACTGAAGCCTGCGCCCGATGACAGGGCCATGTGGACGCTGCCCGAACCGCTATGCAGTTGCCACGGACCCTTTACGTCGCCATCGGCGCCGATGCTGCCGCTGCCCGTTCGCGCGCGCAGGCCGCCTTTAACGCCGCGAACGCGAATGCTGCCTGAGCCTGTGTGAACGTCAACGTCGCCGCTTCCTGTCAGGTCGGCCTGGATCTCTCCGCTGCCCGTACCGGCGGAGAACGGAGCGGCCACCGACTCGGCATGAATGCTGCCGCTGCCGGTATCGACGTGGGACTGAGGGCCGAGATCCTGCACCCGGATGTCGCCGGAGCCGGTATGCAACTTCACTGGGGAGCGCACGCCCTGTACGGAAATCTCGCCTGATCCAGAGCCTGCCTGCAGCGTGGTATCGGCGGGAACAGTAATTTCATAGCTGATGGAAACGTGGCGCTTGGCGTCCTCCGGCAGGTTGTAGCCGATGCGAATCGTGTTCCCGTTTTGCTCGATCGGGGGATTGGATTCGACGCTGTGCACAATACTGTCGGCGTTCCCGCCAAACCAGTCATTGCTGCTGCGAACCTTGCCATGCACGACCACCTGATTGGAGCCGCCGGTCTTAACGAGCACTTCGCCGGAACCGGTAGTGAGATCGAGGTTGACTGCTCCGGAGACCTGGAGAGTGCGGTCGAACTGTCCCTCGGCACGCGCAAATAAGAAAACGGGAGCCAGCAGGAGGATGGGAAGAATTGCGGTGAAATACTTTTTCATGATTTCGCCTCGGATACCTGAGACTGAGTTGCCAGAAAGATGGGCTGCCGTTGCCGGCAGCCCGCGGAGGAGGAGGAAACGTTACTGCTGTAATACGACCTGGTCGCCTTCCTTCAGGCCGGACAATACTTCTGTCTTGGCGCCGTTGGAGATTCCGATATTCAAAGCGACCTTGCGCTTGCCTTCTTTACCCTTCGGGTCAGGCACTTCCGTGGAAGCCTTCTTGTCCTTGTCGTACAGGATGGCGCCTTCGGGGATCATCAGCACGTTCTTGTGCTCGTCGAGGATGATCTCCGCGTTGGCCGTCATCTCAGCCTTCAACTCGCCGCCTGGGTTGTTGATCGACACGCGAACTTCGAAGGTGGTGACATTGTCTTTCTCCGCGCCCATCGGTGAAATCTTGGTCACCTTGCCGGTGAAGGTCTTGTCCTTAAAGGTCTCGACTCGGATACGCGCGGGTTGTCCGAGATACACTTTGCCGATATCGCTTTCGTCCACCTTACCTTTTACGTAGACCTCGCTGGTGTCGCCAATGGTCATGACCAGAGTGGCGGCTGAGCCCATCACGAGGATCGAGCTGACTGCATCACCCATCTCCACGTCACGCGACAAAATGATGCCGTCGATCGGCGCAACGATAGTGGTATAGCTCAACTGCTCCTCCAACTGCTTGAGGGTGGCGTCGCTCTTGTGAACGTCCGCCCGCGCCTGGGCGACTTTGGCCTTGCTGACCACCAGTTGGGCCCGCGCCACGTCGCGCTTGTTGACCGCCAGGATGTAGCTGCGCTGCGCGTCATCCAGGGCCGAAGTGGATACGATGCCGCCTTTGGCCATCTCCTGTGCGCGTTCATAAGCCCGTTGCAAGGTCGGGATGTCGACGCCCTGGGCATCAACTTCGGCGCGCTTCATATCGGCTTGCGCGCCCTCCAGGTTTGCCTCTGCGGACTGTAACTGCGCACGGGCGGAATTGACCGTGGCTTCAATCTCGACGCGGTCCAACTCGGCAAGGACCTGGTCCTTCTTCACCGTGTCGCCGGCGTCAACATAGAGCTTTTTCACAATGCCGCTGGCCTTCGACTTGATCTCGACCTTGGTGATGGGCGTGACCTTGCCCGTAGCCACGACACTCTTGGCGAGATCACCCTTTTCGACTTTCGCCAGCTTGGTGGGATCGATCTTGGTGCCGCCACGCGTGGCCGCGACCGCTACGATGACCAGCGCCACAACCGCCACAGCCACGGACGTAATGATGATCAGGCGCTTCTTCTTTTTCTTGCCGTTGCCGTTACCGTTTGCCACTGCCGCCTCCCGACGCTAGGTAGCATGTCGTTCTGATGATGTGTACGTATCAGTATGGGGAGAAGTTCCGTGCCCGATGATGAAAAACCCGCCCCGGATCGCCCTTTTCCATCGAGTTAGACCGAATTGGGAGGGGAAATGGTAGCAGCGTCCAGCAACGTATGTAACTCACTGACTGGGAGTCGGTTAATTCGGCATTGTTGCGAACATCAAGAGCCTGGCGGTTAACCTTGACGATCACGTTTTCCTGCCGGGTGCCCCGTTCTACGACTCGCGCAGCGAGGCGTAGGGCGGGGGAATGAGTCGCCGGGCGCCCCAGGTTCGCGCCTCTCAGCAGTTCTCGACAAAACTTTAAGGTTTGTCATCACGAACCCGCCTTGGCGGGTGAGGGATCTGCTTTCGCATCCTTTCGCTTGCTGTTGGCGAAAGGTGGGAAGAATCGAACCGACAACGGACAACCGACAACTGACAACTGCGGGTGCCCCATCCTTTTGCGAAGCAAAAGGGTGGGATGAACAAACCCCTACAACCTCGCCTCGGGCGGCCGCTCCCTCCCGCCGTCATCCGCCCTGAGCGCCCGAATCACGTTCTCCACCTGCGCTTCGAACTTCCGCGCGTCCTGCTCCCAACCCGTAAAGTCCGCCGCCAGCCGCGACCGCACCGGCTTGGACTTGCCGCTCGTCCACTCCCCGCTCAGCAGATACCCGTCCAGGTTCAGCGGAATCACCGCCAGCACCTTCCGCTCGCGCTCTTTCATCAACTCGCGTTCTTTGGCAAACGCGCGATCAATCTCATCGTCCACCCACCAGCTCGTCAGCGAGTGCCGCGAGCAGCACAGCAGAACCTTGTCCCACAGCCGAATCCCGCGGTCCACCTGTTCGTAGATGTCATCGCCCGGCAGCATCTGCTTCTCATCCAGCCAGCACCGCACGCCGCGCCCCTGCAGCGCATCATGCAGCCGCCTCGCAAAAAGCTTGTCTTCGTGCGCATAGCTGATGAAGCACGAGTAAAACTCAATCGGATTCCGCCCAATCGACCGCGCCAGCGCAATGGCTTCATCCGGCACGCCGCACCCGCGGAGGAAGACCTCAGAAATCTTGCCGCGCGACTTAAAGATGGTGTCAATACCAACTGTGGAGGGGCCATTGTGCTTCACGGTCTCGAGAAATTTGGCAGTGCTTAGGTCAATATCCGAAAAGTTTGTACCATTCGCCCAAGCTGCGGTGAAGTCCGCGCCAGTGACATTCACCTTACTGACGTTCGCCTTGTTGAGGACCGTCCCGCCTAGATCGGTACCGCGAAGGTTCGCTCCACGGAGGTTGGCTTCAGTGAGGTTCGCCCCAACGAGCGACGCCACCGTCAGGTCAGCCTGGAGGAGGTACGCCCAGTGGAGGTCCGCTTCCGCGAGGTTCGCATCTCGAAGGTCCGCCCCTGTGAGATCCGCCTCGGTGAGGTTCGCCTCGCTTAGGTCCGCTCTGAGGAGATCCGCCTCAAGGAGGTTCGCCCCCTCAAGATTCGCATTTTTCAGTTCCATCCCTCCTAATTGCGCGTTACGGAGGTTCGCCCTGACCTCAGGGCTGTCCTTTCTCCACCTATTCCATCCTTCAACCCCTCGCTTCAGGATTTCGAGATGTTCAGGGTTCGCCATGGCCGGGTGCCCCACACAAGCCGCCTTTGCTTGTGTGGGTCTTTTGACTTTCTCACCCACCAAGCGAATCACGGAGCGCCTTAGATCGCGCTGGTGGTTCATATTTGCCTGATTTTGGCAAATGTGGGGCTGATGCCATCGGCAGGTGCGGCCAACAATCCTCTCGGCCTCACGGATCCAGTCCCGCTCCGCGGGACGCAAGAAGAAAGCCCAGCGATTCATCGCTGGGAAAGCGAATAACGAAAACCCATTCCCCTCTGCCGAAGGCTTGCGCGCAGGCCGTAGGCCGAAGCGCAAATAAAGAAACTCGATCCGCATCCTCCGCGCAATCCGCGGTTGCCTTTTTTGGCCGTTCTCTTATCCGTGTTCGAAGCCTGCCCTGAGCGAAGTCGAAGGGTGCCAATCCGTGGTCAATTCCTCTTTGCCTTCCCAATTCGGGAATTTTTGGTTACCCAAGTTTCTTCGCACCCCACTTTAACTCCGCTATCCCTGAATCACCCTCCGCCCACACCGGGCGAGCGCCATTTTGTTCTTTGTACATCGTAGGCGGTAACCCATTTGTTTGTACTTTGCCTGTAAGCCAGTTTGTTTGCACAAACTTACAGCTAACGCTGGAATAAACCCTTTGTTTTCAAGAGGGGTGGAGGGGTACCGCGTCACCGAAAGGTAGTCTGGACTCATGCAATACGAAACCTGTCGCCACGTCAAAGAAGACGGAGCCTACTGCCGGGTGCCCCGTCCCGCCTTCCTCTGGCGGGGCGGGTCTTTTGCTAATTGCTAGTCGCTAGTTGCTTCTTTCTTTCCATTTCGGGAATTTTGGTTACCAAAGTTCTTTCGCCCCCACTTTCTTCCTGACATCCTCCCCAACTCCGTTACCCCTGAACTAGCCTCCGCCCACACCGGGCGAGCGCCATTTTGTTCTTTGCAAACTGCGGACCGTAACTCCTTTGCTTGCAGGACTTTAGATTGTAACTCCATTGTTAATAGCACCTTACAGGCAACGCCGCAACAAACCCTTTGTTTTCAGGAGGGAGGGGGAGGGGTACTGCGGGAAAGGAATCTGGACTTATGCCGTTCGAAACTTGTCGCCACGTCAAAGAAGACGGAGCCTACTGCGGCTCTCCCGCTCTACGGGATCGCAAATACTGCTATTACCACCTCATGCAGCGCGGACGCCGCCTGCGTCGCGCCCGCGCCCTTCGCGATAACCTGCCCTATCGTCTGGAGATCCAGTCTCTGGACAATCTCTACGCCGTGCGCGCCGCCCTTACCGACATCGCTCAGGCCCTCGCTGCTGGCCAGCTCGATCCTCGCACCGCGGGCAAGCTTCTCTATGCCATCCAGCAGGTCAGCTCAACCAACCGCCGCATCGAGCAGATGGAAGCCGCGCAGTTGGAAAACAGGAAAAACGCGAAAGATGGGGTGCCCCAAGTTCGCGCCCCTCTTTTGGGCGCTAACCTGGGTTCACATGCTGACGACAACTCCCGCATCCAGGAATTTCCCGAGTTTGAGAACCAATTCGGTCTCCCGCCCGGCGCTGACCTCGATGCCGTAACCGATGCCGTCCTGCAAAAGGCTGACGAGGAGGCGGTATTGCGCCAGAGCGAATCCCTCCCCACTCCTCCTCCCGGCGTGCGCGTTGGCTCCGTTGCCTACCGTCTTTTCCGCGAAGAGGCATATCAGACTCTGCACCTGCAACTGCGAGAGACGCAGCACCAGCTCCGTGAATACAACCAGCAGAAACGTCACCAGTTCGAAAAGATGAAAAAGGAGGTCGTCTCAGCAACGCCTTCGTCCCAGCGCCTCGCCGACAGTGCGTAGAACATTTCTTCGCTTCAGGCCTCATGCCCCACGTTCACGTCCCTCCGTTGAACGTCAACGTGGGACTAGTTGCGCCGATGGTAAGATTTCAGCTTCATGGTTACCTTCGTTGTGCTGCGGATCGTGGCGGTGGTTCTGCTGGTCGCGGCAAACGCATTCTTCGTGGCGGCGGAATTTGCGCTGGTCAGCATCCGGGAAACCCGGCTGCAACAGCTCATTGCTGCCCACCGCATTGGCGCCCGTACCGTCCAAAAACTTCACCAGAAGCTGGACGAGTTTATTGCCGCCGTCCAGTTCGGCGTCACACTCTCCAGCCTGGCCTTGGGGTGGATCGGCGAGGCCGCCATGGCCCGGGTGCTGGAACCTCTATTTGTTCGTCTGCCCCACTCTCACTTCTACGCGCACGGATTTAGCATCGGCTTCGCCTTCATTCTGATCACCTACATGCACGTGATCCTGGGTGAGATCGTGCCCAAGTCGATAGCTTTGCAGCGAACGGAATCAGTGGCTCTGGCCGTCGCCGGCCCGATGGACGTATTCATGACCGTGGCCGCTCCACTGCTCGCAGTCATGACCACTTCCTCGCGGGTCGTATTAAAGGCCTTTGGAGCGCGGCAAGTCCGGGAAGGCGGCGTGCATTCTCCGGAGGAACTTAAGCTGATCGTTTCAGCTAGCCGACGTATTGGAATTCTGGAAGCGCCACAGGAGCAGATGATCCACCGGGCGCTCGACCTGGAGAACGTATTTGTGCGCGAGATCATGGTTCCCAGGCCGGACATCTTCTCGCTTCCCGGTGACATGCCACTCGATGAGGCATTCGAAAAAGTGGCGGACGAGCAGCATTCTCGCGTGCCGGTTTACGATCCCGAGCAAGGGCCGGAGCACATCATTGGCGTGCTCTATGCCAAGGACTTGATACGTTGGCTGCGGTACCGGCTGGGTCAGTTGAAGACCGGACAACTGGAGAGCCGATCCAGCGACCTCAAGGTGCGTCATGTGATGCGTGAGGTGTTGGTGGTTCCCGAAACCAAGCCGCTGCCCGACCTCTTGATGGAATTCAAGCAGCGCAAGCGGCATCTCGCCGTGGTGGTTGACGAATTCGGATCGACCGCCGGAGTGGTGACGGTGGAAGACATACTCGAGCAACTGGTGGGCGAGATTGAAGACGAATTTGATGTCGGCCAGCCGGTATTCGCGCCGGGCGATTCTTCCATCGTGCTGAATGGAGCGGTCAACATCAGGGACCTTGAGTCGCAGTACAAGATCAGCCTTCCCCGCGATGAAGGCTTTGAAACGCTGGCCGGCTTCGTGCTCGCGAGACTGCAAAAGATTCCCGCGCTGGGCGACAGTTTCGAATACGAAGGCCGCCGCTATATCGTAGTTGCGATGGACGGACTGCGCGTGGACACGGTGAAGATTGAGGCGCTACAGCCGTCGGTACCAGCGACAAAATCGGCGGTGCAATGATGCTCCGCTACATTTCCATCCGCCTGTTGTACATGCTGCCCGTGATCTGGCTGGTGGTTTCGGTGGTCTTCCTGCTGATTCACATTGTGCCAGGCGACCCCATCCAGCAAATGCTAGGTGAAGGCGCGCCCGCGGCCGACATCGCAGCCGCGCGCCACGCCTATGGACTGGATGTCCCGCTGGGTACGCAGTACTTGAACTACTGGCGCGGCCTGTCGCATGGCGACATGGGGCGCTCGTTCCGCTTCAACAAAAACGTCGGACAGATCATCGCGCAGGCCTATCCCTGGACGCTGCAACTGACGCTGGCGGCTCTGACCGTGGCGCTGTGCCTGGCAATCCCGGCGGGCGTGCGTTCGGCCCTGCATCGTAATCGTTGGGATGACCGCGCCCTCAGTTTTGTTTCTCTGCTGGGATTGTCGCTTCCGAACTTTGCACTGGGACCAATCCTCATACTGTTATTCGCAATTGAACTGGGGTGGCTGCCGGTGTCCGGCTCGGGTTCGTGGCAGAATCTCGTGCTACCAGCGATCACCATGGGCGGCGCACTGGCCGCGATTCTGACTCGTATGGTACGAACGTCGATGCTGGAAGAGCTAGGTCAGGATTACATTCGCACCGCCCGCGCCAAAGGTCTTACGGAGCATGCGGTCGTGTACCGGCACGCGTTGCGCAATGCCATGATTCCGGTGCTGACCGTGGTGGGACTGCAGTTTGGCGCCATGCTCGCCGGGGCCATCGTCACCGAGACGATTTTTTCCTGGCCGGGCATTGGCCGACTCACGGTGCAGGCGATTTCCAACCGCGATTACTACCTGGTGCAGGGCTGCATCCTGGTGATCGGACTGACCTATGTGCTGGTGAACTTTCTTACCGACCTGATGTACTCGGCGCTAAACCCTCGCATACGGCAGTAGCCGATTTCGCCAGACAGTTTCGAAATAGATCAGCCGGACAGATCAACGATGGACTGGCGCAAAAGGAACATGCTGTCCGGTGACGATGGCAGATGGATTGTGGGTCACCAGCGCATCCGCGATTTCGGCCCCGACGAGGGCGGCAACCCGATCGCGCGCTTCGGAGAGCACGGGACGGCGCAGCTTCAAGTCGTGGGCATCGCTGGCGACCACGTGGATGGCTTCGCGGTGGAGCAGCCATTCGGCAGCTTTCCGGGACTTGGGTCCCCAGAAGCCAGTGAATGCATTGGCGGTGGCTTGTACCAGGCAGCCCGCTTCGATAAATCGCAGTACGGTTTCCGGGTGCTTGATCAGAAAAGCATTTCGCTCGGGATGGGTAATGATCGGCACCATGCCGCGGCTGGTCAGAGCCAGTAGCAGGTCGCTTGCGTTAGCAGGGATTGAATGATGGTCGAACTCCACCAGCAGATATTGGGAATCCCCGATGGCATAGCGTTGCGGATTAGCCAGGGCGTCCGCCACATTGTGGGGAGTCACGTGAAAGTCGCAGCCGATACTGAAGGTCAGCCGGCCATCAGCGACCTCGCTCAACGTCGCCAGCATGTCTGTGAAGTGCTCGCGGTCGTAGTCGAACTGGGCGTCGCAATGCGGCGTGGCAACAACGTGCGTGATGCCGTCCAGGGCTGCCATGCGGCACATCTTGGCGGTCATGTCCCACGACTCGGAGCCGTCATCAATGGCGGGAAGAATATGGCAGTGAATATCGACCATGATGCGAGCCGTTCGAACAAAACCAAAAACTACCCACGGATTACACAGATGAACACGGATCGAATTCGGTCTTTAGATTTCTTAAAAAATTCCGTGAAGATCCGTGCAAATCCGCGGCTGAAACTTCTTACTTGTACCGCTCCTGCATGAAGCCCGTGATCTTCTCGTAGGCAGCATGCAACACATCGTCCTGCGGCAGAAATACGATGCGCATGTGTCGGGTGCCGGGCTTCTGGCCGAAGCCGGAGCCGTGAACCACCAGCACGTGCTTCTGCTTCAAAAGGTCAGTGACAAACGTGAGATCGTCCTCGGGAATGTCGAGGCTGGGATGCGCATAGAATGCGCCTTTGGGCGCGACCAGGTTGACGCGCGGCGTGCGCTTTGCCCAATCGGCGGTGATCTGTGCGCGCCGGCGCAGCTTTTCAAGCATCACCGGGATGTGGTCCTGCGGGCCTTCGAGCGCCGGCCGGATAGCGTGTTGAAATGGATGCGGCGCTGACAAACGCGCGCGCAACAGGCGATGCACAGCTTCCAGGTAATGATGAAGCGACTCGCGCGGACCGGTGGCAATCGCCCATCCGATACGCCATCCCGGTACGAGGTACGCCTTCGACAGCCCGTTGAAGGTGATGATGGGTACATCCTGCGCCAGCGTGGCGATGGAGATGTGCTGCTCCTGCGGATCGAAAATCAGCTTGTCGTAGATTTCATCGGCGAGAATGAGCAGGTTGTGCCGCCGCGCCAACTCCAGCACCTGCTCCAGCGTCTGCCGCGACATTACCGCGCCCGTCGGATTGCTGGGATTGATTAAAAGGATGGCCCGCGTCCGCGGGTTGATCTTGCGCTCGAGGTCGGCGAGGTCGGGTTCCCATCCATTCGACTCGTCGAGGTCGTACGCGTTACTCACCGCGTCGAGCTTGGCCAGCACGGCTCCGTAGAGCGGATACTCAGGACTGGGCGTCAGCACGTTGTCGCCGGGATTGAGCAGCGCGGTCAGGCAACTGTCGATGACCTCTCCGCTGCCGTAGCCGACGAAGATGCTTCGAATGTCCTTGAAGCCGTTGGCTTCGGCCTGGTGGCGAATCGCGTCAACCGCTGGTTTGATTCCGAGCGACTCCCCATAGCTGTTGTGGCCATCGCGCATGGCCTTGTGCACTGCCTCGATCATGTGCGGCGGTGTGGGAAAGTCGAATTTACAAGGATCGCCAATGTTGAGGTAGAGGATCTTGTGTCCTTCGCGCGCGACTTCGTCGGCCACCACTGCGAGATCGCGGATGGCGTAGCGCACATTGGCCATGCGCCTGGCAGCGAGAACTTGAGCAGCTTGTTGAGTAGGCATGAGAACGTCCTTAGTAGGGCCGAACTAATCCTGAGCGAATCTCCATTATGAACTACCGTAGCAAGGTCGGAGAAGGGGTCGTCGCGGCCGCATCGTAAGGATTATTACAAGATTATTGCTGACGTCAATTGCGTCTTATAACTGCTATAACGATTTTCGATTTCACATCCAGAAGAAATCGAGCTACTCTGCAGTCAGTGAATGCTCCTCGTTGCGCATTTGCTCCAATCCACGCTGATCTGTAACAGCGAGTCGGGCGCACGTTAGTAACGCCTTGACTTCCCGGGATTCGGCAATCTTTGAGCGTTCGCCAATGCTCTCCCCGCTGAGCAGCTTTACGGCGACAAAGATTCCGGCCCAACCATACGGGTATCCAGGACCGCTCTGCGCATCGCTGTGTTTCACGGATGGGCGCCCGGTACTCGCACTTTCGATTGGAGACGAACGACATGAAATTCGCGAAAAAGTTAAGCCTCTCGCTTTCCCTGGCTGCTGCCATGGCCGTTTCTGCCCACGCGCAAGATGCCCAGGCGAAATTCACTCTTCCGCACCAAGCGCATCTCGGCGAAGCAGTTTTGCCAGCAGGTGAGTACACGGTGACGCTGTCCATGGAAGGCGTCACCAAGGCGATCATCGTGCCCGGCAGCCGCACCGGTGCTGGGATGATCGCGCTTCCCGTCAACACCGACGAGTACGCGAGCTGCAAAGGGACTTCCGTCAGCATGCAGCGTGACGGAAGCGAATGGAAGGTGACCTCCATTTGCTTTGCGGAAGCGCAAACCGCGCTGTACTTCGCCGCTCCTGCGGAGAAGGCCGCAGTAGCCAGCGCCACACCTGCCCCGGTAGCCATCGCCGGAGCACGTTAAACCCCAGTTGCCCACTAGGGGCGGTTGCACCCACCGGCAGCCGTCCCCGTTTTTGTTTCGCGATTGCGAAATATTCGTTTGGATTCATAAATAATTGCGATTCGCACCATAGCAACTATCGATGAGTAGTGGCTTCGTTCCTGAGTAGCATTAGACGATGGACCCAGATACGTTAGGACCAATTCCGACTCTCGAGTTTCTCCATAGCGTGAGCAGCCGCATTGCGGCCGCAGACCCATTGCATGAAGTGCTCGACCAGATCGTCGAGTTTGTTTCCGAGTTCGTAAGCTGCGATTCCTGTTTCATCTACGTGCTGGAAGGCAATACGCTGATCCTGCGTGCCTCGAAGAACCCTCATCCCGAAGTCATCGACAATCTGCGCGTGCCCTTGGGCGAAGGCATTACTGGCTGGGTTGCCGAACATCGTGAGCCGGTGGTGATCGAGCGCGACGCCGCACAGGACCCGCGCTTCCGCAGCTTCGCCGAACTGCCGGAAGACTCTTATCATTCATTTTTATCGATTCCGGTGATCTCCCGCGGACGCGTGGTCAGCGTGATCAACGTTCAACACCGCGAGCCATACCGATTCACGCCGCGCGAGATCAAGTCGATCTCTACCATCGGGCACCTGGTTGGAGCGGCTATCGAGCTGGCCCGGCTGGAAAACGAAATCGTCGAACTCTCAGACAAGCTGGCGATGCGCAAGATCATCGAGCGCGCCAAGGGTATTGTGCAGGCGGAATTCGGGGTAAGCGAAGAAGAGGCTTACAGCATCATCAAGAAGCAGGCGCGCAGCCGACGCAAAACGATGAAGGAGATTGGCGAGGCCATCCTGCTCGCGGAAGAGTTGAAGCGCGACCAGAAAACCAATGCATCGCCCGCAGCGTAAGCGCGGGCATTCGCGTCTGTCACCCGCAGAGGACGCTTGCTTTGAAAGGGCACGGATTCAACCGCGCCCCAATCAAACTAATTGCTAATTACCAATTACTCGTTCTCACTCCGGCCGGTCGATCTGGGCCTTTTGCAGCTTGTCGGAATAATCGATGTAGATCGACTTCCACTCGGTGTAGAAATCAATCGCGCCGATGCCGCCTTCGCGGTGGCCGTTGCCCGTGGCCTTGGTGCCGCCGAACGGTAGATGTACTTCCGCGCCGATCGTAGGAGCGTTGATGTATGTGATGCCCGCGTACAGATCGCGCATGGCGGTGAACGCTTTGTTTACATCTTTGGTGTAGATGGACGACGACAAGCCGTACTCGATGTCGTTGGCGATCTCGATGGCGTTTTCCAGGCCATCGCACGGAATGATGGAAACCACCGGGCCGAAGATTTCTTCCTGTGCAATGCGCATCTTGGGATTCACATCGGCGAACACCGTCGCCTCAACAAACCAGCCATACTTGTATTCATTGCCTTCGAGTTGATGGCCGCCGCACATCAGCTTTGCGCCTTCGCCCTTGCCGATCTCGATGTACTTGAGGTCGGTTTCCATCTGCGATTTGTTGACGGCCGGGCCCATATCCACGGACTCGTCGAGGCCGTTGCCGACCTTCAGCTTCTGCGCGCGGGCGACCAACTCGTCCACGAACTTCTTGTACACACCCTTCTGTACGATGATGCGGCTAGTGGCGGTGCAACGTTGTCCGGTGGTGCCGAACGAGCCCCACAGCGCGCCTTCCAGCGCGAGTTCGAGGTTGGCGTCGTCAAGGACGATCATGGGGTTCTTGCCGCCTAACTCCAGCGAGCAGTGCTTGAAGGTCTTGGCTGCTTCCTGGCCGACAACGCGTCCCACGGCAGTCGAGCCGGTGAGCGAGACGGCGCGCACCGCGGCGTGCTGAGTCATGGGAGTGCCGACTTCGCTGCCGAATCCGCTGACGATGTTAACCACACCCGCAGGAATACCGCCGTCAGTCAGCGCCTGCACGAAGTTGAAGGTGGAAAGCGGCGTGTCCTGCGCAGGCTTGATCACGGCGGTATTGCCCGCAACCAGCGCGGGGAAGAGCTTCCACGAAGGAATTGCCATCGGGAAGTTCCACGGCGTGATCATGGCGCAGACGCCCAGTGGCTGGCGCACGGCCATGGCGAACTTGTTGGGCAACTCCGAGGGCACGGTCGGGCCGAACAGGCGCCGGCCTTCTCCGGCGGTATAGTAGCCACAGTCGATGGCTTCCTGCACATCGCCGCGGGTCTCCTTGATGACCTTGCCCATTTCGCGCGTCATGAGCTGCGCGAACTCTTCCTTGCGCCCGATCAGGATTTCGGAGGCTTTGTAGAGCATTTCGGCGCGGCGCGGCGCGGGCACCAGGCGCCACTTCTTGTAGGCTTCGCTGGCGGCATCGATGGCACGGTTGACGTCCTCGGCGTCGGAACGCTGGAAGATGCCAACTACGTCGCGCGTGTCGGCGGGATTGAGGTTCTCAAAGGTTCGGCCGGTGTGGCTCTCGACCCACTCGCCGCCAATGAAATTCTTGTGAACCGTGGCCTTGCTCGCGCCGACAGTGGGCGCCTTCTGTTCCAAGGTAGCCATAAAGAAATGCCTCCAAAGCTATGTGCAAACTCTCAATCGTAACGGGCGGAGCGAGGTACAGGCAAATTCGGGCGCTAGCGCAGATACCCAGGTTAGCGCCGAAAGACGCGGCGCGAACCTGGGGCACCCGAACGTAGAGCGCTCGGGGTATCCCCTCCCCCTCCCCCAAATCCTTAGTTTCTTCAACTTAGCGACGTTTTCCGCGCAAAATATTGAGCGCGTGGGACTTATAGGCAAAATATTCTGTAATAAGGACTTACGTGAGATTATCAGGGGATGGCAGCAAATGGTGAGGGTGAGAAATGTAAAAAGCCGACAATCAATACGACCATTCACAGGTCAAGGCTCGAAATCTTAATGGGGATGCGGGTAGTGTCCGGCTGTCAACCAGGCTGTCGACAACTCTCCCTCATCCTTCCAGTGGGAATTGTACGAGCAGTTCGTCAAAGCACAAAGCGAGTTCATCACGGTTGGACGTGATAGTTGACTCACCCTAATGGTCAATTTGGCCGAGGTGAGTTCTGGTCACCAAGTCTCGTAATGCCTGCGACGCGGTGTATAACCACGATGCTCAAGTGGAATTGATGGGTTAAGCTGCACGGTTTGACTTTGAATCCACACCCTTGCGATAGTACCCGGATGAAAAAAAAGAACTCCAGCGGTCGCGGTCAAGCTGTGAAGGGCAACATTGCCCCGAAAAGCGTGGACGAATACCTGGCACGCGTTCCCGAACCCGCCCGCACGACCTTGAACGCCGTTCGCGCGACGATTCGGTCGGTTGTGCCAGCGGAAACGACGGAAGAGATCAGTTATGGGGTTCCAACGTTCAAGTACAAAGGGCCAGTGATCTGGTTCGCTGCGTTTTCGAAACACTGCAGTGTGTTCCCCACGGCCTCCGTAATCGAGAAGTTCAAAGACGAGCTCAAAGACTACAAGACATCCAAAGGCACCATCCAATTTCCAGTGGACAAGCCTCTACCGTCGGCTCTCGTGAAGAAGATGGTAAAAGCGCGGATTGCGGAGATCGAGCTCAAGAATAAGCGCTGAGCCAGAGACGAGGTTATTTCATCTGCGTCTTCGCGCCCGGTTGCCACCGCCGCCGAAGAAGCACATAAGTCCAAAGAGATATCCGAAGTTGTACCAGGCGCCATTGTTGTGTACTTCGTAGATGTTCAGGCCGTTCTTGAACAGCGAGATGACGAAGACAAACGGTGCGATAAGTCCCTGCCAAAGGCCGAGCCAGAATCCGGCGACGGCGTTTCTGTCGCCCGGTGTGCCTTGCATGTGGTTGGGGCCGGGAGCGCAAGCCGCGAGGGTTAGGAGTAAGAACAGGATCAGAACGAAGGCGGAGAGTTTCATAGTGGAGGTCTCCCTAGCCATGGTACGTGCGAGCCCGGCGAAAAGCTTCACCACCGAGGCACGGAGGACACAGAGGCTGATCGGCAAAAACCCAAATCCACCACAGAGACACAGAGGCACAGAGAAAAAAGAGCAGCGGCGGAAGTTCACGGGTGAATGCTGAGCCCTTCTCACCCTCCTCGCTCGGTATGACAAACAAAAAAGTTGTCAGTTGCCGGTAAATTACAAAAACCCACTCAAGCAAAGGAAGCTTGAGTGGGGCACGCAGCTTGGGTGTGGCACGTGCTGGGAGTCAGTCTTGCGGGACATGCTGCGTTTTTGTGGTTTGACGCGCATCGTCCGGAAGTAAGATTGACCAATGCATGGATTGCATATCCCGAATAATGAGGAGGAGTCGCGATGAAGCGCCGTTGGAACTGGCACCTCTGGGCGGGGTTCCTATTATGTGTCGCCGCCTTCGTCAGCTACCTTTTCGTTTTCGCCAAGTTTCCCGTGACTCGCGATATCCCGTGGGTCAACTTCCTGCTCTTCGCCGTGGGTGTGGCGCTCCTGGTTGTCGGCTTGCAGCGGGCCTTTGGCCAGCCGCAGCAATATCGGGGAAAGATTTCGGGGCCCATTCTGGGCGCTTTCAGCCTCCTGGTGCTGGTCTTCTTTTGCTATGTCATTTTCCATATGACGAAGCAGTTGCCGCCGCCCTCCGCGGCATTGCGCGTTGGCCAGAAGGCGCCGGAGTTTGTGCTCCCTGATACGAACAACAATCCGGTTGCACTCTCGAGCCTGCTGTCCTCTCCCATGCCGGGCCTGCAGACGCCTCCGAAAGGAGTGTTGCTGATTTTCTACCGCGGTTACTGGTGACCGTTCTGCAACTCCGAGTTACGGGGTATCGAAAAACATCTGGCAGAAATTGAGCAACTACGGGTCCGGCCGGTAGCCATCAGCGTGGACACGCCTGAGATGTCCCGCAATCTTTGTGCGAAGGCGGGATACACCTACACTTTTCTTTCAGATCCGAATGCGGAGGTAATTCGCCGCTATGACATTCTTCATCGTGCCGCGGGCCCCAACGGACAAGACATCGCCAGGCCGGCTGAATACCTTCTGGATGCATCCGGAACAATTCGCTGGCTAAACCTCACCGAAGACTATCGGGTGCGAGCGCGGCCCGAGCAGATCATCGAGCAGGCGAAAGCGTTGCAGTGAGGAAGGTCTGATTGGGTTGCCCAGCATTACCTCAGCGGCTAAAGCGGCAACCACAGGCGCAATCGCTAAATGGACGCCTAAAGAGGTTGCGGAAAAAGTCTGGAAGAGCAGATCCCCCGCGAGCTAAAGCTCGCGGGGGATGACAAAAATAAAAGGACTATCGGCACGACTGAAGTCGTGCCCTGATACGAAACCGTCCCGAAACTAGTCTTTCCGCAGCCTGAGAAGCCGTACACTTCAAAAATCCTAGTTCGTCACTGCCGACACGCTCGCGTCGTGTGGAGCGAAGGCGTCGGTCAGCGAGATCACGCGCATCTGAGTCTTCAAGTCGTCAAGCGACGCTGCGCTAGTGATGGTCAGATCGACCGGTTGGCCGGGAAGCAAGTCGAAGTAGTTGTCTGCCAGTTTTGCGTCCAAGTTGCCGAAGCTGATGTAAACGCTCTTGGCTAAGACCGGCGAAGCGAGGTGCAGCGTGTAGGTTGTGGGCGGATTGGATCCCACCCTATCGCCAACGGCAGGCGATAAGGGTGGGGCACCCGCAGAAAGTGGAGCACTCGCGGTGTTGGATCCCACCCTATCGTCCCGCTGCGCGGGCCGATAGGATGGAGCACCCACATTCGATGGGGCACCCGCGGCGAGCGCGCTGTCGATTTTGGCCGGCGGCAACTGAATGTCTTTCTTAGGAACGAAGAACAGAGTATTGCTCGACACCGGCTTGTTGTCCACCAGCAGATCTGTCACGGCAAAAATCTTTCCGAGATCGGCGTTCGGCAGGTTGGTGAGGTCGAGCATGGGGATAGTGAGGTACACCTTGCTGGCCAAGGGCGTCACCTGGATGGTCTGCGACTTGTCGCTCAATACGGCGCCGTCGAAGCCCAGGATGCGCACCCGCAGCGTGGCTACCATGGGCGCAGTTTTATCGGAGACCACGTAAACCGCGACGTTGCCGTCTTCCTGATGAGGAGAAACCAACACCGGCGCGTAGAAGCGGCGGGCATAGTAATGCAGGGCCTTCCAGCGTCCGTAATAGTCGAGGCTCGACCACGAGGCCACCGGCCAGCAGTCGTTGAGCTGCCAGTAGATGGATCCCATGGTACGTGGCCGGTTACGCCGCAGATGTTCAGCTCCAACCTTGATGCCTTCGGCCTGTAGGACCTGGCTGGCGTATAGGAACGAGGTGAAGTCCTTGGGCTGGGGATAGTCGCGCAGCATGTAATCGCGAATGATCGCATTGCCGGCCGTGTTCTTCTGGTGCGCCAGCATCACGGGTGTGAAGATGTTGATGCGGTCTTCCGGAACGGTGAAGGTCTCGACCGTGCGCATTTCGGGGAACGACTGGAATCCGTACTCGGTCATGAAGCGAGGATTGTGCTTCTCATAGTCGGCGAAGGGCACGCGGCCATGCCATACCGACCAGTCGTGCATGTCTCCGGACTGGTATTTGTCGGACAGTTCTTCGTAGTCGGCGCTGGGAGAACTCGGCCAATATGGCGTTTCTGGTGCCAGCCGGTTTACAGCTGCAGCCAGGATGCCGCTGAACGTTGAAACGTAATCCTGCCACATCTGGAAGCGGACTTCAGGATTCAACTTGTCGCGATCCTTCCAAGCGAGCGCGACCTCGGTCTCGTTGTTGCCGCACCAGATGACAATACTTGGATGGTTGCGCAAGCGGCGAACCTGTTGTTCGGCTTCTTTCGTGACGTTGAGCTTCCAGTCGTAGGTGCCGGGCTGCCAGTCGTTGCCGAACATGAAGTCCTGCCAGATCATGATTCCAAGTTCGTCGCACAGGTCGTAGAACTCGTCGGTCTCGTAGTAGCCCCCGCCCCAATGGCGGACCATGTTCATCTTGGCGTCCACCGCCGATTGCAGTACCTGCCGGTATTGCTGCGTGGTGACGCGGGTGGGGAAGCTGTCAAAGGGAATCACGTCGGCGCCCTTGCCGAACACCGGAATGCCATTGACGACGAATTCAAACGAGCGTCCCCACTGATCGGGCTCGCGGCGCAGCACTACCGAGCGCAGACCAGTCCTGGCGGTGGCTTCATCTGCGAGTTGTTTGCCAACCTTTAACTGAACCTGGAACTTGTAGATGGGCTGGGCGCCATAGCCTGCGGGAAACCAAAGCTGCGGATTGCTGATATCGATCGGCAACGTGACGTGATTCACTCCAGGCTGCAGCGGAACGATGCCGGATGCGTCAGAGTGCTTTCCCGACACGCCGTAATCCACTGAGATCGTCGAGCTTTCGGCTTCCGAAGCCGTGACCTCAACCTCCACAAGCAGATGCGCGACGGCATTACTTACGTCGAGCTGGCGAATGTGGATATTCGAAATGCGAGCCGTGTCCCAGGCCTCAAGCCGTGCCGGACGCCAGATACCGCTGGTGACGAAGCGTGGACCCCAATCCCATCCGTATTCGTAGGCAGCCTTGCGAAGGTAGGTCTTGGGTTCGGTTCGGGTTTTCTCGCGCCACGGGTCGTTCGCCGCAATCTCGGACGCGGCCTTGATCGGTGAAGGGAATACCACGCGCAAGGTATTGGCACCTGGCTTGAGATCAGCCTTCACCTTCACGCGCCACTCGCGAAACATGTTGTCGGCGGTCAGGATGAGCTTGTCGTTGAGATAGACCTTCGAATAGGCATCGAGTCCTTCGAATACCAGATCGATGTTGTTCTGGCCGAGCAACGCGGGTGATGCCTGCATGGTTGTGCGGTACTCCCAGTCAGCGTTCTCGATCCATTGCAGCTTGGCTTCGTTGTCGCGATAGTACGGGTCGGGAATTAATTTGTTGCGCAACAGGTCGAGATGTACGCTGCCCGGAACCACTGCAGGACGCCACTGAGTGGCGTCGTTCGTAGCCGCGATTGGTGATTGCGTGGGAGTCGCGGCAGGGACTTGGCGGAATTCCCATCCCGAGTTGAGCGGCACGATTTGTTTCTGGACGTTGGCGGCTGAAGCAAAAGAGATGAGACACAGGATGATGGCGGACAGTAAAGTAAGAGAACGAAGTTTTCCAGACAAGGGGCTGGCTCCTATTCGGTATGAGCTAAAAGTGGTACAGCGCGAGTCGCCAAATAGTAACTAAGGAAGTGTAACGGCGGCTGTGATTTGTTCCGATTCGCGTCGGAAGGCGAGCTGGAATGCGGACAAACCGAGCGCCAAACAGCCTCCGCACATCGATTACGGCCAAAGTAGCAGGCTCCCGCTATTTCAATGTTTTAGCCTCAAGTGATACTCTGTTTGCACACGGAGCGATCAAAGGCACTCGTACAATTGTGCTTCGAGGCAAACCGGTCCCCGGAGGCGGGCAGAGCCGACGAACTCGAAATGCCGCGTATTCGTGATGATGCAGCGGTCTGGAGCAAGCGGGCCGACCGGTCCTGCCGGCGGTGTCCTCGGAACGACAACACTCTGGAACTGCAACACTTTCGTCATCCTACTGTTTGCGGATGAAGTCATCGGGTTGCGAGCACGTGCGTACTAAGTGTGGAATAACGGTGGCAGCAACATTCTTATAATCATACGGTCCTCATAGAAAGAAGCAGTCGTAATGTCATCCAACGGTTTTCATAATCGTCCCTCACGCTTCGGCAACTTGCGTTCGCTGTTCAGCATGTTCTCGAGCGATCTGGCCATCGATCTGGGAACGGCCAATACCCTGGTGTATGCCCGCGGCAAGGGCATCGTGGTCAACGAGCCCTCCATTGTCGCGATCAACAAGAACACGGGAGAGGTGGAAGCGGTGGGCAAGGAGGCCAAGGAAATGCTTGGCCGGACCCCCGGCAACATCGTCGCCATCAAGCCCATGAAGGATGGCGTCATCGCTGACTTCAAAGTCACCGAGAAGATGTTGAACTACTTCATCCAGAAGGCGCATAACCGCAAGATGCTGGTGCATCCGCGCATCGTGATCGGTGTTCCCTCGGAGATCACACAGGTGGAAAAGCGCGCGGTCATGGACTCTGCCTATCGCGCCAAAGCCAGCGAAGTGCACCTGGTCGAGCAGGCGATGGTGGCGGCCATCGGCGCGGGTCTGCCGATCACGGAACCCAGCGGCAACATGGTGGTGGACATCGGCGGCGGCACTACCGATATTGCAGTCATTTCGCTGAGCGGCATTGTGTACTCGCGCTCCGTTCGCATGGCCGGCAATCAAATGGACGAAGCCATCATGAATTTCATGAAGCGCAAGTACAACTTGCTGATTGGTGAGCGTACCGCCGAGCAGATCAAGCTTGAGATTGGCTCCGCCTATCCGCTGGAGAAGCCGCTGACCATGGAGATTAAGGGCCGCAACCTGATCGAGGGTGTGCCTAAGACGATCACCATTGACGACAGCGAAGTCCGCGAGGCAGTGAGCGAATGTGTTTCGACCATCATGAATGCTATTCGTGTCGCGCTGGAGCGCACACCTCCCGAGTTGTCGGCTGACATCAGCGATCGCGGCATCGTGTTGACCGGTGGCGGCGCGCTGTTGAAGAACCTCGACAAGCGAATCCGCGAAGAAACCGGATTGCCGGTGTCGATCGCCGACGACCCGCTGTGCAGCGTGGTGTTGGGCACGGGAAAAATGTTGAGCGACTTCAAGCTGCTGCGCAAGATTTCGATCGACTAGGGACGGTTGCAGGTTGTCAATCGACCGTGCGAATTGGCGCTTCTTGAGCGGGCCGGCCAACCTGTGATAGGTTACATGTAACCAGGGTGGATGGTTATGGTAACTCGGACTTCGACAAGGTCGTCTCGCGAGAAGGTTCGTGCACATCGTGAGCGCCTACGCCAGCAAGGGCTGCGGCCTATCCAGATTTGGGTGCCCGACGTGAGCTCACCGGCCTTCGCGAAGGAGGCACACGGCCAGTCTCGCGCCGTTGCCCGCAGTGCCCAGGAGAAGGAAGATCAGGACTTTATTGACTCGATCTCCGCTTGGGACGATAAGTGAAGCGCGGCGAGATTTGGACTGTTGCGGGGGGCAAGGACTATACGGGGAAACCGCGTCCAGCGGTAATCGTTCAGGATGATCGTTTCGATGGCACAAAGTCCATTACGATCTGCCCTTTCACCGCGAACCCAGCTGAGGCGCCACTGTTTCGTCTCATCGTCCAGCCAGACGTGGAAAATGGTCTGCGTGCTGGTTGCCGACTGATGGTAGATAAGATCACGTGCGTTCAGAAGTCGAAGCTTCGGGAGAAGATTGGACGTCTGGCGGATCAGGATATGTTACGGTTCAATCGCGCGGTTCTGGTTTTCCTCGGCATCGCGGCGCCGGCGAATAAGTAGCTGATTACGCGGCGGACACTTACTATGCGTGCCGCCTTGCTACACTCCCACCTGCTCAGGTGCGACAATGATTCACATGCCGGCTTACGGGTGCCGGTCCCGTTATGGACACAATTCTCGGCCGCTATAAGAACCTGATCGTGCTGGCGGCCATTTTGTTCGCCCAGATCATCGCGCTCGCGATGCAGGTGCGGCGTCCGACGGCGGAAGGTGAAACCCGGCTGATCCGGGTATGGGCCACAGCCGCCGTGACTCCTTTTGAGGAAGCCATTGTGCACACTCAGAAATGGGCGCACGACAAGTGGAATGGCTACATTTACCTACGCCATGTCGACCAGGAAAATCAGCAACTACGAGCTGAGATTGACCGCATGAAGCTGGAGCAGGCCCGTCTGAACGAAGACGCCACAATGGCGCGCCGTATTCAGACACTGCTGGCATTCAAAGAACAATACGTCGAGAGTACCGTCGCGGCGCAGGTGATCGGAACCAGCGGCAGCGAGCAGTCGCGCGTCTTATACATCGACAAAGGCTCGAGTGATGGCATCAAGGCCGACATGGCGGTGATCACGCCGACCGGGATCGTGGGTAAGATCGTGCAGGTATTTCCAGGCTCGTCGCAGGTGCTGCCTATCAACGATCAACTAAGCGGGGTCGGTGCGGCTCTGAAGGCGTTGCGGCTGCAGGGAATTCTGAAGGGCGCGTCTAACGGCACAACCACGCTGCAGTACATCATGAGCGATGAGCCGGTGAAGACAGGCGAGGAAGTCATTACCAGCGGCGGCGATCGCATCTTTCCGAAGGGGCTTCCGATTGGTACGGTGGCGTCCGTGGAGCCGGGGAAAGACCTGTTCCTGAACATACGCGTGATTCCGTCGGCGCGGCTCGACCGGTTGGAAGAGGTGCTGGTGGTGACCAAGATCCAGGAAAAGCTGCCGGACACGACGGACCTGGGTCCGATTCGCGCCTCGGACATCCTGAGCGAGAGGTTGCCGGGAGTGCCCGTCACACAGACGGTCGATGCCGCGGGGAACGCTGCGGGAAGTGCGACCAGCACTGCCAATCCAGCGCAGCCGAATGTACCGGCTGGATCAGCACCTGCGAAGCCCGGTGCGACGACGAGTCCCAACCCGGCAAATCCCGCTGTCGGCACGGTGAAACCCGGGGCTGCGGCCGTTTCTAACGCGACCAAGCCGGCTTCGGCGCAGCCGACGAAGCCCGCCAGCAAGCCGCAGCCAGCAACTCCGCCCCGCACCGGAGAGAATCCGCGATGAGCTCACGGTCCATGCCATTTCGCGGCAGTTTTACCTCGCGAGAACAAGTTTCGGTTTACGAGTTCAGTTGGCTCGCCACCATCCTGATTCCGCTGGTGGCCATCTTCATACAGGCGTTTTTGCCGACGAAGATTCGCTGGCTGCCGATCATCGATTTGCCGATGATGGTGGTAATTTTCTTCGCCGTGGCGCGGCGCAACCCGATCAGCGGTTGCGTCACGGGCGCGATCATCGGGCTCATGCAGGACGTGCTGGGAGGTCCGGCGCATCCTATCGGGATGTACGGCATCACCGACACCATTATTGGGTACATGGCCTCGTCGCTTGGCGTGAAGATCGACATTGAGAACCCAGGTTCGCGCTTCCTGATCATTTACGGGTTCTTTGTCATCCATCAGGGGCTGTACTACGGAGTGGGACACGGCCTGCTGCGGCAGTCGCTGCAGTGGAGTTGGAGCCACGTCGCGATTTCGGCCCTGGCCAACGCCGTGGTGGGGGTTCTGGTCTTCAATCTGCTGGACCGCTTCAAGCAACGCTGATGTTTGGCGTCGCAGGTCGCGCCAGCCGCATTCGGGCCGGGCAAGAAATCCTCAGAAGGCTGTTCCGCACGCTCGCATAAGCCGGATGTACGTGCCTTTTTTCAAAATCCGCACGATGTCGACTCGGATTAGAATAGGGAAAGGGACTGGCGCCATTCTTCCAGATGCTTGCGTGATGCCGAACGAAAAATGGGCGTGTGTGCGCGCCACGGGGCGGAAGTGCACGTACGGGCGGAACAGAATTAGTTGCGAACGTTCGCAACTGTTTACGGGCTACGAACGAGAGTTGCAGTAATCGATGTTTGGTCGCGAGGAAAAAGTTTCTCCATTCCGGCTGACAGCAGTGCAGTACATACTGCTGGCAATCTTCCTGTTCCTCGCATTCGGCTTGTGGAGGCTGCAGGTCGCGCGCAGCGATTACTACAGCTCGCTGGCCGAACAGAACCGCATCAAGCAAGTCCCCATCCTGGCGCCGCGCGGCAAACTGCTCGACCGCGAAGGGCGCATCATCGTCGACAACTACCCGTCATTTTCCGTGCTCCTGCTGCGCGACCAGAACCGCAATCTCGAGATCGATGCGGAAAAGATCGCGGAGGGGCTGCACATTCCTCCCGACGAGTTGAGGGCGCGCCTGAAGCGCATGGCGGCAGTCCCGGGGTACCAACCGTTATTTCTAAAAGACGACATCACGCCCGACGAGTTGGCCTTCATCGAATCTCACCGCGCCGATTTGCCGGAACTCGACATCATCACCGTGCATCGCCGTTTGTATCCCAAGGGCGGATTCATGGCGCATGTGATCGGCTATGTCGGGCAGGTGAGCGAAGAGATGCTGACCCAGCCGCAATGGGAGCTGTACAACCCGGGCGACGTTGTGGGCATGTCGGGAGTCGAACAGTACTACAACGATATTTTGATGGGCAAGAACGGCTCGCGCCAGGTGTTGGTCAACAGCCGAGGCAAGGAAGTCGGAACGCTCAGCGATGTGCCGGCGGTCCCGGGTAAGCAACTCAAGCTCACCATCGACCTCGATCTGCAGATCGCCGCCGAGCAGGCGCTGGAAGGCAAACCGGGAGCGATTGTGGCCATGGATCCGCGCTCCGGAGAAATCCTTGCCATGGTCAGCCGGCCGGCGTTCGATCCCAACGCATTTGCGGTGCGAGTCTCTCGCGACGAGTGGAACCGCCTGATGACCGATCCCGGCAAGCCGCTGCTCAACAAAGCCATACAGGCGCAGTTGGCGCCGGGTTCGGTTTTCAAGGTCATTATGGCAACGGCCGGCCTGCAGGAAGGAGTGGCGCAGGACCTGGTGGTGAACTGTGGCGGCGGGAAGAGCTTCTACGGACGCTACTTCAAGTGCTGGATCTCGGCCAATCACGGCTCTCACGGCAGCGTGAGCATTTCGAAGGCGATCTACCAGTCGTGCGATTCGTATTTCTACACGCTGGCGGAAAAGCTGGGTATCAGCCGCATCGCGAAGTACGCCACGATGCTGGGTCTGGGACAGAAGACGGGCATCGATCTGCCGCAGGAAGTTTCAGGGGTGATGCCTTCAGAAGAGTGGAAGATCAAGAACTACAAGCAAAAGTGGTATGCGGGCGAGACAATTTCCGTGGGCATCGGCCAGGGTGCGGTAGCGACTACCCCGATGCAACTCGCTCGGGCGGTTGGCGCCATCACCACTGATGGGTCGCTGCGGCGTCCGCACATTGCGTTTCCCGAGCAGTTTCCCCCGGAGTTTAAGCAGGTCGCAAAGTACAACGACGAAACCAAGATTCCCATAGACGAGAAGAATTGGATGACTATCACGGATGCGATGGCGGCTGTGGTATCCGGGATGGGAACCGCAGGCCGGGCGGCGATTCCGGGCATCGACATAGCCGGTAAGACGGGAAGCGCGCAGACGGTTTCCAACGATCTTAAGAAGAAGATGGGAGCCAGCGAGAAGGCGCTTTACAAGGACAATGGCTGGTTCGTCGGGGTGACACCGCGGCGCAATCCCGAGATCGTGGTGGCCTGCCTGTTTGAGGGCGGCGAGCACGGAGCTCTGGCGGCGGCGGTGGCGACCAAGGTGATCAAGGCGTACGTAGAGAAACAGCGCAATCGCCAGACGCAGGTTGCGAAGGCGGCCGCTGCCAATCAGGCGGAGGTCGCGGCGGTCTGGCATGACGGCGACGCCAAGCCCGGAGATAACAAACTGCAGGGCGGGCACTTTACGGTGCCGCTGGATGCAAAAGCCAAGAGCGCAACTGCGGTGCCCGGCATGTCGCAAGACAACCCGCTCCCATCGTCCGCGCTAGAAGCAACTGAGTCCCACACCGAGATGGCCAATCCCGAGCCGGAGACATCGCCACAAGTGCAGCCGACGCAGCCTCCGTTGCGTCAAGAAGGCGCGCCAGTGGTGCAGGCTCCAGCCGAATCGAATCCTAAGAAGCCAGCCACAAAGCCAGTAGTTGCGCCAGCAGCGGCTGTTCTTCGCAGGGTGCAGCCGTGAGCCGTTATGTCTCCTATCGCGATTTCGACTGGGTCCTGCTGGCCCTGGTACTGCTGATTTGCGCGCTGGGCGTGGTAGAGATTTACAGTGCGACGCTCAACACCAAATTCATGGGCGTTCACATCAAGCAGATCTATTGGGTGTTGGGCGGCGTCGGCCTGATGTTCGCCATGAGCATTGTCAGCTACCAAGCGTTAATCGAGCGCGTACCCGTGTTCTACATTGTGTCGATCGCATCTTTGCTGGCAGTGGAACTTTTCGGCCAGAAGTACCTCGGCGCACGCCGCTGGGTGAAGCTGGGAGCATTTCACTTTCAGCCATCGGAGTGGGTGAAGCTGGTGCTGATCCTGGCAATGGCCAAATATTTCGCCGACAACAAAGGCGAGTGCGACGCGCAGGACATTGTCAAAGCCGGGGCGTTGGTGGGTATCCCGATGCTGATGGTGCTGGCCCAGCCCGACCTGGGAACGGCCCTGACTTACCTACCCATCGCCGTGATGGGGCTCTTTCTAGGTGGGATGAAGGCCAAGCACGGGTTGGTCATTGTTCTGATCGCGACGCTGTTGGCTCCGGTGGCGTGGCACGTACTGAAGCCCTATCAACGCGATCGCTTAACCACGTTTATCGAGCCGGAAGCCGATCCCCAGCACAAGGGTTATCAGTTAATACAGTCTCTTGTGGCTGTGGGATCGGGTGGGATCTTCGGCAAGGGAACCGCCCATGGAAGCCAGACCCAGGGCCAGTTTCTTCCGGTGCCCCATACCGACTTCATTTTCGCGGCCTATGCCGAGGAACATGGATTCATAGGCGCTATGGGCTTACTGCTGCTATACTTTATCGTGCTGATGCGTCTGATTCAGAACGCTCAGACGGCCCCTGACCGGGCTGGTGCCTTCGTAGTTATGGGTGTGGTGGCGGTTTTAGCTTTCCATATCCTAGTCAACGTAGGCATGGTGGTTGGATTCATGCCAGTCACGGGTATCCCCTTGCCATTAATGAGTTACGGGGGATCATCGGTACTGTTCATGTTCCTGGCGCTGGGGATCGTGATGAACGTCCGAATGCGTCGGTTTGTGAACTAGGAGTATTGAAGTCGAGTTTTTGCTGGCTGGAGAATTCGCGCCAGTTGGGACGCAGGTCAGCAAACACCGGGTTCACTCGCCGGGGAGGCAGTCCATAACAGGACCAAGGCCTTCAAAGAGTGACAAAAATTTTACGATCGCCCTCACGTACGAGGGCAAGTATCGGCCGCGAGTGAAAAGGGGCCGGGCAGGATTGCAAGGTAAGTCGAACGAGGCGGGTAACGACCCCTTCCGCGGTCGGAAGGTGTGGTCACAAACCTCCCAAAGCTTGCCAATTTACGGTGCAGACGATTCCAAATATTGCTATAGCCAACATCAGGTTGGATGCACGGGTGGGCGAAGGCTCGCGTGTGTCCACGACCTGATCACACCGTTGATTACCTTCTTGTCCGCTTCCTGAGCCCGCGCCCCGTTACACCGGAGCGTCCATGAACAAAGAACTTTACGTCTCATCCACACCCCACGAAACCAAAGTGGCCCTGGTGGAGGATGATCAACTTGCCGAAGTATTTTTCGAGCGCGACAACGAATACACCCTCGCAGGATCCATCTACAAAGGCCGCGTTACCCGCGTTCTTCCCGGAATGCAGTCCGCATTCGTCGAAATCGGGTTGGAACGAGATGCCTTTCTTTACGTCTCTGACTTTCTCGAACTGAGCGATGAAGAGGATTCCGAGGAGTTTGGCGACATTCCGACGCCGCACACCACGGTCAACTTGAGCCCGCAGTCGCCAAACGCGGGAGTGCAGGCCGCGATTGCCGATCTTCCAGTCGACGAAGAGGCCGAATTCCTGGCTGCCGTAGAAGGCGTTGCACCCGTCGAGACGGATGACGAGGCCGAGGTCGAAGAATCCTCAGCTTCTCCCGGCGGGGATCAGAATTCTGGGGATGGTGCTCGCCGCTGGCGTGGCCGCCGTCGTCGGGGAGGTCGCCGCGGAGGTCGCGACGAGCGTCCTGAGCGTTTGGAACCCAAGGTCGAGGCCGCAACGGCAGAAGAGCCGCCAGTTGAAGCCGTTGAGCCCATAATCGAGGCGCCGGTCGAACATCGTCCGCAGCCGCGCTCGGATTCACGCTACGAGCCGCGCCAGGACACTCGTTCCAACTCGCGTAGAGACAGCCGTTCGCGCTCGGATTTTGGCCCGCGTCCGGGATACACCCCGATGGTGCTGCCAGGGGAGTCGATCTCCAAGTATCGCAATCTGCCTACCCAGCCTGCAGCCGAAGCCGTAGTGGCGACCGAAGAGCCTGAGACGACGAGCGAACTGGTGGAAACCGTCGCTGCCGTTCCGGTTGAAGATTTCGTCGCACCCGCCGAATCACAGCCAGTGGAAGAGGCGGTTTTTGCAGCGACCGAGAAAGTGGTCGAACCGCCTGTCGAGCAAGACCAATTTACCGTTGCTGCGCCGGAAGCCGTGGTTGCTCTGGAGCAGCCGGCGGAAACCGAGCCAGCAGCCGCTCCCGAGCCTGAAATCCAGGCGACTCGCGAACCGACCTACGCGGCCCACAAACAGGTCGCAGCGGCGCCAGTCATCGAAGCGCCAGAGCATCCCGCACACGTCGAAGCGGCGGAATACGGAACGATCGAAGTTGTGTCCGACGCGACCGAGGAAGAACCCTCGAATTCCGAGACCGGGACTGAGTCGCAATTCACATCCGGGTTCCAGCAACATAGTGCTCCATCCGAGGCTCCCGAGGGACGCACGCTGGAGCACGAAACACTCGAAGACGACGAGATGGAATTCCATCCCATGCCCGAGAACATCGAGGCGCTGAGCGAGGTCGCCGGCGATCTCGAACTCGAAATGGAGGAGGAGACACTCGACAGCAACGACGGCTATTCGGACCGTTGGATTCCCAAGATCGCAGACGTGGACGAAGACGAAGTCGTCGCTGCCGAAGAGCGCGGGGAGACCAGGTTCGCCGCGGCCGAAGAAGAGGAAGAGGACGAAGAAGATGCGGGCGAGGAAGAAACCAATGGCCGGGCAGAGTTGAGGGCAGCGCCCCCGACCGCTGGCTATCAGCAACGCCAGAGTGAGCGTCAGGGATTCAACCGCCGCAACGATCGCGGACGCCGGGGCGGAGGAAGCGGTGGACGCCGCAACAATGTCCGTACCGGCGCACACTCCCACCGACCGCAGCCGCTGATTTCCGACCTGCTGAAAGAAGGCCAGGAAATCCTGGTGCAGATCGCCAAGGAACCGATTGGCAAGAAGGGCGCGCGCATCACCAGTCACATTGCGCTTCCGGGGCGGTTCCTGGTGTACATGCCGACGGTGAACCACACAGGCGTGTCGCGCAAGATCAATTCCGAGGAAGAGCGCCAGCGCCTGAAGCGCATCGTCACCAGCGAACGCGAAAACGGCTTGGGCGGTTTCATCGTTCGGACGGCAGCCGCCAACATCAAAGAAGACGAACTTCGGGCTGATATTCGTTTCCTGAAGCACTTGTGGGCGGAGATCAAGAGCCGGGCCGACAGCGGCAAGTCTCCCGCGCTGATCTATCACGATCTCAACCTGGTGGAGCGTGTCTTGCGCGACCAGGTGAACGCCGATTTCTCGCAGATCTGGGTGGATACGGAAGAGGAATACGAGCGGGTGGTGCGTTTCGCGCAGCGCTTCCAGCCGTCGCTGGTTCGGCGCATCAAGCTATACACAAAAACTACTCCTCTCTATGAGCACTTTGGCATTCAAGACGAGATCAACAACGCCTTGAAGTCCAAAGTGTGGCTGAAGAGCGGCGGATACATCGTGATTAACCAGACCGAAGCGCTGGTGGCAATCGATATCAATACGGGTAAGTACGTGGGCAAGACGCAGCGGCTGGAAGACACCATCGTGAAGACGAATGTCGATGCCATCAAGGAAATTGTGCGGCAAATCCGGCTGCGCGACTTGGGCGGCATCATCGTGATCGACTTCATCGACATGGATGAACGCAAGAACCGGCAAAAGGTGATGCAGGCGCTGGAAGAGGCCCTGCGCTCCGATCGTGCGCCGTCGAAGGTGCTCCAGTTCAATGATTTTGGATTGGTGGCGATCACCCGCAAGCGGGTCAAGCAGTCGCTGGAGCGAACCCTGGGTGAATCCTGCCCGTACTGCGTTGGTGCAGGATTTGTGAAATCGGTACCGACGGTGTGCAACGAGATTTACATCGAGATGCGTAAGATGATCCACGAGCACGACCGCACCGACATCACTTTGCGCGTTAATCCCGAGGTCGCGAAAGTCCTGAAGGCCAACAATGGCAAGCTCATCACGGAGATGGAAGAGCTGACGGGAAAGACAATCCTAGTCAAGAGCGATGCGCTGTTGCACCAGGAAAATTTCGACATGCAGTAGTGCTCGATTTCACGCCAAGAATCGCCGGGCCATCGCGCCCGGCATTTTTATCGATAATCCGACGCTCTAAGAGAGGGGCGGCGACTTGGGCAGGTCGAGTTTGCCCAGCATCTGCTCGAAGGGGAGAAATACCGCGAACGCCGTTCCATTTCTACCCGGCCGCACGCTGCTGAGGAAGTGGATGGTTCCCTCGTGCTTCTCGATGATTCCGCGTGTGACCCACAAACCCAGCCCTGTGCCGCCTTCGCCCTTGGTGGTGTAGAACGGCGCGAACAAGTTTTTTCGAACGCCAGGCGGGATGCCGGTTCCGTTGTCGAGCACGGTCACCCGGACTCCCTTGCGCTCCGGGTCGGACGCCATGCTCGATTCATAAACATGCAGAAGAAGCCTGCCGCCTTCAGGCATGCTGTGGATCGCATTGACGATGAGGTTGGAGAATACCTGCCGCAATTCACCCGGAAAGCCCCGCACGGGACGGAGCGTGTCGAAGCGGGAAGAGACCGTTATGCCGGTCATGCCGATCTGCGGTGCCAACAACGCGAGCACGCTCTCCAGGACCTTGGTGAGGCCAACCTGGACTGGGGACTGGGCCTCACGATGAAAGGTCAGCAGCTGTCCGGTGATCTGGGTGATTCGCGCCAACTCCTCGCTGGCCAAGTCGAGATAGTTTTTGGTTTCGGGATTTGGATAGGATTCGTGCCGCAGGAGAAAAATCAAGTTTGAGACGGTATCCAGCGGGTTGCGGATCTCGTGAGCGATGGTGGCAGCCAGCCGTCCTACCTGGGTAAGGCGGTCGCTGGCGCGCAGCGTCTGTTCGGTCTGGCGGCGCTGGGTCACATCGCGGAAAACCACCACAACTCCCATCAGTTGGCCGCGATCGTTGAGGATGGGGGCGCCATTCATGTCGATCGGATACTCCTGTCCGGAGCGGCTAATGAGGAGGACATGGTTCGAAAGTCCAACCACTTTTTCCGCGCGGCGCACAATTTCGACCGGGTCGGTTAGTTCAACGTGCGCGCGCTCGTCGACGAGCCTCGCCACCTCAGCAAGAGGGCGGCCTCGCGCCTCCAAGTAATCGTCCCAGCCAGTAAGTTGCTGCGCCACCGGATTGATATACCTCACCCGGCCGGCCGCATCCGTCGCAATGACCGCATCTCCCAGGCTGTTGAGTGTGATCTGGAATCGCCCGCGGCTCTCCGCCAACTGCCGGCTCTTTTCCTCTTCGGTGCGCAGATGCTTTTCGTAGGTGTCGGAGAGTTGTCGCAATTCACGGCGCGTGATCGTGAACAGCAGACCCGCAACCACGATGGACAATCCGACGGCGGTAAAGAGAACGACGCGGCTCAAGTAGGTGGCCCGGCGGGTGCGCATTTGGAGCAAGCGCTCTTCCTCGGCTACGATCTCCCGCTGCCGGTTCCGGATCTGCTCCATGAGGGCGTCGCCCTGCAATAGCTCGTCCTCGGTCGGCCGCTTGTTGGCGTGCTTGGCGATTTCGCCTTCCGCCCAACGAATCCAGTTTTCGTCCAGAGTGCGAATGTCTCGAACGCGGGCCTGCTGGAGGGAGCTGTCACTGGTCAATTTGGCGAGCGCATCGATGCTGGCAGGCAGTTGCGACTCGGCATTGTGAAAAGGCTCCAGGAATTTCCTATCGCCTGTCAGTTCAAAGCCTCGAGCGCTGGACTCCATGTCCACCATGTAGCGCATAGCCTGGCGGGCATTGCTGATGACTTGGTCGGTGTGGTCAACCAGGCGCAACGAGCCGGTCAAGGTGAGGATTTCAACCACCAGGACGATCGCGAGCAACACCAGCAGGGCCACGGGTATGGCTATTGCGCGGCGCAGCAGCTTCTGGAATTTGCGTTCATCCATGGTGGAGGTGCTCTCCCGCTTACGCGGGTGGATACCCCCGATGATACCGCAGCTTCGCTTCCTGATCGGGGAACGTGATTCTAGTCAGCGGCCACGGTGCTGCGGTCGATGCGGGCGGTTGGCCCGTCCACCTTCCGCCGCGCAGGCGTTGGCTGAATCGCCCGGACCGTCACGCGATACAGCAAAAGCACGCCGAGCACGCAGCCATAAATAATTGGCACTCGAACATCTTTCTTGACCAGCCAGATGTAGTGCACAACCCCGAGAATTGCCGTGACATAGATAAGCCGGTGCAGAACCTGCCAACGCTTGCCCAACCAGCGGATGGCACGCTGGGTGGAAGTGAGAGCCAGCGGAATCAGCAGGACAAACGCCGTAAAGCCGACGGTAATAAAAGGTCGCTTTACAACGTCTTTCGCCACACTGTGCAGGTCGAAAAACTGATCGAGCCAGATATAAGTGAGAAAGTGCAGGCAGCCATAGAAAAAGGCGAACAGCCCCAACATCCGCCGGAATTGGATGAGCCAATACTGTTTGGTCAGTTTGCGAAGCGGCGTGACCGACAGCGTAATCATCAGGAACGTAAGCGTCCATGTCCCCGTGAACCAGGTGATCACCTGAATGGGATTAGCGCCCAGCGCGGAGTTGTAAGCCTTCCACGCCAGGCGGCCAACAGGCACGAGACCGGCAAGGAAGACAATCGGTTTCAGGTATTTCGCTTTCACAACGTCGTCTCTCAGAAGTTCTTCTTCAGGTCCATTCCGTTGTACATGGAGGCGACCTGATCGCCGTAGCCGTTGAACATCAATGTGGGCCGCTTGGTGAACTCGCCGATGCGCCGCTCCTTGGCCTGGCTCCAGCGGGGATGATCGACATTGGGGTTGACGTTGGAGTAGAATCCGTACTCGCTGGGCCCTGCCTTCATCCACGTCGACACCGGCTGCTTCTCCACGAGCTTGATGCTCACAATCGCCTTGATGCCCTTGAAGCCATACTTCCAGGGTACAACCAGCCGAACCGGTGCTCCGTCCTGATTGGGAAGGATCTCGCCGTAAAGCCCGACGGCGAAAATAGTGAGCGGGTGCATGGCCTCATCGATGCGCAACCCCTCGACGTAAGGCCAATCGAGTACGCCGCGCTGCTGGCCAGGAAATCGCTTGGGGTCGTAGAGCGTGGTGAATTCGACGAACTTGGCCTTGGAGTTTGGTTCCACCTGGCTCAACAGCGCACTGAGCGGAAAGCCGATCCAGGGAATCACCATGGACCATCCCTCAACGCAGCGCATGCGATAAATGCGTTCCTCGAGATGCAACTTGAGCAGGGTGTCGATATCGAAGGTCTTTGGCTTGTTAACCAACCCCTCGACCTTGATGGTCCAAGGACGCGGATTGAAGTTCTTGGCCAACTCCGCCGGCTCATACTTGTCCGTGCTGAACTCGTAGTAGTTGTTGTAGTTGGTCACGTCTTTGAACGGCGTCTGCGTCTCGGAAGTGCTATAGGAACTCTTGCCGTAGACCAGCTTGGTGCCAGCCATGGCTTCGTCCACGGGAGACATGATGTCGCCCAGTTTGTGAGCAGCCAGCGCAGCCCCTGCCAGCGCACTCGCCCCAGCAATGAAACTGCGCCGATTTAGATAAAGGCCTTTTGGGGTGATCTCCGATGACTGTATGCCGGACGATTTCTTGAAAAACATTTACGGCTCCTGGCCGATCCCAGTCTGTGCGTGGTATCTGACTCTGTATTCGTATTGATTCGCCAGTTTGGATTTAGATACATCCGGCTGGCTCGCGGCTTTCCGGAAGATATCATTCCGTGGCAATCGTGATCGCGTGGTTCCTGGACGAACAAGGGCGACCAGACTCCTTGACGACGCTGGCCGCACCAGCCATGGCACAAAAGAGCCATGGACGTATTGATTCCTTCTGGAGAATTTAGGAACAATGTACTGCGGACACCCGTATAGTTCACCAAGCCAGTAGTGTATCTGGCGGGAGATTTTAGTTATGTCCATCCGTGTGTCTGCAATCCTGATGTCCCTTCTGCTCCTGATTTTGATTGTCCCCGGTACTTCGTTCGCGAAAGCCGACGGGGACCGCGTGCAGTTCTTTCAGAACATCACGGTAGGTCCTGACGAACATGTTGGAGACACAGTATGCATCTTCTGCTCGATCCGCATGGCGGGATCGTGCGGCGACGCGGTCGCCATCTTCGGCAATATCGTGGTGGATGGCACAGTGAGCGGAGACGCAGTATCGGTAGGCGGAGGTATCAAACTAGGGGAAGATGCCAACGTCAGCGGTGATACGGTGGCGATCGGACAAGGCATCAACCGCCACCCCAATGCGGTCGTCAAGGGTGAGGTAGTCAGCCAAGCCGGCCCGGCGGTCCTTTTCGGCCTGATCATCATTCCGTTGTTGCCCGTTATTCTCGTGGTCGCATTCGTGATCTGGTTGTTTCGTAGAAGCCGGTACGTTCCTCCCGCTCAAGTTGCCTACCGCCGCTGACCGAAATATCGCACCGGTATAGGAGGCCAGTTTTTGGTCAAGCCAATTGACAGTCTGCGAGTCTTGTAAGGTTCTCCCAAGAAGTGAATTGTTTCTAGTAAATAAGACATCGATCACACTAAAGTGCCATTTGCATCACTTTAGTACCCTTCCCTAAAAGTGCTAATGTATAGCAACCTATAAGTCTCTGGCCGAGCCAATCTAGTTCCTTGCTGATGCGAGCCGGTCTGAGTCTGGAACCAGGGGGGATGCGTTAGATGTCGCAAACCGGCCCGAATCGTTCTGAAGGACTCACCCCACCACTCCGAGATGCCCTTTTCACCCGCAGGTGGCTGATAGCCACGATGGCAATCGTTGCGTGGGCCTCAATCTGGGCATACTACGCCACACAGCGCATTGAAAGTAACGTGGGTACCGGGTCCTTGCACAGCTTGCTGCGGGCCCATTTGCAGGTAGTCGCAGTCATTTTTTTGAGTGCTGTCGCATTTGCGATTATGAGTTGGCGCGGCAATAGTCTCCACCGCAAACAACTGGAACGAGCCTATGCGGAACTGCTGGATGAAGCTGCCAGCGCTCGTGAAACCAGTGAGCGCTTGGAATTGATGTTCCACGGAAGCCCCCTTCCGGCATATGTCTACGACTGCGCCAGTCTGTACTTACTGGACGTGAACGAAGCAGCCATCGAGAAATTCGGATACACACTGGATGAATTTCTGGCGTTGAGTGTCCCAAACATCAGGCCCGACACAGACGCAGAGAAACTGGCGCAAGAGTTGCTAGACCGTCACACTGGATTCAATCACGCTGGCGTTTGGCGTCAACGCCGAAAAGACGGTTCCGTTTTTTGGGCCGAAGCGACGGTCGTGAGGTCGGTGCACGACGGGCGAAACCAGGAACTGGTGGTGACGAACGATGTGACGCAAAGGATTGAAGCAGAGGAAGCCTTGCGCGAGTCGCGGGAACACCTGCGTTCTCTGGTGGACCAGGCGCCGTTCGGCATCTGCCGAAAGAGTTTTCTCGCAGATCGATTCGAGTCGGTAAATCCTGCACTCTGCCAGATGCTGGGCTACTCCCCTGAAGAGTTGCTCACCCTGCCGCTTGCGACCCAGGTGTACGCCAACCGAGGTGACCGGGCGCAATTTAATGAACTCCTGAATCGAAGCGGGAGACTGCAAGGCCACGAACTGACATTTCTAAAAAAGGAGGGAAGCCCGATCCGGCTGCGCGTATCGGCAATTCTCACCAAACACGACGACGAGGAATTGGACCGGGTGGGAGCTTACTTTGAAGACCTGACAAAGGAAGGCGCGCTGGAGCAGCAGGTTCGGGCGGTACAAAAACTGGAAGCCGTTGGCCGCCTGGCGGGTGGCGTCGCTCACGACTTCAATAACATCCTGGTCGTGATCAAACTGTCGACCGAGATGATGTTGAGCCAGATCGGTCCGGAGAATCCCCTGAGCAAACCGCTGTTGCAGGTTTCCAACGCGGCCAACCGGGCGGCAACACTCACCAAGCAGATGCTGGCTTTCAGCCGGCGTCAGGTGATGCAGCCACGAGTAATCAGTATTAACTCGATCGTAAACGACACGTCACACATGTTGCGTCGCATCATCGGCGAAGACGTCAGTCTCGAAATCAAGCTGGCCGAAAACCTGGCCAATACAAAACTCGATCCCGATCAACTGGGCCAAATCATCATGAACCTGGCCGTGAACTCGCGGGACGCAATGCCCGGCGGAGGCAGACTCGCGATTGAGACCGCGAACGTAGAGCTGGATGAAGCGTACGCCAAGACGCATCCTCCGGTGCAACCGGGACGCTTCGTATTGCTGACCGTTTCCGATTCCGGAACAGGCATTGCCAAAGCCGACCTTCCGCATGTATTCGAGCCCTTTTTCACCACCAAGGATTCAGGCAAAGGTACGGGGCTGGGACTGTCGATTGTGTATGGCATTGTGAAACAGAGCGGAGGATACATCTGGGTTTATAGCGAGCCCGGGCAGGGTACGACATTTGAACTGTATTTCCCTACCACCGGCGCTCCGCTGGAAGGCGTCCCGTCGAGAGCCGAGGTTTCAGGTCACGCCACCGGGCAGACCATCCTTATGGTCGAAGATGAACCGGCGATTCGCGGCCATGTGGTCGACTGTCTGCAGCAGATGGGTTTCACCGTTCTGGAAGCCGACAGTGGCGAAGCCGCGCTAGAACTGTGCGGGAAGCAGAACGCAACGATCGATTTGGTCATGACCGACCTGATCATGAGCGGCATGGGCGGAAAGGCGATGGCCGGGAAATTGGCGGAGCGGTTCCCCAACATCCAGATTCTCTACACCTCGGGATACACGGAGGACAAGGATATCCGACGCGAAATAACGCAGGAAGGAAACTCGTTTCTGGAGAAACCATTTAGCGTTTCCGATCTCTCGCATGCGGTCCACGGGCTGCTGGCGCTTCAGTCCGAGCGGATGAGAAAGCACAACTCGGACATCGCGGCAAAAGTGGAAGCGTGATCTCGCCGAGTGAGGCGAATCCGTTGGGTCCAGACCGCAGCCGAAGCAGGGACTGAGCCTGCGATTATCTGGCACGGAACAAACTCGACCAAGACTCGTCTAGATTAATCCAACGATCGCGATCCAGTGAATTGGCCGGCGAATCGGGCAGGTACAAGACTCCGTGGCCCTGGGAGCAAACCATTTCGGTGCCCGCCCAATTCAGCAGGACGGAACCCGTGCGCCCAATCTCGACGGGCAACTCCAGCCGCCGCAAACACGTCCGGCACCGGTTCTGCTGATCGCGGACGGACCATGACAGCGCCGCGATCGCCAGCGGCAGAAACGCCCATACCGAGAATTCGTCGACCAGCGGATATTCCGATCCGACGAGCCACCCGGAGATCCAGTGCGCAAGGCACCATGAGACTAGGCCGGAAGTCGCCAGCAGCAAGGCGGACTTTGCGACGAAGAAACCAAGCCAAACCGTTCGACTCCGGATCCCTTCCGGCAATCGGCCAAAGCTGTTGGCAGGGCGACGCAGTGTGACAACAAACGCAGCGCTGCCGGCGGCCAGCAGCGCAAACCAAATGGTGTTCATTCGATCGTGGTGCACTTGTGCCGTAATCGTGGTCACTTGAACTTGCGAGGCGGGATGGATATATCCGGCGCTTTCGGTAAGGTCGGACAAATTTCGCTGGACGCGTAGTGCTGAAGCGTCTCCGACTAAACGAGCCACGGTCCCGACCCGGCGCTGGAAGTTCGTAAATAGCATGGCCGGATCGATCAGGCTCCAGACCGCGATGCGGGACGAACCGAGGCGAAAGCCAGCAGGCAGGACTCCGATTACGGTTCGAGGTGTGCCATTCAGCGAGACCGAGCTGCCAATTATGTTTTTGTCGCCCCCGAACTCGTGCTGCCATGTCGCATAGCTAATCAGAACGCAGTCTGGGCAGTTGCGTAGATCATCCGCCGAAAATGTCCGGCCAAGAGACGCCTTAACCTCGAGCGTCGCGAAGAATTCGGGACCAACCCGGGCCGTTGACACAGATAAGTCGCGGCGCTGTAACAAAAGGCTGCCGGGTGCCCAGGAAAACGGAACGACTCCTTCCAGCAGCTTCGACTTGCTCCAGACTGAAGCCAGGTCGAGCAGCGTGCCGGAGCTAGTGCGGCTGAACCTTCCGGTGATTCCAATGCTGTCCAAGGTGATGAGGACAATCTGAGATGGATGGGGAACGGGTGAAGAAAATGCCATCCGAGCAGCAGGGACGAATCCGCTGCTGAGAACCAGGATTAATAGGGCGGTAGTCATTGCGGCTAGTAAAGTCGCGGGAGAACCGAAGAGAGTTCGCGAACGGGAATGAAAACGTTCGCGGTCGAATCGTTTCCAGAAAGCATTGGGAAACATCGCCCAGCAGTGACGAGCGATCAGCAGGCGATTTTGAGCGTTGAGACTTCCGGACTCGTGGAGGAAATGGCACCAATGCAAAAACTTACGGTTATGTTCAGAACGCCAATCGGCGCGATCATGGCGAGGCACCAGCCAGCTGGCAATCCAGACTAACGACTGGCATCGCCAAAGAGTCGTTCGCAAGCGATCTGGGAACCGCATCGCACCGCTCCTCGACCAACACCCATGGTGAGCGTAGTCGGTAATTCTAGCCCAGGAGTTTCTTTATCCTTAGACACCTCAACCCCGGACAAAGGTTCTCCGAATTAAGGGGTAGCGCGGATGCCACCAAAGTCGGGTGACTAGTGGTTTTCGATTATTGTTCACTGGTATCGAGAGCGGTGTAATCCGAATAACTGCGATCTGGGGAGGCGCCGCCAAGCGTGCAACTGACGCATGGGGGCTCCAGTGTGACTCGGAGCAACTGACTGTGGGGACGATGCTTCGGGAGAGGGAATCCTGGACAAAAAAAGTCAAGAGTAGCGGGCAGATCGCCCACGCCCGCACCGGATCAACAGCCGGACTTACGGCGGGCGGTCTTGGCTGGCGCAGGCAAGATCAGCCGATGGTTTTACTGGCGCGAAAACTAGCGGCTTGGAACCAGAAACGGCGGCAAGGGGAAGTCGAGTCGGAAGCGGTGGAAGCCCCTATAATCAGAGGTATTCTCGCCATCGAATCCGAGGAGACACTCTAAATGTTCGTACGTCTGCGCCGGTGGTTGCCGCGCCTGGTTACAAGCTGCCTGTTGGTAAGTGCCGGTTGGGCGGATGCGCCACAGGTCCGCGCCGAGGCGGCCAAACTGAATAACCTGGGCGTGGCGATGATGAACCAGCAAATGATGGACAAAGCGGTGTTGAAGTTCGATGCCGCTTACAAGCTGGATCCGTCGCTGGCGACCGCTTCGTTGAACAAGGGAATTGCACTGCTCAACCAGCAGAAACTTCCGGAGGCGGAAGCGGCGTTGCAGTTGGCGGCAGCCGCCGAACCAAATAACCCTCGGGTCTGGTACAACCTCGGGCTGGTGCATCGCGGCGACGGACAAACAACGGTTGCAATTTCGGATTTTCTGCGGGTCCTGAAGATCGATCCCACCGACCCCGACGCTTATTACTTCCTTGGAACGTTTTACAGCCAGCAACTGGACTATCCGAAGGCCATTGAAGCGTTTCAGCAGGCGCTGAAAATCAATCCGCTGCATGCCTCGGCGGAGTTTGGGCTGGCGCGTGCCCTGCAGCGATCTGGCAACACCGACGAGGCGCGCGTGCACCTGAAGAAGTTCGAGCACCTGACGCGCGACAAGATTTCCGCTCCGATCACTCTGACCTACGGTGAGCAGGGCCGTTACTCGGTTGCACAGGACGTGATCGTGACCGAGCCTGCGGTGGGGGCAATGATTTCAGTGAAGTTTGTCCCACAGGCACTCGGCGCAGTCGGAACTGGGAAGGGGACCGCGACTGGCGGCGGCGTCTGCATGATTGATGTGGACGGCGATGGCCGCTTGGATGTGGTTTCGCTCGCTGATGCCGATCCGGTGGTGCATGTATTTCGCAGTCTGGGCGAAGGTAAGTTCAAGGAAGAGCCGTCCAGCCAGTATGGGTTGGCGCTAAAGGGTAAAGGCGTCTCCTGTGCGGTGGGCGACTACGACAACGACGGCAAGAACGATCTGGCAGTCGCGCTCTCGGACCGCATTGTCTTATTTCACAACGAAGGCGGCGGCAAGTTCACAGATGTTACCGCGAAGGTTGGCATCATGCCGCTGAACGAACCTGCGGGAATGACGTTCGTGGATTACGACCACGACGGCGATCTCGATTTGTTTGTTACCGGCAAGCGCATCAGCGAGGTCAAGGACTCTACCGACAACGTTCTTTGGCGTAACAACGGCAACAGCACTTTTACGAACTGGACGAAGGAAGCGGGGGTCGAGGGCGCTGGCGCAACCACGGCGGTGGTGCTGTCGGACATCAACAACGATCGCGCGGTGGATCTGGTGGTAACGGGCGCAGGCAGCGCGCCGACGGTTTACCTGAATCAGCGCGAGGGCCTTTTCAAGGCCGTGCCGTTATATGACGCGGCTGGCCTGTCACCAACAGTCGGGACATACATCTTCGACTTCAACAAAGATGGCTGGATGGATGTTGCCCTCACGCATGCCGGAGCGCCGGGAATCAGCCTGTGGCGCAATGTTGACGGGAAGCATTTCGAGCGCGTGCCGTTGCCGATCACGGATGCGACCCGAGGTTGGGGCATCACTGCCGTCGATTTCGATAACGATGGATGGATCGATCTGGCGGCGGTTGTTGAGACGGCGACGGGGACCGAGGTACGCGTGCTGCGGAACAAGGGCACACAGGGATTTGCGGATGTCGGTGCGTCTCTCGGCCTGAACGAGTTGAAGCTGCATGACCCGCGCGCGGTGGTTGCCGCGGACCTCGATAACGATCTGGCGACCGACCTGCTCATCACGCAGTTAAGTGGCGATCCGGTACTGCTGCACAACCACGGCGGCAACAAGAACCATGCCCTGCGCATCGACCTGAAGGGTCTGGCTGACAACAAAACTGGGTTGGGAACCAAGATCGAGATCTTCGCCAACGGCTCGTGGCAGAAGTTCGAAGTCGCGGGTGGCTCCGGCTATCTCAGCCAGGGACCGCCGGAAATCCTAGCGGGGCTGGGCAAAAACACGAATGCCGACATTGTGCGCATGTTGTGGCCCACCGGCGTACTGCAGGACGAAATCGATGTCGCTGTGAACAAGCCGGTATCGTTCCTGGAACTCGACCGGCGCGGCAGTTCGTGTCCTACGCTGTTCGCGTGGAATGGCGAGAAGTACGAGTTCATCACCGACGTGATCGGAGCCGGAGTGGTTGGTCACTGGATTTCGCCGACTGCGAAGAACACGCCTGATCCCGACGAGTGGGTGAAGATCGACGGCTCGAAATTGCGCGCCAAAGACGGCTACCTCAGCGTGCGTTTCGGCGAGCCGATGGAGGAAGTGAACTATATCGATCAACTGCGCATGGTGGCTGTCGATCATCCGGCGGATGTTGATGTGTACCCCGATGAGCGCTTCCTTGACAACCCTCCGTTCGCCAGTGGCAAGGCGGTTGCGACTTCTGCGCCGCACGTTCCGTTGGGCGCGTGGGACGACCATGGGCGAGACGTGCTGCAGTTGCTGAGCGCGCGCGATCATCAGTACGTTCGCGATTTCACCAACCTGCCGTATGCAGGGTTTGCCAACACGCATACGCTGACGCTCGACCTGGGTGCCTGGACTCCGCGAAACCCACTGCGGCTGTTCCTCAGTGGCTTCATCGAGTACTTCAGCGCGACCTCGATGTACGCCGCATGGCAGGCGGGATTGCAGCCGATGCCGCCAACCATCGAGGCGCAGATGCCCGATGGCACATGGAAGCGCGTAGTGGACGACATGGGATTTCCGGCGGGACTGCCGCGCACCATCACCGTCGATCTGACGGGCAAGCTGCCCGTCGGGGCGGGAAAGATTCGCATTACCACCAACTTGCAGATCTATTGGGACCAGGTGCTGGTGGACAACGGTCCAGCGCGGGAGAACGCAGTGCGAACCACGGAATTGCCGCTAGCTGCTGCCACGCTGGGATTCCGCGGCTACCCCCGGCAAGCAGACGGCGAAACCCCCGGCGACCTGACCTATTACTACGAGCAGGCCAGCGCCACCGGCCCGTTCTCGCGTTTCCGTGGAAGCTATACGCAGTACGGTGATGTGACGTCGCTACTCGCGTCCATTGATAACCACTTCGCGGTGTTTGGAACGGGTGAGGACATCGACGCCGAATTTGATACGGCTTCGCTGCCTTCGCTGCCGAAGGGATGGAAGCGCGACTACTTCTTCTATGCGAATGGCTTCGCGAAGGATATGGATTTCTATGAAGCGATTCCGTTCACCGTCGCCGACATGCCGTTTCACGGAATGAGCACCTATCCATATCCCGCGAGCCAGCACTATCCCGACGATGCGGCGGCCAACGGTTACCGGCTGGACTGGAATGACCGCTACGAGTCGGGAGAGAGTCGAGCCAAGGGATATCGATTTGAGTTTGCACCTCGGTCCATTGATCCGGAGCCACTGACGCCGAGCAAGGCGTCGCAGGGTTCCTTGGGAGAGAAGCCAGTGGGAGCTACTAGCGGTAAACGATGAGAAGAATTGCTTTACTTTCGATTTCGGCGCTGACGTTTTCGGCCATCTACTTGTATGCATGGCCTTCTGCCAATTTGTTTTACGCAGCCGTCGTGCTGTTGCATGTTGGCTTGGGAGTGCTGTTCTGCATTGGCGGCTTGCGGCTGTTGCCAATTGCCATGCGCCAACCGCCCATCGTGAAACTGGGCACGCTGATACTGGCAATCGGCGCTGTGCTGGGACTGGTGTTGATCTACACCGGTGCATCCCGTCCATATACCAAGCTGCTGTTATCACACGGCGTGGTATCGGCGTTGGCGGTAGCGCTGCTGGCAGGATGGTGGTTGAGCCAGCGTAATGAAGCGAAACGCAGCCCGTGGTTTCCTGCGTTGGGCATGGTCGCTGTCGCTATTGTCATCGCGATCGGAGCGAAGTACTCGCGCGATTCCTGGAGCAAGCGCTTCGTCATCCAGAACCCGCAGATCGCGCCAGCGTCGATGGACAACGAAGGCGACGGCGCGGACGGACCGTTCTTTCCCAGTTCGTCGCAGGTGGCGGGAAAACGCAAGATCCCGTCGAAATTCTTCATGGAGTCCGACGCCTGCCAGCGCTGTCATCAGGACATCTACAAAGAGTGGCAAAGCTCCGCCCATCACTTCTCGTCGTTTAACAATCAGTGGTACCGCAAGAGCATCGAGTACATGCAGGACGTGAACGGCGTGAAGCCGTCGAAGTGGTGCGCGGGCTGCCACGATCCGGCGCTGCTCTACAGCGGCATGATGGACACCCCCATCAGGCAAATTGTGAATACCCCCCAAGCCCAGGCTGGCATGGGATGCATGATGTGCCACTCCATCGTGAACGTGAAGAGCACCATGGGGCAGGGCGACTTCATGCTGGAATATCCCGAGCTGCACGAACTTGCGGCCACGAAGAACCCAGTGCTGCGTTGGGTGCACGACTTCAGCATCAAGCTGAATCCCGAGCCGCACCGGCGGGTGTTCCTGAAGCCCTTCATGCAAAAGCAGACGCCGGAGTTCTGCTCGTCGTGCCACAAGGTGCACCTCGACGTTCCGGTGAATAACTACCGATGGTTCCGCGGCTTCAACGAATACGACAACTGGCAGGCCAGCGGAGTTTCAGGCATGGGCGCGCGCTCGTTCTATTACCCGCCGAAGCCGCAGGGCTGCCAGGATTGCCACATGCCCGATACCAAGTCGAATGACATGGGCAATATCGCGGGCAAGATCCACTCCCATTCGTTCCCGGCCGCCAACACCGCATTGCCCATGGCCAACCAGGACCGGCACCAGATGGATATGGAGCAGAACTTCCTGAAGAGCGGAGCGCTGACCATCGACATCTTCGCGCTGTCGAATGCAATGCCACAAACCAGCGGGAAGGGCGGTCCGCAGACCGAATTACAGACGACTTTCGCTGTCGGCGAAGAAGCTGAGATGAAGACTACCGGCGAGAGCGGTGGAGTAGTCGCTCCTGTGACCGCGCCGCTGGATAAGGCGAGTGGGTCGGTGCGTCGCGGCGAGAGCGCCCGCGTCGACGTGGTGGTGCGCACCAAGAAAGTCGGACACTTCTTTCCCGGCGGCACGGTCGATGCGCCCGAGACATGGGTGGAGTTGAAAGCGGTGGACGACAAGGGGCAAACGTTGTTCTGGAGCGGCAAATCGGGCGACGATGGCAAGGGGCCAGTGGAGCCGGGAGCGCACTTCTACCGCTCGTTGCAAATCGACGAGCACGGCAACCCCATCAACAAGCGTAATGCGTGGTCCACGCGGGCGGTGGTGTATGTGCGGCTTGTCCCTCCGGGAGCGGCGGATACCATTCACTACCGGCTGAATGTTCCGCAGAACGCCGGCAGCAAGATCACGCTCACGGCGAAACTGTGCTATCGCAAGTTCTCCTGGTGGAACACGCACTTCGCTTATGCAGGAGTGTCGAAGCAGGACCCGACGGGCCCGCAGACGGCGAAGGGCTACGACGACCGGCAATTCACGTTCGATGGCGATCTGACGAAGGTGTCTGGCAAGCTGAAGGAAATTCCTGAGCTGCCAATCGTCGTGCTGGCGGAAGACACGGTCGAATTGCGAGTGCTGCCGAAGGGCACTCCAGCCGAAGCTCCGAAGACGGTGGTCGAGAAAGCCGACTGGCAGCGCTGGAACGATTACGGCATTGGCCTGTTCCTGCAGGGAGACTTCAAAGGCGCGGCTGCGGCGTTCCAGAAGGTGACGGAAGCCGATCCCAACAATCCTGATGGCTGGGTCAACCTGGGCCGCGTTGCGGTGCAGGAAGGCGACATGGAGCGGGCGCGCACTGTGCTACAGAAGGCCTTGGCGCTGAGTCCGAAGCTGGCGCGAGCGCAGTATTTCTACGCCCGCGTGCTGCGCTCTGATGGAGATTATGAAGGTGCAGCGAAAGAACTGCAGATCGTGCTGGAGCAATATCCCAAAGACCGTGTGGCGCGCAACGACTTGGGACGAACGCTGTTCCTCTCGCGCAAGTATCCGGGAGCAATCGCGCAACTGCAACAGGTCATCGCCATCGATCCTGAGGACCTGCAGGCGAATTACAACCTGATGCTCTGTTACAAAGGGATAGGCGACGCCGCGAAGGCCGCGGAGTACGAGGAGCTCTATATGCGCTTCAAAGCGGACGAATCGGCGCAGACGATCACCGGCCCTTATCGCAGGCTTCATCCCGAGGACAACAACGAACGGCAGTTGATTCACGAGCACGTGTCAGTTCCGCTTATTCCGGCGAAGCAGGCTTTACCGGTAGCGGAAAAGCATGTTGTCAATACAGCGGGTAAATAACCGGATCCCATGAAACTCATACGAAATCCATCTTTACTTATGTTGCTGTGCGTCACTCTCGCTTCGGTGGGGGCCGCGCAGGTCACCTTCCGCGATATCACCAGGCAGGCGGGCATCAGCTTCGTGCACAACAACGGAGCGGCCGGAAAGAAGTGGCTGCCGGAAACCATGGGCGTGGGTTGTGCCTTCATTGACTACGACAATGACGGCTACCCCGACATCCTGCTGGTCAACGGCAAGGACTGGACCACTCCGGGCAAGCCCTCGACCCTGAAGCTCTATCACAACAATCGCAACGGAACGTTTACCGATGTGACCGCGAAATCTGGGTTAGGCATTTCGCTCTTCGGCATGGGCGTGGCCGTCGCCGATTACGATAATGATGGATTCGACGACATCTACGTCTCGGCTCTGGGACAGAGCCACCTGTTCCACAACAACGGTAACGGAACGTTCACCGACGTTACCAAGGCCGCGGGGATGATGGGGCCGAACGAATTCAGCACCAGCGCGGCGTGGGTGGACTACGACCGCGACGGCAAGTTGGACCTGATCGTCGTCAACTACGTGCAGTGGAGTCCGCAGGGCGATATCTATTGCACGCTCGATGGAACGCACAAATCGTATTGCACGCCGGAGTCGTACAAAGGCGCGTCGGTGCGCTTGTGGCACAACCTGGGAAACGGAAAGTTTGAAGACGCGACGGCAAAAGCGGGGCTGTTCGATAACTCGTCGAAATCCCTAGGCGTGGCCGTGCTCGACGTGAACGGCGACGGTTGGCCGGACCTAGTGATCGCCAACGACACCCAACCCAACAAGCTCTACATCAACAACACCAAGGGAGGCTTCACCGAGTCGGCGGTGTCGGCGGGCATCGCCTTCAGCGAAGATGGCGTGGCACGCGCCGGCATGGGTGTCGATGCTGCGGACTACGATCACACTGGACGGCCCAGCATCGTGATCGGCAATTTTGCCAACCAGATGCTGGCGCTCTATCACAATGAAGGCAACGGTCTATTTGTCGATGAAGCGCCGCGCTCGGAAGTCGGTCGGCGCAGCTTGTTGACGCTGGGATTTGCTACGCTCTTCTTCGATTACGACAACGACGGATGGCTCGACATCTTTGTAGCCAACGGCCATATCGAGAACGAGATTGAGCGCATTCAGAAGCGCGTCAAGTACGCCGAGTCGCCGCACCTGTTCCACAACCAGGGCAAAGGACAGTTTGTCGAATCCACGCAGTCGGTCGGCCCGGACCTGGGTATTCCGCGTGTCGGCCGTGGAGCCGCGTATGCCGACATCGACAACGATGGCGACCTCGATCTCCTGTTGACCACCAACGGCGGGCCAGCAGTGCTTTTCCGCAACGACGGCGGGAACGCGAATCACAGTCTGCGCATCAAGCTCGTCGGCACGAAGTCGAACCGCGATGGCATTGGAACGGTCGCAATCGTGAAAGTTGGTGGTGACCGGCAGAGCGCGATGCTGCGAAGTGGTTCCGGGTATCTTTCATCGAGCGAGTTGGTGTTGACGTTCGGACTGGGCAAGTCAGGACAAGCTGATGAGATTGAGTTGCGCTGGCCCAGCGGCCAAGTGGACAGACTGTCGAAGGTCGCAGCCGGGCAGACCATCACGGTGAAAGAAGGTTCCGGGATTGTGCAGCAGCGGGCATTCGGCGCGCCGTCGCCACCAATGCCGCCGGCGGCTGGGCAGAGCAAGACAACTCGATGAAGCCGGTCACACAGCAGTCGGCGGTTGATCTGCTGGTCCTCCTGCGCACGAACAAGATTTCGGCGCTTGAGTTGGCCGACGAATACATCCGGCAAATCGAGCGGCTGAATCCAGCGATCAACGCGTTGGTGGACTTCGACGCCGAGCGACTGCGAGAACAAGCGAGAGCTAGCGATCACTCGGCGAGTCCGAAAGGCCCTCTGGCTGGACTTCCGGTTTCGGTGAAGTCGTCTATCGCGGCGGCTGGCTACCTCTGCGAAATTGGCAGCCTGGTCAATAGAGGACACATCCCCACAAAGGATGCGACGGTGGTGGCGCGGCTGCGGCAGGCGGGCGCGATCATGCTCGGAACCACTAACTGCCCTGAGTACTTAATGGCGTACGTCACCGAGAACCTGCTGCACGGTCGCACCAACAATCCCTGGAACCTGGACTACACGCCGGGCGGCTCCAGTGGCGGAGAATCGGCCGCGATCGCCACCGGAATGTCCGCCGGTGGACTGGGCAGCGACAGCGGTGGTTCGGTGCGCGTGCCGGCGCACTTCACCGGCATTTGTTCTCTCAAGCCAACGCCCGGACGCATTCCCGGTGAAGGCCACATGCCGCCCTGCGTTGGGCCGTTCTCATTCCTCGGCGCAATCGGTCCGATGGCGCGGACCATCGACGACGTCGCACTGATGTTTAACGCGCTTTCGGGGCAAGACCTTGTCGATCCGGTGAGCCCGCCGGTCGCGCTGCGCTCACCAAGCCTGGCCGAGATCAAGCGGTTACCCATCGGGTATTTCGAAGACGACGGTCTGACGCCAGTCACCCCCGAGACTCGCCAAGCCGTTCAGGATGCGGCGCAGGCTTTGCGCAAACAGGGATTCGATGTCCGGCCATTTCGTCCACGGGGACTGGAACAGGCTCGCAAGCTGTGGGAGACATTCTTCGTGCGCTGCGGAGCGATGTTCGAAGAGCCGCTGGTGCGCGGACACGAAGAGCAGTTGAGCCCGGTGTTTCAGGATTTTCTCGCCAGGGCCCATGCAGCCCCCCCACTCACCGCAGGCGAGTTGTTGAACGCCTGGGCCGAGTCCGACATCATTCGCGGGAAATTGCTGGCGCAGATGCAGGAGTTTCCGCTGCTGCTTTGTCCGGTGTGCGCTGTGGCGGCCTTCAGACATGCCGAGCGAAGCTGGACCATCGACGGGCAGCCGGTGGAGTATCTCGATGCCATGCGTTATTCGCAGTGGTTTAATTTGCTGGCGGCGCCCGCGGCGGTTGTGCCCGTGGGCCGGTCGCCCGAGGGCTTACCCATCGGTGTTCAGATTGCAGGCCGCCCGTTCGAAGACGAGATGGTGCTAAAGGTTGCGTCGGTGATTGATCACGAGTTCGGCTACGTTCCACCGCCGATTGCATAAGCAACCTCGCACCTCCGCATTACCAACACCGATGTAAAGCGTCCAAGACAAAGGCCGTAGTGCTACGGTTGCTGTATGCCGCGGGAAGAAATCGTCCCTCCGAACTGACCTGCGATAATAGAAAATTGGTTTATCGATCTATGGGAATTTCTTTTCGACTCCGCACCGGTGTGGCTCTGTTGCTGACGGTGCTCACGGCAGGTAATGCCTTCTCGCAAGCGCACGCGGTCGCTCCGCCGCCTCCGCCGGGCGCAAAGAATGTGGTGTGCAAGAACCGGCCGATCCCCCAATTGGTGGACGTTACCGACAAGACCGGTATCAAGTTCACCCACGTGGCCGATCCCGACAAAAAGTACATCGTGGAGTCGATGGGCGGTGGCGTACTCGTGCTCGACTACGACCGCGACGGCTGGCCCGACATTTACTTCACCAACTCGCCAACCGTAGCCATGGCGCTGAAAGGTCAGAAGGCCCGCGGAGCGCTTTATCACAACAATCACGACGGCACCTTTACCGACGTCACCGACAAAGCTGGAGTCGCTACCCCCTGCTTCGCCATGGGCGGGGCTGTGGGTGACTACAACAATGACGGCTGGCCCGACATGGTCATTACCTGCCTGGGCCACACCGTCCTTTACCGGAACAACGGTGACGGCACTTTCACCGATGTCAGCAAGCAGGCGGGGATCGATGATCCCCGGTGGTCCACTGGCGCCGCATTCGGCGACTACGACAACGATGGTTATCTTGACTTGATGATCACCCGCTACGTGGATTTTCAACTGGGCGACATGCCGGCCTTCGGCAGCAGTCCCACCTGCAAGTACCGGGGACTCGATGTGCAATGCGGTCCACGCGGGTTACGAGGAGCGGGGGACTCGCTGTATCACAACAACGGCAACGGAACTTTCACCGAGGTGTCCAAGCAGGCCGGTGTCGACGATGCGCGCGGCTACTACGGGCTGGGTGTGCTCTGGTCTGACGTCAACAACAGCGGGCGCCCCGATATTTATGTGGCCGACGACTCGACCCCAAAATATCTCTACCGCAATGATGGCAACGGTAAGTTCACCGACATCGGATTGGAATCGGGCACGGCCGTCAGTGCCGACGGCTCCGAACAGGGTTCGATGGGAATCGCGGTCGGCGACTACAACCATAGCGGGCTGCCTTCCTTTTACGTCACCAATTTCGCCGATGAGTACAACATTCTTTACCTCAACCAGGGGGCCTACGATTTTCGCGATGTTTCCTACGAGGCGGGGGTGGCGGTCGCGTCGCTTCCCTGGGTGAAGTGGGGCACCGCGTTCGTCGATCTCGATAATGACGGCTGGCTCGACCTGATCTCGGTCAATGGGCAGGTGTATCCGCAAGTGGATCTATTGCCTTCGGGCGCACGCTACCGGCAGCCCAAGAACCTGTTTATGAACGAGCGCAATGGAAACTTCTGCGATGCGGAAGACCAGGCTGGTCCCGCCCTGCAAGTTCCACGCGCGAGCCGCGGATTAGCGGTTGCAGATCTCGACAATGACGGCAACATGGACTTGGTGGTGGGCGATCTCGATGGCGTACCGACGATCCTGCATAACCAGGGATTGCCCGGTAAGCATTGGGTCAGTTTTGAGTTGGCTGGGACCAAGAGCAACCGGCTGGCGATCGGCGCGCGACTGAAACTGTTGGCCGGTGGCATGACGCAGACTGCGGCAATCTTCAGCGGCGGAAGCTATCTGTCGAACCACGATTTCAGGGTCCATTTCGGGCTGAACGATTCGACCAAGATCGATTCACTGGAAATTCGCTGGCCCTCCGGCAAAGTGGAGACCATTAAGGACCTCAAGGCCGACCAGTTTTACGCAGTGCTCGAAGGCAGCGGAATTGTGGACCGTGACAAGATTGTGCCGAAGAAGAAGTAGGCAGCGCAGAATTCCAATTACATCATTTCGGCTGAAGGTTGAGCGAGAGCCGCTCTCTCTCAACCTTCAGGTAATATGACAATGCACTACCCACTCCAGTCCGCATTCTCAGACCGCTAGTCGACGGCGAGTCACGCGAAAAGCAAGAGCGAGTCCACTCCCCAAAAGGCCGAATGTAGCAGGCTCGGGTGTAGCTGTATTGGCCACGATGCTGACATCGTCGATATAAATTGTTAGGGTATCGGAGCCGAAAAAAGAAATTCCTTGGAGCGTCTGCCCGCTATCGAGGCAGCTTGTGACGTCCATCGAAACCCACTGGTTCGGCTGGCCGATGATTAGCTGAAGGCATCCACTGGAATAGGATGAGTAATAAAACGTGACGAAGGTCCCAGCGAAGAAATCGGGCGTATAGATCCAGAAGGAGGCGTCCGCAACATTCGATACGAGGACGGGCGTGAAATACTGCAGCAATTCTATGTTGCCCGTATCTACGGCGCTAAACGATCCAGAATGTGCCTGACTAGCTGTGATCGCCCATGGATCGCAGCCAGTAGTACAAATATTTTGATTGACATACCAGGGAGGCAGAGAGCCGGTTTCGAAGCCGCCGTTGTTTACGAGTTGGAGAGATCCTGCAAATGCCGTGGTCACCGATAGTACTGCGAGAAAGATTCCACCTATTAAAGTTCTCATTCTGAGTTCTTCCTTGATTGGATTTAAAGTCCCTTATTCAACGTTTTTTCGGATTGCACTTTCCATACAGTGTTCAATCGGTAGTCTAGCAGGCTGCTGAAAAACCTATCCTTTGTTGCGAACTCTGTCCCGCTTGGTCGGCGAGCGAGAGGGGAGAGAGTTCGTTTTGGCTTATTTCCACTATCTGCTGAAGCT